>Ga0070741_10000827_pt1 | contig 102939 bp, 86 predicted proteins | sample Coa_R1_4_FD_66440 | JGI IMG/M metagenome (GOLD analysis project Ga0070741, IMG submission 66440) | Surface soil microbial communities from Centralia Pennsylvania, which are recovering from an underground coalmine fire - Coalmine... | ecosystem: Environmental > Terrestrial > Soil > Unclassified... | reverse complement strand
AAGATCCTCGGCTACATGCGCTCCGAGCTGGAAATCCTCGAGGTCGAAAAACGCATCCGCTCCCGGGTCAAGAAGCAGATGGAGAAGACCCAGAAGGAGTACTACCTCAACGAGCAGATGCGGGCGATCCAGAAGGAGCTCGGCGAAAAGGACGAATTCAAGAACGAGATCCAGGAGCTCGAGGAGAAGCTGCGGCAGAAGAAGATGCCGGCCGAGGCGCGCGAGAAGTGCGAGCGCGAGATCAAGAAGCTCAAGATGATGTCGCCGATGTCGGCCGAGGCGACCGTCGTGCGCAACTACCTCGACTGGTTCCTCGCCCTGCCCTGGTTCGAGTACACCGCCGACAAGCTCGACATCAAGGAAGCCGAGCGCGTGCTGGAGGAAGACCACTACGGCCTTGAGAAGGTCAAGCAGCGCATCCTTGAGTACCTCGCGGTGCAGACTCTGGTCGGCCAGCTCAAGGGGCCGATTCTCTGCCTGGTCGGGCCGCCGGGCGTCGGTAAGACCTCGCTTGGCAAGTCGATCGCGCGCGCGACCGGGCGCAAGTTCGTGCGCGTCTCGCTGGGCGGCGTGCGCGACGAGGCCGAGATTCGCGGCCATCGCCGCACCTACATCGGCGCGCTGCCGGGCAAGATTATCCAGTGCATGCGCAAGGCCGGCTCGGGCAATCCGGTGATGCTGCTGGACGAAGTTGACAAGATGTCGACCGACTTCCGCGGCGACCCTTCCTCGGCGCTGCTCGAAGTGCTCGATCCCGAGCAGAACTGCAACTTCAACGACCACTACCTCGACTGCGACTACGACCTCTCCAAGGTGATGTTCGTCACCACGGCCAACACCCTCGAGCGCATCCCGCGCCCGTTGCAGGACCGGATGGAAATCATCCGCATCCCGGGCTACACCGAAGCCGAGAAGCTCAACATCGCCAAGCGCTACCTCGTGCGCAAACAACGCGAGGCCAACGGGCTCAAGGAGGAGAACATCGAGTTCTCCGACCAGGCGATCCTCCAGATCATCCGCCGCTACACGCGCGAGGCCGGCGTGCGCAACCTCGAGCGTGAGATCGCCTCGATCTGCCGCAAGGTCGCGGTCGAGGTGGTCAAGACCGACCGCAGCGCGCGGGTCAAGGTGTCGGCCTCCAGCCTGGCCAAGTACCTCGGGCCGCCGCGCTTCCGCTACGGGATGGCCGAGACCGAGCCCCAGGTGGGCGTGGCAACGGGGTTGGCGTGGACCGAAATGGGCGGCGAGCTGCTCAACGTCGAAGTCACCATCGTCCCCGGCCGCGGCAAGTTGACCGTCACCGGCCAGCTCGGCGAGATCATGCAGGAGAGCGCGCAGGCCGCGATGTCGTACGTGCGCTCGCGCGCCGAGGCGCTGGGGCTGGCGCCGAACTTCTACCAGAAGATCGACATTCACATTCATATCCCCGAGGGCGCCACGCCCAAGGACGGCCCTTCGGCCGGCATCACGCTGGCAACCGCGCTGGTTTCGGCGCTGTGCCGGGTCACGGTGCGCAACGACGTCGCGATGACCGGCGAGATCACGCTGCGCGGGCGGGTGCTGCCGATCGGCGGGCTCAAGGAAAAGGTGCTTGCGGCCCATCGCGGCGGTATCAAGACCGTGCTGATTCCGAAGGAAAACGCCAAGGACGTCGAGGAGATTCCGCAGCAGATCCTCAAGAACATCGCGCTGGTCCAGGTCGAGCACATGGACGAGGTCCTGCGCCACGCGCTGGTGCTCGCCGACCCCGAGGCGTTCTTCAAACCCAAGCCGACGCTCGACTTCGGCGCCGAGCCGGAGAGCAAAGAGGACCTGTCGGACGAGGACGATGAGCGCGACACCAGCGCCCCGTCGCCGAACCTGTCGTGAGGGAAAGCATAACCAGAGGCGCCGCGCGCAGCCTGTGCGCCGCCGCAGCCCAACCAGCAAGGCCGATTGCGGCCGGAGCGGGTAAATGACGAAGGCCGAACTTATCGAAGGGCTCGCCAGCAAGCTCAACCTGAACAAGGCCGAAGCCGAGAAGGCGGTCAACATTTTGCTCGACGACATCGTCGTTGCGCTCAAGCAGGGCGACCGGGTTAACATCTCGGGCTTCGGGACGTTTTCGGTTTCCACGCGCGCCCCGCGCGTCGGCCGCAATCCGAAGACCGGCGAATCGATCCAGATCTCGGCCAGCCGTTCGGCCAAGTTCAGGGCCGGCAAGCAACTCAAGGATTCGCTCAACGAGGGCATGATGGGCGGCGGCCCGCAGGCGAGCGCGCCGGGCGCCCCGGGCGCCTGAGCGGGCACCGACCGTTTGGCTTGAAAGGCGCCGCGGACCGTCGAAGGTGCGCGGCGCCTTTTCGCGTGACAGTTAGGGGGATGGACGAAACTACGGTAAGGCGCGGCTGTGCTCCAGGATTTCGGTGTTTTGCGTCGATGGCGATCGGGCGGTTCTCAGCGCCTTTTACCTCGGGAGGTTGCGGCTCCCTCCTCCTTCCCTTCGGTGAACGGGCCCGGACACTGAATCGTCGGGTGTGGGCGGTTAGCTCAGCGGTAGAGCATCGGCCTTACAAGCCGGGGGTCGCAGGTTCGAAACCTGCACCGCCCACCAAGTGAGTGACATCGTGCGATGCGGGCGACGCTGGCGGAGAACAGACTAATTCCGCACCGCCGCTTTTCTTCTCGAACCGACGTAACTCGTTCGCAGCGGCGGGATCGCGTTGAGAAGCTTCCATGTCGCGCGAGCGAGCTCGGCCAAACCTGCGCGCCAGCGGCGGGAACGGATGGATGCTGCGCAGGTGACAGACCGCTGAAACTGCATCATGCGGAATCGGGCTTACCTGACGGGCTATGTTCTGCCTAACGCGCGAGCATATTGCCGATTTCCCGGATACGAGGCGGTGAGCTGATCATTCGCCTTCGCCGCGTATAGCCGCCATTCTCCGGAAATGCCTTTCAGCTCATGCATTCCGCGATCGGCGAACTCAATGCCCGAGCCGGCCAGGAGATCCTTGGACCATAACCTCGAGGGTCGACCGACTGAACCTTCCGCTGCAACGGTCACTGCATCACGGTCGGAGCGGCGCCGGGTTCCAGCGATCCCTGCGCCGGCGCGATCGCCCTCACGGTAATCTCGTAGATTACCTTCTCGCCGCTGGCGAGCGTGACGCTGAGCCGCCAGGTGCCGCTGTCGGCGCCGACCAGCACGATCCGTCCCGGCGCGTCGGTGCGCACGACCAACGCGTTGGGATTCTCCATTACCTTGATGCCTGGGCTGCCGTCTTCGGCGACGCCGTTGATCGTGTAGGTTTCGCCCTTGGTCATGCTGACTGGAATGACCCGCTCCGGCTTTTTGACGTGCTCGGTGGGCTTGGCCGAAGGGGTGGCCGGCCTGGCCGCCGCGGGAGTCGCGGTGGCCGCGGGTGTAACTTGCGCGGCGTCTCCGGTCGGTGTGACAAGGACCGCCGCCACGACCGCAAATCCCAAGGCAGCCGCGAGCTTACCGCCGCACGTCCACACCGCCCTGTTCACTTCGGTCCGCATCGCTGCTGTCCTCCAGCTATGGCATAAGCAGCCGTTCTTTGACTCTATGGACAGCGCGCAGGCAATTCAACTTGTCTGTTCGCGCCTCCAAACGCGTGTTTCGCGACGACGCCGCTGTTGACCTGCGTAACCTGAAAACGGATCTTTCCGCAGTAGACGCGGGCGCCTGCGCGGCCGTCGACCGGGAGGCAAACGTGGAATTTCCGCAGGATCGTGAAGAGAAACGCCGCGCCTTGCTCCGCGCGGTTGAGAACGTGCGCGGCGTGCTGGAGGCGCACGCGGACGAAGCGGAGGAAATGCGCACGCTGCCGGCCGCCTCCGTCGCGGCGCTGCGAGATTCGGGACTGCTCGCGCTTAAGCTGCCTGCAGTGCTCGGCGGCGCCGAAGCCGACCCGATGACGCAGTTCGAGGTCTTCGAGGCCGCCTCCTACATCGACCCGTCCGCCGGATGGTGCCTGTTTATCGGCGCGGCGTCGGCCGGGATGCCGGCCGCATTCCTGCCCGACTCGGCAATCGCGAAGATCTTTGCCGGCGGACGGATCCCGAACTTCGCCGCCTCGCTCACCCCGGGCGCGACGATGGTGCCGGTCGAGGGCGGCTACCGCCTGAGCGGGCGCTGCTCGTGGGCGAGCGGAATCCGCCATTCGGATTACATCAGCATGCGCGGCGAGGTCGTGCGCGAAGGGCGTGGCTGCCCGCGCGAGTTCCGCGTCTGCGTGGTGCCGGTGAAGGACGGACAAATCCACGACAACTGGCACGTGATGGGGCTCAAGGGCACGGGCAGTTGCGACTTTTCGGTCACAGATCTTTTCGTCCCGCAGGACTTCACCCACGACGCCATGGCGAAGCCCGTGCGCGGCGGTCCGATGTATGGCCTGACCTTCCTCGGCTACGTCGCGCCCGAGGCACCCGCCTTCGCGCTCGGTGTGGCACGCCGCGCGCTGGACGAGGTGATCGCGCTGGCGCGCTCAAAGGCGCGCGGCTACACGAAATCGGTACCCCTGGCGGGACGGGCGGTGTTCCAGCGCGCGATCGCGGAGAGCGAGCTGCGCCTGCGTGCGGCGCGCGCGATGATGCTCGAAACGCTGGAGAAATCGTGGGCAACCATCAGCGCGCGGCCCGCCGCCGAGCCGCCGATGCTCGCCGAGCTTCGCGCGGCCGGCGCGTTCGTGATGGACCTCGCGCTTGAGGTAACCACGGCGGCCTTCCGCTATGGCGCGGGCAGCGCGGTCCGCCTCGGCAGCCTCTTGCAACGATGCCTGCGCGATCTCCAGACCGCGAGCACGCATCTGATCGTCAACGACTCGTCGTACGAGAACTACGGGCAGTTCATCCTCGGGCTGCCCGGCGCGGACCCTATGGCGTAAGCATGACCCGGAGATTGGACGGTTGACCACCGAAAAACGCAACCGAGCTATTCCAGCGTCACCCGAAGTACCCTGCCCAGCGTCAGTTTCGAGTCTATCGAATCTCGAGGACCTGATCTTCAGCGAACGTCGGCTGTCGCTGTGCGGGATGGCTTTCCTCGTGGCTTACGTGGCCGCGTTCGCCATCCGCTTCGTCGCCGGCAAGTGGATGATCGATCGCGAGGGTTGGCCGGTTCTCCTCGATTTCGTATGGATATGGATGGGCGGCCGATTTGCGCTCGCGCACAACGCCGCCGGCGTGTTCAACCATTCGCTTTTTTCCTCCGCCCAGGCATCGCTGATCGGGAAAGCTCCTGCCAGCGCCGCTCTCTATCAGTACTGGGTATATCCGCCGACGCTGCTGCTAGCGGCTGCGCCGCTCGCGCTGCTGCCTTACGCGGCCGCGTTCCTGGTCTGGATCGGCGCAACTCTCTGCGTATATTTGGCGGCCATCTACGCGATTCTACCGTGCACGCTGTCGATAGTGTTGGCGCTGCTGCCCTGTGCGGTCATTATGAATGTCTTTGTTGGCCAGACCGCCTTTCTGACCGCCGGCCTGCTCGGTTTCTCGCTGGTCTTCATGCAACGCCGGCCTTACCTGTCCGGCGTATTGCTCGGACTTCTGACATACAAGCCGCAATTCGGAGTTTTCTTCTCTGTCGCCTTGTTGGTAACGCGACAATGGGGCGTGATTGCGGGTGCTATTGCGAGCGCATCGTTGTTGGCTGCGGCGGCCGCTTTTCTGTTCGGCGCCGATGCATGGGTTCTCTTTGCGCGCTCGTTACAAGCCCACAATCCGGCCACCTTCCTGCCCAATTACACGCTCGAAGCCATGAACCAGACCGTCTTCGGCCTGATGCATTGGGCAGGAGCCGGAGTCATCGTCTCTTGGAGCGTGCATCTGGCAGTGGCGGTTCCGGCGGCGGCGCTCGCCTGCTGGCTCTGGATGCGACCCGGGCCTTATCAACTCAAGGCCGCGGCGTTCGGGCTTGCAGTTCTGATCGCGTCGCCTTACGTGCTGATCTACGATTTGACGGCGCTGTCAGTGCCGGCCGCATTCATCGTCGCCGACGCCTTGGCCAGTGGCTTCCTGCCGGGCGAACGCCTCGCCCTGCTCGGCTGCTTCCTGGCGCTATTCCTGTTCGTTCTGATGCCGATCGGGCCGATCGCAATGCTGGTTATGTTGGGACTGGTCGTGCGACGGGCGAGTTATGCGACAAATGCAGCGTAACTAGCGGCGGGAGCGATGCCAACCGCACGTTTGTTCGCCGCGGATGCGTGGCGATTCGCTTGTGGGCGAGGAACCCTCGGCCCCAGATGCGCGCTCATGGATGGGCGGCAACCTCGATGAAGGGAAGTTTGATCGTAAAGGTCGTGCCGCCTCCGACATCCGAGTCGGCTTCGAGCATGCCATTGTGCTCCTGCACGATACGCCGGCTCAGCCACAGGCCGAGTCCGCTTCCGCCGGGCTTGGTCGTATATAGCAGGTCGAAGATCTTCGGCAACGCTGCGGCCTCGATTCCGTCACCGTCGTCGGCCACGCTAAGGCACAACCAACCTGAAGGCTCATGGGCAAACCGCGTCGTGATCCTGACCGTGCCCTGACCGGCGATCGCGTCGCGCGCGTTGCTCAGCAAATTGATCAGTACGCGCTCGAGCGCCACCGCGTCGCCAAGCACCGCGGGCAGGCCCCAGTCGAGGTCGGCACGGACATCGATGCCGCCCTTGCGTAGCTGTTCGCCAAACAGGAGCAAAACGCGCTCGACCAGGTGGTTGAGGTTGAGCGGCGCGGGCGACCTCGAGCCCGCCCGCGCGAGCTCGAGAAACTGCTCTACGATACGCGCGGCCCGCTCAGCCTGCCGCCGGATCACCACGAGATCGTCCTCGATCTGCGCGCGTCCCAGCGCCTCCGGCGGCGTCGCCAACAGGAGTTCGGCGCGGGCGAGTATCACGCTGAGCGGGTTGTTGAGGTCGTGCGCGATGCCCACCGCCATCGTCCCTAGCGAGGCCAGGGTTTCCGCCCGCCGCGCCTCGCGCTCGAGCGCAAGGCGCTCGGTGATGTCGGTCAGCGCGGCCACCACCAAGCCGCCGCGCACTATTTCCTGCGTGTAGGTCAGGCTGACTTCCACCGGAAATTCGCTGCCATCTTTGCGGCGCGCAGCAAGATTGAGCCCGATTCCCATCGGCCGGCTGCGCGGCGCGCGAAAGAAGTCCTGGCGATGGCTGCAGTGCTGTCGGCGCGAAGGCTCGGGCACCAGGAGCTCGATCGGTTGCCCGATAAGCTCGTCGCGCGAGTACGCGAACATCCGCTCGCAAGCGGCGTTAAGATCGACGATGCGCCCCTCGCGATCGACGATGATTAAGCCCTCAGAGGCCGAATTGAAATATGCCTGATAAGGCATGACGCGCTTAACGGATTTACCGCCCTGCGACCCGGGTTCGCCGGCGCATACTCGATCGGCCCTTGCTAGTCATGCACGGCCGACCGTCGCCCGGCACCGGGCAGCTCTCACCCCTTTTGTGACCTTCCCCCCAATAACTCTTTCTGGCTTCCCCCCGGGCACGCGGTTGAAGCCGGGACAAATAGGGGCGGCACGTCGCGATGGGGAGTTCACGCCGCACCGCCCCTGCAAGGAAGCTGGATCGGTATCACATCGATACTCTAATTACTTCCGTCACTTTGGTGAGTCACCTCGGGTGCTGTCACCTACTTATAGCGGTGTGACATTCAATGAAAAACGGAAGCTCTCGTGTGTCAAAACGTTACAAAACAATTTTGTAACAATCTGACAGAAATAGGACAGCGAAAAGTCTGGATGCTAGGAGCGTGAGGGTGCGCCGCCGGAGTGCCCGGTAGCCGGCTTTGCGGACGAAGGCAGGATTATGCGGTGGCGTTCATGGACGAGCAGCCCCTGCTTCTCGAGCAGACGCATGTGATGGGAAACCTTGGGGCGCGATGCGCCCACGAGGTCGGCAAGGTCGGCATGGGTAAGCGGCAGGTTTACGATGCTGCCGGTTTCATCCTGCACCCCGAACCTGCGCGCCACATAGGAAATCGTGCCCAGCAGGCGCTCGCGCAGCGGCCAGCCGCGCACCAGCGCGGCGCGCGCGAGCCGCTCCGGCCAGGCGCCAAAGAGAAAGGCGCTGGCGTGCGCCAGCCGCTCAAACGGCATCCCGAAGAGGATCTCGACCAGCCGCCGGCAGTCGATCTTGCCCATCGCGCACTCGTGCAAAGCGTCGCAGCGCAGCCGTCCGCGCAGGGGCTCGGGCATGAACGGCAGGTCGCCCACGAGGTCGCCCGGCCCCAAGACTTCGAGCAGGACGCGCCGCGCACGCGCGTCCAGGTAAGTCATCGTGGCAAGCCCGCTCAGGACGATATAGACGTCGTAGGTAATTTCGTTTTCGAAGAACAGGACCTGACGCGGCGCGATAATGCGGAATTCGAGCTCGCGCCCCAGGGTATCGAGCGTGGCGGCCGGAAGATCGCGCAGGCGCGGAATCTGGCGAATCATCCGCGGCCAGGCAGGCTGCGGCCAGCGCTGGCGCTCGCCCTCCGGCCATTGGTTCTGTTTGCTCGCTCTGCCGCGCGCGACCGCCACGGGTCCAGTTCCCGCCGGTCGCTATACGCGCTTGCGCCGCTGGGCGGACTCTGCCGCCAGCTGGTTGCGCGCAGGCTCCAGAATCAGCATCGCTCCGTAATGCGCCTCCTGGTTGCTCAGGGGTATCAGGCTGCACCGCAGTTTGACGTTGCGGCCGTTGAGCCTGCAATCGAAGCCTTCGATATTGAGCGCGGCCTTGCGCAACAGCGCACGCTTGATCCGCGCGGCGACCGCACGCGGCAGTGGCGCCAGCGACAGCCGCTGGAGATTGTGATTGCGTAGCTGCTCCTCACTGCGGTTGAGCATCCGCTCGGCCGCCGGGTTCCAGATCGTGATCTGGCCCTGGCTGTCAACCCCCACGATCGCCGCAGAGAGCGCGCGAATCATCGCGCGCTGGGCAAGGTTGACCCGATTGAGCTCTTCAGTGCGCGCAGCCAGCTCGGTGTTGACCGCGTCGAGGCTGGCGTTAGTGGATTGGAGCTCTTCGTTGATGGTCTCCAGTTCCTCGTTGGTCGATTGCAGTTCCTCGTTGGTGGTCTGGAGCTCTTCGTTGGCCGACTGCAGTTCCTCGTTGGTGGTTTCGAGCTCCTCGTTGGTCGATTGCAGTTCGTCGATCGCCGCCTGGTACTTGGAGGTAGCCTCGCGCTGACGCTCCTCGGCCTGGCGCAGGCCCGAGAGTGCGTCCTGGAGGTCCGTGATGTCGCGCGCCATGAAAACGAAGCCATTGGGCTCTTGATGCTCGCCGCTGCGTAGCGGGCTGATTTCGAGCCGGATAGTGCGTGGACGTTCGCCGTCCAGAGTGAACGTCTCCTGGGCGACATGACCGCGCACCGCGCGCATTGTGGCCGCGCGCTCGAGCAGACGCTGCCCCGCGCTGTTGTCCTCCCATTTAACCTCGCTCAACGGACGGCCAATAACGTCGGACTCGCGCCGACCCCACAAGCGGGCGGCGGCCTCGTTCCACACCGTGACCACGCCGTCCCTGTTGAGCACCACCACCGCAACGTCGAGCGCCATCAGCGCGTCGCGGTAGAACGGCGTAATTGCGGGCGGCAGAATCGGCAATTTCTCCTTGGCCGCCGGCTCGCGCGGCGCGGCCGGCAGGGTAAACGGATACTCCGCCTGTCGCGCCTGATAGGCAAGCTTGCGGTAGATCCGCGAGGGCAGATCAGCCGGCGCGAACAGCTTCTCGGCAAACGGGATCAGCTCCGACTTACCCAGTACCAGAACGCCATCATGCTTGAGTCCGTGATGGAAATGGAGCAGCGCGCGCCGCTGCGCGGCGGCGTCAAGGTAGATAAACAGGTTGCGGCACAGGATCAGGTCCAGACGCGAGATGGGCGCGTCGTTGACGACGTCGTGGACGCCGAAGACCAGGTAGCGGCGCAGGTCCTTGCGCACCAGGTAGCCCTCCGGCACCCGCTCGAACCAGCGCTCGAGCAGGCGCGCGGGCAGAGTACGGATCTGCTGCTGGGTGTACACTCCCCGCCGCGCGGTCGCGATCGCGCCGGCGTCGCGGTCGGTGCCGAAGATCCGGAAGGGCACGCTGGCGCTGTTCGCCGCCGTCAGTTCGGCCAACACCATCGCGATCGAATACGCCTCTTCGCCGGTAGCGCAGCCCGCGCTCCACACTCGCATCTCGCCGTTGGCGGCGGCACGGGCCAGCAATTCGGGCAAGACGTGCTTGCGCAGCTTCTCCCATAAGGGCGGATCGCGGAAGAACTCGGTCACCTTGATCAAGAGGGCGGAAACCAGCGCGTCGGCCTCAGCCGGCTCGCGCTGCAGAATCTCGCAGTAGTCCTCGACCTTGACGCAGCGCCGCTCGCGCATCCGATGCTCGATGCGGCGGTGGAGGGTCGAACGCTTGTAGCCGCTGAAATCGAGGTTGCGGGCTTGCCGCAGCAGGTTGAGCACCTGTTGCACTTCAGTGCGGGGCAATGTGCTAGTCTTTACTGCCACGGCGGCTGCGAGCGCCCCCCCAAAGGCTCAAGGCTGCCTAATCATAGAAGCGGTCTGTCGGTGCTGCAACGTCCGGCGCGGACGGGCGGCATACAGAGGTCCCCGGGCGGCGGCCGCCCACAGAGGCATTCCCGAAGCGAGGCGGACCCGTGAAAGAAAGGCTCGGCCGACATCCCGTACACAGCTTTTACTCGCCGCCGCCGGACCTGGGCGAGTTTCTGCGCCAGAACCAGCATCTGCTTATCGCCAGCGCGATCGGCAGCGGACTGCCCGACATTCGTCGCCGCTCGGCGCCCGATCGCCTGCACAGCGAGTCGTCAAGCTTCCTCGAATTGTTCCTGGCCTCGCTGTACAGCGGCGCGCTCGCGCCGCTGACCGCGGGCGCGCGCAAGCAGGTGGTCGCGGGCGCGCTGGCGGGCGCTTCCGAGCGCGAGGCGCGCGACGTAATGGATATCTGGCGGCGCACGCTGGAAGCCTTCCTCCCTACCGGCAGCAAGACGGAATCAGCGATATTCGTCAATGCGACGATGGACCGATTAAGCGAGGTCATCGTCGAGCAGCTTCGACGCTGGGAGCGCCGGCGTATCGACATTATCGTCATCGGCGCCTCAGCTGGCGGCCTCGGAGTGCTCACCGACCTGATGCCGCAGCTGGACGCCGAGCTGCCGGTCACGCTGGTCGTCGTCCAGCATCTTGGACGCACCGGCCCCAGCGTCCTTCCGGCCATCTTGGCTCGCCATTCGGGGATGCACATCGCCCCCGGCATGCAGGGCGCGCCACTTTATCTCGGCTATGCTTACATCGCGACTCCCAACGCGCACCTTACGGTCGAACGGCGGCGGCTGGCGCTGAGCGACCAACCCCCGGAACACTTTGCCAAACCATCGATCGACGTGCTGTTCCGTTCAGCCGCACAGGCCTTCGGGCGCCACCTGGCAGCGATCATCCTCTGTGGCGCCGGGCAGGACGGCGCCGATGGAATACGCGTGGTGCATCAGATGGGGGGCCTGACCATCGCGCTTTCGCCCGAAGGGCTGGCGTACGGCGCGATGCCGGCGGCGGCGATCGCAACCGGGGCGGTTGACCATGTAATCCCCGAGCTGGAGCTTGCGCCGTTCATTCGGCGGTTGGCGCTCAACGGCCGGCCCCCCGTGCGCAAACTCGGCGCCGCCATCGCGCGCTAGGTTTGGTCCGGCCCCGCCGCCGTGTTTGGTCCGCCCCTGCCGGCGTTGCACAGGCGCAGACCAGCCTGTGCAACAATTGCGCTAAGTTTGATTGGCACTTCGACGAAAAGTTATCGGCTGAGCGCAAACCGACATTAGCGCCTCATCTGGCGAGGACGACCGCGGCGCAACGAATCGCCCACGCAAACTACGGAATTTCAGACTGCGACTAGCTGGCCCCTTCGTCGGCAACGTTTTTGCTCTGCCGGAGTGGCGCTCCGTGATCGATGTCGCCGGCGACGGATCTTGGAAGCATGCTGGGGGCGTTAGTTCGTTAAGAGGGGGACCCCCGGCATGCGTTTCAAGAACGCACGCACGACAGCCGAGCCCCCGCGCCGATTTGGGAAGCATATTGCGCGGTAATTCAGCGGACGCCGCGTCATGCTCTTCTATGCACAACTTTTGACGACCCAGGCTTAAGGTCGCGTGGCATTGGCGGTCGCGCACACGTTTTGATGACACGCATTGTTGACATCAGGATCAGTGCGCGATGAAATTTGGTTTCGTTGCTGACCTGAATAGCGTAGAGTTGGCTCCATGAGAGATCGCGATCTTCGAGCTAATGCGATCCCCAACCCGCCTTCGGCCGCCAGCGCCGACGAAGCCTCGGACCTGAGGACTTGGCTTAGAGCGTTGCCGCCGCGACTATCGACCTCGCAGTGGGCGCGCCGTTCGGCCAGGCTGGTGGGTAGGCTCTTCTCATCGAATTACCCGTCGGCAGGAGAAAGGGCGGCCGTGGGCGAACCCGCGGCGCGCACGATCGAATGTGTCACAGGCGGGCACGGGCGATGCGCGAGCAGCGCCTGCCATTGCCCCTGCCACATCGCGTAGCGCGCGCATTTTCATCGCGCCTGCATCGCACTTCCGCTCCCAGCTTCCGTTTGCTCCAAAGCGCAGCCCGAATGCCGCAGCGTGAGACGGCCCAAGTGTCTCAGACACAGGCGTTCGCGTTGCTGAGCGATTCCGCGACGGACGGACCCGCATCACCGCGGTGATGCGAACAACGGGGCGTCTGCGAACCATCGACGAGCAATGACAGGCACATTGGTGCAGTCCACCGCTAGCTTGACGAGCGGTACGTGGCTGCGCCGCGCTGGCACAGCGCGTGCTCTCAACACGATTACAGAATCCTTTCGAAAAGGGAGAATCTTCAGATGGAAGGCGCTCGATACGCAAACATCGCCGTGGTCTTAGGGGCCGTGATGCTTGCCTTCGTAATCAGTTTCGGCTTCTTCGTCCGGCTCGGAGTGGCACCGCCGTTTCTGCTCGTGCTGCTCACGATGCTCGGGGTGGGCCTGTTGGCCGCTGGGCTTCTGTTCAACCACGACAACGGCATCAGCCGCCGTCACGGCGCGACCGCCGGCGGCAAGTGACCGGGGGCGGCGCGGTCCTACGATCGCGCAGAGTCCAACTGGAGAAACGATGTGCCCCGGCGCACCCTCGCGAGGGCGGATGCGCCGGGCACGCTGCTGCCTGCCGCTCCGCGGCCGCAAATCGGCTCGCGGCAGCGCTCAGTCCTCAGTTTGATTGCGCCGCGTCGGTCGGCGTAGCGGGCTTGGCGCACTCGGACTGAAGGACCGCCCGCACCCGTTCGAACTCGGCGCGCAGCTCTTCCATCATGGTGGCTGCCAACTCCATCGAACCCGCGCGCGCCGTCTGTTCGATCGCAGCGGCCTGCTCCTGCATCCGGCGCGCCCCGAAGATCGCCGCCGCCCCCTTGATCCGGTATGCGACAGTCGCTACTGCCCCGGCGTCGCCCTTGGCGAACGCCTCGGCGAGCTGGCCGAGCGACGCTGGCACTTCGGCGTTGAACATCTCGGTGAGTTCAGTGAAAAACTCTTTACCTTCGCCGCGCAGCGCGCCAAGCACCGCGACGTCGAACAGCGCCTCGCCGTCGGCGCCGGGTGCGCCGGCCGGAGCGGCCGGGGTCGCCACCGCAGACTGCGGCTTGGGAGCAAGCCAGCGTTGAAGTATTTGGGCAAGTTGCTCCTTGCGCACCGGTTTGGCGATGTAGTCGTCCATCCCGGCAGCCAGGCACTTTTCGCGGTCCCCTGCCAAGCCATAGGCGGTCATCGCTATGACCACCGTATGGCGCTTACCCGCCTCACGCCGGCGCAGCTCGCGAGTCGCCTCATAACCGTCCATCTCGGGCATCTGGCAATCCATCAGGACCGCGTCGTAGGCCGTCCTTTCGATGGCCTGGAGCGCCTCGCGCCCGTTGGAGGCGCCGTCGGCCTCGTAGCCGAGCCGCTTCAGCTGAGCGAGCGTCACTTTTTGGTTGATCGGATTGTCCTCGACCAGCAGGATGCGGCCGCCCGCGGGAGCAGCGGTCTCCGCCGCCTTGGCCGGCGCGACCGCTGCAGACGCACGTTCGGCGGGCGTGAGCGTGGCCGGCGCAGGTGCACGCCTGGGCCGCTCACCGTCGTGGGGCGGGAGCGCGGTGAGGCACTTAAAGAGCTGCCCCGATTTGACTGGCTTGGTTAGCCAGGCTTCGATCGGCGTCGCGCGGGCGCCGAACTCGCGCGGCCGCCCCGCCGAAGACATTATCACCAGATGCACGTCGGCGTTGGCGGGGTCGGCCTTGATGCGATTGGCGAGCTCGAGCCCGTCCATCTCGGGCATGAAGTAATCGAGCAGGACGATTGCGTAAGGGTCACTGGCCGCGCGGTCGCGGACAAGGTCGAGTGCTTCGGCACCGCTTGCCACCGCGTCGGCTCGCATTCCCCATGACTCGACGTGATGCCTGAGAATCCAGCGGTTGGTCGCGTTGTCGTCCACGATCAGGACGTGCAGGCCCTCGAGCTCGCGCTCGCCGCTCTGAGGGGTCTCGCTTGCCGCCGTCTTTGCGAAGTCGGCGGTGAACCAGAAAGTCGATCCCTGGCCGGGGCGGCTGCTCACCCCGATCTTGCCGCCCATCTGCTCGGCCAGCTGCGAAGAGATCGCAAGGCCGAGCCCGGTGCCGCCGTACTTGCGCGTGGTTGAAGTGTCCGCCTGCGAGAAGGGCCGAAACAGGATGCGCTGCATCTCCTCGGAGATGCCGATGCCGGTGTCGGTGACCGAAAAGCGCAGATGCGCGGTGGTGTCGGTTTCGCTCTCCAGGCTCACCCGCACCACGACTTCCCCTTTCTCGGTGAACTTGACCGCATTGCCGAGCAAGTTGATCAGGATCTGGCGCAGACGCGCAGGGTCGCCGCGCAGCCGGGCGGGAACCCGCTCATCGATCGAGACCGCAAGCTCCAACCCCTTGCGCTGCGCCGTCTCGGCCACCATGTCGGCCGCGCCTTCGGTTACCGCGCGCGGGTCGAATTCGATTTCCTCGAGCACGACCTTGCCGGCCGAGAGCCGCGAGAAGTCGAGCACGTTGTTGATGATGCTGAGCAGGGCATCGCTGCTGGCGAGGATATTCTGCATAAAGTCGCGCTGCTCGGCCGTAAGCGGGGTGTCGAGTAGCAGACCGATAAGGCCGACGATCGAGTTGAGCGGAGTGCGAATCTCGTGGCTCATCGCGGCAAGGAAGGCCGACTTGGCGCGCGCCGACTCCAGTGCGGCGTCGCGCGCGGCGCGCAGCTCCTGCTCGGCGCGCTGGCGGACCAGCGCCTCGGCGAGAATATGGGCGAGCGCCTGGACGAAGTTGACGTCGTCGTGGTTGAACTCACGCGTGGCCCTGCTCTCTACCACCAGCACGCCCCAGGGCTCGCCGTCGAAGGAGACCACCACCGCCAGCGCGCTGGCCGCGCCCTCGGCGCCAACCAGCCGGCCGCGGTGGAAGCGGGTTTCGGCGCCGAAGTCGCTCACTACCACTGGCGCCTTGGCCGCCAGCGTGTAACCGACCAAGGTCTGCTTGTCGGCATCCATCGTCGCTTGCCCGATCGCGCCCGCCTCCCAGCCGTAGCCCGCGCGCAGCAGCAGCGACTTGCCCCCCGGCTGAAGCTCGAAAATCGCCGAGCGCTCGACGCCGAGCGTCTCGGCGAGCAACACTGCCGCCTCCTCCATCAGCTTGACCGGATCGATCTGCTCCAGTGCGCGCTGGCCCAGACGGGCGACCACCCCCTGCTGGTTGAGCCGTGCGCGCAGCTCGCGCTGCGCGGCAATTAGGGCGCGCTCGGCGCGCTTGCGCTCGGTTATGTCGTGCATGATCGCCGACTGGCCGATCACCTCGCCGCCGGGGCCGTAGACGGGCGAGGCGGTGATTGAGACCTCGATTACGCTGCCGTCTTTGCGTTGGCAGTTCACTTCCAGTCCGGTTACCTCGACGAGGCCGCGTTGGCTCCGTCGAGCGCCCTCGACGGCATACTGGCGCCGCTCGGGCTGGACGAACAGCGTGAAGGGCCGGCCGAGCGCTTCCTCGGCGGTGAATCCGAACAGCCTTTGGGCGCCCTTGTTCCAGCTCGTGATGCGCAGCTCGGTGTCGATGCTGATGATGGCGTCCTCAGAGGACTCAACGATCGCGGCAAGCAGGGCCCGCTCGCGTTCGGCACGCCGCCGCTCGGTGGCGTCGCGATGGATTGAGGCAATGCCGAGCAACCTGCCGTCGCGGCCGTAGGTGCCGAAAACCGTCATCGCGGTTTCGATCCGACTGCCGTCCTTCCTGAGATTGGGCGCCTCGAAGCTGATTGCGCGCCCGGGGTGGGTCCGGAGCTCTTCAATCACGCGCGCGGTACGCTCCTGTTGATCGGCTGGAACAAAAATGGTCAGTGGTTTCCCGACCGCCTCACCGGCGGTGAAACCGAAAAGTTTTTCAGCCCCAGGGTTCCAACTCGTGATGGTGCCGTCGAGGGCAACGCTTACGATAGCGTCGCCGGAGGACTCGACAATCGCGGCGAGCAGCGCCTGCTCGCGTTCGGCACGCCGCCGCTCGGTGATATCGCGCATGATTACCGACTGGCTTATCTCGGCGCCCGCACCCTGGACTTCGGCCGCCACCACCGAGGCCTCTACCTCGTCCCCGCCCTTGCGCCGCAACCGCGCCTCGAACCGCAGCACATGGTCGGGTTGCTCGGCGACCGAAACGAACATGGCATGGGCGCGACCGAGTTGGTCGGATGGTATGAAAATATCGCACGATTGACCGATCGCCTCCTCGGCGGTGAAGCCCAGCAGTTTTTGCGCACCACGGTTCCAGGTCGCAACGCGGAAGTCGGAGGTAACACCGATTATCGCGTCGTCGGAAGCTTCCACGATTGTAGCGAGCCGAGCGCGCGCGCTCTCCGCCCGTTTCTGTTCCGTAATGTCACGCACGATGACCGACACGCCGATGAGTTCCGCGTTGCCGTCATAGACGCCGGAGACGATGAACGACACGAGAAGCGGACCGCCGTCTTTGCGGCGCAGCGTTTCCTCAAAATAGTGCGCCTCGCGCTTGCCCCGAAGAAACTCTTCGACGTCGGCGGCGAACTGTGTGAAAGCGCGCTCCTTGTCCGCCGCAAACACGACCAACTCGGTAGGCTGGCGGCCGATGGCTTCCTCGGCCGTATAGCCGAACAGCTTTTCCGCCGCGGCGTTCCAGCTCGCGATGCGAAAGTCCAACGTGATGCTGAGAATGGCCGCATCGGCGCTCTGCACGATCGCGGCGAGCAGCGCCTGCTCGCGCTCGGCGCGCTTGCGTGCGCTGACGTCGCGCGCGAGGCTCAGGATGCATTCGGGCTGACCGGAATCCGTAACTAACGGCAGATCGAAGATTTCAACACTGAGCGGATTCCCCTTTAGCGTTGTTGCATCAAGCACGGCGTGAACAGAGCTGCCATAGCTCCGTGGTGCACCCATCGCTGCGTGCATCTGCTCCGGTGCGATGAGCGCGAATAGCTTTCGCCCAACGATCTGTTCAGATGTTTCGGCCTCAAACAGCTCAATCAGTTTATGGTTGGCGGCCAGGACCGTCCCGCTGCGATCGGCAATCAGCGCGGCGTCCGGCAGCAAGTCGAGAAGGACCCGGCCTGCCCCGCTGCGTCCCGCCGCGGTTCCCGAGCCCATTCCAACCTCGAGCGAGGCTGTGGAGGTTCGTTCATCGCCCATGACAGTGCGCCAGCCGAAGCCGCCTTCGCATGGATGTTGCTGGAAGTGGTGGAAACCGGCGGCAAACCTCAGCGAATTCACGCAAAAGCTGTTCCGACAGCAAAACCTGACCGCCTACGCCGCATGCGACAGCGGACGACGCCAAATCGTGTCAGACCTGAGACGGCTGCCTCCCGTAGCCCTCGTGCCTGAGGGATTAATCAGAAGCGAAACGCCGCGTTGAACCATAGCTCGTTACCGGTCGAGCGATTCTCCGCCGCAAACTCGACATCGTACTTGAGCGAAAAGTTGATCGGCAGCTCGGCGCTCCGGAGCGTTTTTCCCACCAGCGGGCCCAGCGCCAGCACCCGGCCGCGAAACGGGCCGAATAAGGCTCCGCTGCCCGAATCGCCGGTGGTCTGCTGAAAGGCATACCCGGCCATCCCCAGCACCCAGTCGCCCGGAAGGTGCTGGGCCAGCACGAAGTCGGCATGGAACTCCTGTCCGCTGAGGTAGTGGGTCGAAGAATTTTCGGTGTTGACCGTGTAGCCGACGAACAACGAGGCGTGACGGCCGGTCCGCTCATCCAGCCAGGTCAGCCCGACGTCGGGCTCGAAGGCCCAGCGATTGAGTCCGATGTCGATGATCCGTTGGCGGTCGTAGCTGCCGGTGGGCGCGTAAAACATCAACGAGGTAGAAAGATGGAACTGGCCGAAGTTCCATCCCAGCAGGCACGGCCCGAAGATGAAGTCGCCCGGCCCCGCCAAAGTCGAGGTCTGGCGCGGCCCTCTGACTCCACGCGGCCCCACCCGCAGGCTCTGCTCGGAGAGCCGAAACAACGGAATCACGCCGACGCCCCAATACGAACCGAGCACGGAGAATTTCGTCACGTACGCAATGAAGACTGCGTTGGTGTAGCTGACCGTGTGGCTGCGCGCCTCGATTCGCCCGTCCGACGTGATCGCGCGCTCGTTTGCGTCCTGAAACATGAAGAAGTTTTTGACCATCAGCGTTCCGGGAGGGGCCAGATAGCCCGAGTAGAGGTCCATCAGGCCGGGGCGATAGGTGCTGATCCCGAATTCGGAGGCCGACGCGGTTCTGACGCTCGCCGCGATGGCGAGCAGCGCGAAAATAATGGCGCCCAGCGCGCCACGGGCGCATGAGCCAAGAGTGCGCGTCGCGTAGGGAGGCTCAATGCGCGCCAATGCGCAGCACGGCAGAAACCGAATATCCCGCGCGCGGCGCCGCCCTGCCCGCATACGATCCACGCCGGCGCAAAACGCAACTTCGATGCCGCGTCAGACGATGGTGAATCAGAAACAGGAGAAGCGATTGATGCCGATCGTATGGCAGGTGACCGGGCCGCTGGCCGGCGCAATCGCACGATGCTGCGGCAGAAGCATCGTGGTCGAGGGCGGAAGCGAAGCCTGCTCGCCCACCGGCTCATGCATCTGCGCCTGCTGCAAATACTGCGTGGCGCGCGCGCTGTCGCCGCGCTCGTTCGCCGCCAGCGCCTGCTTGCGATATTGCTGCGCCAGGACAAAGTTGCGCCGCGCGGTGGCAGCCCGCGCGGCGGCAGTCTCGCCGCATCCAGCCGCCGTCGCAAGCAGGAGCAGCGAAAGAATCGCAGCGCGCGTTCGAGGTCCCATGTCCATGGCCATGCGGGCTTTTCCACCCTACCCCATCATACGCACGGCCACGATGTTCTGCCCAACGCTCAGAGCTCCGCCTGACGCACGGGAACAGACGCCGGCTATGATGCACGTTTCTGCGCGGGATGGAGCTGCCCGCTGACGGCGCTTGAGAACTACCCGCGTGAGCGCGCCGGCGAAGCCTTATGCCGGCGACTTCATCGGCCGATGGCTGGATCGGCTAATCTACTGCGACGCGCCGGCATGGATGTTGACTATCGCCTACCTCGCCTTCGGCGCATTGGTGCTCGCCACGCTATTGCTGATACCGCCGCGGATGCCGGGATTTCTTTGGCGAGCGGAAAGCGGCGGGCAGGTGAGCCCGCCCCGCTAAAGAGCACGCCGCAATGCGGGCGCCTGATTTACGCAAGGCGCGCGATGCGGGCGACCACGCGATCGACGAACACCCCGGCCGAGCCGAGGTAGCCGGCGGGATCCATCAGACGATCGATCTGTTCGGCGCCCAGATGCTTGCGTACTTCGGGGTCGTCGCGCAGGACTTCGCTGAGCGAACGGCCCTCGCCAAGCGCGCGCTCGGAGGCGCGTTGGAGCACATGATGCGCCGCCGCGCGCCCCATCGCGGGCGTCAGCCCCGCCGCGACCGCCTCGGCCATGATCAGTCCGGCGCTCAGCCCAAGGTTGCGGCGCATCCGCTCGGTATCGACGCTCATCCCCTCGGCGATCGCGCGCCCGTGCGCAAGCGCGCCCGATGTGAGTACGAAGCACTGCGGCAACGCGAGCGCTTCGCTCTGCCACGGGCCGGTCGCGCGCTCGTGGTCCTGCGCCATCGCCGACATCATCACGCCGACCTGCGCGTGCACCTCGCGCGCGGCGGCGAGGATATACTCGGCGGCGACCGGATTGCGTTTTTGCGGCATCGTGCTCGACCCGCCGCGCCCGGGCTCGTGCGGCTCGAAGACCTCGGCGACTTCGGATTGCATCAGGAGCGCGACGTCGAGTGCGAACTTCGCGAGGCTGCCGCAGATAAGCCCGAGTAGCGCCGCCGCCTCGGCTGTCGTGTCGCGCGCAACATGCCATGGGAGATCGGGAACGCCGAGTCCGAGCTCGTCCGCGAGCGCCTGGGCGACCGCCGCGCCGCGCGCCCCGAGCGTCGCCAACGTGCCGGCGGCGCCGCCGAACTGCACGACCAGTACGCGGCGGGCCGCCTGGTCGAGCCGCTCGAGGTGGGCGGCGAGCGGCGCCGCCCATACCGCGCACTTGTAGCCGAAGCTTATCGGTACCGCATGCTGAAGATGAGTGCGCCCGGCGATCGGCGTGTCGCGGTAGCGCGCGGCGCGCTCGGCCAGCGCACGCGCCAGCGCAACGAGGTCGCGGCGCACGTATTCGAAGCCTCGCCGCATCTGGAGCACCAGCGCAGTATCGACGATGTCCTGGGTGGTCGCGCCAAGATGGATATGGCGTGCGGCGTCGCCGCCCGTGATGCGGCCCAGCTCGGCGACCAGCGCGGCGACCGGCTGCCCCGCCTTGCGCACGTCCTCGGCGATCGCCCCGGGGTGGAGGTTCTCGAAACGCGCGGCCCTGGCGACCGCGTCAGCGGCGGCTTGTGGAACCAGGCCAAGCTTCGCCTCGGCGCGGGCGAGCGCCGCCTCGACGTCGAGCATCAGCTGAAAGCGCGCGGGATCGGAGAACAGCGCGCGCATCTCTGGCGTCCCCCAGAGCGCGCCGAAGATCTCTGAATCGGCGGGATTGATGCTCATCGCTGCCGGCCGGGGTTCATCAGAGCCACCGCCCGCCTACACGTCCAGGAAGACGGTCTCGTCCGCGCCCTGCAACACGATGTCGAAATTGAGCACCTGCGGGGCGCTGCCGCCGCCTGCGGCCGCGCGGCGCGCGACGAGCGTTGCCCGGCGCCCGGCGGGCACCGCGTTGAGCACGGGGTCGCTGGCGTTGAGCGGCTCGTCGGGAAAGTAGATTCGGGTGACCAGATGGCGCAGCAGGCCGCGCGCGAAGACGATGACGTTGATATGCGGCGCCTGGAGCGCGCCGCCGCGCCCGGGCAGCGCGCCCGGCTTGATGGTCGTGAAACGGAAGCGGCCCTCGGTGTCGGTCGCCGTGCGGCCGAAGCCGTGGAAGTTGGGATCGCGCAGCTTCTCCTGCCGGTCCTCGGGATGGTCGTAACGGCCGTCGGCGTTGGCCTGCCAGATCTCGAGCATCGCGTCGCTGACCGGCGCGCCCTCGCCGTCGAGCACGCGCCCTTCGATGACCACACGCTCGCCCTTGGCGCCGCGCGCGGCAAGGTCGTTCCCTCCTTCGCGCACGAGCGCGCGATGGAAGAACGGGCCAACGGTCTGCGACGGTGTCAGCGCCCGGCCCATCTCAGTCCTCCATCGGCGTCGCGTGGCGCCCGCGCAACACGAAATCGAAGCGATAGCCGAGCGCCCGCCCGGGCTCGGTAGCCTCGATATCGAAGGCCGCCACGAGCCGCTCGCGCGCGGCGGAGTCGGGGATGCTGTTGAAGATCGGATCGAGTCTGAGCAGCGGATCGCCGGGAAAGTACATCTGCGTGACGAGCCGCGTCGCGAGGCCGGGGCCAAAGAGGCTGAAGTGGATATGGTTCGGACGCCACGCGTTGTAGTGGTTCTTCCACGGGTAGGCGCCGGGCTTGATCGTTATGAAGCGATAGACGCCGTCGGGGTCGGTCGCCACGCGGCCGACGCCGGTGAAGTGCGGGTCGAGCGGCGCGTCGTGCTGGTCGACCTCGTGCAGGTAGCGGCCGGCCGCGTTGGCCTGCCAGATCTCGATCAGCAGGTTGGGCTGCGGGCGGCCGTCTTCGTCGAGCACGCGGCCAGTGACGATAATCCGCTCGCCGAGCGCCTCACCGCCGGCGAAGTGCGTCAGATCGGCATCGCCCGGGCGCACCAGCTCGGCGCCCAGCGCCGGGCCAGTTATCTCGGAGAGGGTATGCGCGATCCGGATCGGCGCCTGCCTGGGGGCGCGCTTGCGCGTGCTTTCGTACGCGGCGTGGTCATAAGGCGGATGGACGCCCTGTGCAGGCCGTCGGTAGCCGGGAAGATCGTTCATGGCGTTTGCTCCCGCGCCGCGGCGTCTTGCTGACCGACGACCATAAGGTGTGTGCGCGACGCCCCCGGCGCGGCCATGTTACGGCGCTACCACGGAAAAATCGGCGGTGTCAAACCGGGGAAACCGCGACGCCAGCGATGCGCGGATTGTGCGCTCCAGGAGGTCCTGGCCGGCGAGGAAAAGCGCTTTGCGTTGCCTCGCCGCGGGCATAAGGTGGTTTACATTCGTCCCAAAGGGGGGGCGCCTCAACATGCCGCGCAATGACGACGAAGTTACGGATTTGATCTCTGACGAGGAATGCCCCGGGCCCGCCGACCTCGAATCCGCCCTCGTCCTCGAAACGCTCAGCGACGTGACCACCCAACAGCCGCTGGTGGTGACTTTCAACTCCTCGCTGGCCGAAACGATCGCGGCGATGCAGGACGAGATGCGCAGCTGCGCGCTGGTGGTCGAGTTCGGCCGCCTGGTCGGGATCTTCACCGAGCGCGACGTCCTGCTGCGCGTCGCCGGCCATCCGATTGATCTCGAGCGGACCGCGGTGAGCGAATACATGACGCGCGACCCGGTCACGCTGCCCGCCGACTCCAGCGTCGCCTTCGCGCTGAGCCGGATGCTCTCTGAGGGCTTCCGCCACATCCCGCTGGTTGACGAGCACGGGCAGCCGATCGCTGTGGTCTCGATGCGGGAGCTGGTCCAGTACCTCAGCGACTTCTTCAACCGCGACCTGCTGACGCTGCCGCCCAACGGGCGCTCCAACTTCCGCAATCGCGAGGGCGCGTAGCCTGACGCTACGCTCAAAGCGGGCGGCAGGTGACGTTGAGCACGGCCTGGCGCCGCTCGTCGCGCACTGCGCGCAGCGCGCGCTCGAGTGCCGCGGGCAGTTCCTTCGGGTCGCTGACCGCCTCGCCGTGGCCACCGCAGGCCTGGACGAACATCTCGTAGGCCGGGCGCACGCCGAAGCGCACGAACGGCATCTCGGCGGCGCGCATCGCCCATCCTTCCGGATGCACGCTCTCGACCGCTCGCCGCACTGCGCCCCATCCGCCGTTGTTCGCGATGATCGTCAGCGTCGGCAGCCCGTGCGCGGCGGAGGCCAGATGGCACGCGCTCGGCACACTGAAGATGTACGAGCCGTCGCCGACGACGGCGATGACGGTCTTGTCGGGCGCACCCAGCTTCACCCCGAGCGCGGCGCCCACACCCCATCCCAGATAGCCCGCGGTTGAATGGCCGAACTGGGCGCCCGGCGTGTCAAGGGTGAGGTGGCGCAGACTGAGATCGTACTCGTTGATGAAAATCGTGTCGCGGTCGCGCACGCGATCGAGACAGTGTGCGATCCATTCCATCGTGGGCGTCTCGGCCCGCGCGGCGGCCTCGATCTCGGCGCGCCACGCCTCGCGCTGGCGGCGATGCTCGCCGGCGACGCGTTCGGCCCGCCGATCGATAGTGGCGGCGCAGGCTGAGCGCTTCGCGGCGAGCGCCTCGGTGAGCATCGGGACCGCGAGGGCCGAGTCGGCCTGGAGCGCGAGGTCGGCCCGAAAGCCCCAGATCGGATAGCGCGAATAAATCGGGTCCACGCCGATATGAACAACCCTGGCGCGCGGGCCAGGGTTGCGCAGATGGGGAATCCACGGCACGTCGGTGTCGATCACGAGGATCAGATCCGCGTCGTCAAGAAACGGCGCGGGATCGTAACCGAGATGCAGCCGGTGGTTGTTGGGGAAGTTGACGTGCGCGGGATTGGGATGCTCGACCACCGGGAGCGCGAACGACTCAGCGAGCGCAACCAGCGCACCCACCGCCGCCGGATTGCGCCCCAGCGTGCGGGTGACGATGAGCGGGCGCTCGGATTCGGCGATGAAGCGGGCGAGCTGCTCCAGCGCTGCGGGCGCGGGTGCCGGCGGCGCGACAGGCGGCTCGATCCCTTCGGCTGAAAATGTAAACTCGCGATGCGGCTCGGCCAGCACCTCGCGCGGCAGGCTCAAATAGACCGGGCCGCACGGCTCCGCCATCGCGACCGCGAACGCCCGGCGGAGCACCGCTTCGAGCTGCGCGATGCCGCGCAGCTCGTAGTCCCACTTGACGAACTCGCGCACGAGTCCGCCCTGGTCGAAAGCCTCCTGGCCCCAATGAATCAGCGTGTCGCGGCTGCCGGGCTGCCCGCTCTCGGTCAGCGGCGTGCGCCCGGCGCACACCAGCATCGGGACGTTCGCCCGCCGCGCATTCATCAGCCCGCCGAGCGCGTTGGCGGTGCCAGGCGTGGTATGCACCATCACCACCGCCGGCTCGCCGGTCACCAGGTAGTAGCCGTGCGCCATGCTGACCGCACAGCATTCGTGCGCCACCAGCATCGGGTGCGGCGCCGTCTTACCCTCGGCCGCGCGGCGCGCAAGCCCGTCGATGATCGAAGCAAAGTCGGTGCCGGCGTTGCCCAGTAGGTAGCGTGCGCCGAGCGCTTCGAGCATTTCGAGGAAAGCCTGCGCGGTGTTGTCGATCTCGACGGTCTTGTGCCGGCTCATCGTGGTGTCTCGCCTCCCGCTATTTCGATAGCGCGTTGCCGCCCGGAAAGCATCCGCCTGCACAGTGCCCGCTCCATATCTCGTGGCGCCAGCGCCGTATAACGTGGGGAGTGCGGGCTTTCGTCGGATCATGATGCGATTGCTGGCGGCGATGGTCGCGGCGGCCTGCACGGCCGCTGCTTCGACCGTGGCGGGCGCGGCTGGGCACGGCGCGCCGCTCAGCGCTTCGGCGCGATGGCGCGCGGTTGTGATCAGCGGCGCCGCGGTTGCGCAATTTGTGGGCGTCGACGAGAGCCATCTCGAAGTGCTCGCGGTCCACGACGGGCGGCTCGAGCCGATTCCCTTCCAGGTTGATGAGCGCCTAGCCGACGGCGAATACGCGCTGCCCGACGGGCCGCAGCCGGTCGCCGACGACAGCCCGGGGATTCTCGACCGCGACGACGAGATCGCGATGATGCTCTCCGACCTGGGCGACCGCGCCGGGCCGGCGCAGCTGGCAAAGCTGACTCCGGGCGCCTTTCAGATCGAGGCATTCGATTCCCTCACAGGCGTGCGCCGCTATGCGTATATCGCCGCAGCGCCGGTCCCGCGCCTGAGCCCGGTCCGTTATGTTCATTACGACGCCGCCGCGGCTCGCGTTGAGGGCGCCGGCTACCGGATGGTCTTCCGCGGCGACTTCCCGATCGAGTTGGCTCTGAAGGACGCGCGCGGCGAAGCGTCGCCCAGCCTGATCGAAGGCTCCGAGGTTCACGTCTCGGCCAGGGTGCTGATGGTTTTCAAGCTCAGGCTCAGCGGCGAGGGCGTGACCAACCGGGTGCTGGCGTGGCATCTGGGACCGATTCGCCTGATCCGCCGCGTGGCCCATTCGGTCAAGCTGATTTTGGGGATCCAATCGCCCCAAGTCGTCAGCCGCGAATTCTTCTACCGCGACTACGCGCAAGACGCGTTCGTCGCGCGCGTGTTATGGCTGCCGCGCGTGTTCTTCGGCAACGTGCGGGTGCGCACCTGGCTGGACTTCGTCGGGCTCAGGGGTTTCAGTCTGTTCTGGTCGGGCATGAACGGCCAGCCCCTCCGGCTGGACGACCCCGCGGCCAGCGTCGTGGAGGCGATTCAGCGCGATCCGCCGCACGTCAGATGGCTGGCGATGCGCGGCGGCGGTAAAACCATCGTCCAGACGTTTCTGCCGTCGCCCGACCTCGACGTCATCCGGCCGCAACTCTATTATTGCGACGGAACCTCGCCGGCGGCGGCGGCGGCGCAAGGTTGCACCGGCGCGACACTCCAGGTCGGCTACCTGATGACCGGATGGGAGAATCTCGCCGCCGGAACCCATCGGCTCAATTCGCTGCTGCTGGTTCTGCCGGACGACGCCGACCCGTCGCAACTCGCGCGCGAGCTGACCACCGAGCTGGCCGCGCACGCGGAACCGGCGGTGTCCAAATAACCGAACACCGGCTGCATCTTTTGGGGACAGCGCGCCACGACGAGGCGCCGAGTCCGTATAGACCGCGCGCAATTTTGTTGCGCGCACCCGATGCTGTCGCTAGATTAATAGCTCCGCCTGCGAGCTTAGTTCTTCTCCCCTCTTCCACAAGGCTCTGGGCAATGCAGGGCGCCTCGGCGCGCGCGCTATGCATCCAGGTTTTTTGAATTGTCGAAATGGCCCGAATGCGCGATTGCGCCCTCGGCTGAACAGCGCGCGTTGAGCGCAAGGAGTATCCGGTTTAGTGATTGCCAGGAAATCGTCGTTGGCGCCGCTGTTGATTGTGGTCGGATTGTTGGGCGCAGCGCTCACGCTTGGGGCGCTGTCGCCGTCGCCTGGCCACGCAAATATCGATGTCGCGCCGCACCCGGCGCCGGCCGCTGGCTCCGCGAGCGCGTCCACTGAACTCGAATCCTGGCTGATCGCGCGCGGCCTGATGCGGCACGGCATGACCGGTCATCAAGCGGGCTCCGCGGTTCCGACGCCGCCGCCCGGCACCGAGATTGATGAGGCGCGGCAAAGCGTCAGCAGCAGCGGCCAGGAGCTGATGCGAATCAAGTCGTGGAACGAGATCACCGGCGACGACACGGTGCATATCGAAGTTACCTCGCTCCCCGGCAAGCGGTATTCGGTCGGCTTCTGGGCCTTCCCGCTGCATCGGCAGGGGTGCGCGATGTTCGGTTGGACGCTCTACGACAGCGGGCGCGCGCTGAAGAGCACGTTCTGGCGTAACGATCCGGGACTGCATCTGGCCGGCGCCGACGCCCTGCCGCAGGACCTTTATCCCGACGCGATCCCGGCGATGGCGTTCCTGCGCGCGCTCGACGCGCCGCGCAACGGAGGCGCCGGCACGCTACATCAGCAGCTCTCGCCCTACAGCTACGTCGGCCAGGAAGTCTCCGCCACCGGCACCGAACATATCCGGGTGCCGGCCGGGGATTTTTCCGCTCTCAAGGTCACCGCGCAGGCCGACGTCGGCACGCTGATGCCGAACTGGCCGCGCTTCGTGCTGCACGTGATCAAACCGTTCGTGCCGCGCAACACGCTCTACTTCGAGTCCACACCGCCGTACCGGATGCTCCGGCAGCAGGGCACCGCGTTCGTCGGCGGACCCGAAGTCACCACCGAGCTGATCCGCTACTACACCGCGGGCGCGAAGCCGATCGCCGCGCGCTAGGCCGGCGCCAAGCGCTCGGCCGCGCGCAGAATACGCGCGCGACGCTCCTTCGGATCGGGGGCAAACGACTCGAACTCGAGCGCGGTCGTCGTCACGCCGGCCCGGAGGTATTGCTCTAACCGCCGTCGGCAGTTGGCGACGCTGCCGAAGACGTAGATCTCTTCGATCATCCGCTCGGGCAGCGAGGCGAGCGCCGCCTTGCGGTCGCCGGCGTTCCACGCCTCCAACGCGAGCCTGGCCTCGCGTTCGAAGCCGATCTCGCGGAAGAAGGCGTTGTAGGTCGGGACCGTCACGTAGGCGGTCAGATGGCGCCGCAATTCAGCGCGCACCTTCTCCTCGTCGTCATCGACGGCGATCATGATGCGGCAGACGACGTCGAGCGGCGCGGCGGGATCCTTGCCCGCGGCGCGCCGCCCCTCGCGCACGTGCTCGAGCATCGCGGGCAGCGTCGCCGGCGTGACGAAGTTGGTGATTAGCCCGTCGCCGATCTCGCCGGCCAGCCGGAGCATCTTCGCGCCCTGGGCGCCGAGATAGATCGGCGGCGGCGTATCCAGGGTCACGCTGAGGCGGAAGCCGTTGATGTGCACGGTCTTGCCGCTGAAGTTCACCTTGCCGCCGCGGAACGAATCGCGAATCGCGGCGACCGTCTCGCGCAGGCGCGTCAGCGGGTGCTCGAACGGCACGCCCATCCATTGCTCGACGATAGTCCGGCTGGAAATTCCCAGGCCCAGGACGAAACGCCCGCTCGAAAGTTGCTGAACCGTCGCCGCCGACATCGCGATCAGTGCTGGCGGCCGCGTGAAAACCGGCACGATCGCCGTGCCCAGGCGCATCTTCGGCGCGATCATCGCCGCCGCCGCCAGCGGCGCGAAGGCGTCGGTCGCAAACGATTCAAACGACCACACGTCGACATAGCCGCAACGTTCGGCCGTCCGCACGAGTTCCACGAAGTGCTGATTCTGGAACGCCTCAAGTGGCGCCGTGATTCCATGTCGTACCATACGACTGAAAACTCCGACGCGGAGAGTAGCTTTCTGCATTCATGGACGGATTCCGTGCTGCGCTCGCGTCCGTGCCACTGTAGCGGCTCGACTGCACGGCGCGCAACGCATCAGGCGGCTCGCGATCTAACTGGCGTGCCCGACGAGTCCGATAGCGGTCGTCGGGGGCGGAACCGGCGCTTCGGCCCTTGGATGGTTTCGTTCTTTTTGGATTGAAACATGGTTAGTAAGCCACGCTGGCCGGAAACGCTCGGCTCGTTGTGCCCACGCGTTCCCGTGCGCCGCGCCATCCGAACACATTGTTGGTTCCGCCGCCACCCGCGGCTGACGCTCTGACGGCTGGTGAGTCGTTGCTCTTCAAGCGATTGCGAAGTGCAAGGCCTCCCAGTGCAGTCTGCATCCTGAATTACGGAGGGGGTGGAAAATTCCCGCTTCTGAGCCGTGTTGGTTCTGGCACGGCTTCTGCTTTTAAGGCTGACATGCTGGATCTAGTCTTCCTCGCGGCGAGCGTCACCTTCTTCGCGATCAGCGTCGCCTATGTCGAAGGATGCCGCCGGCTATGAGCGGTTGGGAGTTGATCTTGGGTTCGGTGGGCGCAGTCCTTCTGATCGCCTACCTGGTCTGGGCGCTGCTGCACCCCGAGCGCTTCTAGCCGCGCGTGCAAGGCCGCTCATCATGTGGAATGCCGTCCTCCAGGTGGGGATTTTTCTCGCTATCGTCACCGCGGTAAGCGTGCCGCTCGGCCTTTACATGGCGCGCGTGTTCGCCCGCGAGCGGACCTTCCTCGACCCGATGCTGGAGCCGGTCGAACGCCTGATCTATCGGTTGTGCGGCGTACGTCCGGGCGCGGAGATGACTTGGCGGGAGTACGCGATCGCGATGCTGCTGTTCAGCATGGTCGGAATGATCGTGCTCTACGCGATGCAGCGCTTGCAGGCGTTCCTGCCGCTCAACCCGCAGCACTTCGCCGGAGTCGCGCCCGATCTCGCTTTCGACACGGCGGCAAGCTTCACCACCAATACCAACTGGCAGGCCTACGGCGGCGAAACCACGATGAGCTATCTGACGCAGATGGCCGGGCTCGCCTTTCACAATTTTGTCTCCGCCGCGGCCGGCATCGCGGTCGCGATTGCGGTTATCCACGGCTTCGTCCGCTCCGGCGCGAGGACCATCGGCAACTTCTGGGTCGATTTGACTCGCGCGACGCTGTGGGTGCTGCTGCCGATCTCGCTAGTCGGCGCGCTGGCGCTGGTATGGCAGGGGGTGCCGCAGAACTTTAGCCCTTATGTCCATGCAAGGACCGTCGAGGGCGCCGAGCAGGTGATCGCCGAAGGTCCAGTCGCTTCGCAGGAGATCATCAAGGAACTCGGGACCAACGGTGGCGGCTTCTTCAACGCCAACGCCGCCCACCCCTATGAAAACCCTACTCCGCTCAGCGACTTGATTGAGCTGTTGGCGATCTTCGCGATCGGCGCGGCGCTGACGCACACCTTCGGCCAAATGACGGGTGACCGGCGTCAGGGATGGGCGTTGTTCGGCGCGATGGCAATCCTCTTTCTGATGGGCGTGACGCCAGCGATTTGGGCCGAGCAACGGGGCAATCCCGAGTTCGCCAAACTGGGAATCAGCCAGGCCGCCGCGCCCGGCGACAGCGGCGGCAACATGGAGGGCAAGGAGACGCGCTTCGGCATCGTTGACTCGGCGCTGTGGGCGACGGTCACTACCGACAGCTCGTGCGGCGCGGTGAACTCGATGCACGACAGTTTCACCCCGCTCGGCGGACTGGTCCCCCTGGTCAACATGCAGCTCGGCGAGATCATCTTCGGCGGCGTCGGTTCGGGACTTTACGGGATGCTGGTGATGGCGGTGCTCGCGGTGTTCATCGCGGGGCTGATGGTGGGGCGCACGCCGGAGTACCTGGGCAAGAAGATCGAGGGGCGCGAGATGAAGCTCGCTATGCTCTTCATCCTGATCTTTCCCGCGGTGATCTTGATCCTGGCCGGCATCGCCGTGGTGACCAAGCCTGGCCTTGCCGGGATCACAAATCCCGGGCCGCACGGCCTCACGCAGATTCTCTACGCCTACACCGAGGCCTCAGCCAACAACGGCTCGGCCTTCGCCGGGCTCAATGCGAACACCCCCTTCTATAACTCGACGCTTGCGTTCGTGATGCTGTTCGGCCGTTTCATGATGAAGATCCCGGTGCTCGCGCTGGCCGGGTCGCTGGCGGGCAAGAAGGCGGTACCACCGAGCGCCGGGACCTTTCCTACCAATGGCGCGATCTTCGTCGTGCTGCTGGTCGGCGTGGTCCTGATCGTCGCCGCGCTGACGTTCTTCCCGGTCGACGCGCTGGGGCCGATCGTCGAACACCTCGTCATGATGAAGGGCAAGCTCTACTAGGGCCGCGTCGCGCGCACTACCTGTAATGGGCAAGGAGTGAATCGCGATGGCAGAGCGTAAGGCGACGGCGCTGTGGGACCGTCAGATCGTGCGGGGCGCGCTGTTCAACTCGATGCGCAAGTTCGACCCGCGCATCCAGCTACGCAACCCGGTGATGTTTGTGGTCGAGGTCACCGCGGCCGCGGTCACCCTGATCCTGATCCGCGACTTTCTCGAGGGACAGTTCGGGCTCGCCCTCTTCGAGTTTCAAATCGCGCTATGGCTGTGGTTCGCGGTGGGGTTTGCGAACTTTGCCGAAGCGATGGCAGAGGGGCGCGGCAAGGCGCAAGCCGATAACCTGCGCAAGACCCGCACCGAGACCCAGGCCAAGCTGGTCGGGCAGGACGGCGCGGTGCGGATGGTGCCGGCGACCAGGCTCAAACGCGGCGACATAGTGCTGGTCGAGGCGGGCGCCATGATTCCCGGCGACGGCGAAGTGATCGAGGGAATCGCGGCGGTCAACGAGGCGGCGATAACCGGCGAATCGGCGCCGGTGATTCGCGAGAGCGGCGGTGACCGCAGCGCGGTAACCGGCGGCACCACGGTTATCTCGGACCACATCAAGGTGCGCATCACTGCCAACCCCGGCGAGACCTTCCTCGATCGCATGATTAACCTGGTCGAGGGCGCGCAGCGCCAGAAGACGCCCAACGAAATCGCGCTCAGCATCCTGCTCGCCGGCCTGACGATCATCTTCATGCTGGTCTGCGTGAGCCTCTATCCGTTCGCGCGCTACGGCGGAACCTCGCTTTCGCTGCCGGTGCTGGTTGCGCTGCTGGTATGCCTGATTCCCACGACCATTGGCGGCCTGCTCTCGGCAATCGGCATCGCCGGGATGGACCGGCTCGTTCAGCACAACGTGCTCGCGATGTCAGGGCGCGCGGTCGAGGCGGCCGGCGACGTTGACACCCTGCTGCTCGACAAGACCGGCACGATCACGCTCGGCAACCGGATGGCAACCGAGTTCATCCCCGTGCTCGACACCCGAATCGAGGAACTGGCCGACGCCGCGCAATTGGCCTCGCTCGCCGACGAGACGCCGGAGGGCCGCTCGATCATGGTGCTGGCCAAGCGCGAATACAACCTCCGCGGACGCGAACTCGCCGAGCATGAGGCGGAATTCATCCCGTTCTCGGCGCAGACCCGCATGAGCGGGGTGAACCTCAACGGCCGCCGAGTACGCAAGGGCGCAGCCGACCAAGTGGTGAAGTTCGTCAGGGAAAACGGCGGCGCCGCGCCGCCCGAGTTGGCGGGAATCGTCGAGCGCATCGCGCGCGCGGGCGGCACGCCGCTGGTGGTCGCCGACGGCCCGCGCGTGCTCGGCGTGATTCACCTCAAAGACATTATCAAGGAGGGCATCCGCGAGCGTTTCGCCCGCCTGCGCGCGATGGGCATGCGTACGGTGATGATCACCGGCGACAATCCGTTGACCGCCGCCGCCATCGCCTATGAGGCCGGCGTCGACGACTTTCGCGCCGAAGCCACGCCCGAGACCAAGCTCCAGCTCATCCGCGAGGAGCAGGCGCAGGGCAAACTGGTCGCGATGATCGGTGACGGCACCAATGACGCGCCGGCGCTGGCGCAGGCCGACGTCGGGGTCGCGATGAACGCCGGCACCCAGGCCGCGCGCGAGGCCGGCAATATGGTCGACCTCGACTCCAACCCGACCAAAATCATGGAGGTCGTCGAGATCGGCAAGCAGCTTCTGATGACGCGCGGCGCGCTGACCACTTTTTCGATCGCCAACGACGTCGCCAAGTATTTCGCGATCATCCCGGCGATGTTCGTGGTGGAATATCCCGAACTCCAGTCGCTCAACATCATGCACCTGGCAACTCCGCAGAGCGCGATTCTGTCGGCGGTCATCTTCAACGCGCTGATCATCATCGCGCTCATCCCGCTGGCGCTGCGCGGCGTTGCCTACCGCCCGCTCGGCGCGGCGGCGATCCTGACCCGCAACCTCTTCATCTACGGCCTGGGCGGCGTGCTCATCCCGTTCATCGGCATCAAGGCGATTGATTTGCTAGTCGCAGCTCTGCACCTGGCATAAGGAAGCGAGACATGCGCACGCTGCTTTCCGCGATCGCGATGGTGATAGCGCTGACGGTGGTGACCGGCATCATCTATCCGCTCGCGGTCTATGTAATCGCGCAGACTGCCTTCCCCTGGCAGGCCAATGGCAGCCTCATCGTGCGCAGCGGGCAGGTAATCGGCTCAGAGTTGATCGGCCAGAGCTTCACCCAGGCGCGCTACTTCCATCCCCGACCTTCGGATGCCGGCGCCAGGGGCTACGACGCTTCCGACTCGGGCGGCTCCAACCTCGGCCCGACCAACCGCAAGCTCATCGACGACGTCCGGGACGCGCTGCACAAGGTGCTCGAAGAGAACCCGGGCGCCACGCCTCAGCAGGTGCCGACGGGAATGGTTACCGCCTCGGGCAGCGGCCTCGACCCGGAGATTAGCCCAGCCGACGCGCAACTCCAGGTCGCACGCGTCGCTAAAGCGCGCGGCCTGAGCCCTGACGTGGTGGAGGGTCTCGTGCGCGAGCACACCCGCCCGCGATTCGCCGGCGTGTTTGGCGAGCCCGGCGTCAACGTCCTGGACCTGAACCTGGCCCTCGACCACCTCGGTCAGCGACAGCGCTGAGAGACCGAGCGCGGCGTATACTAAGCTGGATGGACGAGGAGCGGCCTGAGCCTGAATCATTTCTCGACCTGGTCGCCCAGTCGCCGAAGGGCAGGCTCAAGATTTATATCGGTGCCGCAGCGGGCGTGGGCAAGACCTGGCGGATGCTGGAGGAAGCGCATCAACTCCGCGAGCACGGCGTCGATGTGGTGCTCGGGCTGATCGAGACCCACGGCCGCGCCGAAACGCTGACCAAGGTTGGAGACCTCGAAGTGATCCCGCGCCGGCGCGTCGAGTATCGCGGCACGACGGTGGAGGAGATGGACCTGGACGCGACTTTGGCGCGCAAGCCTGAGGTCGTGGTGGTCGACGAACTTGCGCACACCAACGTCCCCGGCTCCAAGCACGAGAAACGCTACCAGGACGTCGAGGAACTGCTCGCCGCGGGCATCAACGTAATCACTGCGATGAATATCCAGCACGTCGAGAGTTTGAACCCGCTGATGAAGCGGCTCACCGGGGTCGACGTGCGTGAGACCGTGCCCGACAGCTTTCTAGCCCGCGCCGACCAGGTGGTCAATGTCGACATCACCGCCGAGGCGCTGCGCGAGCGGCTGCGCGAGGGCAAAATCTACCCGCCGCCGCAGGTCGAACAGGCGTTGCGCAGCTTTTTCAAGCCCAGCAACCTGGCCTCGCTGCGCGAGATCGCGCTGCGTGAGGTCGCGCGCGGGCTCTGCCGCCAGCGCGAGGATCGCGAGGCGCTCCAGCGCGAGGGCGGACGCCGCGCCCAGCCGGCCGAGCGGGTGATGGTCGGGCTATCGTCCAATCCGCACGCCGCGCGCGAGCTGCTGCGCAAGGCCTGCCGCATCGCCGGCCAGCTTGGCGCCGACTGGTATGCCGTGCATGTTGAGACTCCGGCCGAGTCGGTCAGCCGCATCAGCACTCGCGACTTCGTGGCCCTGCTTGACAACATCAACCTCGCCAGCGATCTCGGCGCCGAAAGCGTGTGGCTTAAATCGGACAACGTGACGCAGGCGCTGCTGGACTTCGCCCGTACGCACGGGATCACCAAGATCGTGCTCGGCCGCACGCATCAGCCGCTGTGGCGCCGTCTGCTCGGGCGCGACATCACCAAGCGCCTGCTCGAGGAGGCGGTCGACTTCGACGTTGAAGTCGTGGCCATCCAGGCCGGGGAAGAGCGATGAGCGCGCTGCCCTCCCTGCGCTCGCGCATCCGCAATGCCACGCTGCTGATGCTAGCGCTGGTGATGGGCGTCGGAATCTACGCGCTGCCCCGCGTCTACCGCCTCGGCGGCGCGATCCGCGAAACCCTGTACCGCAACTACGTCAGCATCGAAGCGGCCCAGCACATGCACGCCGCGCTGCGCGTGCTCCAGCTCGCCGAGCGCGACGGCCGCGCAGCCGAAGAGCTGGCGCGCCAGCGCCAGACCTTCATGCACTGGATGGAGGTCGAGAACCACGACTACACGGAGATCGGCGAGCCCCAGCTCGCGCATGATATCGAGCAGCGCGCGCGGCGGCTGTTCGGCGAGATTGCAAGCGCGCCGCCGGGGCCGCGGCACGATCGGCAGTTCGAGGAGCTGCACGCGCGCCTAAACGACCTCATCGCGATGAACCAGGCGGCGATGTTCCGCGCCAACAGCCGCGCGACCCGCCTCGGCACTCGGCTGAGCTACGAGTTCGCAATCTGCCTGGCGGTGCTGTTGCTCGCAGGCGCGGCGGTGTCGTGGGGCTTCGGATGGGCTTTGGCGCGGCCGCTGACCGAGCTCGCCGAGCGCCTGCGCGGAGTAAGCCAGCGGCGTACGCAGGTGCGCCTGGGGCCGCAGCCGCTGGCCGAGCTCGACGCGGTGGCGCGCGAATTCAACCAGATGGCCGAGCAGCTCGAGCAGTACGAGAAGCTCAATGTCGAGCGCCTGCTCTTCGAAAAGCGCAAGACCGAAGCGATTATCGAGAGCCTCGAGGATGGCGTGGTGCTGATCGACCCCGAGGGCGTAGTCACCCATATCAACGAGATCGCCTCGCTCATCCTCGACATCGCGCCGCGCGAGGCGCTGGGCAGTCCGTTCGACGATCTGAGCAGCAACTCGCCGCATTACCTGCGTGTGCGCGACGCGCTGCGCGGACTCAGGCGCGCAGCGCCCGAAGTTCCGCGCACCGAAGTGCAGCTCCACGTGCGCGGGCGCGATCACTCCTACGTGCTCAAGCCGATCGCGCTGCGCCGGGACGACACCGATGGCGTTTTCGGCACGCTGCTCATCCTCCAGGACGTAACCTACCTGCGCGACCAGGACCGCGCGCGCTCCAACCTGATCGAGACGCTCTCGCACGAGCTGCGCACACCGCTGACTTCGCTCACGCTCTCCGCGCAATTGCTGCAGCGTGATGAGGTCTCGCTCGAGCCGCGCCAGCGCGAACTGCTGCGCACCATCCTCGAGGAGTGCGCGCGGATGAAGCAGCTCACCGACAACCTGCTTGGCCTTGCCCGCGGCGAATTGGGCTCGATCTCGCTCGCCCGTAAGCGCCTGGACCTGGCGCGCATCACCGACGAAGTCATCGGCCGCTTCGCCCTCCAGCTCGAAGACAAGCACGTGCGGCTCGATAAGCATGTCGAGGCGGTGCCGCAGGTCACCGGCGACCCGGTCAAGCTGTCGTGGTTGGTCTCCAACCTGATCGGCAACGCGCTGCGCTACACGCCCGCCGGTGGACGGATCGAGGTCGCGACCAGCTCGGCTGACGACACCGTGCGCCTTGAGGTCGCCGACTCCGGCCCCGGCATCGCGCCCGAGCTGCGCGACTACATCTTCGAACGCTTCGCGCAGTACGGCGCCGACGGCGAGAAGAAAGGCTCGGCCGGGCTCGGGCTGGCGATCGTCAAAGACATCGTGATGGCGCACAGCGGAAGAATTTTCGTGACCGGCAACACGCCCCACGGCAGCCGCTTCGTCGTTCAGCTGCCCGCAACGCGGGAGGCATGACGGTGCGGCTGCTTATAGTCGACGACGAGCGCAATATCCGCTCGAGCCTGGCGGCCTTCTTTGAAGTGCTCGGCCACGAGGTGCACACCGCCGCCAGCGGGCGCGAGGCGAGCACGTTGGCCGAGGAAAACGGCTTTGACCTCGTGCTGACCGACTACCGGATGGCGGAGATCAACGGGCTCGAGCTGCTCGCCGACTTCAAGCGCCGCCGCCCGGAAACCGTCGTCATTCTGATGACCGCCTACGCGACGGTGGAGAACGCGGTGGCCGCGATGAAGGCGGGCGCGTACGACTATGTCACCAAGCCATTCTCGCTCGATCAGATCCAGCCCATCGTCGAACGCGCGCTCCAGATGCAGCGCCTCCAAGCCGAGAACCGCGCGCTGCGCAACGCGATCGACGAGGCGCCGATGCTCGAGTCGCGCAGCCCGGCGATGGTGCGGCTGCTCGAGATAGCGCGTCAGGCCGCCGCCAGCGACGCCACCATCTTGCTCGCCGGCGAGAGCGGCACCGGCAAGAACGTGCTCGCCCGCCAAATCCATCAATGGAGCCCGCGCCACGAGCGCCCCTTCGTCGTGGTCAATTGCACGACGCTTTCCGAGGAGCTGCTCGAGAGCGAGCTGTTCGGCCACGTGCGCGGCGCGTTTACCGGCGCGATCAAGGACAAACCCGGACGGCTGGAAGCGGCCGACGGCGGCACCGTGTTCCTCGACGAGATCGCCGATCTCTCGGGCGCGCTCCAGACCAAGTTTCTGCGCTTCGTGCAGGAACAGAGCTTCGAGCGGGTCGGCGGCGACCGCACCATCCGCGTTGACATTCGGATTATCGCCGCCTCCAACCGCGACCTTGACGCCGAGGTCGCCGCGCGCCGCTTCCGCGAGGATCTGTTCTACCGCCTCAACGTGATCTCGCTGGCAGTACCGCCGCTGCGCGAGCGCCGCGAGGATATCCTGCCGCTGGCCGAATGGCTGCTTGCGGCGGCAAGCGTGCGCAACCGCCGTCCGCCGATATGCCTGGCGCCGGAAGCGGCGGCGGCGATTCAGGCTTACCGATGGCCGGGCAACGTGCGCGAGTTGCGCAACGCGCTCGAGCGCGCCGCCGTGCTGAGCCGCAGCGAAGCGATTACACTCAACGACCTGCCCGATTCGCTCTTCCGCGAGCGGACTGCGGAGACTGCCGAGATTGGCCAAACGGCAAGCCTCGACGAAGTCGAGCGAAAGCACATCGCGCGCGTCCTCGCGCAGAGCGCGACGCTCGAGGAAGCCGCGGCCACGCTCGGCATCAACGTCACCACGCTCTGGCGCCGGCGCAAACGCTATGGCATCGAGTAAGCGCGCACGGGCCGCTCGCGCACGGCACCTGCTATCAGCTTCGGCTACCTGAAGGCCGGCATCACCATCTCGGCGACGTCGCGGAAGACCTTGCGCTGGTAGTCGGCCGGCGGCAGCAGCGCGACTTCCTTCACTCCCGCCCTCTCCATCGCGCGCAACCGCTCGATAATCTCCTCCGGTGTGCCGACCACGCATACCCCGGCGATCGCCTCGGGCGTGACAAAGCGGCGCTCCTCGGGCTGAAGAAACGTGCAGTGGCCCTCGTGGATCTGGCGAAAGCGCGCGGTCTCGGGCAGGCTAAAGTTCTCGACGCGCCTTACGTAGTCGTCCCACACGTTGGCGAAGAATGGCGGGATCAGTTCGTCCTTCTTGCCGCGCTGCTTCCAGATCTCCCATGCGAAATGGAGCGTGCAGGTAACCTGCGAGCCGGTCTCGTTGACCACGCGCTCATCGCTGAGCTTCTCGCCCGGCCGCAGGACGCACGCGGTGGTCAGGCATGCGGTGTGAAAATCCGGGCCGATCGTGCGGCCGACTTCCTGCGCCCCCGCCCTGACCGCCTCCATCGAGTAGCGGAAATCCTCGGGGTTGCCGCTGACCGTGATCCAGCCGTCGCCGTAGGCGCCGGTCGCACGCAGCGCCTGCGGTCCATTGGCGGCGACGTAGATCGGGATGGGGTTGGAGATGTTGATGAAGTGGCGGTCGAGATGGAGGAACTTTATCTGGCGGGTCTTGCCGGCGTAGGTGTAATCAACCTCCTCGCCGGCGAGCAGCCCGCGCACCACGCGCAGGTATTCGCGGAACTCGCGTGGCGGCATCGGGTCCTGTCCCATCACGCGCATCGCGGTATGGCCGGTGCCGATGCCGAGGAAAACGCGGCCGGGCGCGAGCTGGTTGATGGTCGCGATCGAATGGGCGGTGACCGGCGCGATCCGCGTGCCCGGGATCGCGACGCCGGTGCCGATGCGGATGCGTTTGGTGTTGAACGCCGCCAGCGCCATCGTCGCATAACAATCCGACCAGATCATCTGCGAGTCGGGCACCCAGGCGTTGTCGTAGCCGAGCTCCTCGGCATAGCGGATGAGATCCCACTTGTCGATGTGGGTGTCGAACATGATTCCGAATTTCATCGTCGTCTCTCCCTGATGGTTGCGGGCGATACGCCTCGCCCTGCCCTCCCAGCCGCTGCCTGGTGTACACGTTTTGGCCGAATGAGCATAGCCTGCGCGGGCTCGGGAGCCCGCTGGGCTAGCGCGCGAGGCCGGCCTCGCGCAGGCGCTGCTCCAGCAGCGGCAGGCGGTCGTGACCCCAGAACGGCTCGCCGCCGAAGAGGAAAATCGGCACGCCGAAGATGTGATCCTCGGCGGCCTCGGCCTGGGCGCGTTCGAGCGCGCGCATCCCCTCGCCGCCCAGGTACGCGCGATACTCGTCAGCGGACATCTTGAGATCCGCGATCATCGCCGCCACCACCTCGGGCTGGTCGATCTCAAGCGCGCGCCGGAAGAACAGCTCATAGACCCTGCGGCTGTAGTCGAGCAGGCGGCCCTTGGATTCGGCGAACAGTCCGCCGACCAGCGCCGGCGTCGAGTCGTAAACCTTCTGCGGCGCGCGGATGATGATCCCGCGCGGTTTCGCCCACCGCCGCGCGTCGAGGTAAGAGTACTTGGCCTTGTAGTCGGAATAGACGCTGCGCTGGCCGCGGTCTTTGATCCGGAGCTGGAACGGAATCCATCGGACACGCACCCAAAAGCGTTGCTCGAGGGCGAAGGCCGGGTCGAAGGCGAGATAGGCGTACGGACTCTTGTAGTCCGAGTACATCTTCACTTCTCTGGGTTCGTTCACGAGGACCTCCGTCGAATCAGGCCTTGAGGTTGAGCAGTTGCGCCAGATGGAGCGGCTGGCGGCCGGGGCAGAGATGGCGGATCTGCTGGCGGCAGGCGAAGCCGTCGGCGACCACCAGCGTATCGGGCGCGCTCGCGCGCACCGCCGGCAGCAGCACGCGCTCGCCGATCACGCGCGAGAGCTCGAAGCGCTCGGCGCCGTAGCCGAACGCGCCCGCCATCCCGCAACATCCGGCGTCGAGCTCCTGCGCACCCAGCCCCCCGACGCGGCCGAGGATGGCCATCTCGGACCGCATGCCGGCAAGAGACTTCTGATGGCAATGGCCGTGAACGAGCGCACGGCGGGCGAGCGCGGGCGGGACATAACTGGGCGCCTCGCGCACGAGGAACTCATCGAGCAGCATCGCGCGCTTGGCCAGCGCCGCGGCGCGCGCGTCGGCCGGGAAAAGGCTCGGCAACTCGTCGCGGAAGGTGAGGATGCAGCTCGGTTCGAGCCCGACCACCGCCGCGCCGCGCTCGACGTAAGGCGCGAGCGTCTTCATCACCTGCTCGAGCCGCCAGCGCGCCCGCGCGAACATCCCAGCGTCGTACAGCGGGCGCCCGCAGCACAAATCGCGCGGCGGCACGACCACGGTGAAGCCGGCGCGCTCGAGGACCTCCACGGCCGCGATAGCTACGTCGGGTTCGAAGAAGTTGTTGAAGGTGTCGGCGAACAGTACGACCTCGGGCGCAGCCGATCCGTCGCGTCGCCCGCGCGCCGCGAACCATGAACGAAAGCTCTGCGCCGCGAAGCGCGGAAGTTCACGCTCGGGATGAATTTTTAGCAGCGCCCGCACGATCTCGCCGAGCGCCGGCGCATGCCCAAGCGCGTTAGCCAGCGCGGGGATGGCAGCGCCGGCGCGGGCGACCTCGTGGATACGCGCGAAGAATCGCACAGCGAGCGGGCGACGGTTGCGGGCGTAGTAGCGGGCGAAGAATTCGGCCTTGTAGGCGGCAATATCGACCGCCGCCGGGCATTCGCTCTTGCACCCTTTACACGAGAGGCAAAGTTCAAGCGCTTCTTTAATCGCCCTGTCCCCCGCCCTGCCTTCAAGCAGCCTGCCGCCGCTCAGCGCCTCCCACAGCAGATGGGCCCGCCCGCGCGTCGAGTGCATCTCCTCGCGCGTCGCCATGTACGACGGGCACATCGTGCCGGCGTCGGTCTTGCGGCATTTACCGATCCCGACACACTTGAGCGCGGCCCCCGCCAGACCACCCTCGGCGATGAAGTCGAAATGGGTCTCCACCGGCGCCGGACGGTAGCCCGGAGTCACGCGCAGATGAGAATCCAGCGGATGCGGATTCACAATCACGCCCGGGTTCATCCGGAAGTCGGGATCGAAGGCGCGCTTGAAGTCGGCGAACGCCTCGATCAGGCGCGGCCCGAACATCTTTGGCAGCAACTCGGAGCGCGCAAGGCCGTCGCCGTGCTCGCCCGACATCGAGCCGCCGAACTCGGCGACCAAATCGCCGATCTCAAGCATCGTGGCGCGGAAGGTCTGGACGCCCTTAGGCGTGGTGAAATCGAAATTGACCCGGCAATGGACGCATCCCTCGCCAAAATGGCCGTAGTAAGTCGCGGCGGCGAGCCCGTGGCCGTCGAGCAGGCGCACGAAGCGGCGCAGGTAATCGCCGAGGCGCGCCGGCGGCACCGCGGTGTCCTCGGCGCCCGGCCAGGTCCGCGGATGGCCGGGAATGAGGGCGCCGGCGCCGAGCCCGGACTCGCGCAGGCCCCATACGGCACGCTGCGCGCCGCCGTCGTAGAGGGGCGCGACGCCCGCGCAGGCGCGCACGCGCCGCGCGTCGGCCACCAGTCGCTCGGCGGCGGCGCGCGCCTCGTCGTCTCCATCGGCGCCAAGCTCGACGATCAGGAATGCACGCCCGTCGGGTAGAAACCGCGCGGCGTCGAGCCCCTTGCTGCGCGCGAAGTCTGGCAGACGATGGTCAAAACCCTCCAATGCCTGCGGGCGATGCTCCAGGATCCACGGCACCTGGTCCGCTGCGAGATAGACATCGTCAAAGCCGAGCACCACCAGCGCGAGGCTGCGCGGGCGCGGGACCAGCTTGAGCGTCGCGGCGAGCGTTACCGCCAGCGTCCCTTCCGAGCCGACGATCGCGCGCGCCAGATTGTGGCCGCGCTCGGGCAGCAGCTCATCGAGGTTGTAGCCGGAGACGCGACGCGGAATTTTCGGATAGCGGCGGCGAATCTCCTCGGCGTGACGTTCGACCAGCGCGCGCATCGAGGTTCGCAACTCGCCCTCGCGACCGCCGCCCGCCGACGCGCGCGCGACGTCGCCCTCGTCCGCAGCACCCAGATGGAGCCGTGTGCCGTCGTACAGCACAACATCGAGCGCCTCTACGTTGTCCACCGTCTTGCCATAGGCGGCGGAATGCGCGCCGCACGAGTTGTTGCCTACCATCCCGCCGATAGTGCATCGGTTCTTCGTCGCGGGGTCGGGCGCAAAAAACAGCCCGTGCCGGGCAAGCGCAGCGTTGAGTTGCGCCTGGACGACGCCCGGCTCGACCGTGGCGACTCGCGAACCGGCGTCGATATGCCGGATTGCGTTCATGTACTTGGAGAAGTCGAGGATGAGCGCCGCGTTGCAGCTCTGGCCTGCGAGCGCGGTGCCGCCCCCGCGGGCGAGCAGCGGGAGCGAATTTTCGCGCGCGAGCCCGAGCGTGCGGATCACGTCGCCCTCGTGGCGCGGGAGCACGACGCTCAGCGGGACCTGGCGATAAACCGAAGCGTCGGTGGCGTAGAGCGCAAGTGTGGCGTTGTCGAAGCGAACCTCGCCATCGACTGAGGCGCGGAGCTGGTTCCAGAATGCGCGGGTTGGGTGGGCCACGACGAGGCGATTTTAGTGGATCGCCGTCGCGCGCCGGTAGTGCCGCGCGCGAGCCACGCGGCCCAGCCGGCATCACACTGGACACCTGCGGCGCCCGGGCGACGGAGGCGGCGCGCGTTGTGCGTCCGGCGCGCCGGGCGCAAAACGGCGCGGCCGCGAGCGCCTCCTGGCGCTCGCGGCCGCCCACCCGGGTTTGCCCCGCTCAGCGCGGCGAGCCGGCTTGTCCGGCCTGCCGCGTCCTGCTCCCTACGCCTCGGGCAGCATCACGATTTTGCCCGCCACGATATTGTTCTCCATCAGCTCCTGCGCTTTGCCCAGCTCCCTAAGCGGCATCACGCGGTCGATGACGGGCTTGATAAGCCCGCGCTCGACAAACCGCATCGCCTCGATCAGCTCGCCCTTATTCCCAAGATGGGAGCCGAGATAGTTCTGCTGCTTATTCCATAGCAGACGGATGTCCATGTGGGCGTCAAAGCCGGAAGTGGCGCCGCAGGTCACAATCGTCCCGCCCCACTTCAGACACTGCATCGAAAGCGGCCAGGTGTCGGCACCAGTATGCTCGAAGACGATGTCGGCGCGCCTGCCGTCGGTTATTCGCCGGACCTCTTGGAAGATGTCGTCGCGCTTGCGGTTGAGCGTGAACTCAGCGCCCAGCTTGCGCGCCAGCTCGAGCTTCTCGTCGCTGGAGGCGACCGCGATCGGCCGCGCGTTGAAAAGCTTGGCGATCTGGATCGCCATCACGCCCAGCCCGCCGGTGGCGCCCCAGATCAGGACGAAATCGCCGGCCCGCATGCGCGCGCGCGTCACCAGCATCCGCCACACCGTCACCAGCACCAGCGGCATCGAGGCCGCCTCCTCGAAGCTCAGGTTGCGCGGCTTGGCCAGCACGTTGACCGCCGGCACCTTGCAGTACTCGCCGTGGGCGCCGTCGAGCGGCCCGGTCTGGAAGCCCCAGATCTTGAAGTCGTGGCAGAAGAATTCCTCGCCGCGGGTGCAATAGTAGCAATGGCGGCAGGCGATGCCGCAATGGACCACGACCTCGTCGCCGATTGCGATGTCTTTGACCTCGCTGCCGCGGTCAACCACTTCGCCGGCGGCGTCGGAGCCCGAGATGTGCGGAAGGATGATTTTCATCCCGGGCAGGCCGCGGCGGGCCCAAATGTCATTGAAATTGCACGCCGAAGCCTTGACCTTGATCACGACCTCATTGGGGCCGGCTTTGGGTTCAGCAACGTCCTGATATCGAAGGACCTCCACGCCTCCATTGCGCTCGAATGCAATCGCCTTCATCGAATAGTCCGTTTATCTAAGGCCCTTGGGTAGGTGCCTAGGGGTGCGAAATTAGCTATACGTTTGCGGCCGCTCGCGCAACTGGGGCGGTTCGCACCTGCCCAAGTGCTCGGTTGACGGCTTGCGTTCAATGCCGTAAAAACCAAGCGCGCAGCGGTCGAGTTCCGATTCGTTCGGCCGCCCGCGCCAAAGGCCGCCCGTTTTGGATCGCGAGGCCCGTCCCGGCCAGCCAATCGTGCGCGCATTGTGGTCCTCGGCATCCACCCTAGCAATGGCGATGCCAAACTGAGGTGACTATTCTGCGGCGCCAGGACGCTAACCGCGCTCCTTGGCGGCAACTTTTGCAGCGGAAACATACCGCTGAACGGAGAAAAATTGACCATGTTCATTCTCGACAATGGCAACCGCTTCGTCATCCCACGCACCGAGATGACCTATCCCGGCCACAGCATGAAGCTCCATCAAACCGCCGCCGACCCGATCAAAGCCCCGGTGGACCATGTGATGGCGGACTTCGAGGACGCTTGCCCCTACGAGTTCAAAGGGCCCAAGAGCCACAAGGTGATGGTCGAGGCGCTCAACACGCTGAACTTCGGGCGCAAGGTAGTCACCGTGCGGCCTAACAACATCCACTCGCCCTTCTTCAAGGGCGACATGGAAGCGATCATGCTCGGCGCGCCCAACCGCTTCCACGGGATCATCCTGCCCAAGACGCGCGGCCCGGAGGAGATCCGCGAGGTGTCGCGGATGCTCGACGACCTGGAGAAGCGCAGCGGATGGAAGTACAAGGTCCAGATAGAGTCGCTGATCGAGACGCCGCACGCACTGATCAAAGCCTACGATATCGCCACCGCCTCAGACCGGATGTGCGGCCTGGTCTTCGGGATCGCCGACTTCGCCGCCAACCTCGGCGTGCGCGAGATCGTCGAGGGTCAGAATCAGAACTTCCATTACGCCAAGCAGTCGATGGTGGTCGCGGCCAAGGCGGCCGGCCTGCACGCGATCGATAACGTCTATCTGCGGCTGTGGCGTAAGGACGATTCGCCCGAGCGGATAGCCGAGTTGCAGCGCGGCCTGCGCGAAAAGAACATCGGCGCCGCCAATCTCGGCATGGACGGCACTTGGGTCATCCATCCGCAGCAAGCCGAGATAGCCAACGCCTGCTACACCCCGAGCGCCGACCAAGTCGAGGAGGCCCGCCGGGTGGTCCGCCTGTACCACGAAAAGGGCGGCGGCTCGATGGCCGACCCCAAGACCGGCGAGATGATCGACGAGGCGACGATCAAGATCGCGCTGATGGATCTCGCCAAGGGAGCGCAGGCCGGGATGGTGAGCGAGCGCGAGCTCAAGGACTGGTCGGAGAAGAGCCGCGCGATCACAGGCTACGACATCCTGGAGTTGATGCGCCGCGTGGCCTAGGCGCCCAGCCCGCCGAATGAAGCATATCGGGATCGTAGCGGTCAGCAGCGAGGGAGCGGCGCTCTGCTACCGGACAATCTGTCTGGAAGGCGAGGCGCTGATGGGCCGCCACGCCTATCCCGAGACCTCCCTGCACAATCTTCCGCTCGCCGATTATCAGCGCCTGATCGAGCGCGGACGGTGGCGGGAAGTGGGCGACCTTCTGCTTCAATCGGCAGCCCGGCTGGTCAGCGCGGGCGCGCAGATCTTGATCTGCCCGGACAACACGGTACATCAGGGGCTAGACCTCGTGCACGACCAATCGCCCGCGCCGTGGATCCATATCGGCGAGGTGGTGGCCCGCGAAGCCGTCCGCCGCGGGTTCAGGCGTGTCGGGGTCCTTGGCACGCGGTACCTGATGGAAGGGCCTGTGTATCCCGCCAAGCTCGCGGCGGCGGGCATCGAGTTTCGTATCCCCGGTGCCGAGCGGCGCGAGGGTATCAATCGGATCATTTTCGAGGAACTCGTTCGCGCGCGCTTCCTGCCCTCTTCGTTAGCTTATTTCCGAGAGGTGATTGAGGCCTTTGAAGCAGAGGGTTGTGACGCGGTTGCACTCGCGTGCACCGAGATACCGCTGCTGGTAAGCGAATCCGACTCCCGCTTGCCGGTTCTGGACTCGACGCGGCTGCTCGCGCGCGCCGCATTGCGGGAGGCCCTCTCGTAGCGCTCGGCCGACCGTCGCCTGCGGTTGCGCTAATGGCGGTCGACGGCGCGGTAGCGCGCCGCGACCACATTCCAGTCGATGTGCTCGATGAAGCGCTCGACGTAACTGTCCCGCATCGGGTAGTCGGCCGCGTATGCGCTCTCGGCCATCGCGCATACAACCAGCGGGTTTGCCCCTACCCACCCGCCAGCATCGCCCTTGCCCGTGGGCACGTTGTGCCAGCGATCATCGTAGGGATCGTAGGCGAGGATCGCCCAGGCCGAGGCGACGCGCGCGCACGCGATAAAGTCCTCGCGCCAGCTCTCCATCGAGCCCATGTGCTCATTGATGTTGTCAATAACGTAGGCCGGCGGCTTGACCGGCCGCGGCGCCATCCCGCGGAAATAGAACTCGTACAGCAGCACCGAATTGGCCGCCTCGACCTGTTGCAAGCGGAGCGCGGCGTAGTCGTTGCGATGCGCCTTGTCGCGCGGCAGCGCGGCCAGCGCGCGCTCGGCGACCAGCAGCCGCTGGAAATCGTGCGCGTAATGCGTGTAGCTTTGCGCGAGCTGGAGACGGGAGAGGAAGCCTGGCAGCTCGGCGTGCGGCGGCGCCATCGGCTTGCGCGGCTGGAATCCAGCCTGCCCCTTGAGCAGGCCCTCGTAGCTGAGGCCCGCCTCCTTGGGCGGCGGCGCAGCCGCGCCCGTCCGCGCGGCGGCGTTGAGGGCTGCCGCCGCGCCGAGTGCGATTGCGCCGCCAAGCAGCGCGCGGCGGCCGAGCGCGGCGCCGCCGCGCAAGCCAGAGCCTGACTCGTCGCCGCGCCGCGTGCTCACGGAACGGGCGCCGCGCCCAGCAGGCCCGCCGCCTCGTCGTGCCCCAGCATCAGGTTGAGGTCCTGGATCGCCTGGCCCGCCGCGCCCTTGCCGAGATTGTCGATGGCGCTCAGCACGCACAGCGTCTGCGAACGGCGTTCGAGCACGAAGCCGAGCTCGCAGAAGTTGGTCGCGCGGACGTTCTTCAGCTCGGGCAGCTCGCCCGGCTTGAGCAGGCGCACGAAGCGCGACTTGGCGAAGGCCGCCTCGAACGCCGCGCGCACGTCTTCCTCGCTGGTGCCGGCGCGCGGACGCATGAAGATCGAAGTCAGGATGCCGCGGGTGACCGGCAGCAGGTGCGGCACGAACATCACCGCCACCTCGCGCCCGAGCGCGGCGCCGATCTCCTGTTCCATCTCGGGAACGTGGCGATGGTTGCCGACTTTATAGGCGCGGAAATTCTCGTTGACTTCGGCGAAGAGTTGCTCGATCTGCGGCGCGCGGCGCGCCCCGGTGGTGCCGGACTTGGAGTCGATCACGATCGACGACGGATCGACGAGGTCGCGCCGGATGAGCGGCAGGATACCGAGCAGCGCGCTGGTCGGATAGCATCCGGGCACCGCGACCAGGCGCGCCTCGCGCAGCTCGCGGCGATGGAACTCGGCGAGCCCGTAAACCGCCTCCTTGAGCAGCGCCGGCGCCGGATGATCGACGCCATAGGTCTGGCGGTACTGCGCAGGGTCCTTGAGCCGGAAGTCGGCCGACAGGTCGATCACCTTGAGGCCCGCCCCCACGAGTTCGCCGATAAGCGCCGCGCCCACGCGCTCAGGCAGGCACGATACCACGACCTCCGCGCGGCCGCGGATAAGGTCGGCGCGCAGCTCCTCGAACGGCGGCAGGTCGATTCCGGCCAGATGGCGGTAAACCTCGGCCACCTCGCGCCCGGCGAAATGCTCCGAGGTCAGCGCGCTCAGCTCGACGAAAGGATGACCGGCGAGCAGGCGCACGGCTTCGATGCCCGAATAGCCTGAAGCCCCGAGCACCGCCAGCTTGATTCTGTTATTGTGCGACGCCATCTCGATTCTCAAACCCCTCCGCTGAAAATGGCGAGCGCGCGTCGGCGGCCCGGCGTTATTCTGCCCCACCACCTAGCACTAAATCGCCGTACGAACCAGTTACATGACGCAACGAGCGTGGATAAACGCGGTCGCACGGCGGAAAGCCGCGCCCGGCGCGCCACGCGGGGCGCGCCGGCGGGCGTCGTTTAGCGCTTGGAGTATTGCGGACGCTTGCGTGCCTTGTGGCGGCCGTACTTCTTACGCTCGACCTCGCGCGGGTCGCGCGTCAGCATCCCGTTCTTGCGCAGCGCTGGACGCAGCGCCTCGGAGGCGAGCACCAGCGCGCGCGAGATGCCGTGGCGGACCGCCTCGGCCTGGGCGCCAATACCGCCGCCCTTGACGCTGGCGATCACGTCGTATTGGCCCTTGGTTTCGGTCAGCTCGAAGGGCTCGAGGATCTTCATGCGCGAGGTGTCGCGCGGAAAGTATTCTTCGAGCGAACGCTGGTTGACGCTGATGGTGCCGCTGCCGGGGGCGAGCCGGATGCGCGCGATCGCGGTCTTGCGCTTGCCAGTCGCCCAGACTTCCGCCTTCTTGTCTGCCATCTCCTCGGGTCCCGCCTACAACTTGAGCTGCTGGGGCTGTTGCGCGGCGTGCGGGTGGTCCGCGCCGCGGTAGATCTTCAGCTTGGTGAATAGCCGCCGCCCCAGCCGGTTCTTGGGCAACATCCCGCGCACCGCCATCTCAAGCAGCCGCTCCGGCCGGGTCTCCAGCAAACGCCCGGCAGTGGTCGTACGCACTCCGCCCGGATACTCGGTATGGCGATGGTAGAGCTTGCCCTCCGCCTTGTCGCCGGTCAACTTGACCTTGGACGCATTGATGATGACGACGAAGTCGCCGGCGTCCTGGTTGGGGGTGAAGTCGGGGCGATGCTTGCCGCGCAGCACGCTGGCCGCGCGCGCGGCGACGCGGCCCAACGGGCGCTCGCTCGCGTCGATCAGCACCCAGCGCCGCGCGCGCAGCGCGCTCTCGCGCGACACGCTCCTGGTCTGTTCGGTCAGCTTCAACTCGTCAACTCCCGGCGCGGCGCGCGCTGCGCGGCGCCCAAACGATTGGCGGGGCCGATGGGATTTGAACCCACGACTTCCGACGTGACAGGCCGGCGTTCTAACCGGGCTGAACTACGACCCCGCCCGAACCATCTTTTTTGACATTTTCACGCTCCCGGAGCAACCAAGCCCCGCCGGCGAAGGTTCTATTGTAGCCGCGTCGACGGCGGGCGCGCCATCGCCGGAGGCGGTGCTTGCCAGCCTGCGGCGGCGTGCCCTATTCTCACGAACAATGTCGTATCTGAACGCTTCCGAAGGCCGCGCGGGCTGAGCCGCCGCCCCGCGCCCGCCGCCTGCCGCTATGTGGATCGTCCGCTTCGCGCTACGCCGGCCGCATTCGATCGCGGTGATGGCGCTGCTGATGCTGGTGCTGGGTGTGCTCGCCTTCACCCGCATGAACGCCGACATCTTTCCGGTCATCAACCTCCCAGTGGTCGAGGTCATCTGGAACTACCCCGGGCTGTCGGCGCTGATGATGGAGCGGCGGATGGTCTGGATCAGCGAGCGCGCCTTCTCCACCGAGGTCAACGGCATCGAGCACATCGAATCGACCGCGATGGATGGGATCGGGATGCTGCGCGTTTACTTTCATCCCGACCAGGACGTCGCCGCAGCAATCGCGCAGATAAGCTCCGAGAGCGAGGGCATCCTGCACATCATGCCGCCGGGCACCGTCGCCCCCGACATCATCGACTACAATGCCGCCAACGTGCCGGTGGCGCAACTCGACGTCTACAGCGACACCCTCTCGGAGCAGGCGCTGTTCGACTATGGGCTCAACTTCATCCGGGTCAAGCTCTTCACCATCGAGGGGCTCTCTTCGCCGGCGCCGTTCGGCGGGGTGAGCCGCGCGATGATGGTCAACCTGCATCCCGAGGCGCTTTACGCCCAGAACCTCTCGCCCGCCGACGTGAGCACGGCAGTCAACCAATCGAGCGTCACTATCCCCGGCGGCACGGTGAAGATCGGCAACCGCGAGTACAACGTCGAGCTCAACGGCACGCCCGACCACCCGGCCGAATTCAACGATCTGCCGGTCAAGGTCGCCGCAGGCACGCCGGTGCTGCTCGGCGACGTCGCGCCGGTGAGCTACTCGCACCAGGTGCAGACCAATATCGTGCGGGTCAACGGCAAGCGCGCGACCTACCTGGCGATCGTCAAGCATGCGGCAGCATCGACGCTCGCGGTGGTCAGCGCGGTCAAGGCCAAGCTGCCGGAGATCCTTGCCACCGCGCCCAACGGGCTCAAGCTCAAGCTGACGTTCGACCAGTCGAAGTTCGTGCGCGACGCGCTATGGGAGGTCGTGCGCGAGGCCGCGATTGCGGCCGGGCTGGTCGCCCTGATGGTGCTCATTTTCCTGGGGTCGGGGCGCTCGATGGTGATGGTGATCGTCTCGATCCCGCTGTCGATTCTGACCGCGATAGTCGCGCTCAAGCTTTCCGGACAAACCATCAACACGATGACGCTGGGCGGACTCGCGCTGGCGGTCGGGATGCTGGTGGACGACGCGACCGTGGCGGTCGAGAACATCCATCGCCACCACGCGATGCCCAAGCCGCTGCTGGCGGCGATCCTCGACGGCTCCGCCGAGATCGCGGCGCCGGCGCTGGTCGGCACGCTTGCGATCTGCATCGTGTTCTTCCCGGTGGTGCTGCTCTACGGCGTGGCGCGCTTTTTGTTCACGCCGCTGGCGCTGGCGGTGGTGTACGCGATGCTGACCTCGTACCTGCTCTCGCGCACGCTGGTGCCGATGATGGCGCGCTACCTGCTGCCCGAGCATTACGAGCACACGACGCCGCGCAGCCTGCTCGGGCGCTTCCTGGCCGCCTTCGAGGCCGGCTTCGAACACTTCCGCGAGCGCTACCGCGCGGCGCTCGGCGCGTTCGTGGCGTGCCGCGGCTTCGCGCTCGGATGCGTGGCCGCGATCGTGCTCGCCTCGGTCGCGCTGGTGCTGGTGGTGGGCGAGGACTTCTTCCCGGACGTTGACGCCGGCCTGATGCGGCTGCACGTGCGCGCGCCGACCGGCACCCGCATCGAACATACCGAGCTCATCGTCGATCGCATCGAGCGCGCGATTCGCACTGTGATTCCAGCTTCCGAACTCGACTCGATAAGCGACAACATCGGGCTGCCGACCTACTACAACCTCTCCTACTACCAAAGCGACTCGACCGGCCCGCAGGACGCCGACATCCTGATCTCGCTGACGCCCGACCATCATTCGACCCGCGAGTACCAGCGCAAAATCCGCGCCGTGCTGGCGCGCGGCTTTCCCGGCGTTGACGTTTACTTCCAGGCCGCCGACATCATCAGCCAGGTGCTGAACTTCGGGCTCTCGGCGCCGATCGACGCACAGATCTCGGGCAACAACCTGGAGGAAGACTACGCCGTGGCGCGCCGGCTGCGCGCGCGGATGGCCAAAATTCCGGGCTTGCTCGATCTGCGAATTGCCGAGCACCTCGACTACCCGACCCTGCGGGTCAAGGTCGATCGGGCCAAGGCGCTCGAGCTCGGCGTGACCCAGCAGCAGGTCGCCTCCAGCCTGCTGACGTCGCTCAGCTCGAACACGCTGCTCGCGCCGAACTTCTGGCTGAATCCGGAAAACGGTGTCAACTACAGCGTGCTGGCGCAAACTCCGCAGCACATGATCAACTCGGTTCAGGCGCTGGCCGCGACGCCGCTCAATCCGGGGCGTCTGGACGGCGCCGGCGCCCAGACGCCACCGCAATTTCTCGGCAACCTCGCCACCATCACGCAGGAAGTCGAGCCGGCGGTCATCAACCACTACACCGTCCAGCGCGTCATCGACGTCAACTGCTCGGTATCGGGGCGCGACCTCGGCAGCGCATCGGCGGCGGTGCAGCGCGCGATCGATGCGCTGGGTAAGCCGCCGTCCGGCGTGAAGATCGTCATCCGCGGCCAGAGCCAGGCGATGCGCGAGTCGTTCGCGAGTCTCGGACAGGGGCTCATCCTCGCGGTCATCCTCGTGTACCTGCTGATGGTGACCAACTTCCAGTCGTGGGCGGAACCGTTCATCATCCTGCTCGCGGTGCCTGGCGCGCTGGCGGGCGTGCTGTGGATGCTCGCGCTGACCCACACGACGATCAACGTGGAATCGCTGATGGGCGCGATTATGGCGGTCGGCGTGGGCGTCGCCAACGGCAACCTGCTCATCATCTTCGCCAACGATCTGCGCGAGCAGGGCTACAGCCCCACGGCGGCGGCGATCGAGGGCGCGCGCACGCGTCTGCGCCCGGTGATAATGACGGCGCTGGCGATGGTGCTCGGGATGTTGCCGATGGCGCTGGGCGGCAGCATCAACGCGCCGCTCGGCCTGGCCGTGATCGGCGGGCTGCTGGTCGCCACGTTCATGACCCTGTTCGCGGTGCCGGCGGCCTACTCGCTGCTCAGCGGCCACGTCATCGGCAAGCATCAACGCGACGCCGAGGTCGAGGCGATCGTGCCCGGCGCATAGGGACAGATCTGGCGACGGAGATGGACGACGACCCAAGGAATTACGCGCCGCGCAAGCCCGGCCGGAGGTTTTACCTCGGATGGGTGGTCGCGGTGATCGTGGCGGTGGCTGGCACCGCCGGATTGGTCGCGGCGCGCAGCCTGTGGCTTCAGCGCGCGGCCTCGGAGCGCGAGGCGGAAGTCGCACGCGGCCAGCGCGTGCTGGTGCGCGAGGTCGGACCCGCGCCGCGCTCGCGCTCGCTCGATCTGCCGGGCGAGATCCACGGCTACATCGAAACCCCGGTGTATGCGAAGATTCCCGGCTATCTCGAAGAAATTCGGGTTGACAAGGGCGACCGCGTCAAGCGCGGCCAGGTAATCGCCCTGCTGGCTTCGCCCGAACTCGACCAGCAGGTGGCCAACGCGCGCGCCGCTTACAACCTCGCCGCGATCACCGACCGCCGCAACCAGACCCTCGCGCGCCAGAGCGTTATCGCGGAACAGACCGCCGACGACTCGCACACCGCGATGCTGCAGGCCAAGGCGACCTACGAGCAGCTCGCCGCGACCCAGGCCTACGAGACCATCCGCGCGCCCTTCTCCGGCGTGGTCACCGCGCGCTACGCCGATCCGGGCAAGCTGATTCCGCAGGCCACCGGCGGGACCACCGCCGAGATGCCGCTGATCGCGATGGCGACGCTGCGCCCGGTGCGCGTTTACGCCCACGTGCCGCAGAGCGTCGCGCCGTTCATCAAGGACGGCGACCCGGCCACGGTCAGCGTGACCGACTATCCCGAGCGCGTCTTCGACGGCTCCGTGACCCGCCATCCCGACGCGCTCGACCCGGCTACGCGCACGATGCTGGTCGAGGTCGATCTGCCCAACGAGGATCTGGCGCTGTACCCGGGGATGTATGCGCGGGTGCAGTTCCAGGTCGGGATAACGACGCGCGTGCCGATAGTGCCCGACGACGCGCTGATCTTTCGCGACGGCAAGCCCTACGTGCCGGTGGTGCGCGCCAACCGGCTGCACCTGGCGCCGGTCACGCTCGGCTACGACGACGGGATCAACGTGCAGGTCACGCGCGGGGTGGTGATCGGCGACCTGGTCGCGGTCAACGTCGGACAGTCGGCGCGCGACGGCGAGCCGGTCCAACCGGTGCGCGAAGGCATCAACTGAAGCCTGCATTCCGGGTGCGGCGCGCGCCGCCCCGCCCGGCGCCGATCACTGCGCGAACACACGCAGGACGCGGGCGGTGACCCGCGAAGTCGCCTCGGCCACCGCGATCAGCCGGCCGCGGCTTACCACCTTGAACAGGCGGGTGCCGGCGGGCGCCAGCCCGTCCAGCGCGCGTGAATCGCCGTTGCGCAGCATCCGCTCCTCGACCGGCCCCGCCTGCGCCTCCGGCATCGTCGCGAGCGCCTCGCTGAGCCCGATCAGCAACTCCGAACCGCGCCCCTCGGCGAGCGCGGCAAGAACCTCGTCGAGCGGACGCGCGCGCTCGAGGCCCAAGCAGCCGCTGCGAATCCGGCGCAGCTCCGCCAGATGCGCGACGGTGCCGAGCGCGAGCCCGACGTCGCGGGCGAGCGCGCGCATGTAGGTGCCGGTCGAACACACCGCCACGAAGCGCAGCGCAGCGGGGGCAAGCGGCGCGATCTCCAGGCGCGAAATCTCAACTTCGCGCGGCGGCGGCGGCTCAACCTTGACTCCGCGGCGCGCCAGCTTGTACAGCGGCACTCCGGCGCGTTTGATCGCCGAAAAGACGGGCGGCTGCTGCACGATTTTCCCGGTGAAGCGCGCCGTGACCTCGGCCAGGGGCGCCGGATCAAGAACGGGAATTTCGGCGTCGCGCACCACCCCGCCGGTAGGATCGAGCGTGTCAGTTTCGACGCCAAGTCGGATTACGCCCGCGTATTCCTTCTCGGCGTCCTGGAGGAAGGGCGCAAGCTTGGTCGCCTCGCCAACCAGGATGGGCAATAGCCCGGTCGCAAACGGATCGAGGGTGCCGAGATGACCAACGCGTGCCGGACGCAGATGCGCCTTTATCTTGCGCACCACCTCGGCGGAGCCAATCCCCGCCGGCTTATCAACGAGCAGCACTCCGTCCATAGAGGAAAGAGCGACGATAGCCGATATCCGCGCGTGGATTAAGCGCGCTGGACCGCGAGCGCTAATCTTTCGCTGCCAGCGGCTCGGCGTAGTGGCCATGCGCGGGGCTCATGGCCGCCTCATACAGCCGTTCGACATAATGGACGTACTCGACGTAGGCGCGGACGTAGCGGCGCCCGGCGGCGAGGTCGTCGGGCTGGTACTGACGCTTCTCCATCACGTCTTCGAAGTGCTTGCGCAGCCCGGCCTGCATCGCGTCGCTCAGAAGCTTGTTCAATCGGGCGATCGAGGCGCCCTCGGCGATCGCGCGGTCCGCCGCCGGAATCGCCGGGCCGACATCCTCCGTAGTCTTGAGACCGACGTAGGGTGCGCCCTCGCCGGCGCGATGCAGACGCACAACCGTCTCGAAGAAATACTCGTCTGCGAGATCCCGGGCTGTAGGACCAAGCCTGCGCACCGCCATTGTTTGTTCAAACGCATGGCGAACCTCGGCCTCGTCCCTGGCTTGGACCCAGATCAGGACATAATTGACGTCGCCAATCTGGAGCGCGCGGCGCGCCGCCGTAACCACTGGGCCGCTGAGCGTGTCGCAATGTGCCCACGCGCGCTGCGCGGCCGCGACCGTCAGCGCCATCAGAACCGCCGCCACGATTGCTCTGAAACAGTTTTTGCGAAAGGTCTTGGAGCGGTGCATAGGGGGACGCCCCTCCGGTATGAGGCTCGATTGCGCGCGATCGCAGCCGGGTCAATCGTCCGGCGCGTGCTACGCCCGTCGGCTCGCGCGCAGCAGCGCGTCGATGCGCGCGGCGCGCTCGGGTCCGGGATCGAACTCAAAATCGAGCTCCGGCGTGTAGCGCAACCCAAGTGCATGGCCGATCTCGCGGCGGATGAATCCGCTTGCGCTCTTGAATCCCGCAACTGCGGCCGCGGCACGCGCGCTCCCCTCGAGGTGGGAGAAGAAAACCCGTCCGTGGCGCAAGTCGTCGGCCATCCTGACGCCGGTGAGCGTGACGCCGCGCAGACGCGGGTCCTTGAGATCGCGCAGCAGCATCCGCGAAAGTTCACGCAACACCAGCTCGCCCACGCGCTCGGGACGCCGTGCTTCCGCAGCCATCGTGTTCCATGTTAGCGCGGCGCCGATGCGGAACAAGCTCGCATCCCTGCCGCGCGCACCGTCAGCAGTTGATTATTTCGAGATGCTCCTCGCCGAGCGGGGCAAGCCCGAGCGAATCGATGTAGTTGACCACCGCACGCAGGGCGCCGTCGACGAAGGCGCGGTCGGTTCCGACCTGGCAGATTCCCAACTCGGCGCGCTGCCAGAGATCGTGACCATCGGCCTCGGCGATGGAAACGTTGAACTTCGAGCGCACGCGATCCTTGATCGCGCGCAGGACCTGGCGCTTGCCCTTGAGCGAGTGGTTCTCCGGCAGGAACAGGGTGAGCTGCAGGATGCCTACTACCATCGTCGTCCTCCCCTCCCCTCGCGGACCAGGATGCGGAAGGCATTCGGATGAGCGTCCTAGCTGTGCCGCGCCGCCGCGCAATGGCGGCGCTTCGCATGGCCGGCCCGCGCCCGCGGCGCGCGCTCAGGTCTGGAGCTGCTTCTCGACCGCGGCCTGCCCGCCGCGCACCGTCTCCGGACGCGGGGTTTCGAGCCGGCGCACGACCGCCTCCATCTCGAAGGCTTCGATAACGTCGTTGGGCTTGATGTCGTTGAAGTTCTCCAGCCCGATACCGCACTCGTAGCCGGCGGCGACCTCGCGCGCGTCATCCTTGAAGCGCTTGAGCGAGGCGATCTTGCCTTCCCATACCACCCGCCCGTCGCGCACCAGCCGCGCACGCGCGTTGCGGGTGATCTTGCCGTCGACCACCATCGAGCCGGCCACGGTGCCGCCGGGCACATTGAAGGTCTTGCGCACCTCGGCGCGGCCGAGGGCCTTCTCGCGGTAGGTCGGCGCCAGCATCCCCTCCATCGCCTCGCGCATCTCGTTGATCGCCTCGTAGATCACCGTGTAGAGGCGGATGTCAACGCCTTCCTTCTCGGCCAGCGCGGCGGCTTTGGGTTCGGGCCGCACGTTGAAGCCGAGGATAACCGCGCCCGAAGCCGAGGCGAGGGTCACGTCGGTCTCCGAAATCGCGCCCGCGGAGCTGTGGATGATCTCGATCTTCACTTCGGAAGTGGACAGACGGCCGAGCGATTCGGCGAGCGCCTCGACCGAGCCCTGGACGTCGCCCTTGATGATGACCTTGAGTTCCTTGACCTCGCCGGCCTTCATCCGCTCGCTGAGGTCCTGCAACGAGACGCGCGCCGTTTTTTGCAGCTCGCCCTCGCGCCGCTTGGAGCGGCGGTACTCGGCAACCTGGCGCGCCTTGGCCTCGTCGGCCACCGCCACGAAGGCGGTGCCGGGCTCGGGCACCTCGGAGAGGCCGAAAATCTCGACCGGGGTCGCGGGCGTCGCCTCGGCGATCCGCTGGCCGTTGTGATCCAGCATCGCGCGCACGCGCCCGTAAGCCATCCCGCACACGAACGGGTCGCCCTGATGCAGCGTGCCTTCCTGGATGAGCACGGTGGCCACGGGTCCGCGCCCGCGGTCGAGCTGCGACTCGATGACGGTGCCGCGCGCCGTGCGATGCGGATTGGCCTTGAGCTCCATCAGGTCGGCCTGCAACAGGATCATCTCAAGCAGGCGGTCGAGCCCCTCGCCGGTGCGCGCCGAAACCGGCACCGTGATCGTTTCGCCGCCGTAATCTTCCGGGATCAGCCCCTGCTCGGTGAGCTGCTGCTTGACTCGGTCAACGTTGGCCTCGGGACGGTCGATCTTGTTGATCGCGACGATTATCGGGACGCCGGCCGCGCGCGCATGGTTGAGCGCCTCGATCGTCTGCGGCATCACGCCCTCGTCGGCCGCCACCACGAGAATCACGATGTCGGTCACTTTGGCGCCGCGCGCGCGCATCGCGGTAAACGCCTCGTGGCCGGGGGTGTCGACGAAGGTTATCTTGCGCCCGTTGCTCTCGGTAGTGTAGGCGCCGATGTGCTGAGTGATACCGCCGAACTCCTGCTCGGTCACGCGGGCGTGGCGAATCGCGTCGAGCAGGGAGGTCTTGCCGTGGTCAACATGGCCCATGACGGTGACCACCGGCGGCCGCTCGACCGCTTCACCGGGGGCTTGCTCGTCCTCTTCCTCGATCGCCGATTCGACGTCGAAAGCAACGTTCTCGACGCTGTAGCCGAATTCGCCGGCGACCAGCGCGGCGGTGTCAACGTCGAGCACCTGGTTGAGCGTGGACATCACACCCAACTCCATCAGCTTCTTTATGATCTCGCCGGCCTTGACTCCCATGTTGCGGGCGAGGTCGCCGACGGTCACCCCTTCGGTGATGCGAACGACTCGCTTGGACGCCTTGGGCGTGGTGATTTCGGTCTTGCGCTGTTCCTTGCCGGGCAGGGCGCGCCGCTTCTTGGGCACGCGCAGGCCGCGCATCTCGCGCTCGGCCGTGAAGTCGGGCACGCCCTTCTTCACCACGCGCTTTTTCTTGATCGGGCGCGCACCCGGCTTGACTGCGCCCTCGCTCGGCGGCATCGCCGGCTCCATCGAGGGCGCCGCCGGCGCGGGCGCGAAACGGCCGGCCTGACCCGGACGCGGCGGCCCGCCAGGCCGACTGGTCGGCGCCGAGGGGCGCGGTGCGGGCTTGGGCAATTCGATCTTGCCGAGCACGCGCGGTCCGCGCTGGCCGTCATCGAGCGACGGCGCGGCCGCGTGTGCGGCGCCGGTCAGGTTGATCGCTCCCCCCGGGCCAGCGGCAACCGGGCGTGGCTCAACGACACGGCGTACACCCATTCCGGCGCCCGCATACTGCGGACGCGACGGCTGCGCCGCCGACGGCTGCGCGCGCGGGGGTTGCGCTGCCGGCGGATGCGGGCGCGAAGGCTCAACCCTCGCCGGCGCCGGGCGCTGAGCTTCGACAGGACGCGCAGGCATGGCCGGCTCGACCCGCATCGGCTCGGCCGGCTGCGGAGCGCCTCCATTGGAAGGCGTGGGGGCTGCGGGCGCCTCGCCAGCGGGCGGGTGAACCTCAGAGGCAGACGGCCTGCCCTGCTCGCCGGCGGTCTCGGCCTGAGCCGGCGTCGCCGGCTCGCGCTCAAGCAGCGCCGGAATTTCGGGCTGCGGCGGCTCGCGCTCCTCGAGGAACGGCGCGACGAACGGTTCCTCGGATTCGCGTTCGAGTTCGAAATGGAACGGTTCTTCGGGGCGGGCGGCGGCGGGCGCGGCGCCCGGCTCGGGCTCGGCGTGGCGCCGGCGCATGACGGTCGCGGTCAGCCGCTTTTCGACCACCTTGCCCGCGCTGGTCTCCAGCACGGTTTCGCGCCGGAGCAGGCTCTGGCGCTGGGCCTGCTCGTCGAGCTCGGCCTTGATGCGCTCGGCCTCGTCCGGCGCCAGCAGGCTCGACTCGGAGTGGCTGTGTCCCAGGCGCAGACGCTCGACGCTGGCCAGGACGTCTTCAACCGATACGCCCCACTCGTGGGCAAGAGTTTTGATCCGCTTTCGCGCCATCACGGGTATTCTATTCGAGCGGGCCGTTGCTATCCAGCCGCGCGCTTAACATTTGCGTAATCGACCTGCGCGCCTGCACGTCCAGCGCCACGCGCAGCGAGCGAAACGCGCGGGTCTTGCTGCGCGCAAACCTCTCCAGGCAATCCGGGCGCGGATGCAAGTAGCCGCCGCGCCCGCCGCGCCGGCGCTCGGCGTCGATGCTCACCGCGCCGCCCACCGCCGCCAGCCGCACCATCGCCGCCTGTGCGTCGCCGAGGCCACATCCGAGGCACGTGCGGACCGGCGTATGCCCGGGATTATGATTTCGCCGCGACATCCGGTTGAACCGCTCCCTGCTCGCCTGCCGCATCCGCAGCGACGCCCTCGGCGCCTTCGGCAAGCGGCGCCTCGATTTCACCGTCCTCAGCCGCAACCTCCGCAGCGGCGGCGTCGGCCGCCGCAGCAGTGGCGGCGTCGGCAGCCGCAGCAGTGGCGGCGTCGGCAGCCGCAGCGGCGGCGGCTTCAGCCGCCGCGGCCTCCTCGGCACGCTTCTTCGAAACCCATTCGCGCGCGGCCTGAATAAGCTGGCGCGCACGCTCAGGCGTGATGCCCTCGACCTCGAAAGACTCTTCAGCGGTTTCCGCCAGCTGCTCGGCCGAGCGGAATCCCCACTGGTAGAGCAGCTCGGCATTGATGTCGCCGATGCCGGGGATGGCGTTGAGCGAGGCGCGGGCCTTGCGCGCCTCCTCCTCGGCCTCGGAATCGCTGCGCAGATCGATTTTCCATCCGGAGAGCCGATGGGCCAGGCGCACGTTCTGGCCGCGCTTGCCGATCGCCAGCGAGAGCTGGTCGTCCGGCACCACGACCTCCATCGCATGCTCGTCCTCGTCGATGATCACCTTGGAGACCTTGGCCGGGGCAAGTGCGCGGCAGACCAGCTCGGCCTGGTCGTCAGTCCATGGCACGATGTCGATCTTCTCACCGCGCAGCTCCTGAACCACCGCCTGCACGCGCGTGCCCTTCATCCCGACACACGCGCCGACCGGGTCGACGTCGGAGTCCTTGGAGTACACCGCGACCTTGGCCCGTCCGCCCGGCTCGCGGGCACACTGACGGATTTCCACGATGCCCTCGTATATCTCGGGCACTTCCTGCTCGAAGAGCTTGCGCAAAAAGTCGTTGGAGGTGCGCGAGAGCACGATCGAGAGGCCCTTCTCGGAGAGATCGACGTCGAGGATGAGGGCGCGGATGCGATCGCCCTGGCGATAGCGCTCGTGCGGGATCTGCTCCTTCTCGGGCAGGATCGCTTCGGTGCGGCCGAGATTGACGATCATGTTTTTGCGCTCGAAGCGCTGCACGATGCCGGAGACGATTTCGCCCTTGCGATCTTTGAACTCGTTGTAGATCTGTTTGCGCTCGGCGTCGCGGATGTGCTGGATGAGGTTCTGCTTGGCCGCCTGCGCGGCAATCCGGCCCATCGTCGCGGTGTCGAGCTTGATCAGGATCTCGTCGCCCACCTGCGCCTCAGGGTCGTACTTTGCGCGCGCCTCCTCGAGCGTCGCCTCGGCTTGTGGATTGACGACCTGCTCGACCACGGTCTTGATTTCGAACAGCTCGACCTCGCCCAGCTCCTGGTTGTAGCGCGATTCGATGCGGCAATCGGGGCCGAAGGTCCGGCGCGCCGCCGAATGCATCATCTCTTCGACCGCGTTTATCACGATCGCCTTGTCGATCCCCTTCTCCTTGGAAACCTGCTCGATTACCCGGTTAAGCTCTCCGGTCATACGGCCTCCACGGGGCGCGCCGCTGCGCCGCCCGAGAAAATTGCGCCCGCCGACGAGGTGCACCTATTTGCGCTCGGCTGCATCAAAATCGTATTCGTAATTCGCTCCCTTTATCTCGCCGAATTCGATCCGCACCCGCCGTCCGCTCGGCTCGTCGTCGATCTCGACGCCGTCGGCTCCTACATCCGCGAGCCTTCCGACAAACGCCTTGCGCCCCTCCAGCGCGTGATGCGTCTTAATCCTGACGCGTCCGCCGCGTACGGCTTCGAAGTCGGCCAGCCGCACCAGCGGCCGGTTCAGTCCTGGCGAAGCCACTTCGAGCGTGTAGCGCCCTTCGATTGGGTCGTATACATCGAGCAGGTCGCCGAGGATGGGGCTCAAGCGCTCGAGGTCGTCAAGCCCGATACCTCCGCCCGGCCGATCCACCAGCAGGCGCAGCATCGAGCTGCGCGTGCCCTTGTGATACTCGACCGACACCAGCTCGTAGCCCTGGCGCTCGACGTGCGGCCCGAGCATCTCGATGATCCGCTCGGCCATCGGATTGAGCCGTACAACCGCTCTGCTATGGCTGTCTGTCGCGCCCCCGTCGCCCACGGCAAAATTCACTCCCGGGACGGCCGTCGTGACGCCGCGGGGCACCTCCTCCCCGCCACGCCCGAGGCGGGCTCCGCAGCGCCAATCGCAGTCCGACTCTGTCCAGGGAAACCTGCGCCCGAGCGCCGCCGCCATCGGGCCGGCCGACCAACAAAAAAGTGGGCAAAAGCCCACGCACCAACCACACTACCACCGGCGCGCGGCAGCTGGCAAGGCGGGTTTTCGAGAGCGGTTCAAGGGCCAAACACCGGTGTAAACGGGCCGGAAGCGGGTACCGCGTAACCCGTCGAATGCCGGCACGTCTTTCAAATGCGAGCAGGATTGAGAAACCGAGGGCCGGAGAGACAGGAGGACAAGCGATGAAGAACCTGGTAGCAGCCTCTCTTTCGGCGCTTTTGTTCGGCGCGCTGCTGGCGGCGCCCGCGATGGCGCGCGACCGCGACGACTTTCGCCCCTGGCGCGACGGCAACGGATGGCATCAGTTTTACCGCGCGGGCGAGCGCCACGAGTTTCTCGAACATCATCCGCGATGGGCGTGGAGCCAGGGCGAATGGCGCGAGCATCACGACCGGGACGATCGCTGGCGCTGGCGCGACGCGGATGACTGGTTTCATCGCGGCTTCGATCGCCGCTAGACCCGGCGGCGCCATCGGCTCTCGCTAAACGCGGAGCGGGCCCGGCCCTGCGGCCGCACCCGCCTCGGTCCTGCTCGAAACCGTCGACTGCGCGTCGGTTTATTCCTCGTCCTCCGACTTACTCCTCGTCCTTCTGCAGGCGGGCGAGCACTGACAGGTCCTCCAGTGTCGTGGTATCGCCCAGGGCCTCGTCGCCGGCGGCGATCTGCCGCAGCAGGCGGCGCATGATCTTGCCGCTGCGCGTCTTGGGCAACGCGTCGGTGAAGCGGATCTCGTCCGGACGCGCGAGGGCGCCGATCTCCTTGACCACATGCTGGCGCAGCTGCTCGCGCAAGTCGGGATCGCCCTTGCGCCCGCCCTCCAGCGTCACGAACGCCATCACCGCCTGCCCCTTCATCTCATCGGGCCGCCCGACCACCGCAGCTTCGGCGACCGCCGGATGCGAGACCAGCGCGCTTTCGATCTCCATCGTGCCGAGCCGATGGCCGGAGACGTTAATCACGTCGTCTACGCGGCCCATGATCCAGAAGTAGCCGTCCTCGTCGCGCCGCGCGCCGTCGCCGGTGAAGTACATCCCGTCGAGCTGACTGAAGTACTGCTGCTTGTAGCGCTCGGGATCACGGAACACCGTGCGCAGCATCCCGGGCCAGGGCCGGCGCACCACAAGTAAGCCGCCCTGGTTCGCGCCGACGCTTTTGCCATCGCGCGTCACAACGTCGGCCACGATTCCGGGAAGCGGGCGGGTCGCCGAGCCGGGCTTGGTCGGGATCGCGCCGGGCAGCGGACTTATCATGATTGCGCCAGTCTCGGTCTGCCACCAGGTATCGACGATCGGGCAGCGCTCGCCGCCGACAACTTTGTGGTACCAGATCCATGCCTCCGGGTTGATCGGCTCGCCGACGGTGCCCAGCAGGCGCAGGCTCGAAAGATCATGCTTCTTGACCCACGAGTCGCCCCATTTGATGAAGGTGCGGATCGCGGTGGGCGCGGTGTAAAGGATGTTGACGCGATACTTCTCGATGATCTGCCAGAAGCGGTCGTTCTCCGGAAAGTTCGGCGCGCCCTCGTACATCACCACTGTCGCGCCCGCAGCCAGCGGCCCGTACACCGTGTAGCTGTGGCCGGTGACCCAGCCGATGTCGGCCGTGCACCAGTAGATGTCCTCGTCCCTGAGGTCGAACACCCACTTCATCGTCATCAGGGTGTGAACCAGATAGCCGCCGACAGTGTGGACCACGCCCTTGGGTTTGCCGGTGGTGCCCGAGGTGTACAGGGTGTAGAGCATGTGCTCGGAATCGAGCTCGGCCGGAGGACATACGGCGCTCTGATGCGGCACCAAGGCGTCCCACCACAGGTCGCGATCCTTGCGCATCTCGACCTTGCTCCCGGTACGGCGCACCACCAGGCAGTGCCGAACCGAGGGGCAACGCTTGAGCGCCTCGTCAACGTTGTGCTTGAGCGGGACCTGCTGGCCCCGGCGCCATCCGCCGTCGGCCGTGATGCAGAGTTTGGCCTCGGCGTCGTTGATCCGGTCAACGAGCGCTTCGGAGGAGAAGCCGCCGAAGATGACCGAGTGGACCGCACCGATCCGCGCGCAGGCGAGCATCGCGATCGCCGCCTCGGGGACCAAGGGCATGTAGATCGCAACGCGGTCGCCCTCCTTAATGCCGAGGCTCTTGAGCGCGTTGGCGCAGCGCGCGACCTCGCTCGCGAGCATCTGGTAGGTCAGCACGCGCGAGTCGCCCGGCTCGCCCTCCCAGATAAGTGCGGCCTTGTTGCGCCGCGCGGTCAGCAGATGGCGGTCGACGCAGTTGTAGGCGGCGTTGAGCTTGCCGCCCACGAACCACTTGGCGAAGGGGAAGCTCCACTCCAAGACCTTGTCGAAGGGCTTGAACCAGCTAAGTTCCCGGGCGCACTCGGTCCAGAACCCTTCCGGGTCGTCCGCCGCGCGCCGGTAGAGCGCCTCGTACTCGGCCATGCTCTTGACGTGGGCGGCGTGGCTAAAATTGCCGGGCGGTGCAAACTTGCGCCCCTCGCGCAGGACGGATTCGATATCGTGCGTCTCGGATCGGGCCATGACGGTCATACCCTCCCGCGCGCTTCGCGCGTCTTGAGACTGAGATAGAGCGTGGCGGCGTCGCCGATCTCGCGGCGGTTGGAGTGGATCTGGCGCAGCCGCTCGAGCAGCTCGCTCTCGATACTGGCTGAAAATTCGGCGGCGACCTCGACCGCCCGCGCCGCCCAGCGCAGCGCTACCCGCCCCTCGGGCCCGCCGAAGTCGTCAAAGAACCACGCGCAGCTGGTGAGCGCGGCCTGCGCCGCGCGCTGCATCTCGAACAGCCGCATCAGGCGCTGGCGATTGGCGTCGGCGCCGACGTGATGATGGGCGAAGAACTCCTCGTGCAACGCGGGGTTGGGATCGACGGCGAGACGGATCGACTCACATAGCGCGGCCTGGGCGTCGTCCACCAGCGGCGGTGCGAAGCGATCGTACACCGCCCCCGCATGGTTCATCACGAACTCCATCGCCGCGCGCAGCGGCCCGCGCCAGTGCTGCGCGGTCGCGTGGTCGAGCCGGCATCCGCAGTCGGCGCGCCAGCGCTCGATTCCGTGCGCGCAGCTCCACGAACTGGGCGAGTCGATTTCGAAGGTTCCGTCGCCCTCCGGGTGCATCGCAAGGTATTCCGCGCAGTTGGTGAGGCGGATATCGTCGCGCCGCCCCAGCTCCAGGAGCGCGCGCGCCAGTTCGGCCGCGCCATTGCGCTTGTGATGGCCGAAGGTTTCACCGTCGGTAGCGAGCATAAGCACGCCGCCCGGAGCGACCTCGGCCGCGGCGCCGGCGATCCGCTGTGCGAGCGTGGCGCCGTCGTCGAGCGCGTCCTCGAAAGACACTGTGCGCGAAAGGTCGCGGTCGAAACGAAATACCGCAAGACGCAGATCATCGGCGCGCCAGATAAAGGGTCCGGCGCCGCGCCGCGCCGCGCCCTCGCCGCCAAAGACGCCCTGTTCGGGAGCAAGGATCACAAACTTGATCCCCGCCGCGGCGACGTCGCGCAGCGTGTCGTGGTCGGCCGCGCACTCGGGAAGCCACATCCCCACCGGCCGCCGCTTGAAACGCATGACGAAGTCCTCGATTCCCCACGCGATCTGGAGCGCGCGCTCGCGCCGGCCCAGCAGCGGCAGGATCGAGTGGTTGTAGGCCTGCGCGATCGCGTTGCCATGGCCGCCGCGCGCCTGCAGGCTGAGCTGGTCGCCAAGGTGCAGCGCGCGATAGGCCGCCGTGCCGTGCCGCTCCAGCCAACTCGCCAGCGTCGGCCCGAAGTCGAAGTTGAGCGCCGCGTAATTGTTATGGATCCGCACCACCCGCCCTTCCATCACATGGGCGCGGGCGTTGGCGAGGTAGCATTCGCTGAGGATCCGCTCGTTCCAATTGGCGAACGGCGTCGCGCCGGGCTCGGGACTGATAAGCCCGGTCCACGGACTCTCACGCGGCGGCTGGTAAAAATGGCCGTGGATAATGACGTAGCGCGGCTCCGACATCGCACTCCAATTCTAGCAACTTGTTCCAGCAATTTGCGCACGGGCGCCTGAATCCCGAGCACCCGCAGGCGCGGGCGCACGCCCCTTCGGAAGCGTGCGGCGGGCGGGCAGGGCTCAGGCCGCGGCGACGCTGAACGAGCCCTTGACCGTAGTCTCGCCCTTCTGGTTGACAACCTCCATCTCGCCGTCCACCAGCCGCTCGCCGCCCTCCTCGCGCTTGCCGGTCACCTTGCCACGCATCGTCAGCGTGTCGCCGGGCCAGACCTGGCGCGCGAAGCGCACCTTGAAACGGCGGACGCGGCCCGCGCCGGCGTAGTCGGTCAGGCAGCGCGACAGGCACCCTGCCGTCCACATCCCCTGCGCGAAGACGGTCGGAATCCCGGCCGCCTCGACGAAGGTCTGATCGTAATGGAGCGGGACGAAGTCGCCCGAGGCGCCCGCGTAACGGACGAAATCCGGACGCGCGACGTTTTCGATTACGATAGTGGGGATCGAGTCGCCGATTTTCACCTGGTCGAACTTTACCTTGGATGCCATAGCAGCCTCACCGCGCGACTGAAGCCGCGCGTCAGTCCGTTGATGACCCGCAGCGCGAGCTCGCTCAACCGCTCACCGCCTGGCCGGTTTCGACCAGCACGAAGCGCGAGAGCGCGACCTTCTCGTTGCGCTGGTTGGTGTAGGTCGTCTCGACTACCAGAAAAGTCATCTTGCCGCCGCGCCCGCCTTCCTTCTCGTACAGATCCGCGACCCGGGCGACGCCGGTCAGCGTGTCGCCGACCAGGATCGGGTTGAAGAACTCGAACTCCTGCTCGCCGTGCAGGATACGCCGCATGTCGAACATGTCGAGCGACGGCATCGACTCGGCGGTCTGCCAGAACGCGCTGGTCTGAAGGAAGGTCACCGGGATCGGCACTCCGCCGCACTCCTTTTTGGCCAGTTCCGGGTCGAAGTACACTGGGTTGGGGTCCTTGACCGCGCGGGCGAACTCGCGCACCTTGCCCCACTCTATTGGCATCGTAAACGGCTTGCCGGCTTTCCCGATGATGCTTTTGTCTACGGCCATCGCTGAGATGCTCCCTGGCGGCGCGTCGAGGCCGCCGTTTGGCTGGATTTACAGTCCGATTCCTTGCGCGACCAGTTCGCGGTTGAAGTTGGCGTCGCCCAGGGTGACCTCGGAGGACTTGGCGCGTTTGAAGTACAGATGCATGTCATGCTCCCAGGTGAAGCCGATTCCGCCGTGGATTTGGATTCCCTCGGCCGCCGTGCGCCGGTAGGCGTCGGAGGCCGCGGCCTTGGCTACCGCCGCAGCCAGCGGCGCGTCGGCGACCCCGTTGCTGACCGCCCACGCCGCGTAGTAGACAACCGACTTCGCGCCCTCCACATCGACCATCATGTTTGCGCACTTGTGCTGGATCGCCTGGAAGCTTCCGATCGGACGGCCGAACTGCTCGCGCACCTTGCTGTATTCCACCGCCATCTCGAGCACCCGCTGCGCACCACCCATCATCTCGGCCGCTAGCGCCACCTTGGCACGATCGAGTGCGGCCGACAAAATGGGCCATCCGGCGCCGATTTCGCCCACCACGTCCGCGGCCGCAACCCTGACGGCCTGAAACCTGACCTCGCCAAGCTTGCGCGTCTGGTCCATCGTCTTGAGCCGGTTGATCGTAATGCCGGCGCGTCGGCTGTCGATCGCGAAGAGCGTCACACCGCCGCCGCGCCGGGAGCCGGTGCGCGCCGCCACCAGGAAGCAGTCCGCAACATGGGCGTCGTTGACGAACAGCTTCTCCCCTTCGAGAATGAAGCCCTTGCCGGCCCGCCGCGCCCCCATCACGATTCCGCGCTCTTCCAGAGTGCCGCCGGCCTCCAGATGAGCGACCGTCGCAACCATCTCACCGCGCGCGATCGCCGGCAGGAAGCGCTGCTTCTGTTCGTCGGAGCCGGCGCGACCTATCGCTTCGGCGAAGGCCAAAGTCCAGATGAATGGCGAGGGCAGCAACACGCGGCCCATCTCCTCGGCCACCACGACCAGGTCAACGTAGCCAAGTCCGGCACCGCCATAAGTCTCAGGCAGGACCAGGCCGAGCCATCCCAACTCGGCCATCTTGCGCCACAGCTCCGGCGAGTAACCGCGTTCGTCCTCCATCATCCGGCGCACGTGGGCCGAGGTGCATTCGCGCTCGAGCAGGGCGCGCGCGCTCTGGCGCAGCATCTCCTGCTCCTGACTGAACCCGAAGTCCAATTTGGCGATCCTTTCCGCGCTGCCGGTCCGGCCCGCGCGATTTCGGATACCACGCGCGTCGCAGCCGCGACAAGCACCCGTGCGCCAGAGCGAGCGACGCGGCGCCTCTACTCCTCCGGTACGATCTGCGAGATCTCCGCGGCGCGGATATTGCCGCCGTCAACGATCAGCGTCGCGCCGGTGACGAAGCTAGCCGCATCCGAGGCGAGGAAGATGCACGGGTAGGCGATCTCCTCGCAGGTGCCAAAGCGCTGGAGCGCGCGCGAGCGCCGCATCGTCTCCTTGACCTGGTCGTTGGGCCAGATCCGCGCGGCGGCGCCCTCAGTGGTCACCGGGCCGGGTGCGATACAGTTGACGCGGATCCCGAGATGGCCCCATTCGCCGGCGTGCGACTCGGTCAGCTTGATCACGCCCGCCTTGGACGCGGCGTAGGGCAGCATCGTCGAAGAGCCGTGGACGCCGGCGGTCGAGGACAGGTTGATTATCACGCCGGGGCTCTTCTGCGCGATGAACTGGCGGGCGGCGGCCTTGGAGCAGAAAAATACGCCGTCGAGGTTAATCGCGACCACCGCGCGCCAGCCGTTGGGCGAAAGCTTGAGGCTGGGCGCCGCGATGCTGGCGCCGTGGTTGTTGATCATCACGTCGAGTCGGCCGAAATGCTTGACCGCCTCGGCCACCAGCGCGTCGCACGACTCGGCATTGCGCACGTCACACACCGCCATCTCGCAGCGCCCACCCGCCTTGCGGATGCCGTCACGCACGGGTTCGAGATGCTCGGCGTTGCGGCTGGCGACCAGCACCGGGGCCCCGCGCATGGCGAACTCGCGCGCGATGATCGCGCCGATACCCGTGCCGCCGCCGGTGATGATCGTGGCCTTGCCTTCGACGCTGAATACGTCCTTCAATGGAATTGCCTCCTCGCTAGTGCGCGCCGAGCCGCGCTAGCGCCTCGCGCGCCTGGCCGGCGGCGTCGCTGTCGGCAGCGGCAGTGGATTGGCTGGCGAGCCTGTAATGGTCGATCGCCTGCGCGCGCTGGCCCAGCGCCTCGTATGCACGCGCCAGGTTGAGCTGAGCCTGCGCGTTCGACGGGCAGGCGGTGACCGCGTCCTGGTAGTAGCCGAGGGCGCGGCTGAAGTCGTTGGCCGCAAAGCGCTCGCCGCCGCGCCGACTCGCCTCGCGCATCACGTCGGCGTCGCACGAGCCCGGCGGCGGCATCGTGGTTGGATAGGCGGGCGGCTGCGCCGCCTTGAGCGCGGCGACCTCCTCCTTGAGCTTGTCCAGCTCGGCCCTTTGCTGATCGAGCTGACGCTGGTTGGCCTCGATCGCCTCTTGCAGGCATCCCGCCGCGCCCATCGCCAGCGCGACCGCCAGCGCGCCCGCCGCAAACTTTGCCCTTGGCATGATCAACTACTAGGCCGCAAGCCGCGCGGCGCTGTCAATGTGCGCCGTCCTCTGGCAATGATGTTTGCTGCCGCTCCGAGCGGGCGAGCGCGAGATGCGCCGCCGCGGGAGGTGATGCAGGAATACCGGCGAACGAGAGGAGGAGCCCGATGGTGACCTCTGCGATCGTGACCCCACCAGGCGTCGCGGCAGCGCTGGCGGTACTTGTGCTCATGGTGACGTCGACCACAAGCTCGGCGCGCAGTGCCGATACGCCGGCGGTTAGCCCGAAAATCGCGCTGGCGCGCCTGATGTCGGGCAACCAGCGCTTCGAGGAGGGCACGACGCGCCATCCAGGGCAGGATCCGGCGCGGCGCGTCGCGCTCGCCGCCTCACAGTCGCCGTTCGCAGTGATCCTGGCCTGTTCCGATTCACGTGTGACGCCGGAGATCGTCTTCGACCAGGGGCTGGGCGACCTCTTCGTGATACGCGTCGCCGGCAACACGCTCACCCGTGCCGGGCTCGAGAGCATCGACTACGCGGTCGAGCATCTTGGCTCGAGCCTGATCGTGGTGATGGGCCACGACAGTTGCGGCGCGGTCACAGGCGCGGTGCGGGAATGCCCGCGCGCGGATGAGAAATCGGCGGCGGGCTTGCCCGAAATTTTCAGCAACATCTGTCCGGCGGTCAAACGCGCGCGCAAGGCGAGCGGCGACGTGGTGTCCGACGCAATCGACCTCAACGTGGCCGATCAGGTCGCAGCGCTCAAGCGCGCGCCGCGGTTCGCGCAGCGGGTCAAGGACGGCCGCCTGATGATCGTCGGTGCCCGCTACGAACTGCACACCGGAAGGGTGCGAATTCTCCCGGCCAACGACTAAGCCCCGGCGCCGCGCAGTGCCGAAGCGCGAACGGCCGCGTCAATCCGTGCGCGGCCGCACCGTGATCCCGACGTAGGAGGTCGCGGTGCGCCCGTCGGCGGTGGTCGCAGTGACGGTGGCGATATAGGTGCCGGGTTTGCTGTAGGTGTGGAAAAACATCATCGGCGGCGCCATCGATACCTGTCCGTCGCCGAAGGTCCACAGATAGGAGACGAAGCCCTGGCCCGCGGGATCGATGCCGTTGGCGAAAAAGCCCACGGTCAACGGCTCGGGCCCGTAGCTCGGCACCGCGGTCATCGTGATCGACGGCAATTGCGGCAGCTCGAGGTGCCCGGGCTCGGAAGGTTCGCTGTTCATGGCGCTCGCGGATGCGGGTGTCTGCTGCGATTGCGGTTGCTGCTGAGCGCGTGCCGCGACCGGCCGCGACACGGCCGCCGCGGCAACGACAAGGGCAGCAGCAAAGAGCCGGCGCCCATCGCGCCGAACTCGCTTCGGTATTGCAACCGTCACACCCATCGCATCTATCGAGACGCCGGCGCCGCACCCTGTATTCGGGCAAGCCGTCGCGCAGGCGAGAGGATTTGATATCACGCGGGCCGCAGCGGCCACCACTGCCGCCGCGCGAATTCTTTACCGCGCGCGCCGCCCTCGACTAGAATAATTGACGGTCATGCACAACGAGCAAGCGGCTATCGCCGCCGTGGCGAAGCCGACGAGCAGGTTCGCTGAAATCAACGGAATCAGACTGCATTACCTGGACTGGGGTGGCGCCGCGCGCAGAACCGTCGTGCTCGCCCACGGGGGCTCGGCGCACGCGCACTGGTGGGATCATGTGGCGCCCGGTCTGACGCACCTGGGCCGCGTGCTCGCGCTGGACTTTCGCGGCCACGGCCTCAGCGCGTGGGTCGATCCGCCCGACTACGGGCCGGCGGCGTATCTCAAGGACCTCGTCGGCTTCCTCGAATTTCTCGGCACGCCGGTGGTGCTGGTGGGCCATTCGATGGGCGGCGAATTGGCGCAGCGCGTGGCCGTGTATCATCCGCAGCTGCTCGCGGCGCTGGTGATCGTGGATTCGGCCCACGGCGGACCGCCGATGATGACGCGGCTGATGTGGCGATGGAAGCGGCGCAAGCAGGGCGGCCCGCGCCCGGAACTCGACAGCGCCGAGGCGCTGATCGCACGCTTTCGGCTGTCGCCGCCCGGCCACACGCTCAGCCGCCAGGCGCTGGCGGAGCTCGCGCTCAAGGGCGCCGAGCAACTACCCAACGGCAAGTGGGCGTTCCGCTTCGATCCCAGGACGCGGGTATGGCGCCGGCAGCGCGGCGACTTCGCCAAGCCGCGGCTCGGCGCAATAACGGCACCGACGCTGCTGTTGCGCGGCGAGCACAGCGCGCTGGTTTCGGCGCGGACGGCGCGCCGGATGCATCGCGGGATCCGCGGCTCGGTTCTGCGCACGATCCCCCATGCGCACCATCACGTGCCGCTCGACAATCCCGCCGCGACCGTCGCCGCGATCTCGGAATTCGTAATCTCGCTCGACGCCCGGCACTGAACCCGACCGCGCCGCGGCAATTGCGGTCGCCCGGCCGGCTCAGGAGCTAGACCCGCATCAGCCACTCGGTGAGATCGACCGTCACCTCGCCGCCGTCAGTCATCTGGAGCGACTTGGGCGAGCGCCGCATCTGCATCTTAGTGATCTCGGTCTCGCGCGGCAGCAAGTAGAGCAGGATGTCGCCCGAGACCGCGATTACCCGCACCCGCTCTTCGCCGTGGCGCTCGATACCGGTGACCTCGTAAGGGCTGAGATGGAAGGGATAGCCGCGCACGCGCACCACCCCGTCGTCGTATTCCTCGACCACGCCGACGAAGAAGCGGGTGTTGTCGTCGTGGAAGAGTTTGCGATCGATAACGAGGACCTTGTCACCATCGCGGATTGCGGGCATCGCGTTCCTCCATGCTCGTTCGCCGGCCGCACCGGCCCCTACCATTAAACGGATTGCGCCGCGCCCCGTCCATACCCCGCACCGAGCCATGCGCGCCCGCCGCTCCATCGGACGGCGCTTTTTCCTCCGCCCGCGGACCGTTAAGATGGAGGGATTCGGACGCGCGGCCGACCCACCCGAACAACCGACCGTCGCGGTTCGATTCCCGATGCTGGCGCTCGACAACCTCTCGAAGTTCTACGGCAGCCGCGCGATTTTCGACGGCGTGAGCTGGTCGATGGCCGACGACGCGCGGGTGGGCCTCGTCGGGCTGAACGGAGCGGGCAAGACCACGCTGCTGCGCCTGATCGCCGGAGTGATCGAGCCTGACGGCGGACGAATCATCCGCCCACAGCGCACCACAGTCGGCTACCTCGCCCAAGATGCGCCCGAGATGGGTGGGCGGGCGTTGCTCGAAGAGACACTCAGCGCCCTGGCCGAGATGCAGGCGCTCGACCGGCGCCGAGTCGAACTCGAAGAGCTCCTTGCGCGCGAGCACGCGGGCCCCGCCCATGACGCCGCGCTCGCCGAACTGGGCGACGTGCTCAGCGAACTGGAGCGCCACGGCTTTTACGAAGCCGAGAGCCGCGCCACCGCGGTGCTCTTTGGCTTGGGCTTCCGCGAAGCCGATCTCGCGCGCGACGTCGCCGAATTCTCCGGCGGCATCCGGATGCGGGTGGCGCTGGCGAAGCTGCTGGTCAGTCGGCCGGAGTTCCTGATGCTCGACGAGCCGACCAACCATCTCGACATCGAAGCGCGCAACTGGCTGGAAGACTACCTGGCAGGCTATCCGGGCGGGATAATCCTCGTCTCGCACGACCGCTACTTCCTCGACCGGGTGACCACGCGCACGGTCGAGGTTGCCAACGGTCGGATCGTCGAATACCAGGGCGGCTACTCCGCCTACCTGGTCGAGCGCGAGCGACGGAATACGGCGGAGCTCGAAGCCTACGAAAAGCAGCGCGCCGAGATCGAGCACATCGAGGCCTTCATCAGCCGCTTCCGCTACCAGGCGAGCAAGGCCAAGCTGGTGCAGAGCCGGATAAAACAGCTTGAGAAGATCGAGCGGCTGGCGCCGCCGCCCGGCCTCGAAAAGCCGCCCGCAATAAGCTTTCCGCGATGCGAGCGCGGCGCGCGGCGGGTCTTCGAGCTGCGCGGCGCGGTCAAACGCTACGGCGAGCTTACGGTTTATGACGGCGTTGACCTGGTGATCGAACGCGGCGCGCGTGTTGCGCTGGTCGGCCCCAACGGCGCGGGCAAATCGACGATGATGAAGCTGCTCGCGGGAGTCGAGCCGATGAGCGCCGGCACCCGCGCGGTCGGCGCCGGAGTCGAGATCGGCTACTTCGCCCAGGACCTCGCCGATTCGCTCGACTACTCCAATAGTGTGCTCAAGGAACTGAGCGACGCGGCTCAGGGGATGACGACCGGCGAGATTCGCGGGCTGCTCGGCGCGATGCTGTTTTCGGGCGACGACGCGCTCAAGCCGGTGGGCGTGCTCTCGGGCGGCGAGCGCGCGCGGCTGGCGCTGGCCAAGGTCCTCGCCCGTCGCAACAACTGCCTGCTGCTCGACGAGCCGACCAATAACCTCGATATCGTGGCCAAGGACACGCTGCTCGAAGCGCTGCGCCGTTTCCCCGGCACGGTGGTGATCGTCAGTCACGACCGCTACCTGCTCAACGAGCTGGCGCAGGAGGTTATCGAGGTCGGCCAGGGGCACGCGATTCGTTACCTCGGCAACTACGACGACTACCTGGCCAAGAAGGCCGCGCTCGAAGAAGCCGCAGCACGTTCCAACGGCAAAGCCGCCGCTTCCTTGGGCCCCGCGGTCGCGGCGACGCGCGATGCGAAGACTACGCTGCGCGACCCCGACGGCGCGCGTGCGGCGACCGGCAGCAACGGCGCGAAGCCGGGGCCACCGCGCGAGGACAGCCCGGCGGCACGGGCGGCGGAACTTAAGCTGCGCCGCGAGCGCGAGCGCCTCGCCCGCCGGCGTGAGACGCTGGAAGCTGAGATCGCGCGCAAGGAGAGCGAGCGTGCGGTGTTGGGCGAGCAGATGAATGACCCCAACTTCTACCTGACGCGCTCCGACGCCAACGATCTGATCGCGGCCTACGACCGGCTCGGGCGCGAGATCGAACGCCTGTACGAAGAGCTGCTCGGCCTCGACAACCGGGCGGCTGCAATTTCCTAGGGGATTTGCGCTGTCGGCGCGGGGCGCCGGGCAACCGGCGCCGCGGACGCATGGCCGAGTCCGCTGCCAGCAGCTAAGATCGCCCCGTGTCTTCCGCTGCCGTAACGAGCGCCGACGCCGGCGCAGAGGCGGAGCTTCGGCGATGGATCGACGAGCTGATCGCCGCACGATGGCGCGGCGCGCGCGCCGGGCGTGTGGTGATGCTCAAGGGCGACGCCTCGAATCGGCGCTTCTGGCGCGTCGTGCTCGAGCCGCGTCCACGCCGCGCGCCGGCGTCGGCGATCGCGGTTGACCTCGGCCCCGACGACCTGCCGGCGTACGTGCGTGCGCTTAGCCTCGTTCCCGCGCCGCCGTCCGAACCACCCTTCCTCAACGTGCAGCGCTTTCTCAAATCGATCGGCGCTGCCGTGCCTGAAATTTATGCGGCCGCAGCTGAGCGCCGAATGCTGCTGGTCGAGGACGTGGGCGAGCTTTCGCTCTTCGACGCCGCCCTCCGGCGGCTCGACAAGCCGGCCGCGCTCTATCGCGCAGCGGTGGACGAACTCCTGCTGATCCACGTCGAGGGCACGCGCCGGCTCGACAATCGATGTATCGCAGCGTCGATCACCTACGACGAGCGGCTGTTCCGCTGGGAGATGGAACAATTTCTTGAGGCCGGCGCGGCAAGCTTCGGCAGGACGATCGACGCACACGCGCTGGCTCCCGAACTCGACCAACTGGCCGCACGGCTCGGCCGCATTCCGCGCGTGCTGTCGCATCGCGACTACCACGGCCACAATCTCTTTTTGCAGAGCGGCCGCGTCCGCGTGATCGACTTCCAGGACGCACTGCTCGCGCCGGCGGCGCAGGATCTCGCGGTGCTGCTGACCACGCGCGACACCGATCGCGTTATCGATCTAGCGGCCGAAACCCGCCTGCTCGACTACTACATGGCGGGCCTGACCCGGCGCGGAGCGCCCTGCCCCGAGGCCGGCGAGTTCCGCGAAGGCTATCGGCTGTGCGTGCTTCAGCATGCGCTCAAGGTGATCGGCCGCTTCAACGTACTCGAACGCCAGGGCAAGAGCGGATACGCGGCCTTTATTCCGCATGCGGTCGGACAGGCGCGCCGAATGCTGGCGCACCATCGCGAGTTTCCCCGCCTGCGTGCCACGTTCGAAGCCGCGTAGGGAAGACGCCCGGATGAAGGCGCTGGTGCTCTCTGCGGGCAAGGGCGAGCGGCTGATGCCGCTGACGGCGACGGTACCCAAGCCGATCGTCGAGGTCGGCGGTCGCCCGCTTATCCACTATCCACTGAGGATGCTGGCGCAGGCGGGTGTGTGCGAGGTCGCGATCAACGTCCATCATCTGGCCGCGGCGGTCGAAACCGCGCTCGGACGCGGCGACGCGCTGGGCCTGCGGATAACTTACGCGCCCGAAACCGCGCTGCTCGGCACCGGCGGGCCGCTGGTCGGCTTACGCGCATTTTTCGGCAGCGAAACCTTCGCGGTGCTCAACTGCGACACCATCATCGACCTCGACCTGCGCGCGCTGGCCGACTTCCATCGCGAGCGCGGCGGGCTCGCCACAATGGTCCTGCGCGAGCCGGACAATCCCGACGCCTACAGCAAAATCGAAATCAATTCGGAGGCGCGGATTCGCCGGATGCGGCTGTTGCGCGGGCACGCGCCCGCCGACTTCGACGATTATGCGTGCGCGCTCACCCCAGACGAAGCGGCGCGGCTTGCGGCGTTCATGTACTGCGGGGTGATGCTATGCGAGCCGGCGGTGTTCGAGTTGATGCCCGCAACGCCGGCGCCGTTCAGCCTGATGGCGGACCTGTTCGCGCCGATGGTTGCGCAGGGGCTGCCGCTGTTCGGCTACCTGCATCGCGGATACTTCCGCACCGTCGATGACCTCGCAAGCCTCGAGCGGCTGCGCGCCGAGTTCGCCGCCTCCCTTCCGCGCCTGCCGTTCCTGTAATCGAAGAGCGGCGAATCGCCTGGCGTAGATTCTTCGCTTCGCTCAGTAAGAAGAAACGGGGCTCCGGCAGTGCCTCACCACATCGAGCCGAGCAGCAGCGCAGCGCTCAAGATCAGCCCGAATTCCATGTGCAGCTGCGCGGTCAGGTTGAGCGCGTCGTTCATGTTGCGCCAGTCAACCGCGCTGCGCACCAGGTTGATCTGCCTAACTGCGCGCGGGACCGTCAGCAGCACCGCGAGCGCCGGCCATGGCAGCGTGCGGGCCAGCACGCCGGCGACTATCGCGGCGAACGCGAGCGCGTCGGTTCCGATCAGCTCGGCGATCGCCGAGGGACGCCCGATAATCGAGGCGAAGGTGCGCTTGCCGTGCGCGGTGTCGTTGTCGATATCACGAATATTGTTGACCTGGAGCACGCCAGAGGAGAGGCATCCGATCGCGATCGCCGGCGCGATGACACCGGCCGAAAAGCTCAGCGCCTGCACGTAGTAGCCGCCAAGCACGAAGCCCGGCCCCATGAAGAGAAACACTGCGAGGTCGCCAAGCCCCCGATAGGCGAGCGAGACCGGCGGCGCAGTGTAGAAGTAGGCGGCCGCGACGCTTAGCACGCCGATCAGCAGGATCACCCATCCGCACAGGTAAACCAGGACGAGCCCCAGCGCCGAGCCGAAGGCGAGGGCGAGGATTCCGCCCCACCATAACTGGTCGGGCGTCACCAACCCCTGCTGGATCGCCAGCCCGGGCCCGATGCGCTCCTGCGAGAGGACGTCGAAGGAGTCGGTCCCCTGCACGTAGTCGTAGTAGTCGTTGATCATGTTGGTCGCGGCCTGCAACGCGACCGCGCCGAGGTCGGCCAGGATAAACCGCCCCAGCGACAGGCCGAATCCGTAGTAGGTCGCGGTCAGCGTGCCGACCAGCACTCCAACCGCGGGCATCGCGAGCGTCCAGATTCGGCTCGCCTGCGCCCATACCGCGAACACGCTCGGCCGCGCGCCCGCGCTTCCGCCTATCGTCGCTCCTGCTTCGCTCATAGCCCTCAATGATGCCTCGCGCACCGAGGGCTTGCCAGAAGCTCAGCCGTCATCGTTCTCAGCAGCTGGCCGAGCACCTCGTCTGTGTTCGCCGATACAGGGCGCGCGACGTTGCGCAGGCGGTCGCCGTTCGCGGCGGCTCAACCACGCGCAGTCCGGCGAGCGCACTCGCCGTATCCTCACTGCTCTCCGGGGTCACCGGCTCCTGCACCGCCGTCCCGCAGCCGATCCAGCAGTCCGATCAGCTCGTCCATCGAGCGCAGGACGTAATCGGGCCGGTAGCGCGGATGGCTGGTCAATTGCCGGTAGCTGGCAGGGCCGGTGGCGACGGCAATCGCCGCGCCGTAGCCCGCGTTCGTCGCGGCCATCACGTCGCGCGGCTCGTCGCCGACGTACATGCACGCGCGCGGCACGGTGGCGGCGCGCAAGGCTGCCTGCCTGAGGCTCTGCGTTTTGTCGAGGATAGCCATCGACGAGCCGCTTTGCGTGATCACCTGGTCGAAATACGGCGCCAGCCCGACCATCGCAAGTTTCTCGACCAGCCGGCGCGCGTCGCCCGGGCGCGAGGTGATGACCGCGGTCGCGTAGTCGCGCCGCTTGAGCTCGGCCAGCGTCTCGTGCACGTGCGGTAGGACTTCCAGCCGCTCGGTGCGATCGATCTCGGCAAGAAAATAGGCGAAAGCAAGCTTGGTGTATTCGGACTGCTTTTCTTCCGGTACGCCGAGGAAAAAATCGTCGCGCTCGATCGCCTGGCGATAGTGCTCGCGACTGAGCGGCGGAGTATGCCCGAGATCGTCGAGCGCGCGGCGCACCGCGATATAGAGCGGGCCGTGGATATCGACCAGTGTGCCGTCGAGATCGAAGAAGATCGCCTTGAACTCGCGCTGCAACACCAATCGCGGCCCCCCGGCGCGGCCCTGCCCCGCCCAGCAACCTTTGAAGCGTTTTGCTTTGGCGCTTGTCAAGCGCGTCCCAGTCCGAGCTTGCGCGCTTGAACGGTATCGAGCGCAAATATGAAACGACCTTCGGCCGGATTGCCCGTTGCGGCCAGAACGCCACGCCGCGCGGCCCGCGCCGCCGCCAGGGCCAGGATCGCAGCATCGGCCTGATCGAGGGTGAGCTCCCAGTTCGCCATGCAAAGCCCGAGCTCCGCGGCTATCTGAGCCAGAAGGTGCCGGCGTACGTCCAAGGCGGCGGTCCGCATCCTTTTCGGCGGGAGCTTCTTCGACGGTGCGCACAAGCGGAACTGCAAATACGGATACGACTCGAAGGCGGCGACGCCGAGCCGCTCCAACGCGCGATAGGTGGCGAAGCCGGCAAGCATGAAGCGGGTGAAAATCGCCCCGCCGCTGACCGGGCTTACCGCGGAGCCGCTGGCGCGGTCCACAAGCGCACCGAATAGCTCGCGCGAGATCGCCGCCAGATGCGGCTTGCAGCGCGGGTCGCGCCCGCAGCGCTCGAAGTACTCCAAAGGTGGAGTCGGAAACATCGAGAGCGGGCGCGGCGGGTGCGACCGCGGATGCGCACCGTCGGACCCGCCACCCTCGGCGACGAGCGCGCGATAGACCGCCCGCATCACGGCGTCAACTTTGCGCGCGGCCGGTGCGGGATCACGCCGAAATGCGCCGCGCGTCCAGTCCAGATCGCGCGGCCATCTCGGCGAGTCCACCAGCGCAAACGAGGCCTGCCCGATTGCTGGCACGGCGTCCGCCAGGCGCTCTGCAACTTCAGCTATGGGCGCCGCGCCAAGCTCCTCCAGCGCTACCCGCGCAAAGCGGAGCTCGCGCTTTGCCCGATCGACGGTTGCCACGTCGAGGAAATTCTCGCCGACGTCGATTCCGATGATCGGCGCGCGCGCCGCCGCCGCGCCGGCCGCAGCTACGCTGGCCGCTGAGGACGCTGCGCCGGGGATGAAGCGTTGGAGGGATAGAGTATCTGGTACTCGCGCAGGCCGCCGATCACTTTCTTCACGTACTCGCGCGTCTCGCGGTAGCCGATATTCTCGACCCATTGGTCGTCGTCGCCGGGAAATTTCGCGTTCCAGCCCTGGACCGCGTGCTCGCCCGCATTGTAGGCCGCAACCGCCCTGAAAGGATCCCCCCCAAACATCTCGAACAGGTCCTTGAGATAAGTGGTCCCGATCCGGACGCTCAGCGCCGGGTCGTAGAGGTCGAGCGAGGCCGGCACAACCCCTGCCGACGGCCCGACCCGTGCGGCGGTCGCCGCCATCAACTGCATCAGGCCGCGCGCGTCGCTCACCGAGCGCGCCTGCGGATTGAAGAGGCTTTCCTGGCGTACCAGCGCGAGCACCAGACAGGGGTCGAGCGAGGCGCGCTCGGCGGCCGGCGCGATCAGCCCCCAGTAGGCGCGCGGGTAACGCAGACGCTCGCCCAGCGCCGGGTCGAGGCCGCCGTACTTCTCCAGCCGGGTCGCGGTCTCGATCGCGTCGTACCACGCGCCGGTGCGCTGGAACTCCAACAATACGAACAGGCGCACACGCGGATCGCCAAGGCCTTGCGCGGCCAGTGCCCGCAGCTCGGGCGGCTCCAGCTCGATCAAGCCCAGGCGGCGCAACGTCGCCAGCCGCCCCAGATGGAATTGCGCGGGCCCGAAACTCTGAGGCACTTCCAACGCCGCGGGATCCGCCTGGTCCGGCACCGTTGGCGGGGCAGGCGCGGCGGCGAGCCGGCGCGCCGCGAGCGCCGGGTAGTAGTTGGTGGCGGCGCCCTGCGCGAGGCGAGCATAGATCTGACGCGCCTCGTCGGCGCGGCCCGCCCGCTCCAGCGCGCGCGCGTGCCAGTAGGAAAACATGTCGCGGTCGGCAGCGCTCTCGGCGTGCGGCCTCATCGCGGCGAACTCCGCCGCCGCCTCGGCGAACCGCCCGCTCATGTACAGCGCGAAGGGCGCACGGAAGCGGCCCTCCGCGGCAGAGGAGCTATGCGGATAGATGCGGGCCAGACGCAGATAGGCGGCGCGCGCAAGATCCCAGTCGCCGTCGTCCTCGCGCGTGCGCCCGATATCGAACATCGCGTCGGGCGCCAGCGTCGAGCCCGGGAAGCTGCGCGCCAAGCGCGAAAACATCGTGCGCGCCGCCTCGGTGTCGCCGCGTCGCCACTCCAGATGCCCCAGCCGATAGAGCGCCTGCGCGGCCCGTGGCCCGCCCGGTGCAAGCTTCAGATAGGCGCGCAGAGCCTGCGCCTCGTGCTCGGGACGGGCCCTGAGAGCATGCGCCTCCATCCAGGTGAGTTCCGCGCGCACGGGCGCCGTCGGCTCAAGCCGGAGTGCGGCTTGGATTTGCTTAAGCGCCATCGCGGCCTGCCCCTCGCGCAGGAGCAGCGCCGCCTCGCCCCGGTGGTAGTCGAACGAATGTGTGTTCACGATGACCGGATGGCTCGCGATGATCGAATAGGCAAGCGCACGGGCGGCGGCATCGACCGCGCCCCGCGGAAATTTCTCGCGCAACGCCTGCAACTGGACATAGGCCGCGCCGGCGTCGCCCGCGGCGAGCGTCGCCTGCGCTTCGACCATCCGCGCCTGCTGTTCGACACCTGCGCCGGGATTGCGGGCAACAAGAGCGGCCGCGGCCTGCCGCGCCGCGGCGAAATGGCCGAGGTCGAGTTCAATCCGTGCGTATTCGAGCGCCGCGTCCGCGGCGAACACGCTTTGCGGATAGCTGTCGCGCAGGCGGCCGAAAGTGATCGCCGCCGCTTGCTTGTCGCCGCTGTCGCGCTGCGCCGCACCAAGATAGTAGAGCGCGTAGTCAGCAAGCGTCGGAACCTTGCTCGCCGCGAGCGTCATCCGCTCGATCGCCTTCAAATAGTCATGCCCGCGATAGGCCCGGTAGCCTTCGACGAACGCCTTCTCCGGATCGATCGGAACGACGGTGAGAGATCCAAACTGAGCCAGCAGCGCGCGTGGAGAATTGGCAAACGCGCGACCAGCTCTCGCCGGCCCGAGCGCAAACGCCCGCGCGGAAACAGCCGCCGCTGCGGCCAACGCCACCGCCATGATCACCACCACCCCAAGGCGCGGCCAGAAACTCATCATTCTCAGGGTTAGCCGACTGTCCGCGCCCGTTCAATTGGGAGGCAGTAATCCGGACGCGACCGGGCACTTGCATCGACACAAACACGCCTGCCACAGTTGCGGTTCACCGGCCGCTTTGATGACGAACCGTCCGAGACTGCTCCTGGCTTCCACTTCCCCGCGCCGCCGCCAATTGCTGGAGGCGGCAGGGATCGATTTCGCGCTGGCCGCAAGCGGCCTCGACGAAGTTCGCAGAGTCGGCGAAGGCGCCGAGCAATTCGCGCTGAGGATGGCAGGTGAAAAGGCGTTGGCGGTTTCGCGCGACGTCGACGCCGGTGCGCTCGTGCTCGCCGCCGACACGGTGGTCGAGTGCGCGGGCGAGATACTCGAAAAGCCGCGTGACGCCGACGACGCGCGCCGGATGCTGCGCACGCTCTCGGGACGCGTCCATACGGTCGTCACCGCGTTCGCGCTCGCGCGCGACGGCGCACTTGTGGAGAGCCGTGCGGTGACCAGCCGCGTCCGTTTCCGCGTGCTTGGCGAGGATGAAATCGACTCATATGTGCGCTCGGGCGAGCCGATGGACAAGGCGGGGGCCTACGGTATCCAGGGGGCCGGCGGCGGGTTTATCGCCGAAGTCGAGGGCGCGCGCGACAACGTGATGGGATTGCCGATGGATGCGGTGCTGGCCGCGCTGGCCCGGCATGGAATCACATCGCGCCGCTCGCGCGCCGGCGCCTGAGCGCATCGAGATGCTTTCTTCGCACGAAATCGCGGCGCGCCTTGCGGAAGTGCGCGATCGCGCAAGCGGCGCGGCGCGCCGCGCCCGCCGTGATCCCGGCGCGATTCGTATCGTGCTTGCCAGCAAGGCCCAACCGCCAGAGGCGATTCGCGCAGCCTACGCTGCGGGAGCGCGCGAGGTCGGCGAAAACTACGTGCAGGAAGCCGCCGCCAAGCAGGACGCGCTCGCCGACCTGCCCGACCTTCGATGGCATCTGATCGGTCATCTCCAGACCAACAAGGCCCGCGAAGCGGCGCGCCGCTTCGCGCTTATCCATAGTCTCGACTCGGCACGGGTGGCGGCGGCGCTGGCGCGCGCGCGCCCCGAGAGGCGAGTTCCCGTGCTGATCGAGGTCAACGCCGCGGACGAGGCGACCAAGCGCGGCGTCGCCGCCGACGCGGTCGAGCCCCTGCTGCTGGCAGTGCGCGAGAGCGTCGAGGTTGTGGGCCTGATGACGATTCCGCCGCCGGCGCCCGCCGCCGAAGGCGCGCGCCGGTACTTCGCCGCGCTGCGCGCGACGCGCGATCGTCTTGCGGCGCGCACCGGGCTTGCGCTAAGCGAGCTGTCCATGGGAATGACCGACGATTTCGAAGTCGCGATCGAAGAGGGCGCGACGATCGTACGCATCGGGCGCGCGGTTTTCGGCGAGCGCGGGCGATGAAGCGGCTGGGCTTTATCGGCGCGGGCAACATGGCCGAGGCGCTGGCGCGCGGCCTTATCGCCAACAAGGTCTTCAAACCGGCCGAGCTGGTCGCCTCCGACGTTGACGCCGGGCGCCGCCGCAGGTTCAAGACTGCGCTCAGGGTCGAGACGACCACGGACAACCTGGCGGTTCTCAGCGCGGCGCGTGCGGTCTTGTTGGCCGTTAAGCCGCAGACCATCGACGAGGTTCTGCGTGAGCTGGCAAGCGCCCAAACGGCCTCCTCAAATGAGACGCGAGGCGGACCTAAGCGCGCAGCCGCCGGCAAGCTGTTTATCTCGATCGCGGCCGGAGTGACGCTGGCACGGCTGGAGGGCGCGCTCGGCGCGCGAGCGCGGGTGATTCGGGTGATGCCGAACGCGCCCGCGATGGTGGGCCAGGGGATGGCGGCGCTGGTTCGCGGACGCCATGCGACGCGCGCCGACGAAGTCTTCGCGCTCAGGATATTCCGTGCCGTCGGCGACGCCGTGGCGCTGAAGGACGAGGCTTTGCTCGACACGGTGACGGCGCTCTCCGGAAGCGGTCCGGCCTACGTCTATCTCTTCGTCAAGGCGTTGACCGACGCCGCCGCCGCCGAGGGCCTGCCGGCCGAGCTGGCGCTGCGGATGGCGCTCAAGACCGTTCGCGGCGCCGAGGAGAACATGCGCCGCTCGCCGCTGTCGGCGGCCGAGCTTATCCGGATCGTCGCTTCGCCCGGCGGCACTACCGAGGCGGCGCTGAAGCGACTGGACGGGGCGGGCTTTTCTGCTATCGTGGCAGATGCGGTACATGCCGCGGCCGCGCGCTCACGCGAACTCGGGCGTATCAGCTAGGCGCGGCGCCGCAGATCGGTCGAACAAGTGTACGGCTGGGCAGGGCTGGTAAACTTTTTCCTCTTCAATCTGATCTCGCCGCTGTTGGGGCTGTATTTCTGGGTCGTAATCATCTCAGCATTGCTGAGCTGGTTCTCGCCCGATCCGTACAATCCCCTGGTGCGCGCGATCTATGGTCTTACCGAGCCGGTCTTCGACTGGGTGCGCGAGCACCTGCCGGTGCTCTTCGGTGGAATCGACCTGTCGCCGCTGGTCGTCATCTTCGTCATCGAGTTCATACAACTCTGGCTGCTCCCCAACCTGGGCTACGTACTGATTTACGGCTTTGCGTAAGCCAGAATATTCCGCATCGCCGGCATGGATCAGGGTCGGCCGCGACTCGGTCGCCGTAACCGTGCTCGCGCGGCCGGGCGCGCCGCGCGCCGGCATCCTGCGGATCGATCCACGCGGTCCCGTCGTCGGACTGAAATCGCCACCCGAACGCGGCAAGGCTAACACCGAGCTGATCGAGATAGTTTCCCGGATGGCTGGGGTGGCGCGCGCAGCCGTCGAGCTCGTGGCGGGAGCTTCGGCGCGGCAAAAGTCGTTGAGAATCAAGGCGAGCGATCCACCGACGCTGGCCGCTAGACTCCACGCGATGGCCCTGGAAGCGGGCAAGACACGTTGACAAGCTGCCGTGGCGTGATTACCTAAAAGGCGAAGCCTCCGCGCAAAAGCTATGCCGATCTACGAGTACAGTTGTCCGCGCTGCGGCAATTTTGAGACCACCCAACGGATCACCGAACCACCGCTCAAGCGCTGCCCAACGTGCAAGAGCAAGGTCGAGCGGATGCTCTCGCGCACGTCGTTCATCCTGAAGGGCAGCGGATGGTACGCGACTGACTACGGGCGCTCGGGCAAGTCGGGCGGCGAGTCCAAAAGCGACAGCGCTTCCGCCAACGGCTCGGCGACCGCGTCGTCTTCGGACGGCGGTTCGGCGGACAAAGGCGGCGAGAAGAGCGCGTCCTCCGGCGCCGGCGACAAGAGCACCAGCGCCAAGTAGGCGCGACGGCAAGCGACTTTCGCGAACAGGCCGTGGGGTAGCGCGCCCCGCGGCTTTTTTGTTTCAATGGCCCCGCCCGACATGCGCGCACTGCTCATCGACCGCCAACTCAGCCTGCGCAAGGACTATCCCGAGCCGACGCCCGCGCCGGGCGAGAGCATCGTGCGGGTGCGGCTCGCCGGAATCTGCGGCACCGACCTCGAACTCGCGCGCGGCTACATGAAATATCGCGGCGTCCTCGGCCACGAGTTCGTAGGCGAGATCGTCGAAGCCCGCAGCGCGGCGCTCGGCGGCCGGCGCGTCGTCGGCGAGATCAACGCAGCATGCGGGCAATGCGCGAGCTGCATCGCCGGGCTCGGCCGCCATTGCCCCAACCGTACCGTGCTGGGGATCCTCGGGCGCGATGGCGCGTTCGCCGACTATCTGCGCCTGCCTGACGAAAACCTGGTGCCGGTGCCCGACTCTGTCCCCGACGAAGCCGCGGTCTTCGTGGAACCGATCGCCGCAGTCTATGAGATCTTCGAGCAGGCCCCCCTGAGGCGCGACGAACCGATCGCGATCCTCGGCGACGGACGGCTAGGCGCTCTCGCCGCGCTGGTCCTGCGCGCCGAAGGCTACGCCGTCGCGGTCGGCGGGCGTCATCGCGCCAAGCTCGACCGGCTGGCCGAACTCGGACTTGAAGTTAAACTTGAAGACGAGCTGAAGCCAGGCTTCGACGTCGTCCTCGATTGCACCGGGCACAGCGCCGGACTCAACCGCGCGCTCGAGCTGGTCCGCCCGCGCGGCAAGCTTATCCTCAAGAGCACCGCGGCGGCGGGCTCGACGCTCAACTTGGCCCGCGCGGTCGTGAACGAAGTAACGATCATCGGATCGCGGTGCGGGCGGTTCGCGCCCGCGCTCGACGCGCTCGCCGCCGGCAAGCTCGACCCGCGCTCGCTGGCCTCGGCGCTCTATCCGCTGGAGGACGGCCTCGCGGCGTTTTCAGCGGCGGGCAGCGGGCCGAACTTCAAGGTGCTGCTGAAACCCTGATGGTCGCGCGGAGCAGGAGAGGCCTGCGTCGGCCAGCCCAAACCGGCCCGATTATCGTCGGCATCGACACCGGCGGCACGTTTACCGACCTGGTCGCATTGGCAGGCGACGGACGTCTTGCCATCCACAAGGTGCTTTCGACGCCTGACGATCCCGCGCGCGCGGTGATCGCGGGACTTAAAGCGATGCTTAAGAATCTCGATGAAAGCGCGGCGCCTGAACTCGTGATCTATAGTTCGACCGTGGCAACCAACGCGCTGCTCGAGCACAAGGGCGCGCGCGTGCTCCTGCTCACCAACGCCCGCTTTGAGGACCTGATCGAGATCGGCCGCCAGAATCGCAATGAACTTTATGCGCTCGCGCCCGGGCGCGCCGAGCCGCTGGTGCCGCGCGCGATGCGCGTGGGCGTCGCCGAGCGTACCCACTTCGACGGCCGGATTGCGCTGCCTCTGACCCGCGCTGAACTCGCGCGCGTTCGCCGCGTCGCCGCGCGCGCCAAAGCCGAATCCGTGGCCGTCTGCCTGCTTCACTCTTACGCCAATCCCGAAAGCGAGCAGGCGCTGGCGCGCGCGCTCGCTCCCCTGCGGCTGCCGCTCTCGGTCTCCCATCGCATCCTCGCCGAGTATCGCGAGTTTGAGCGGCTCTCGACCACGGTGGTCAACGCGTACGTTGCGCCGCGGATGGCGGCGCACGTCGGGAGCTTGGAGCGCGAGCTTTCGGGGACGCGGCTGCGCGTGATGCAGTCCAACGGCGGCGCGATCGGCGCGCCGCTCGCGCGTCACGAGCCCGTGCGCACGATCCTCTCCGGCCCCGCCGCCGGCGTGGTCGGCGCCGCCGCGCTGGTGCGGGCGATCGGCGTCGATCGCTTCATCACCTTCGACATGGGCGGAACCTCGACCGACGTGGCGCTGTTCGACCGCCGCGCCGCCGTCCGCACGCTCAGCTATCCGGGCGGTTACGCCGTCCGCACGCCGGTCATAGACATCCACACGGTCGGCGCGGGCGGCGGTTCGCTGGCGTCGCTCGACGCGGGCGGCTCGCTGCGGGTCGGCCCCGAGAGCGCGGGCGCCGACCCGGGGCCTGCGTGCTACGGGCGCGGCGATCAACCCACCGTCACCGACGCTAACCTGGTCGCGGGTCGGCTGGTGCCCGAGCATTTCCTCGCAGGCGCGATGCGCCTTTATCCCGAGCGCGCGGAGCGCGCGATGGCGGCGCTGGGGCGCGCGATGCGCACCGACGCGCTGGGCGCCGCGCGCGGTGTGATCAGGGTGGTCAATGCCAACATGGAGCGCGCCGTGCGCGTCATCACGGTCGAGCGCGGCTTTGACCCGCGCGACTTCGCGCTGATGGCCTTCGGCGGGGCGGGCCCGATGCACGCCTGTGAACTCGCGCTCGACCTGGGGATCCGCCATGTCGTGCTGCCGCGCAATCCGGGGCTGCTCTGCGCCTGGGGCGCGTTGCAGGCGCCTCTGGGGCGCGAATACTCGCTCACCGTGCGCGCGACCGATCCCGATTACCGCGCGATGGTGCGGCGGGCGGCGCCGATACTTGCGCGCGCGCGGCGCGAGCTTGCCGCCGAGGGCGCGCACCCGTCCGGGATTCATAACGAACTGTTTGCCGACGTCCGTTATCGCGGACAGTCATACGAGATCGAAGTCGCGCTGACGCCGCGTTTTGCCGCCGACTTCCACGCGGCTCATCGGCGGACCTTCGGCCACGCCGCCCCCAAAGCGCCGGTCGAGGTTGTTAACCTGCGCCTGCGGGCGAGTGTCTCGGGCATCGCCGCCGCACCGGCGCGCCTGCCGCGCACGGGCGGGCGCCCGCAGCCGCTCTCGCGCGCGCAGACGCTGGTTGGCGAGCGCGCTCGCCGCGTGCCGATCTATGCGCGCGACGCGCTCGGCGCCGGCGCGCGCATCCGCGGACCCGCGATCATCGTCGAGCTCAGCGCCACCGCCTACGTCGCGCCCGAGTTCACGCTCCGGGTGGACGGCTTCGGCAACCTGCACCTGGAGGCCGCGCGATGAGGCTGGATCCGGTTGCGCTCGCGGTGATGAACAACCGCCTTGCGGCGATCGCCGAGGAGATGGGCGTGGTGCTGGGGCTGACCGGCTTTTCGCCCAACATCAAGGAGCGGCGCGATTTCTCGTGCGCGCTGTTCGACGCGCGCGGCGAGCTGGTCGCGCAGGCCGCCCATATTCCGGTCCATCTCGGCTCGACGCCGCTATCGGTGCGCGCGGCGATCGAGCGGCTCGAACTCGGCCCGGGCGACGTCGCCGCGGTCAACGATCCGTTCGCTGGCGGCACCCATCTGCCCGACCTCACGCTTGTGATGCCGATCTTCCTCGGCGACCAACGCCGCCCGTTCGCGTTCGCCGCCAACCGTGCCCACCACGCGGACATCGGCGGGATGGCGCCGGGATCGATGGCGCTTTCCACGGAAATCTACCAGGAAGGCTTCCGCCTACCGCCGGTCCATCTGATGCGCGCCGGCAAGCCGGTGCGCGACGTCTTCGAGCTGTTCTTCGCCAACACGCGGGTGCGCGAGGAACGCGAGGGCGACCTGCGCGCGCAGATCGCGGCGCTCAACGTCGGCTCGGAACGTCTGCGCGCGCTGGTGCAGGCGAACGGGCGGGCGCGGGTGACTTCCGCGATGGCGGCGCTGAAGGATTACGCCGACCGCCTGATGCGCACGACGCTGCGTCGGCTGCGCCCGGGCGTGTACCGCGCGGTGGATTACCTCGACGACGACGGCGTCGGCAGCGGGCCGATTGCGCTGCGGGTCGCGATCCGAATCGGCGCGGGGCGCGCGATTGTCGATTTCAGCGGCTCCGCGCCGCAGGTACGCGGCTCGGTCAACGCCAACTACGCGATCACGCTCTCGGCGACCTTTTATGTGATGAAGTGCCTGGCGGCCGAGGCGGTGCCGGCGAACGAAGGGCTGATGCGGCCGATTGGGGTGATCGCGCCGCCCGGCTCGGTGGTCAACGCGCTGCCGCCGGCCGCGGTCGCCGGCGGCAACGTCGAAACCTCGCAGCGCATCGTGGACGTGCTGATGCGCGCGCTGGCCGAGGCCGCCCCGGACCGGATCCCGGCCGCCAGCTCAGGCTCGATGTCGAACCTGACGATCGGGGGCTACGACACGATGCGCCAGCGGCACTTCTCGTACTACGAAACGATCGCGGGCGGCGCCGGCGCGGCGCCCGGCCATCCAGGCGCGGCCGGCCTCCATACCCATATGACCAACACGCTTAACACGCCGATCGAGGCGCTCGAGGCGTACTATCCGATGCGCGTCACAGAGTACCGCGTGCGGCGGGGCTCGGGTGGAAACGGTGCCGCGAGGGGCGGCGACGGGCTGGTGCGTGAGCTGGAATGCCTGGTGCCGGCCACGGTCAGCCTGCTTAGCGAGCGTCGGGTCATCGCGCCATGGGGGCTGGCCGGCGGCGCGCCGGGCAAGACCGGAGTCAATTACCTTGTGCACGACGGACGGCGCGTGCGATTGCCCGGAAAGTTCAATCGGCAGGTCGAGGCGGGCGAGCGCGTGCGGGTTGAGACGCCGGGCGGCGGCGGCTGGGGCCATTCTTCGCGCCGCTAGGGACACGCAGCAGCCGCCGACTACTTTGAGACCGCCTCCTTCCTGGCCGCGGGCCCCGCGCGAACACGCAATGCGCGTTTAGGCGCGCGGAAGGCTGCCGATCAAACCGTCGCGCTCGAGCTGTGCGATCTCTTCCGTGCTCATCCCGAGCAACTCGCGCAACACGGCCTCGTTGTGCTCGCCCAGAAGCGGCGACGGACGCGACGCGTCGAGCGGCGTCGCTGACATTCGCACCGGCGCGCCGGGATAAAGGCAGGTTCCCACCACCGCCCGCTGGATCGGCACGAAAAACTCGCGCGCAACGAGTTGGCGGTCGGCGAGCACCGCCGGCGCGGGACTCACCTGCCCCGCCGGCACTCCGGCTGCGAGCAGCCGTTCGACCGCCTCGTCAACGCCGAGCGCGCCAAGCGCCGCACCCAACTCGGCGTCGAGCGCGTCTTCGTTGGCTTTGCGATGCGCAGCGCCGGCAAAGCGCGGGTCGCGGCCCAAACGTTCGAGGCCGAGCGCGCGCAACAATCCCTGCCAGTGTTCCTCGGTGTGCGCGCCGAGCGCGACGAAGGCATGCTCGCCGGCGCATCGAAAAATTCCATGCGGGACGGCGTCGCTGCTGCGATTGCCGATCGCACGCGGCACCTCGCCGGTGAACTGGTAGTCGAGCAGCGCTCCGGCCATGAACGGAACCACGGTCTCGACCTCCGCAACCTCGACATGCTGACCACGGCCGGTGCGCGCGCGCTCGCGCAGCGCGGCAAGCGCGGCCAGCGCGCCGTGCAGCCCGCTGGTAGGATCGCCCAGCGCGTTGCTCATCATGTAAGGCGGGCCGCCGTCGTGGTACGCCATCTGCCCGGTCACGCCCGCCATCGCCTCGATCGACATCCCGTAGCCGCGCGATCCCGCATCCGGGCCTTCTGCGCCGAAGGCCGGCATCGAGACCATCACCAGGCGCGGATTGAGCGCGCCAAGCTGTGGCCAGTCGATTCCCAGCCGCTCCATCACGCCCGGGCTGAAGTTCTCGATCAACACGTCGCTCAGCGCGGCGAGCCGGCGCAGAATCTCAACGCCGCGCGGGCGGCTCAAGTCGAGCGTGACGCCGAGCTTGCCGCGGTTGACGCTGTTGAACGTCGGCGCGCGCTCGATCGGACGCATCTCCGGCAGGCCCATCGCGGCCGAGCCGCGCCACCAGTCGAAGTTGCGGGTGTCCTCGACCTTGACCACCTGCATCCCCATCTCGCCCAGCAGCTCGCCGACCAGCGGGCCCGCCCATCCCATCGAAAGCTCGAGCACACGCAGCTTCGCTATCCCCTCTGGCACGCGGCTCATAGCATTCCTCCCAGCACTCCATCCTCGCGCAGCCGCCGAAGCTCGCCTTCGCTCAAGCCCAGTCGGCCGCCGAGCACGGCACGATTGTGCTCGCCCAGCCGCGGCGCCGGGCGCGACGGCGCCGCGCGATGCGACCCAAGGCGCAGCGGCGCGCCGGGGATGCGAATCGGGCCGAGCGCAGGGTCGTCGATGGTCTCGAAATAGCGGCGCGCCGTAAGCTGCTCCCATTCGAGCACCTGTGCGACGGTCGGGATCGGCACCAACGGGATGCCGCGGCGCTGGCCCTCGCGGTACAGCCAGGCGGCGTCGTGCCCGGCGAAGAAGGCCTCGACAAGCTCGACCAACGCGGCGTTGTTCGCCATCCGCGCCGGCGCCGACGCGAAGCGCTCGTCGTGGACCAGCTCGGGCCGGCCCATCATCTCGAACAGCGCGCGGAACTGCCTGTCGCTGACGCAATGGAGCCCAGCGTAGCCGTCGCGGCAGCGCAGCGTCGCGATCAGAAACGGACCGGTCGCGTATTGTTTGCCGCGTCTCACGCGCAGCATCCCGGTGTACTGAAAAGCGACCGTGTCATAGATCATCGTCGCCACCGTCGTTTCGAGCAGCGAGACGTCGACCCGTTGGCCGCGGCCGAGCCCGAGGTCGCGCGCGAACAGCGCCTGTATCCCGCCGAGCGCGGCGTAGACCGCGCCAACGTACTGCGGCAGCGAGCCCGGTGGGCTGAGCGGCTCACGCTTTGGTTCGCCGACCGCAAACGTCCATCCGCCGCGCCCGGCGAGCACGATGTCGTTGACGGGCGCGTCGCGGTCGGGCCCGTCCTGGCCGTAGTTGGAGATCGAAACAATCGATAGCCGCGGAAAGCGTGCGATCAGGTCGTCCGGACCGAGGCCCAGACGCGTCAACGTGCCGGGCGCAAAGTTCTCGTAGAGCAGGTCGGCGTCGGCAACAAGCCGCATCAGCAGCTCGCGTCCGCGCGCATCCTTGAGATTGAGCGCGACGCCGGTCTTGTCGGCGTTGAGGAAAGCGAACAACCCGCCGCGCTCGGCCAGCCGGTCACCGGCAGATGCCGCGCGATGGGGTCCGAGGCGGCGCCCGCCCTCGCCGCAGGGCGGTTCGACCTTGATAACGTCAGCGCCGAACTGCGCGAGCAAGCGGGTGGCGTAAGGGCCGGCAATATAGTGGGTCAGGTCGATTACGCGAACGTCGCTCAGCGCTCGATACACCATGGTCCGCGACCGCCCGCATTCGAACGCAGCCGGCGCGCGGGTGTCAAGCGCAGCGCGCGCGCTTGACAAACGGCCAGCGGCGGGCGTCTGTATCAACCACACTTCGCCCGCCGCGCCGGCGCGGCCGGCGGCACAAGAGGACAGCTTATGGAATTCGCGATCGCATATCCGGCCCGGCCCGACGCCTGGAAGGACCTGGTGGTGGCGGAGGATCACGGCTTTACCCATGCCTGGTTCTACGACTCGCAGATGATCTACAGCGACGTGTACGTGTGCATGGCGCTCGCCGCCGAACGCACCAAGCGGATCAAGCTCGGCACCGGCGTCGCGATTCCATCCAACCGCATCGAACCGGTCACCGCGCATTCGATTGCGACGATCAATCTGCTGGCGCCCGGGCGCACAATCCTCGGGGTCGGCACCGGCTTTACCGGACGCAACACGATGGGCCTGCCGCCCTACCCGCTCGATAGATTCCGCGAATACATCGAGAGCTGCCGCAGGCTGCTGCGCGGCGAGGAGGTGCTGTTCCGCGAAGGCAAGCGCGAACGATGGATCCGCTTTCTCCATCCCGACCGCGGCTACATCAATCTCAAGGATCCGATTCCGATTCACGTCGCGGCCAACGGGCCGAAGGCGCTGGAGCTCGCCGGCGAGCTCGCCGACGGCTGGATCACCGCCCGCTCCAATCCCGACGCGCTGCGCCGGGATCGCGAATGTGTCGAGCGCGGCGCGGCTCGCGCGGGGCGCGAGCTTGCGAACTTTCCGATCACCGCGCTGACCACCGGCTGCGTGCTCAGGCCCGGCGAGCGCGCCGACGCGCCGCGCGTGATCGAGCGGGTGGGCCCGTTTTCGATCATCACGCTGCACGCGATCTGGGAGCGCTCAGCGATCATCCCGCCGGGCGCCGAGATGCCGCCGCAGTGGCAGCGCTACCGCGACGAATACGTGGCAAAGATGAAGACGCCGGAGGACCGCCGCTATCTCGAAGTGCACGAAGGCCATCTCATTTACCTCAAGCCCGGCGAGGAGAAATACCTCGACGACGCGATGGTCCGGGCGACCACGCTGACTGGCAGCGGCGAAGAGATAATCGCGCGGCTCAAGGCGCTGGAGGCGGCGGGCCTCACGCACATCGCGATCCAGGTCGTCTATCCGCACGGCCGCGAGATGATCGAAGAGTTCAGCCGCGAGGTGATCGCGAAGTATTGAGACGATTCGGAGGGAGAAACGTCGATGTCCGGCAATTTCATCCTCGAAAACCGGGGCGGGGTCGCCCTGCTCACCTTCAACAGGCCGGAGAAGCTCAATCCGCTCAACGACGACACGGTCGGCGAGCTCGAACGCCGGCTGCTCCAGGTGCGCGACGACGAGACCGCATCCGCGATGGTGTTCACGGGCGCCGGACGGGCGTTCTGCGCCGGTGCGGACATCAGCGCGCTCAAAGGCGTGACCGATCCGGCCGAGCGCGCGAAGATCTTCAACACGGTCGGGCGCGGACGGCGCCGCGTGCTCGGGCGCTGTTTCGACCTGCTGAGCCGGCTCGAAATTCCGACCGTCGCGGCGGTCAACGGCTACGCGGTGGGCGGCGGATGGTTCCTGGCGCTCTGCTGCGACCTGCGGATGGCCGTACCCGAAGCGGAGTTCTGGATGCCTGAGGTCGACCTCGGCACGCCCGGCCCCGCGCGAGAGACCGCGCTTTTGACCAAGCACGTCGGCCCGTCGCGCGCTAAGGAGATCATCCTCACCTGCCGGCGCTTCAAGGCGCCCGAGCTGCTGCAGATGGGGCTGCTCAACCGAATCGTGGGCCGCGAGGAACTGATGGGAGAGGCGATGGAACTCGCGCACAATCTCGCGCGCAAGCCCAAGGCGGCGGTGCGCGAGGCCAAATTAAACATCGATACCGCCGCAGTGGGTCTGCGCTGAAGCTTTGGGACGCCGCCGCGACGCGCGTGCGGTGCTGCTATCCTTGGCGGTGCGGCGGCGTTATGCTGGCGCCGGCGACGGACGGAGGCCTGCGATGATTTGCCCGGAGCGGATCGGCCACGTCGTGATCAGGGTCAGGAACCTCGAACGTTCGGTGAAGTTCTACACCGACGTGCTCGGGCTCACGCTGATGGACCAGTCGGCGAAGATGCGAATGGCGTTTCTCGCCAGCAACGCTCGCGACCACCACGAGATCGGACTTGCCGAGGTCGGCGCCGACGCGGCCGCGCCGCTCGAGCGCCAGGTCGGGCTTGCCCACTTCGCCTTCCGCCTGCGTGACGAGGAGCATCTGCGCGCCGCCTGGCGCGAGCTCAGGGAAAAGGGCGTGCCCATCCATTTCACCGCCGACCACGGCATCACCAAGAGCGTCTATTTCAAGGACCCCGACGGCAACACGGTCGAAGTCTATTGCGACGTCGCGCCCGAACATCGCACGCCCCACGCGCACAACCGCAAACTCGATTTCGCCGCCGACGCGCGCGGGATGGCCGACGTCCTGCGCCCGCGCGACTGAGATCCAACGGGTCCCCGGGAGGAACAGTGATGATTCGTACTGACCGTATCGGCCACATCGTGCTCAAGGTACGCAACCTCGAGCGCTCGCGCCGCTTCTACACCGAAGTGCTGGGGCTTGACATCATGCGCGAGCTGCCGCAGCTCGGGATGGTGTTTCTGGCGAGCAACCGCCGCGACCATCACGAGATCGCGCTCGCCGAGGTCGGATTGCATGCTGGCGCGCCGAAGGAGACCGACGCCGGCCTCGCCCATATCGCGTTCCGTCTCAAGGGCGAGGACGAGCTGCGTGCGGCCTATCGCGAACTCAAGGAGCGCAGCGTGCCGATCTGCTTCACGGTCGATCATGGGGTGACCAAGAGCGTCTATTTCCTGGATCCCGACGGCAACCAGCTCGAAGTTTACTGTGACAACCCGCCCGAAGAGATCGCCAGGAAGGAAGACCCCTACTTCGGACTCGACAAGCTCGACTTCGCGCCGGGCGAGCCGAGCCTGATGGAGTATTTCGCGAGCCTGCGCCAGGCGCAGACGCACTAACCCGCGCGCGCCTGCGATGGGAATCCGCACCGGCCGGCAGCTTGTCGAAAGCCTCCGCGACGGCCGCTCGGTGTACGCCGGCGGCGAGCGGATCCAGGACGTCACCACCCATCCGCCCTTTCGCGGCGCGCTCGGCTCGCTGGCCGCGCTCTACGACCTTCAGCACGCGCGCCGCGACGAACTGACCTTCGCCTCCCCGCTGAGCGGCGCGCCGGTCGCCGCAAGCTTCTTCATGGCGGAGACGCCGGAAGAGGTGGAATGGCGCAGCCGCGCGGAACTGATCCGCGCGGATTTCACGTACGGCCTGATGGGGCGGATGCCGGACTTCTGCAACGCAATCCTCACCGACGTCGCGACCGGCCTGGCCGAGCTGGGCGCGCGCGAGCCGCGATTCGCGGAGAATCTGCGCCGCTACTACGAGGAGTGCCGCGAGAACGACTGGTGCCTGACCCATACGCTGGTCGATCCGCAGATCGACCGCTCGCGCGGCCCCGCCGAACAGTCCGACCCGTTCCTGGTGCTGCGCGCGGTGCGCGAGACGGCAAGCGGCGTGATCGTGCGCGGGGCCAAGATGCTCTCCACGCTGGCGCCGTTCGCCAATGAAATCTGGGTCGGCCCGTTCTATCCGCGCCGCGCTGGCGAAGAGGACTACGCGCTCTGCTTCGCGATTCCGTGCGCGACGGCGGGGCTCAAGTTTATCTGCCGCGAGCCCTACGACGCGGGGCGCAGCGACTTCGACCGCCCGCTCAGTGCGCACTACGACGAGGAGGACGCGCTTGCGGTGTTCGACGACGTCGAGGTGCCGTGGGAGCGGATGTTCATCTACCGCGATGTCGAAATCTTCAACTCGATCCTGCTGCGCCGCCCGGGCTACGCGCAGCTCCAGGGCGTGATTCGCGGACTGGCCAAGCTCAAGTTCCTTGCCGGGCTGGCCTGCCAGATCGCCGAGGCGATCGGCCGCGCCGATGCGATCCACGTCCAGGCCCAGCTCGGCGAACTCGTCGCCAACGTCGAACTGGTCAAGGGGCTGGTGCGGGCGGCGGCGCACGAGGTGTCGGCGGCCAAGCGCGAGAGGCTTGCCCATCGCTCGATCGCGGCGACGCTGTGGATCCTGATGCCGCAGTGCCAAACCCGCGCGATTCAGGTGATCCGCGAGCTCAGCGGCAGCGGGCTTATCATGACGCCTTCCGAGAGGGACTTCGCCAACCCGGAGATAGCCGGTCACCTGGAAAAATTTCTGCGCGGCAAGGAGCTCGCGGCGCGCGAGCGGGTGCAGCTCTTCAAGCTCGCCTGGGACATGGTCGGCGAGCAGTTCGGCAGCCGCCAGCTCCAGTACGAATGGTTCTACTCCGGCGACCCCTACTTCACGCGCCAGCGCTTCTACAATTCGCCGGTCGCCCAGGAATACAAGGACATCGTCACCCGCCTGCTGAACCGCCACAAATGAGGCTGCGCGCCGCCGGGCGCTCATTCGTAGCGCAGCGCCTGAATCGGATCGAGCATCGAGGCCTTGCGCGCCGGGTACCATCCGAAGAACACCCCGACCGCAGCGGCGAAGGCGAAGCCGCCCACCACCGCGGCGGGCGAGATCAGCGTCGGCCACTCGGCCAGCGCGGAGAGCGCCTTGGAGGCGATGATACCGAACAGCGCGCCGGCCAGGCCGCCGATGATGCTGAGCAGCGCCGACTCGACCAGGAATTGCAGCCGGATGTGCAGGCGGCGCGCACCGATCGCCATCCGGATCCCGATCTCGCGCGTGCGCTCGGTGACCGAGACCAGCATGATGTTCATGATCCCGATCCCGCCAACCAGGAGCGAAATCGAGGCGACCGCCGCCAGCAGCAGCGTCATCACCCGGCTCGCGCTCTCGGAGGCCTGAGCGATCTCGGCAAGGCTGCGGACGGTGAAGTCGTCGTCCTGCCCGGGCTGAACGTGATGGCGGCGATGGAGCACGTCGTGGACCTGCGCCTCGACTGTCTCGACCTCCTCCGCGCTGCGCGCCTTGATGAAGATCATGTTGACGACGCCCGAGAGCTTGGGCGGTGCGCCGAAGGGGCTGATGATCGCCGTGTTCGACTGATATATCGGGCTGCTCGCGGTAGTCAGCGGCACGTTGCCGTAGGGGTTGAGGATCGGGTTGCTCGACCCGGTGGTCCGCGACGGCACGCTCGAGGTGACCTGCGAGGTGCCGAGCACCTTGCGCTCGGCGGTGGCGAACGGAATCAGGACCACGTCGTCCTGGTCCTGGCCGAAGGTTGACTGGCCCTTGACGGCGAGCACGCCGATCACACGCAGGGGAAAATTCTTGACCCGGATCGTCGCACCGAGCGGGTTCTCGCCGGCAAACAGGTTGTCTGCCACGGTCTGACCGATCAGGCAAACCGCCGCCGCCCCGCGCTCGTCGCGCTCGGTGAATGCGCGACCACGCGCGACCTTCCAGTCGCGGGTAGCCAGATAGGAAGGCGTCACCCCGTTGATGCTCGTGCTCCAGTTCTGGTTGCCGTACACAACCTGAGCGATCTGGCGGTTGCTGTAACTGATCGCGGCGGCCGCGCGGACCTCCTTGCGAATCGCCTCGGCGTCGGCGACCGTCAGGGTGGAAGTGCTGCCGAAGCCGGCACGTACGCCCGCCGCAGTCGTCGCTCCCGGGACCACGACCAGCATGTTGGTGCCCAGGCTCTGAATCTGTTGCTGCACCGAGTAGTGCGCGCCGTTGCCCACCGCGACCATCGTGATCACGGCCGCCACGCCGATGAAAATTCCCAGCATCGTGAGCGCCGCGCGGGTCATGTTGCGCCTCAGCGCCCGCCCCGCCGAACTCAGCGCCATCGCGCCGAAGGCCCATGCGCGCGCACCGCGCGCCGCGCGCGTCGCCGCGGGCTCCGGCTCCGGAGGGAACGGAGGCGAAGCGACGCGGGGCGGCGGCGGCGCGGCCTTGCGCTCGTCGGAGATCATCCGCCCGTCGCGGAAAGTGATTATGCGGTCGGCGTAGGCGGCGTTGTCAGGATCGTGGGTGACCACGATTACGGTGAGCCCGCGCCCGCGGTTGAGCCCGCGGATGATCTGCATGATTTCGGCCGAGTTTCTCGAGTCGAGGTTTCCGGTCGGCTCGTCGGCCAGCAGTATCGCCGGATCATTGATCATGGCGCGTGCGATCGCCACGCGCTGCTGCTCGCCGCCCGAAAGCTGGTTGGGGCGATTCTGGCCGCGGCCCTTGAGCCCGACCAGGTCCAGAAGATGCGCGGCGCGCTCCTCGCCCGCATGGCTCCATTCAAGGTAGAAAAGCGGCAGTTCGACGTTTTCGAGCGCGGTCGCGCGCGGAAGCAGATTGAAGCTCTGAAAGATGAATCCGATGCGGCGGCTGCGAATCGACGCCAGTTCGACCTCACCCAACAAAGCGATATCGACGCCTTCGAGCAGGTAGCGCCCGCAGCTCGGGCGATCCAGGCATCCGATGATATTCATCAGAGTCGATTTGCCGGAGCCCGAAGCGCCCATGATCGCGACGAACTCTCCGTGTTCGACGCGCAGGTTGACGTCCCACAGCGCGCGTAACTCGACCTCGCCCATCTGGTAGGTCTTGCCAAGCCCGATGGTCTCGATCAGCGGTGTCATCGCATCGGCGTAGCACTGCGAAATCCATGCCGACGCCACCATATCGCCGCATGCGCTGAACCGCTCGAGACAGCTTGCGGCTATGCCGGGCGCCAGGCGGGGCTCCGCTGCGCCCCAACGGCGCGCGAATGCATCGTCAGGAATGTAAAGATTTACTTTAAATGATCCGCCGCGCGGCGCGCGAGTGAGGCAGCCCTAGCGTATGCCCATCACGATGCTGTTGATATCGCTTTTGGTCAGACGCACCGCGCGCGGCGCTTTGCCCGCCATCTCGCGCGCCAGTTTGAGCGCTTCGGCCATCAGCTCGTCGCGCGGGACCACGCGGTTGACCAGACCCATCGTATACAGCTCGGGCGCCTTGTAATGGCGGCATCCGATCGCGATCTCCTTTGCCCGCCACGGCCCGACGCGCGCCGCCAACACCTTGACCGGAAAGCCGCTGAATGGCACCCCGAGGTCCACTTCCGGCACCCAGAACTCGGCGTCTTCGGCCGCCAGCACCAGGTCGCAACCCAGCGCGATCGCCCATCCGCCACCCACCGCGTAACCGTTGACCGCGCCGATGACGACCTGGTCGAGGTTGGACATCGCCTCGAAGCAGCGCCCGATAATCGACGGCAGACGGCGGCCGCGCTCGCGAAAGATGCGCTGGCGCTCGGCCGGATCGGTCACGCCCTTGAGTGCCGAGACATCGGCGCCGGCCGAAAATGCGGGGCCCGCGCCGGTGATGACGATCGCGCGCACGTTGCGGTCGTCGCGAAAGTCGAGCAGGATGCGCTCCATCTCCAGCATCACTTCGACATTCATGCAGTTACGCCGCTCGGGGCGGTTGAAGCTAAGCGTCGCGATCGCGCCGTCCTTTTGAAGCAGGAAATTGCCAGGCATCTTGCGCGTCCTCCGATGGTGAGAAAGGGGCTCCTATGGTTTCGCGGGTGCCATGCCCTCCGGCCATCCCGGAACGTTGGCGTCGAGCGGAACCCGGGCGGTCTTGAGAAAGCACGCAATCATCCGATGCCGGCCTCTTTGCCGAGCCGGCGCGCCTCCTCGGGTGGCAGCAGCGCTAGCGTGGGTCGACCCCTCCTAAGCAATAGTATCCGCAACCTAGTCCAGGCGGGCGTTGCCTGCCAAACGGCTATTTGCGCCCCGACGGCAACACCAGGATCTGACCGTTCATCTCGGGTTGATGGATTGCGCAGCGGAAAACGAACAGCCCTTCGCGATGGAAGGTGAAGACGTAAGCGGTTTTCGAGAGCGGCGCGAGCCTGAGATGCATCAGGGCGCGCCCGTGCGGATCTTCGACCAGAAAATCATGCTCGTCGTCGGGCTGAAGGTTCCACAAGGTGATCCGGGTCGGTTCGTCGCGACGCACGGCGATGAAGGAAGGCGCGAAGGCATAGACTTCGCCGAAGTGCGCGACAGTCGGCTTGGGCCCGGTCTCTTTCACAGCCACCCCCTCGGTCAGGATCACCACCTTGGCCATCGCGTGGCCGCCCTTGGCCACCGACACGATCTTCGATGCCGCGGCGTCGGGCATGAAGCAGCACGCCGCGGTGCCCGGCGCATTTGGCATGCCTGCAACAGCAGAGACGGCGGTTGGTCCGGCAGCGCCTGTCTCTGTTGCACACAGCGCAAGCGTCAAAGCGGCCCCAAGGGCAAGCAGTCCGAATTGGATTCCGCCCGAGGAATGTTCAGCATTATGCACGGGCAACTCCGTGGTCTGAAGCGCGAAAGGCATGAAAGCTCGGCGCCGCAAGATCGCCTCGCGATCGCGAACCGGTTAGGATTCTAGGCGATGGCGCAGGACAGTTGCACGCAGCAGCGCCCGCGGGTCGTGCTGGTTACCGGCGGCGCGGGCTTTATCGGCTCACATCTGGTTGACGCACTTGTCGAGCGCGGCTACATCGTCCGCGTCCTGGACAACTTCTCCACCGGCCGGCGCGAAAACCTCAATCCGCGCGCCGTGCTCTTTGAAGCGGACATCCGCGACCGCGTCGCGATCCGCCCGTCCTTCGCCCAAGTCGATTGCGTCTTCCATGTCGCCGCGCTGCCCCGCGTGGGGTTGTCTATCGAACGCCCCGCCGAGACCCATCTGGTCAACGTGGACGGCACGCTCAACGTGCTGCTGGCCGCCCGCGAGGCGGGCGTGCGGCGGCTCATCTTCTCCAGCTCGTCGTCGGTGTACGGCGAGCAGGCGCGCCTACCGCTGGACGAGACAATGACGCCCAACCCGCTAAGCCCCTACGCACTCCAGAAGCTGGTGGGCGAGCAATACGTGCGCATGTTCCATCGGTTGTACGGGCTGGGCGCACTCTGCCTGCGCTACTTCAGCGTCTACGGCCCACGGATGGATCTCGAAGGCGCCTACGCGACCGTGATCGGCGCTTTCATCCGCGCGCGCCGCGATGGGCGGCCGCTTGCGATTCGCGGCGACGGCGGCCAGACCCGCGATTTTACCCACGTGCGCGACGTCATCCGCGCCAACCTGGCCGCGATGGAGTGCGCGCTCGACGATGGGCGGCCGCTCAATGTTGGTCGCGGCCGCGCGCTCAGCGTCAATCATGTCGCCGACCTTGTCGGCGGGCCGCGCGTCAGCGAACCGCCGCGCTCGGGCGAGCCCCGCGACACGCTCGCCGATCTTGCGCGCGTACGCGCGGCGCTCGGATGGAGTCCCGAGGTCGATACCGACGCCGGCGTGCGCGAGCTGCTGCGGCACCACGGACTGTAGGCTGCGACTGCACCCGGATTCGTAACGTTTTCAGGGAGACGTCGCTGGTTGGGGTGTCTGGCAGGCTGTTTAGTACGGCTTGCTCAGCAGGACGCCCGCCGCCGCCAGTGAGGCAATCCGATCGCTCGAATAGCCAAGGTGCTTCTTCAGGATCTCCTCGTTGTGCTCGCCGAGCAGCGGTGCCGGCAGGCTCGAATCGACGGGCAGCTCCGAGAAGCGAATCGGGAAACCGGGGACCTGGAAGTCGCCGAGCACGCGATCGTGCACGGTCGCGACCGCGCCGCGCTCGCGCAAGTGCGGATGCTTCATCACCTCTTCGAGCGGACGAATCGGCGCGACCGGGATCCGCGCCGCGCGCATCACCTCGAGCGACTTCTCATCATCGGGCATCGAGGCAAGCCATTGCTCGATCACCGCGACGACCTGGTCGCGATTGTTAAGCCGCGACGGGTTGTCGGCGAAGCGCGGATCGCGCGCCAGCTCCGGCCGGCCCATCGCCTGCTCGCAGAACTGCGCCCAATGGCGGTCCAGCCAGGCCATGATGATGAAGTACATCTGCTTGCCCTTGAAAATGCCGCACGGGCAGAGCCCTGGATAGTGCCGGCCCGAGCGCTCGACGCGGGACGCGCCGCGGCTTGCGGTGTAAAGCTCCAGGCCCATGTCGTGGTAGCCGAAATAGGAATCGAGCAGCGAGACGTCGATATACTGGCCCTGCCCGGTGCGTTCGCGATGGAGCAGCGCACACGCGATCGCACCCATCCCGTGCACGCCGGTACTGACGTCGCCGATCGCCATCAGCGGGATCACCGGCGGCCCGTCCTTCTCGCCGATGAGCGAGGTGATGCCGGCGTAGGCCTGGCCGATAAAGTCGAACCCAGGGTCGTTGGCGAGCGGGCCGGTCTGGCCAAATGTCGAGACCGAGCACATCACGACCCGCGGGTTGAGCTTGCGCACCTCCTCGTAGCCGAAGCCCAGGCGCGCGATCGCGCCGGGGGCGAAGTTCTCCACCAGCACGTCAACCTTGGCCGCCAGCTCGCGCAGGATCGCAGCGCCCTCGGGGCGCCGCGCGTCCACGCACAGGCTCTTTTTGCCGAGGTTGTGCTGGACGTAATAGGCGCTGCGGTTGTCGCGCACGTAGGGGATAAGGCGCGCGCGGTCGCCGTCGGGCGCGAGCTCGACCTTGATGATCTCGGCGCCCATCGCGGCCATCAGCCGCGTCACCGTCGGTCCCGCGACGAACTGGGTGAAGTCGAGGACTGTGTAACCGTCGAGCACGTGGCGGAACTGGCCTGCCATACGAAGAGCCCTCTCCCCGGCGCGCAGCGCCGCAGATTCGTAGGCTTGCTGTAGCAAGCGCCGCGCGCGCTTCGCAACCCCGCGCGCTGCGCAGAGCGAGGGGCAGCCGGCGACAGTCCGCTCAGGCCACCTGGCGGCGCCGCTGCGGCTCGTTCGCCGCAATGGCCGGCGGCGGCAGCACGCGGACCGGCAGAATCACCAGGCTCAGGCCGTGGAGCTGGAGCCAGTTCTGCAATTCCATCGCGGTATGGTTGTGCAGGAAACGGCTGATGAATCCCTCCAGCTCGGCCTCGAAGATAAGCTTGCCGGCGAAGAACACCGCGT
>Ga0070741_10000826_pt1 | contig 102956 bp, 94 predicted proteins | sample Coa_R1_4_FD_66440 | JGI IMG/M metagenome (GOLD analysis project Ga0070741, IMG submission 66440) | Surface soil microbial communities from Centralia Pennsylvania, which are recovering from an underground coalmine fire - Coalmine... | ecosystem: Environmental > Terrestrial > Soil > Unclassified... | reverse complement strand
TATGTTTCTCTACCATCGGCGTATCCTTTCTCTGCCTGCTCCAACAGGCAGCCTTTCCTTTAAAGTCTACGAAAGGGTACGCCACTTATTTCCTTTTTCCACTCTTTTTGATCGTAGCTCTGTATTGCCGGATTCGGTTTAAAGAGTCTTCATCGCGGATGATATGTTCGTAGTAGTTGCGCTGCCATTTGAAATCCACGTATCCGACACACCGAATCGCCCGCGCGGATACGGCCTTGTACGCGCGTATGATCTCTCCCAGCGTAGGGGCGTAATTCATCGCGCCCGCTTCTGCACGCGAATGAGGCAATGAATCTGAGGGCGCAATAAATTGCGCCCCTACAAGGACAATTCCGTGAATGTGATTAGGCATGACTATGAAACCGTCGAGACCGATCTGTGAAAATCGGCTAGGTAATGCGAGCCACTGATCTTGTACAGTTCGTCCAGCCTCGGTTAACTGTATTGTGCCGTGCGTCGCAGTACCGAACAAACAAGCCCGATTCTCAACGCAAATAGTCACAAAATAAGCGCCCGACTGGGCGTAATCGTACCCGGGCAATCGAATCGAACGCCGGTGGTGTAGTTTCTTGTCAAAGGTCATCTTTGTAGGGGCGCGATTCATCGCGCCCTCTCCGGATTATCATCCATCAGTCATGTTCCCGGTGGCGAGCGCAATCCGTTGCGCCCCTACAAAAACACGCTGATATTCTTCGCCGCCAAGACGGCCTGATCCAGAATGATCGTCCGCCTGGCGATGTTGAAACCGTCGCCGACTCGGCGCAGAACGTCGCGCCTCTCGCCGGCGAACAGGTCCTGGTCGGTTTCCATGCGCGTGCGGTAGACGATGAAGTTGGAATAAACCTGGATTTCCCTTCCGTCGTCTGCCTTGATCCGGACGTTCGAAACCAGGTGCCGCGTGCGCGACGGCGGCATTTCCGCCCAGGCGTTTCTCGCGTAGGCACGCTCGACGCGAATTTTTAGACTCTGCTTGTCGTCGTCAAAGTAGAATCCCTCGCCGGGTTTCGACAATTCGTCGGCAACATCCTCGGGCCGCTCGGACGGGTTATGGCGGATCGGCATCCAGTAGCGGATGTCATCGGCGAGCAGATCGAACCACTCGCGCAGCTTGCGATTATCCAACAACTCCGCTTCCAGATAATAAAAATCTTCGATAAGGCAACGGAGCGCGCTATTCATTTTGCGTATCCAGAATTTCCCGCCAATCTTTGGCCTGCATCATCTTGGCCCAATGCATGTACATCGCCAGTTGATTGTTGTCGCTGAAGCGGCTTTTCACTTTTCCCGGCAGATCGATCTCCACCGGCGCCTCGTTGCCGCGCATCTGATAGTTGGCGGGATGGCGCCGGCCGATCAGACTTTTGGCCGCGCCGGTGACCTGAATCCAGTTGTCCATGTCGTCCTGCTCGAACACACCGCTCGGGCTGAAGCGATACTGCGACACCAAGCGCATGACGTCTTTGATCTCCGGCGCTGCCGCTTTATCGACGATCGCCCAGCTCCAGATTTCCATCTTGTCCGGGCCGCGCGGCTGCCAGACGCGAATCGTGCGGGTCAGCCAGTGCACGGACAGATTCGGAAAGACCGTTCCCGCCGAAGGCGAGATCTGCCGGGCGCGGACCGAGCCGAGACGGTTTTCGATCTCGCTCGCGTGCGCCTTCATGTAATCGACGAGCCGGTCATCGGGCTGCGCAAACCACGGCCCGCCGTCGGGCGGCGTGATCCATGAGACCAGAATGTGGCCGTTGCCGCAGGCGATCTGACAGCCTTTGTTCCACTGGCGCGTCTGGCTTGTCGTCGTGTCGATGCCGAGCTCCCGCGCCGAGCCGTGGGTCGAAGTGATGTGGTAGCCGTCGCCGCCGAAATTCTCCGCCGCGGTTTTCCAGTTGGCGTCGAGCAGCCAGCGGTGCGGCCCGCTCACTTCGGTGCCGCCTTCGCGCCGGTCGAGCAGAATGTCGAGATACCAGGCCATGTCGCCGAGATATTGGCGCAGCGGCGGCGCGGCGGCGTCGAAAGTGGCGAAGACCAGTCCTTTGTAGCTCTCGACCTGGGCGGCGGGAACCAATCCCCATTGCTCCCGATCGAGCCCATCGAAAGCATCGACCATGGGCACCAGCGCGAGCTTGCCGTCGGCGGAGTAAGACCAGCCGTGATAGGAGCAGGTGAATAATTTGGTGTTGCCGCGGTCGGCGCGGCAGACCCGATTGCCGCGATGGCGGCAAAGATTTAAATGCACGCGCAGCTTGCCGGTCAAATCGCGGCAGAGAATCACCGGCTCCTCGCCCATATAACGGGTGACGAAATCGCCGGCCTTGGGAATTTCGCACTCGTGGCCGAGATAGAGCCAGCAGCGCGCAAACAGCCGCTCGCGCTCGAGCTCATAGATCTCGCGGTCGGCGAAAATGCGCCGGTCGATGAGACCGCCTTCCGGATCGATCAGAGTTTTGATTTCCACTGGACTCCTCCAGCCGCTGCTCTTAATCGCTGATATAGCCGGGCCATCGGCCTGTCAAGCCGGCCGCCGGCCGGCCGGCGGCGTCTTGAGACCGGCACGGATCAGGTGTAAAAACTGAATTCTCCTGGCGGACGACGCCGGGAACCGGCGATCTCGCGAGCGCATCGATCGAGATCCACTCAAGCCAAAACGGAGGAGTTGCAAGCATGACTGCTGAGGCGCAATACGCCGCGGTGCCGATCACTGTAACCGTCAACGGCGTGAAGCACGAAGCGGCGGTCGAGCCGCGGACCCTGCTGGTTTATTTCTTACGCGAGCATTTGAATCTGACGGGGACCCACGTCGGCTGCGACACCAGCCAGTGCGGCGCCTGCACGGTGCATCTGAACGGGCGCGCCGTGAAATCGTGCACTGTCCTGGCGGTGCAGGCCAACGGCGCCGAAGTGAAAACCATCGAAGGCCTCGCGGAGGGCGATGCGTTTCATCCGGTGCAGGAAGGCTTCCGCGAGAAGCACGGGCTGCAATGCGGCTACTGCACGCCGGGCATGATCATGACCGCGGTGCATTTGCTCGAAACGAATTCCCATCCGTCCGAAGACGACATCAAACACGCGCTCGAAGGCAACATCTGCCGCTGCACGGGTTACATCAACATCGTCGAATCGATCAAATGGGCGGCGGAAAAAATGAGGAAGCCGGCATGACCACTCCACTGCGGCCAAAACCTATCACTTCTCACTCCTCACGCTTTAGCCAGCCGGGAGGTTTCCATGTTTCCCGCTAGTTTCGGTTATGTCGCGGCGCGCTCGGTTGCCGAAGCGCTGGAACTGATGGCCAAACACGGCGACGACGGCAAGCTGCTCGCCGGCGGCCACAGCTTGATCCCGGCGATGAAGCTCCGGCTGCAATCGCCGCGCATGTTGATCGATCTCGGCACCGTGCCGGGGCTGCGCGGCGTCAAGGAAGAAGCCGGACAATTGGTCATCGGCGCTTTGACCATCCACGCCGATGTCGCGGCCTCCGAGCTGGTGCGCAAACATCTGCCCGGCCTCTCCGATGCCGCTTCGGTCATCGGCGATCTCCAGGTGCGCAACCGCGGCACCATCGGCGGCAGCGTCGCCCACGCCGATCCGGCGGCCGACCTGCCGGTGATTCTGACCGCGCTCAACGCATCGTTTGTCGCGCAATCGCCGTCCGGCAGCCGCACCCTCGCGGTGGACGATTTCTTCACCGATTTTTACACCACGGCGTTGAATGCCGACGAAATCCTCACCGAAATTCGCGTGCCGATTCCGCCGGCCGCAACGGGCACCGCGTACGCGAAGCTGCCGCACCCGGCATCCGGTTATGTCGTCGTCAGCGCGGGCGCGCTGATTACGCGGCAAGCTTCCGGCTCTTGCGCGGCATCGCGCATCGCCGTCGGCGGATTGGGCAGCGGCCCGCTGCGCGCCGTCGCCACGGAACTGGAGCTGCAAGGAAAACCGCTGACACCGCAAATCATCGCGGCCGCGGCGGCGAAAGCCGCCGAAGAGACCGATCCGGTGGACGACACTTATGCGAACGCCGATTACAAGCGCCACGTCGCGGCCGTGTACGCGCGCAAGGCGATCGAAGCGGCAGTGGAACGAGCGTCCAGGGTTTAGCGTGTAGAGTTTAGCGTTCCCCAACAAACACGAGACACCGAACCTCAAACGCTAGACGAGACTTCTTACGAGGTAACCATGACCACCGAGCATCCATCGAACGGCCTGATCGGCGCATCGCCGAAACGAGTGGAAGATCCGCCGCTGATCACCGGCAAGGGCTGTTACGTCGACGATATCCATTTGCCGGGCCTGCTGCATCTGGCATTTCAGCGCAGCCCCTATCCGCACGCGAAAATTATTTCCATCGATATCAGCAAAGCCAAAGCGATGCCGGGCGTCGAAGCCGTCATCACCGGCGGCGATTTGAGCGAAAAGCTCCATCTGGCGCCGTCGCAAATGCTGCCCAACATGAAGATTCCGCCGCATCCCGTGCTTGCGCGCGGCGCGGTGCACTGCGCCGGCGTGCCGGTCGCGGCGGTGGCAGCGCGCACGCGAGCCCAGGCCGAAGATGCCGCCGGCGCGATCGAGGTTGAATACGAGTCGCTGCCGAGCGTGTCGAATGCCGAGGAGGCGCTCAAGCCCGGCGCGCCGCTCGCGCGCGAAGAGCTCGACAGCAACATTTGCTACACGCTGACCAAAAACGGCGGCGATGTCGACAAAGCTTTCGCCGCCGCGGATCACGTTTTCACCATGCACATCGCAAGCCCGCGCCAGGTCGCGCTGGCGATGGAGCCGCGCGGCATCGTTGCCAGCCCGGACCCCTTCGGCAAGAGCTTGACCGTGTGGCTTTCCACCCAGGGACCCCACCGCGCCCGCGCCGAGATTGCCGGCACCCTCGGTTTTCCCGAGCACAAGATCCATCTGATCGCGCCCGACGTGGGCGGCGGGTTCGGCAGCAAAGGACCGGTGTACCGCGAAGACATCGTCGCCTGCTATCTCGCCTTGAAGCTGCGCAAGCCGATCAAATGGGTGGCCACGCGCAGCGAAGATTTCATCACGACGATCCAGGGACGCGATCAGGCGATGACTTCCGAGATGGCGCTCAGAAAAGACGGCAAGATTCTCGGCCTGAAAGTCAAAGTCGTCGCCAATCTCGGCGCCTATCTCCACTCGAGCACCGCCGGGCCGCCGCAGCGCATGCTCGGCATGGCGTGCGGCAGTTATCAAATTCAGGACTGCCGGGTGGAGATCGTGTCGGTTTTCACCAATACCTGCCCCACCGGCCCCTACCGCGGCGCCGGCCGCCCGGAATCGGTACTGAACATCGAGCGGCTGCTTGACAAGGCCGCGGCGGTTTTGGGTATGGATCGGTTGGAAATTCGCCGCAAGAATTTCATTCGGCCCGAGCAGTTTCCGTACACGACCGGCACCGGCGTCGAGTACGATTCCGGCGATTATGAAAAGCCGCTGCGCGAAGCGCTGCAAATATCGAAGTACGAAGATCTGCTGCGCCAGCGCGAGGCGCGGCGCCAACGCGGCGAGCTGGTCGGCATCGGCTTCTCGACTTTCGTCGAGCCGAGCGGCGGCGCCGGTTTCGAGAGCGGCACGGTGCGCGTGGAGCGCACCGGCGAGATCACCGTATTGACCGGATCGAGCTCCCACGGCCAGGGGCACGAAACCTCCTGGGCGCAGATCGCCGCCGAGCTGATGAAAACCTCCCTCGATCACGTGACCGTGCTGCACGGCGACACCCACGTGAGCCAGCAGGGCACCGGCACCTTCGGCAGCCGCAGCGCCGTGGTCGGGGGCGGCGCTCTGGCCATTGCGGCCGAGCGGGTCATCGACAAAGGCAAACGCATCGCCGCGCACCTCGTCGAAGCCGCGCCCGAAGACATGGTGCAGAGCGACGGCGGCTTCGCCGTCAAAGGCGTGCCCGATAAAAAAATCACCTGGCGCCAGATCGCCGCCGCGGCTTACTCCGGACGCGTGCCCAAAGGCATGGAGATCGGTCTGCAGGAGACGGCGTTTTTCGATCCCAGGCGCGAAGCCTGGGGATTCGGCACGCATGTCGCCGTCGTCAGCATCGACCGCGATACCGGCAGGCTGACCATCGAGAAACTGGTGCTCGTCGACGACTGCGGCGTGGTGATCAACCCGATGATCGTCGAAGGACAGATTCACGGCGGCGTCGCTCAGGGTCTCGGCGAAGCGCAGCGCGAGCAGATGCTCTACAGCGAAGACGGCCAGGTCGAAACCGGCACGTTCATGAACTATGCGGTCATGCGCGCGGCCGACATGCCGCCGCTGGTTCTCGGCGAGACCGTTACGCCGAATCCGTTCAACCCGCTGGGCGTGAAAGGCGTCGGCGAATGCGGCACCAACGGCGCGCCGCCCGCGGTCGCCAACGCGGTCATGGACGCGCTCGCGCCGCTCGGCATCGATCACGTCGATATGCCCTACACGGCGCCCAAGCTCTGGGCGCTGATTCGAAAGGCGGAACGAAAAAACTAGGATTTCGGTTTCGATCGGAATAAAAGCAAAGGATCCTCGGCAGCGAGGCTCCCGTGCTTTTAAACCCACCGAATTTGCGCGCCGGCGCGCAGCTCGGCGCGGAGCAGTGTTCCGCGCATACACCGGCTCCCGTCATCCATCTTCATCCCCGCGTTCTTCCCCCTGGCTGCCGCATGGCGCCGCCTTCGCCCCGCCCCCCCGGATGGCATTGCGGTTGCTCCTGTTTCTGCGCTGAGTGGGGGATGATCCGATAGCTGCGCGGCGAATCGGTCAGGATGACAAGAAATTCGCCAATAGGACTGCAATTGTCGTTCTTGTCGCATCCGGCGTCGGTGCAAGATTCGAATGCGAAGCCGTTCGACTGACAAATTTGCGCGGTTTCATAGCGGCGGTTTTGGTGGCGCGCCGGCTTCCCGACGGTGCGACGCGGCATGCCACTCTTCGGCATCCGGCGGCCGCTTGCCAGCCCTTCGCCGCAAACGCAGCTCTCGCCGCACAAAGCTTTGATTCCGAGCCACAGGTGGCGCATGAGAAAAATGCGACGCAAAGCTAACTCGCAATCCGGACGCAGAGCGCCCTCGCCCGACTGCGAGCCCGATCAAAGCGCCGAGCCGCAGCAAGCCTCGTTTTTCGATTCCGCCCTGAGCGTCGTGCAGACCGATCTCGCCGGGCGGATTCTCGACTGCCATCCGCGCCTGGCCGGCATGCTGCTCGCCGGCGAAGAGGAAATCAAAGCGCGCCGGTTTTCCGATTTCGTCGCCGACAAATGGCGCCGGGTCGAGGAGGATGCGCGCGCCGAGGTGATCAAACACGGCGTCACCGAGGAATACGCCATCGAGCTCAAAAAAGCAGACGGCGCTTTGGCGCCGGTGGTCGTAAAAAAATGGCTGCAAATCGACCGCCACGGCGAGGCCCAGGGCATCTGGATGGTGGTGCGGGATAAAACCGAGGAGCAGAGCGACGAAGCGGTCTACCAGCACGCGATGAAGCTGCTCGAAAAACAGCTGCGCTATCTGTCGCTTTCGGCCACCGCTCCCGTTGGTATCCTGACCATCGACAAATCGTCGCGCATCGAGTCGACCAATTCCGCCATCGAAAATCTGCTCGGTTACAGCGCCGGCGCTTTGATCGGCAGGAAGTTCTCGGATTTCGTCGCCAGTCCGACCGGGCGGCCGATCCCGGTCGCCGCCGAACAGGCGCAGAGCGCGATGGCGCGCTGCCGCGACGGCAAGCTGCTGCCCGTGCACGTCAGTTTCAGCCAGCTGCAAACCAAGAGCCAGACGCTCCACACCTGCTTTCTGCGCGATATCGCCGGCGATCTGCAGCTGCGCGAAGCGCTGCAGGGCGCGCGCGAAAAGCTCGAAACCCATGTGCGCGAGCGCACCGAAGAAATCGCCCGGCTGAGCGACGCGCTCCGAACCGAGATCACCGAGCGCACCTGGGCCCAGGAGCAATTTCAGGTCGCGGTGGAATCGGCGCCGAACGGCATTCTGATCGTCGACCAGTCGGGCGACATCACGCTCGTCAACGCCTACCTGGAACAGCTTTTCGGCTATTCGCGCGAGGAGTTGATCGGCCAGCCGATCGACGTGCTGGTGCCCGAGCGGCTGCGCAATAAATTGCCCAATCAGCGCGAAAATTTCTTTGCCAACCCGCGCATCCGCTGGCTCGGCCGGCGCCAGGACTGGTACGGCCTGCGCAAGGACGGCTCGGAATTTCCCGTCGAGGTCGGTTTGAATCCCATCCACACGCCGCGCGGCGACGGCGTCCTCGTTTCCGTCGTGGATATCACCGAGCGCAAACGGGTCGAAGCCGAGCTTCGGCGCACGGCCTTTCACGACGGCCTCACCGGCCTGCCCAACCGCACGCTGTTTTTGGACAACCTGCTGCGCATGAACGCCGCCGCCAAGCGCTACGGCCACCATCCTTTTGCGCTGCTGTTTCTGGATCTCGACCGCTTCAAAGTCATCAACGACAGCCTCGGTCATTCGGTGGGCGACAAATTGCTGATCGAAATGTCCCAGCGTCTGGTCGAGTGCACCCGCGAGGAAGACACTGTGGCGCGCCTGGGCGGCGATGAATTCGCCATTCTGCTCGAGCAGGTGCGCGGCCCGGAGGACGCGGTGCGCGTGGCCAATCGGGTGCTGGAGCGGCTCGCCGATCCGGTGCTGCTCGACGAAACCGACGTGTCGATCAGCGCCAGCATCGGCATCGCTCTCAGCCTCACCGGCGAGCAGTCGCCGGAGGATTTGCTGCGCGACGCGGACATGGCCATGTACCAGGCCAAAACCCGCCGCCTGGGCTATCAGATTTTCGATGCCAAGATGCACGCCCGCGCGATCGACCGCATGCGCCTGGAAATCGACATGAAGCGCGCCATCGAGCGCAAGCAGATCCAGCTTCACTACCAGCCGATCATCTCGCTCGAAGACGGCCGGCTCGCCGGCTTCGAGGCGCTGGCGCGCTGGCAGCACGACGGCAAGGGCGCGATTTCGCCGTCGCAGTTCATCCCGCTGGCCGAAGAAACCGGCCTGGTCGGGCCGCTGGGACGCTCGCTTTTTCGCGAAGCCTGCCAGCAAATGCGCTGCTGGCGTGAAACCTTTCCCCAGCGCCAGGACTGCTTCGTCAGCGTCAACGTGTCGAACAAGCAAATTTCGCAGGGCAACCTGATCGAGGAGCTCGACCGGGTGCTCGAGGAGACCGGTTTGGACCCGCGCCATCTTCGCCTCGAGATCACCGAAAGCGCGCTGGTGGAAAATACCCGCGCCGCCGCGCACATGCTCCACCAGTTGAAAAAGCGCGACATCAAGCTCTGCCTGGACGACTTCGGCAAAGGTTTTTCATCGCTCAATTATCTGCACCGCTTTCCCATCGACGTGCTGAAAATCGACCGCTCGTTCGTGCGCCGGCTGGGCGCCAACCTGGGCAACGACCACAACAAGAAGCGGCCCTACGAGATCGTTCGCACGATCATCGCGCTGGCGCAGATCCTCGGCCTTCAGGTGGTCGCCGAAGGGGTGGAGATTTCCGAGCAGTTGAATGTCTTGAAGGATCTCGGCTGCGAGCTCGGCCAGGGATTTCTCTTCTCACCCGCCGTGGAAGCGGCGGACGCCGTGCGCTTTTTCGAGAACAGCGCGCCGCTCTTGCAGATCAACTTGCAATAATTCGAGCTCTGCGTCGCGGCGCAGAGCGCGCCGCACGCTCAGCCGCCGGTCTCGACTCCGTAGTCTCGCGCCGCGGCCTCTCGCGAAATATATCCGCGCCGCAGATCGCGTTCGATCAGCTCGCGCGCGCGCTCCGACGGCTTTCCATAACCGCCGCCCCCGCCGGTTTCGACGACGATCGAATCGCCCGGCTCGAGCGGATACGCTTTGCTCTTGTAAATTATTTCCCGCGTGCCGGACTTTTTCACCACGGTGATCTGTCCCGACTTGCCTTCCTTGCCGCCGTGCACGCCCCAGGGCGGATACTTGACCCGATCGAACATCGCCTGCAGATCGCACGCGCCGAGGATCTGGTAGCGCTTGCGAAAGCCCAGGCCGCCGCGAAATTTTCCCGCGCCGGCCGAGTCTTCGCGCAGGCTGAACTCGGCGAGGCGATAGGGATACATCGATTCCTGCAGCTCGACGGGAATGATGCGGGTGTCGCCGTGCGCCATGGTGCGAAACGGGCCGGCGCCGTCGTGGGCCGCGCACGCGCCCCAGCCGCCGTGGCCGCTGTCGTGGCAGTCGAACGGCGCGCCGTTGGCGCGCTTGCCGCGAAAGCGCACGCCGGAAAAAGTTCCGAAGTGCGCGCCGGTGACGCGCTCGGGCAGAGCCCGTTCCAGGGCTTTGATGATCGCGTCGATCACGGTCGGAAACGGCTGCGAATAATTGCCCATCGGCGCGGTGGGATGCGCGCTCAGGATTTTTCCTTCGGGAAGAATCAGTTTCAGCGGCCGAAACGTTCCTTCGTTGGCCGGCTCGTCGTGGGCGATTAGATATTTAAACGCCACCCGCGCCGTCGTTCGGCCGCCGCCGTAATAGCCCGAGTTGATGCAGCCGCGCACCTGGCCGGCGATCTCGGAGTAATCGATGGTCATCTCGTCGCCCGCGACGATGACCTTGACCTTGATCGGCAGCGGCTCGTCGCTCTCGCCGTCGTTGTCGAAAAAAGTTTCGTAACCGTATTCGCCGTCGGGAATCGCGCGAATGCGCGCCCGCGCCGCCGCTTCGCTCTGGTCGAGCATGGTTTTTACCGCGGCGAAAAAAGTCTCGACGCCGTATTTGTCGGCCAGCGCCTGAGTGAGATCGCGGCCGAGAAAGCAGCCGGCGTGCTGCGCCGCGATGTCGCCGAGCAGCTCCACGGGAAAGCGCGTGTTGTTCTCGATGATCCGGTAGACTTCCTGAATCGGCTCGCCCTTGGACCAGAGCTTGATCGAGCGCAGCTGCAAACCTTCCATGAAAATGTCGCTGGAGCGCGGCGTGATCCCGCCGATATCGATCCAGTGCACGTTGATGGCGAAAAACCCGATCAGCGTGCCGAGATTCGCTCCTGCGAAAATCGGCGTGTACATGACCGTGTTGTTGAGATGCTGGCCCTGGATCGCCGCGTGATTGCACAGGACCACGTCGCCGCGATGCAAACGCTCTTTACCGTAAACTGCCAAACCATCGCGCACCGCCATACCGACCGAATCGGCGACGAACACCGGCATCCCGCCGGTGCATTGCGCGACCAGCTCGCCGTCCGCGCCGACCAGGCCGACGGCGAAATCCTTGTACTCGTAAATGTACGGGCTGAACGCCGTGCGCGAGATATTCGCGTCGATCTGATCGGTGATCGACACGATGCCGTGGCGGATCACTTCGAGGGTGATCGGATCGACAGCGGGGTTCGTCATATTGGGATTTTTCAAATTCTTCCGTGTTTGAGGCGCTGCTTTGCGCCTCGCCATTCCTACTTTGCCGCGAAGCAATAGAATCGGCCCGCGCCGCCGCCGGGCGCGGTATCGGCGCAGCTTCGACTCTCATGCGCCGAGTTCCAAGAGGCGGAAGGTAGTGCCGTATTGCCGCCGAGCCCGATCCCGTCGACGTGACCCACTTGCGCCTTCAGGTCGGGAGATTCCGAAGTCCAGTCGTTGCAGGTTTTCCCCGGCACGACTCTGCCTTCGGCCGTCGAGCCGGTCAGGATGTCGTGTTCGTTGGGCCGCGGCGATCCAGGCCAGGCACCCGGAACCGGTTGGCCCTTTTCGTCGACGAACAGGATCGGGTTTCCTCTGCGCTCGTGGAGATCGGCGAGATCTTTTCCGACCATCAAGCCGTTGGCGTTGAACCAGGGGCCGTTGCCGATTCGATCGCGCGCATCGGTGGGCTTATTGCCGTTGGCAGGATCGCGCTCCACGCTCAAATACGCGCGCCACGTCTTGTCCCCTTGCCCCGCGGCGGTTGCCAAAGTTTGGCAAGTCCGATCGGCGCCCGCCAAGCCGCCCAGATTGCCGGTTTTACTCTTGGCGCTCGTAACAAAAAATCCCAGGCTGGGGCGCGCGGCATCCGCAGCGTCACCAATTCGGTCCCTGCCGCTAGCAACAACCATCGCCAGCACCGCGATTACAAGCAGCGAATTGTAAAATTTCATAAGGTGCGTCTCCCTAGGATTGGGTCGATCCTGATCCGTCCAGGGCCTGTTTAGCCGACACAGTCATACTCGCTGCTCTGTGGAAAGTCTCTGAAGCTCAAACGCGCCGCACAACGCCAGCGACAGCGAGCTAACCGCACGTCTTTCCCAAACCGCTGGTTAAGGCTAAAAGGCGGTTCACGTGAGCTCTTCAAGAAACTCGACGTTCTTTTTCAGCAACTGGTTAACCATCTCGCCGACATCCTTGCCTTTCCTGCGAGCAATACGCTCGAGCTTATTCTGGAGTTTAGGGTCGAGATAGATCGGTAGCCGCAGTTCGGCGCCTTTCCGGTAGAACTTTCCTCGGACGGCTTTCGAAAAATCGTATTCTCGTCTCATATTCTATTTCCTTTGATATTGCTTCGTTTCGTTCTTCGTTGCTTTCCGCACGTATATCAGGCGTACCCGCGCGCTGTTTTCGGCCTCTTCATGATACGTATGGGAAACAACCAACAACGCTCCAATTTGATCCAAACCCAAGGTTATCCACCGTTCTTCCTCGTCACTGTGTTGCTCATCAAACACTGACAAAGCATTTGGATCCAAGAACACCGTCGCACCTCGTTCAAAGGTTATGCGATGTTTTCTTGCATTTTGCCGGGCCTTGGCTGGATCCCACTCAAAATGGAATTGAAACGCCACAGCGGAATTATCTCATAAAATGCGAGACAAAAGCATCTTGGCAGAGCCTTGATCATTGAGTCTAATGTCTCGACGCGCTGCGCCGCTTGCCCGCGCAGCGTCTGGGTTGACCGGGACGTTGGGCGGTATCGATGCTGCAAAAGTAGTCAGGAAGGTCTCACTCGCGTTTCGATACTTGCAAACCTTGAGTCCCCTTAAGGACTCTCAAGAGTTCGTCACTTATCTCCCGTGCCCGTTGAGATTGCTCACCGAGACCAGTTGGGTAGTAAACACGATCGACATCGAGGTGCGTTATTGCATCTCCATACCCGAGCACCCGTGCCATTTCCGTAATCATCTCTAGATTCTTTTTCTGGCGTGACTGCCAGCCGTTTGGGTTGTTGAGGCCCTGATTGTTGAGCATGTCAAAGTATTCGTGCCATAGCTTCCTTACATCTACACAATCATGAAAAACTACGTCGATCATATTTAGCGCGCGCACGTTTTCATCTCGAATGGGGTCGTGCCGGGTCGCAATCAGAGTATTGAAAACCCATAGCTTCGTTGCACGCCTTTCCTTCCGGTTTTGAAGCCATACGGTGATTACCACTGCTATTGCAGGAGAAAAAACGAATCGCGCAGAAAGTCAAAATTTCCATGTTGTTTCCCTCCAGCTTCCACGCCACTTAACCGTTGCTGCAGTGAATTCTAATCTCATGCAAACCGCCGATCTCGAAGCGATCTCCCGGCCACACCACCGTGGTCGAGCCGTATTCTTCGATCACCGCCGGTCCCGCGCCTTTGAAACCCGGCTCCAACGCATCGCGCCGGTAGATCGACGCGTCGAGCCAGCCGCCGGCGTTGCCGATGTAGATTTTTCGCTTCTGCGTTGGCTGCGACTTGGCCGCGGCGCGCGGCAGGCGCGCGATCTCCGGCTGCTTCAATCGCGCGAAGGCGGAGAGATGCAGCGCCTGAAACTCCGCCGGCGCTTTGGCGTCGGCGTGGCCGTAGCGGCGTTTATAGTCGCGCTCGAAGGCGGCGCGGATCTGCTCGGCGTCTCGCAATCCCGAAACGGGAACTTTGATGTTGTGGCGCTGGCCGCGGTAGCGCATCTCGGCGTGATGCTCGAAGAACACGTCGCCGGTGCCGAATTCCTGCGCCAGCGAGGCCTGCGCTTCTTTCTCCATCGCGGCGTAAACTTCGGCCATCGCCGGCACGGTTTGGTCGTTGAGGATGCCGACAAAAGTTTTCGACGTATCGATCCGCGCGTCGGCGAGCAGCATGCCGATGGCGGAAAAATTTCCCGGCTCCGGTGGAATGACGACCGTGGGGATCGAGAGCTCGTGCGCCAGCGCGCAGGAGTGGAGCGGCCCGCCGCCGCCGTAGCTGAAAAGAATAAAATCGCGCGGGTCGAGGCCGTGCTCGACGGAGATTTTGCGGATCGCGCCGGCCATGATCACGGTGGCAATGGAAATGATCCCGTCGGCCATTTGGATGGCGCCGCTCGCGCCGCCGTAGCCGAGCGGCGCGGCGATCTTCTCCGCCACCGCGCGCTCTGCCGCGCTCACATCGAGCTTCATTTCGCCGCCGAGAAAATTTCCCGGATTGAGCCGGCCGAGGACTAGATTCGCGTCGGTGACCGTCGGCTCCGCGCCGCCGCGGCCGTAGCAAACCGGACCCGGTGTCGAGCCGGCGCTCTGCGGCCCGACGTGCACGCGCTTTTGCGCGTCGAGCCAGGCGATCGAGCCGCCGCCGGAGCCAACCTCGACGATGTCGATCACCGCTGACTTGATCGGAAAGCCTTTGACGTAGCCGTTGACGTAGTAAACGGAATTCACCGAGAAGCGGCCGTTCTCCACCAGCGCGCATTTCGCCGTGGTGCCGCCCATGTCGAAAGCGACGACGTTTTTGAATCCGAGTTTTTCCGCGTAGGCGCCCGCGCCGATGCAGCCGCCGATGGGGCCCGATTCGACCAGGCCGATGGGTTGGCGGCAGGTGCGCTCGGCGGACAGCAGGCCGCCGTTGGAGCCCATCATGAACAGCGAGCCGCCGAATCCTTGCTGTTTGAGATCCGTGTCCAGCTGCCGGATGTACGTGCTCACCTGCGGCCCCACGTAGGCGTTGGCCGCCACCGTCGAGCAGCGCTCGTACTCGTACCATTCGCGGGTCAGATCGGTGCTGAAGGTCACGTAAGCGTCGGGCAAAAGTTCTTTCAGCGCGTCCGCGGCGGCTTCCTCGTGCGCCGGGTTGATGTAGGAATTCATGAAAAAGATCGCCACCGACTCGGCGCCGAGCTTTTTGATTTCGCCGGCGAGTTTTTTCAGCGCCGCGGTATCGAGCGGCGTCACGACTTCGCCTTTGCTGTCCATGCGCTCGGGCACTTCGAGGCGCAGCTCGCGCGGGATCAGCGGCTCATCGCGCTGATAATGCAGATCGAAGGGATCGGGCCGGTTGCCGCGGGCGATTTCCAGAATGTCGCGAAAGCCCTGGCTCGTTACCAGCGCGGTGGTCGCGCCTTTGCGCTGGATCAGGGAGTTGATCACCAGGGTCGTGCCGTGATTGACCAGCGACGCCTGCGCCGGTTTGATCCCGGCTTTCTTGAAACAGTCGAGAATGCCGTCGACCAGATTATCGTAAGTCGTGGGACTCTTGGCGTAGAGAACTTTTTGCGCGGCATGATCGAACGCGACCAGATCCGTGAACGTGCCGCCGATATCGACGGCGATGGCGTAGGACATTCCGACTCCTGTTTAGGGTTTAGCGTCCCGCGTCTCGCGTTCGGGACCAGGCTCAACTCAAAACGCCAGACCCAAGACTCGAGACGTGAAATCTTATTCGCGGCGCGCTTTGCCGCTCGCGTCGAACACGACGCCGTAATCGTCGCGCGCGCTTTCGCGTGATACGAAGCCGCGAATCACATCCCGCTGCACCAGCTCGACGGGACGCTCGCGCGGATCGCCGTAACCGCCGCCGCCGCCCGTGGACATGCGCACGCGATCGCCGGCGTCGAGCGGGCGATTTTCAGTTTTGTAAAGCATCTCGGGCTCGGCGTTGCCGTTCTTGTAGACCAGCACCTGCCCCGATTTCGCCGCTCTGGCGCCCTGCACGCCCCACGGCGGACAGCCGATGCGATCGAAGTTGGCCCACAGCTCGCACGGCGCGAGCAAAACGTATTGCTTGTCGAACCCCAAACCGCCGCGCCATTTGCCGGCACCGCCCGAATCCTGGCGCAAGCGGAACTCTTCGACGCGAAACGGATACATCGACTCCTGCAGCTCGATGGGAATCAGCCGCGTGTCGCCGTGCGCCATGGTGCGAAACGGCCCCGCGCCGTCATGAGTGGCGCAGGCGCCCCAGCCGCCGTGGCCGCTGTCGTTGGCTTTGAACACGGCGCCGGTGTCCGTGCGTTTGCCGGCAAAGCTCAGGGACGAAAACGTCCCGAAGTGCGCGCCGGTGACGCGCTCGGGGAGCGCCGGCTCGAGCGCTTTGATGATGCAGTCGATCACGGTCGGAAAGGGAATGCTGTAAAGCCCCATCGCCGCTGTCGCTTCGGCGCTGATGATTTTGCCCGCGGGCAGAATCATCTTCACCGGGCGAAACGTGCCTTCGTTGGCCGGCTCGTCGGTGGCGATCAGATATTTAAAAGCGACCCGCGCGCAGGTGCGGCCGCCGCCGTAGAATCCCGAGTTGATGCAGCCTTTGACCTGGTCGGAGATTTCGGAAAAATCCACGGTCAGCTCGTCGCCGGCGACGATGACTTTGACCCGAATCGGAATTTTCTCGTCGCGCACGCCGTCGTTGTCGAGAAACGCTTCGTGGCGATAAATTCCGTCGGGGATGGCGCGGATTTTTTCCCGGGTCGCCGCCTCGCACTGATCGAGAATCGTCGCCAGCCCGTCGAGAAAAACCCTGGTGCCGTATTTGTCGGCCATCGCCCGGGTCAAATCGCGCCCCAACAGGCAGCCGCCGAGCTGCGCTTCGATGTCGCCGAGCAGCTCCAGCGGAAAGCGCGTGTTGTTTTCGATGATCCGATAAACTTCTTCGATGGGCTCGCCTTTGGACAAGAGCTTGATCGAGCGCAGCTGCAAGCCCTCCATGAAAATGTCCGTGGAAGAGTAGGAAACCGAGCCGATGGCGCCGCCGCCGATATCGATCCAGTGGCAGTTGATGGAAAAAAAACCGATCAGCTCGTCGCCGCGCGCGCCGGCGAACACCGGCGTGTACATGACGGTGTTGTTGAGATGCTGCCCCTGCACCGCGGCGTGGTTGCAGACGATCACGTCGCCCTTGTGGAGGTTTTCCCGGCCGTAGACTTCCAGACCGTCTCTGACCGCCATGCCCACCGAGTCGGCGACGAATACCGGCATGCCGCCGGTCGATTGCGCCAGCAGCTCGCCCTCCGCGCCGACGAAGCCCACCGCGTAATCTTTGTATTCGTAAATGTAGGGGCTAAACGCCGTGCGCGTCATGTTGGCGTCGATCTGATCGCAGATCGAAATGATGCCGTGGCGGATGACTTCGAGCGTGATCGGATCGATGGGAGAGCGACTCATGGCGGTATTTTTGGCCGGACGCGCAAAAACTTTTGGGATAGTTTCAAGGAACGAAAAGGTTGTCAAGCAACCGGGATTTGGCTAAGTAGGATGGCGGCAGGGCTTCTTCGAGCGTCTGTGAGGAATGGCGAATGACCAGGAATTTTTTGCGACAAGTGCTTCGGATCGTCTTCTGCTGCTGTTTGATGATTGCTTCGGCCTCGCTCGGCGCCCAGGCGCAGGAGCGCCGGCCCAAGCTGAGGATTTCCAACGCGGGCTTTACCATTACCGCGCTGCCGCTGCTCGCCGCCAAGGACTGGGGGCTGTTCAGCGCCAACGGGCTGGATATGGAAGTCATCCTGATGCAGTCATCGCTGGTGCCGGCGGCTTTGACCCAAGGCGATATCGATTATCAGGCGGGCGTCGGGCCGGCTTCTGTCAACGCCACGTTGAGCGGCTTTCAGACCCGCGCCATCTGGTTTTCCTCCGACAAGATTTCCTACTGGCTGATGGCGAAGCCGCAGCTCAAGACCCTCGAGAGCCTGAAAGGGAAAAAAATCGCCATCACCGGATTGGGCGGCACCGTGCACGTGGCCTTTTTGATGGCGCTGGAAAAGCTCGGCGTGAATCCTAAAGATTTCGTTCTCGTGTCCATCGCCGGGCAACAGATCCAACAGCTGATTTCATTGGAAGCCGGCTATGTCGATGCGGCGCTGCTCTCGCCGCCGGTCACGTTCGGCGCGCAGCGCAAAGGGTTTTACAAAGTCCTCGACGTCGGCGCCATGGTGGACATGCCCGGCGGCGGATTGACGGCGCTGGTGAAAACCATTCAGGAGCGCCCGGCGGAAACCAAACGCGTGATCCGCTCGCTGCAACAGGCGAAGGACGAAATCCGAAAATCGAAGCCCAAGACGCTCGACCTGATCGTCAAGCTGCTCAGGATGAGCCGGGAAGACGCGAGCGAAACCTACGATCAGTTCCTGACCACGCTCAATCCGACGGGCATCCCCAGTCGCAGCGGCATGGAGACTCTCGTCAAAGCGATTCAATCCCAGGGCCGCCACGCCGAGCGCAAAGTCGCCTTCAGCGATATCGCCGACGATCGGCTCGCCACCGAAGTGGCGAAAGAGATGGGCTACAAAATTCCGTGACGATGACACGCAGATTGTCGCGCCGAACGATTGCGCCGCTCGCGGCGATCGTGCTCGCGCTTGCCTCGGCCTTCGCCGCCACTGACGGCGCCGCTCAAGACAAGCGGCCCCGGATCCGGATTTCCAACGCCGGTTTCACGATCACGGCGCTGCCGCTGCTTGCGGCGAAAGACTGGGGCATGTTCAGCGCCAACGGCCTGGACGTGGAGCTGATTGTCATGAGCCCCACTCTTGCCGCGGCGGCCGTCTCTCAAGGCGATATCGACTACGTCGCGGGCGTCGGACCGGCTTCGGTTGCCGCCACGCTCAGCGGGCTGCCATCGCGCGCCATCTGGTTTTCCTCCGATCGAATTTCCTACTGGCTCCAGGCGCCGGCGCAGTTCAAAACAGTGCAAAGTCTCAAAGGCAAAAAAATCGCCATCTCCGGCGGCGTCGGCGGCACCAATCACGTGGCCTTGATGATCGCGCTGGAAAAATCCAGCGTCAATCCCAAAGACTACGTCATGGTCGCGATTCCAGGACAGCAAGCGCAGGTTTACTATTCGCTGGAATCCGGTTTTGTCGATGCCGCGCTGCTTTCTCCACCGCATATTTTCACCGCGGCGAAAAAAGGCTTCAACAAACTTCTGGACGTGGGCGCCATGGTCGAGATGCCTGGCGGGGGCCTGACCACCATGATCAAGACGATTCAATCGAGGCCGGCGGAGGTCAAACGAGTCATCCACGCGCTGCAGCTCGCCAAGGACGAAGTGCGCAAGTCGAAGCCGCGCACCGTCGAGCTGATCATGCGCCTGTTGAAAATGGACAAGGACGCCGCTTCGGAAACCTACGACGCGTTTCAGACCACGCTCAATCCGACGGGCATTCCCAATCGCGCCGGCATCGACAATCTGGTGCGTTCCCTGCAAGCCCAAGGACGCTTCACGGATCGCAAGGTCGCCTTCAACGAAGTCGCTGATGATCGCCTGGCGACCGAAGTCGCGAAGGAATTGGGTTACAAACTGCAGTGATGCTCAATGACCGAGTCGCAACCGAATTGAAAACGGAATGGCGCGATTGATTCCTTCTCCCTCTGGGAGAAGGTCAGGATGAGGGCGCGCGCAGTGCGGTCACCCCGGCCCTCTCCCACGTTCGTGGGCGAGGGAATAAAAACCGTAGAGCCAATTTTACTGATTCGAGGCAACGCATGACTGCTTTAACTTCAGACGTGCTCGTCGTCGGCGCGGGCCTGGCCGGTTTCACCGCCGCCGCGCGCGCCGCCGAGCAGGGCGCTAGAGTCTTGTTGATCGATAAAAGCCGCGGCGAGTTGGGCGACGGCAATATTTTGATGGCCTCGGGCAGTCTCCGCGCCGGCGGCAAAAGCCCGCGCACCGATCCGCGCGAGCTTTACGACTTCGTCATGGCCGAAGGCATCGGCTATCCCGATCTCGTCAAAGCGTGGTCGGAGACCTGTAACCGCGCCGTCGACTGGCTGGTTGCAAGCGGAGTCAAATTGGATGAGAACGCTCCCGGCCGCGTCTGGCTCGACCAGTCCGGCGCAGTCTCGCTCGCGCCGGTTTACAAAAAAGACGTGGGCACCCGCGCCCTCGCCAGCCTCAAAGAACGCTTCCTGAAACTTGGCGGAGAGTATCTGAACGCCGTCGCCGCCGAAGAGTTGTCGGTGGAAAACGGCCGGGTCCGCGGCGCCAGTGCCAAGAAATCCGGCGCGCCCCTTGAGTTGCGCAGCCGTGCGACCATTCTCGCCACCGGCGGCTTCAGCGCGAATAGGGAAATGGTCAGGCAATACATCGGACCGCGCGCCGACCAGTGCAAGCTCCGCGGCTCGAAGCAGGATACCGGCGACGGCCTGCGCATGGCGCTGGCCGCCGGCGCCAAAGCGGTCAACCTGAAATATTTTTACGGCCATTTGATTTCGCGCAAGGCGCTGGTGGACGACCGCTTCTGGCCCTACCCGCGCCTCGACTCGTTCGTGGACGAAGGCATTCTCGTCGATCGGAGCGGCAACCGCTTCGTCGACGAAGGGCGCGGCGACGTCGCTGTGGCGAATGAACTGGCGCGCAGCGAAGACGTCGCCGGCGCGGTGCTGATCTTCGATCAGCAAAGCTGGGCGGCGGCCAGAGACGATGCGTTTTCGAATTCGGTGAAAACGCCGGCGCCCAATCCCTGGCTGATGGACAACGACGGCGAAATTTTTTCCGCCGCGGCCATCGAGGCACTGGCGGAAGCGATCGACGTGGACGCCGGCCGGCTCGCGCGCACTTTGAATGATTACAACCGCGCCGTAGAATCCGGCGCTCTTGCTTCGCTGCCGGTGGCGCGCACCGGCAAGCCGAAACCGCTGCGCCCGCCATTTTACGGACTGCGCGTGGTGCCCGGCATCACCTTCACCATGGGCGGTGTTTTGATCAACGGCCGCGCCCAGGCGCTCGACCCAAACGAAAAACCCATTCCCGGCCTCTACGCCGCCGGCGACGCCATCGGCGGCCTGATGGGCGGCTACCGCGGCGGCTACACCGGCGGCCTCATGCAGGCGGTGGTGACGGGAATTCTCGCGGGTGAAAACGCCGCGGGTCAGAGTAAACCCGATTAGGAATGCTTCGACACGCTCAGCACGAACGGAGTAGAGCGATGCTTGTTCTAGCGAAAGTTTGAGTTTCTCTCCGTTTGCCCTGAGCTGGGTCGAAGGGCTCCTAAATTCTCTTTGAGAAACGAATGCCTCGTCGCCCATTTTTACATCGCCCGTTCCGCATCATCGCAATTTTCTGCGTGCTTGCAGGATCGATGCTCGTCAGCACAGCCGCCCATGCCCAGGATTCCAAACCCAGAATCCGCATCGCCAACTCCGCCCTGAGCGTCACCTCGCTGCCGCTGATCGGCGCGCGCGACTGGAAGTTGTTTCACGAGCAGGGGCTGGACGTGGAAATCATTCTCATGTCGCCGGCGCTCACCGTGCCGGCAATGATCTCGGGCGACATCGACTACTTCGCCGGCGTCGGCCCCGGGGTCGCGAGCGCAAGCCTGAGCGGCATGCCGTTTCGCGCCGTCTGGGTTTCCTCCGATCGGGTTTCCTATTCGCTCGTGGCCCATCCGAAGTTCAAAACCTTGCAGGACCTCAAAGGCAAAAAGATCGGCGTGACCGGCAGCCTGGGAGCGACCAATCACGTTTCACTGGTGATCGCGCTGGAGAAACTCGGCCTGTCGCAGAAGGATTTTACCATCCTCGCCCTGCCGCCGGCCGAGATGCTGCGCTCCCTCGAAAGCGGTTTTCTCGACGCGGTGTCGCTCAATCCGCCGGTGCTGTTTCTCGCCCGCAAGAAAGGATTTCCCGCGATCCTGGATATCGGCTCGCTAGTGGAAATGCCGGGCGGCGGCCTGACGGTTCTCATCAAGGACATCAAAGCCAAGCCCGACGAAGTCAAGCGCGTCATCCGCGCCATGCAGTCCGCCAAGGACATCATGCGCAGGTCCAAGGACAAGAGCGTCGAGCTGATGATGCGAGTTTTGAAGATGGATCGCGAAAGCGCCGGGGCGACTTATGAAGTTTTTCTAAAAACTATGAGCGCCGACGGCGTTCCGACCCGCGCCGGCATGGACAATCTGGTCAGGTCGATCCAGGCTCAAGGACGCTTCGCCGACAAAAAACCGGCGTTCACCGACGTGGCCGACGACCGCCTGGCAAAGGAAGTCGCAAAGGAGCTGGGTTATAAAATACCATGATCGAGGATAGAGGATCGCGATCTTCGATCCTCCATTTTTCATCTTCGACCTAAACCTCCTCGCCTTCTTCGCGATAAAGCCCCAGCGCTTCGGTCGACGGGCGGTCGTTGATCGAAAAGAGAATCGCGTCCCCGCTCGTCTGATTTTCGTGCGCGTGCCACTGCCAGGACGGCACGACGAAGATATCGCCTTTTTTCCAGTTGAACTCGTTGGCCGAGACCCTGGTCATGCCGCTGCCGCGAAAGGCGTAGTAAACCGTGGTGCTGGTGTGGCGATGGCTTTTGGTTTTTTCTTTGGGCCGGAGCAGTTGAATGGAGCAGGAGCAAGTCGGCAAGGTGTGACCGCCATCGACCGGGTTGGCGTATTCCAGAATCACGCCGTCGTAGGGATCGCCGGCGCTTTCTTTGAGCGCCTGCAGGCTCGCGTTGGTTTCCTCCCAGGGATAGCGGAAGGGCGGCGCCTGAAACGAATTTTTGATCCAGGTCGGACGCGCGTGGGCAAAAACCTTGGCGGCGTAATTTTCCGGCCGCTCCACCGGTTGCTGCGGCTGCTTGAAATTTTCCTGGATCATCGCGCCGAAGTGCGTCACCAGGCGCACATCCAGACCGTCAAGCCACACCACCGGCTCGGCGGCATTGTTGAAGTGATCGTGCCAGGTCCAGTTCGGCGTCGTGATGAAGTCGCCTTCGAGCATGGGAAAGCGCTCGCCCTCGACGATCGTGTACGCGTTGGGCGTCCCTTTGACAATGAAGCGGATCGCCGCGGCGGTGTGGCGGTGCGCCGCCGCGATCTCGCCGGGCTTCACCAGCTGCACGGAAATATGCACCGTGTTGGTCATGCCGGCGCTGAGCCCGGGATTTCGCATCTGGATCGTGCGCCGGCCGGCCTCGCCGGTGGTGATCAATTCGCCCGACCAGTTGAGCGCCTGCATGATCTCGTCGCCCTTCCACAAAAACGGCTTGACCGTCTGCGACCACTCCGAGTGCTCCCAGTGGCCTCTCAGATTTCTTTCCTTCATCCACTCGCTGAGCTGTTGCAGATCCATGGACGCCTCCGTTCAAATCACGAGCGCGCGCTCGTGACCTGTCATACAAACCGGGCAGGAAGGTGTCAAGCCGAGATCGCGACGGCGGAAGCGGGAGCCGAGAGACGTGACGGTCAATGCCGGGAGCGGGAGCGGTGCCAGGCGAAAGAATAGCTGCCGATGCGCCACAGGCAGGCCAGCGAACGCGCGCACCGGGCCGGCCGGACCGGGATCGCGCGCTCTTCCAGCGCCCGATCGATGATCTTCTTCGCGGCGACCAGCGCCCAGCTATCCGCGTCGAGTTGGTTGGGAAACGTCAGTTCGTCCGCAGCGAAGCAATGCGCGAAGCTGTGCACCCAGATCTTGCGCCTCCCCGCTCCGGTTTCGAGCCAAACACACGCTTCGGGGAGCCAGGAGCGCGGCCCGATTTCGTAGGACGCGGCGCGAATGCCGCAACCGCGATGCTCCAGAGTATGGCTGATCAATTCCGCTTCGAAATCCATGGGACGCAGCCCGATTACGGGCAGCAACCGCAAGCCGCGTACCAGGCGCCGATTTGGCATTTACGCCCACCCGCGCGTCGCAATCGCGCCAAAGCCGCCGCCGACCCGCGCAAAAATTACCCGGACGACAGGTCAATTTTACGCGGCTTCGGAGCCTGGAAGATTCGAAACTTTCGGCGCGATTGCGGTGCGGGAATGGTGGTCGCAGTAGGACTCGAACCTACGACCTCTCGCATGTGAGGCGAGCGCTCTAACCAGCTGAGCTATGCGACCACGAGGAAACCTTTCTAACATCTTGAGAAATCGGCTTCAAGAATGGCGGGAAGCGATCCCGGGCCGCGATGTGAGCTTGCGCGTGCCGGAGATCCCGTGTCTCCGCCTCAGCTTCCTTTCACCGCGCGATAAGCCGCCTCGATATTATTGGGAAACCGGTCCTGCCCCTCCCAATCCTCGGTGCCGGGGATTTTCAATTCCTTTTTGATCTCGTCCAGCGACTTTCCCTGCTTGACCATCTGGCGCACGCCGTCCATCAGCGCGTTGTAGTAGCGTTCCATATCGTCGAGGATTTTCGCCGTGCCCGGGTTGCCGTGGCCGGGGATGACGACTTCGGGATTGAGCGCTTTCATCATCCTGATCGCGCTCAACGTGTCGGGGATGCTCACCAGCGGGCGGTGATTGCCGAAGCGTTTCACGCCCACCGAGGCGGCGGTGAAGAGCACGCGCTCCCTGGGCAGCCAGATCGCGGTGTCGGCCTCGCTGTGGACGTTTTTCAGATAATAAAGCTCCAGCGTTCGCTCGCCGACGTTGAGCGACATTCGGTCGCGATATTCGATCTGCGGCAAAACCAGGCGAAAATCTTTGAACGCCTCGCGCATCTCCGACGACGACGCCATTTGTTTTGCGATGCGCTCGGGCTTGAATGAATCGGACGCTTTCATCGAAGCCGCCGAACCGGCGTGGCCGATCACGACCGCCGGCGGCGAGAAAACGAAATCGCCCATGGCGTGGTCGGGGTGCGGCTCGGTGTGGATGACGAAGCGCACCGGCTGGGAAGTCAATTTCTTCACCGCGGCCATCACCACGCGCGAATCCTTCGGGCTCTGTCCGGTGTCGATCAGCACCACCCCGTCCCGGGTCAGGATGATCGTGCTGTTCGCTTCGTTCAGCACCGCGGCGTAGACATAAATCCCGTCGCCGACTTTTTTGAACCCCGGGCCGAGCTCCTGAGCGGCGGCGCGCGAGCCTAAAAACAAGAGCGCGATCGTCGCCAACCAACGCGATAATTTTTTCATGAGCGCCTCGCGACTCGCTATTTCCCCGTCACCATTTTGTACGCTGCTTCCACGTTGCCCGGAAATCTCTCCTGGCTCGCCCACTGCGCGTACTCCGGCATCCTGACTTCTTTTTTGATTTCGTCGAGCGATTTGCCCTCCTTGGCCAGTTTGCCGACCCGCTCCACCAGAAGCGCATAATATTTTTCCGAGTCCTCGAAAATCTTCACGGTCCCGGGCTGGCCGTGGCCGGGCACGACGAATTGCGGGTTCAAAGCTTTCAGCATTTTTGCGGCGGCGAGAATATCCGGAATGGTCACGAACGGACGAAAGATATTGATCTGCTCGACGACGACGCCGGAGGCAGAAAACAGCACTCGCTCCCTGGGCAGCCAGATCGCGGTATCCGCTTCGCTATGAACGTTTTTGAGATACATCAGCTCGAACGTTCTCTCGCCCACGTTGAGCGTCATCCGATCGCGGTATTCCACCTGCGGCGGCACGAAGCGATAGCCCTCCAGCGCCGCGCGCATTTCGGGCGAGGAAGCGGCCAATTTTTCGGCTCGCCCGGGAGTTTCCTTCTCCCGGGCGAGCATCGACCGGGTAGCGCCCTGATGAGCTATGATGATCGCCGGCGGCGAAAAAACGAAGTGGCCGGTGGTGTGGTCGGGGTGCGGCTCGGTGTCGATCAGATAACGCACCGGCAGCGGCGTGAGCTTTTTCACCGCGGCAAGAATCGCCCGCGAATCGGTCGGATTGTGGCCGCTGTCGATCAGCACCACGCCTTCCTGAGTGAGCACGATGCCGCAGTTGGAATTGAAATTCTTGCCGACGTAAACATAAACGCCGTCGAGCAGCTTGCGGATATTCGGGTCGAGATCCTGCGCCGCGGCCAGTCGGACCGCCGCCAGACCGAGCAACAAAGTGAATAAGCAAACCGGCTTTATGCGCATGGCCGCCTCCTGAATCGGAATCGAACGGCGGCAAGCTACTAGGAACTGCGCGCGGGTGTCAATCGGCTATTCGCCGTATTTGCCGTGCTCGGGGCGCTCCCGATAGAGATTGGTGAAGAAACTCTGATTTTCGAGCTCTTTGACCAGGCTCGCGTCGGTCAGATCCTCGGCGCGTTTTCCTTTGACGCCGGGCTTGGCGGCGAATTCATCGATACCGAGCGCGACGTTCTCCAGCTTTGGATAAGGCCGCTCGGGGATCGCGCCGTGCACGTAGGCGCGGTCCATGAAATCCAGCAGCGCGGGATCTTGAACGTTCAAATAGCGCGTGTAAATGCGCGCGGCCGCCGCCGGATCGCGGCGCGCGAGCGCAATCGCCTCGCACAGCGCCGAAACGAATCCTTTGACCGTCGGCCGCGACTTTGCCAGCAACCCGCGCCGCACCGCGAAGTCGACCCCGGCGCCGATAAAAAGCTTCAAGCTCTCGTTATCGGCGAGCACGCGGACTTTGTTCATCTCGCCGCGCCGCTCCAGATCGAACAAGTTGTCTTCGTTGCTCGTGGTCGCGTCGATCTCGCCCTTGAGCAGCGCGTTCAGCCGCAGAATGCTCCGGCTGCCGAACGGAATCAGGATGACGTCGCGATCGGGATTCAGCCCGAGGCGCTGCAGCGCCTGGCGCGTGATCCGGTCCTGGCTGCTGTTGCGCTCGCCGGTGCCGACTCTTTTGCCCTTGAGGTCGGCCGCGCGCGCGATTTCCGGCCGGGCGACGAGCTTGAGCACGCTGTAGCCGGTGTTGGCGAAGAAAACCAGATCCTGGCCGTCGCCGATGGCGGAGACGATCCAGTTCGCCGTCGCTGCATAGATCTGCGCTTCGCCGCGCTTGAGGCCGTCGACGAGATCATCACTGGATTTCGCCGCTCGAATATCAACTTTCAGGCCGTATTTTTCAAAAAGCCCGGCATCCTGAGCAAGCCACAACGGCAGCTTCGCTGGCCGGTCGGGATAGGAAAGGACGGTGATGGAATTCAACTCAGCTGCAAATAAGTGACTCGGAACCAACACAATCGCCCCGAGCACAACAACGAGGATCTTATGCGGCCACCGGGAGGGATTCACTCCCTTGCCCGCGAAGCGGGAGAGGGCTGGGGTGAGGGACCGCTGAACTCTAGCCACCCTCACCTTCATCCTCGCCTCCGCAGGAGGGCGAGGAAATAGAGCCGGCCAATGCTGAGCAGCGATACCATCGTGTGCTTTGGATCGACTAAAGGCCGCACCGCTCAACTTTCCGGCCGATCTTCGATCGGCCGCGGGATGGGATTTTTGTAATCGGCGTGGAAAGAAGTATCCATTTTCTTGCCCTCGATGAAAACCATGTCGACGTTCTGCGTGTCCGAAATATTTTTCGCCGGATCGCCGCGCACGATGAAGAAGTCCGCGACCTTGCCTTTTTCCACGCTGCCGTAGTCTTTTTCCTTGCCCCACGCCTGCGCCACGTTGATGCTAGCGGTGGAAATCGCCTGCAGCGGCGTCAGGCCCGCTTCCACGAGCATCTGCAGCTCCGCGTGCACGGCGTAGCCGGGCAGCACGTGGTTGGGATCGGAGCCCGAGTGAATCTTGCCGCCTGCCTTGACGAAGCGGCGCACGAAATCCTGCAGCATTCTGTAGCCGGACATCAGCTCGCTGCGCTTTTCCGGCGCCATCTTCTCGTACTTGGCGAAGAAGGCCTCCGTATCTTTGAGAATATAGCCCGGCAGATATTTAAGCTCAGGCTTTTTTAGCAGCGCCAGCTCGCGCCGTTTCATTTCGCCGGCATAGGTCGACAGCGGGCGAAACCAGGTCGCCCAGGTCGTGCTCCAGTGCACGTTGCGGTCGATCATGACTTTGATAATCTTGTCGAACATCGCCGGCTCCATCTGCGCGTGCACGTCGGCGGTATCGACCTTGCCGAGCATGCGGCCGATATCGAGATCCCTTTTCTTCTTTGGATCTTGTATCGAGGTGTAAACCACCGACCAGGAATGCTCGACGGACTGATAGCCGTTCGCCGCCGCGGTAAAAATATCGAGCGAATGGCCGAACACCGGCCGCCCGAGCCTGTGCGCCTCGTCCACCGCCGCCTTGGCGACGTTGGGTTTCAGCCGTTCGAACAGTTTGATGCCATCGACACCTTTCTCGACCAGACCGTCGACAGCCTTGCGCGCTTCCTCTTCGCTATCGACAATGATGCTCGTGCGCTGGCGCCGGAGCGTGCCCGTTCCTTCCGGCGGCGGCCCGTCGATGATGTTCGCCGAAGCCCACACCCGCGGCCCGCGAATCGTGCCGTTCTTCACACCATCGCGCTGCGCGATGATCCACTCCACGGGATTGTTGGAAATGTTCGGGCAGGTGACGACGCCGTAAGCGAGATAAATCTCGCCCATCCAGTCGCGATAATGACAATGCCCGTCGATCAGCCCGGGAAGAACGCTCTTGCCTTTGCCATCGATCACCTCGGCATCCTGCGGTATCTGCACCTCGCCGCGTCTGCCGACCGCTTGGAATCGGCCGTCCAGAATCAAAACAACCGAATCCGTCACCGCTGCGCGACCGGTTCCATCGATCAAAGTCGCGCCGATCACCGCGACAGGCTTGGCTTGGCCCCATGCAATTCCAGATGTGAAACAGGAAAGAACCAGGAATAAAAACCAAACACCGCCTGGATTCCCGCTACAAACTTGCGGGAATGACGACTTCGCTGCCACCCGATGTGCAAAATTAATCATCGCCAATTTTCCTTATTTCTGTTGGTAGAGTTGATCGATATAACCGCTTTGATCGAGCTGTTTCAGATAGCTGAGGGTGAACAGCTCTTCCGCTTTGAGTTTCTTCACCGCCGGTTCGCGCACGCTCATCACATCGATGGTCGCTTTGACCGCCGCCATGTCGGGGTAGGGCTTGCGGCCCATGGCGTGCTGCGGGTGGTTTTTGTACGAGAGCTCGATCATGTCGCGGTCGTTGGTGCGCAGCAGGTCGGCGAGATAGCGCCGGCTTCGCTCCGGCTCGCTCAGAAAAAAGCGCACGCCGTCCAGGTAGCCGCGCATGTAGCGCATCATCGCGTCCGATCTTTTTGCCACGAGCGCCGGGGTGGTCACCACCGTGCTGCCGAAAAACGGCAACGTCGGCATGTCGAGCACGCGAAAGCCGTTGCGCTTGGCAAAAGCGGATTCCGCGGAAGCAAGCACCGTCGCGTCGATGGCGCCTTTTTCCATCGCCACGAAACGCGCCTGGCCGACCTGAATGATCGCGATATCTTTGTCCGCGTCCAATCCGATCTTTTGAAACAGGTAGCGCACCATCAGCTCGGAAATCCCGCCGAAGCGAATAATGCCGACTTTCTTGCCTTTGAGCTGCTTCGCGTCCTTGATCTCCGGCCGGGTCACCACGTCATATTCGAGCGTGTTGGATTGCGACATCAAAAACGTGAGCTTCACCCCGTGCGCCATCGCCTGCAGCGCCGCGATCGGCGCGCGCATGTCGAGATCGACCTCGCCGTTCAACAAAGCGCTGATAGAAGCGGGTCCGCCGGTGATGAGAATCAATTCAACATCCAAACCCTGCTTTTCGAAGAGGCCAGCCCGTTGAGCGATGTAAGTAATGCCAGCGGTGTTGCCGGTAACGGAAGCGTAGGAAAGGCGCAGCTTGTCCAGCGCGTATACCGTCCGTGTGGCTAGACCGACCGCGAAGAGCCCCCAAAAAATCGCTGTGGTGACGACGCGAAAACGGATCAACGGCGCCACACCCAAATCGCTCCATTCATCACGGTTTGGCATTTCTTGCTTTGATCCGCTGATTCAACGACTGCAGCACGCCCGCATCGACCGCAGCAATCACGTCCACTGCGGCGTCCAATTCTTCTTCGGTCATTCCCGCTTTCCTCGCGTCCGCGAGGCGCCGGTCGACTCACGGGTCGCAGAGCCGCATCATCGCGACGGTGAGACCGATCAGCATCTTCTCGCGCTCGGTGAGACATGCGACGGCGTGGGCATCGCGATAGAAGGTTCGGAAATCGGCTTTTTTGGTTGCCATGATCTGCCCTTTTGAAATTGCCCTCACCCTCCCCTCTCCCATTGGATGGGCGAGGGTTAAAAACTTGGAATACCGAACCTCGAACAGCTAGCAACTATGCCGGCTTCACGCCGGTGATCAGCGCGTAGGAGAAGCTTCCCTTGACGTGCGTGTGATCGCCGTGGGAATGCCAGGTGAAGTAATTTTTCTTCATGCGCTCGGCGAGCTCGGGCGCCTCTTTTTCCAGCTCCAGCGCCGCTTCGAGCCAGTGCGGTCCGGTGGGAATGCCGTCCATGCCTTCCTGATTGAACGAATAGGACAACACGTTGGTGCGCGGCACGCGGTAGCCCGCTTTGCTGAGCAGCCGCTGGATGCTGCTCGAGGTGTGAAAGCGGAAATCGTCGCCGTGGGTGCGGCGAAAAACCTGGTTGATCTTCGCTTCCAGCTGGACATCGAGCGCGTCTTTGGCTTCTTCGATGATCGGATCGAGCACGACGAAGCGCCCGCTGTTTTTGAGCACGCGCAGCACTTCGCCGACGACGCCGGCCGGGTTGCTGAAATGATGCAGGCTGAAGGAAACAAACGCGCGATCGAAGGTGTTGCTCTTGAACGGCAGCTTGTCGGCTTCGCCCGCGGCCTGCGCGTAGTGCGGAATCGGTTCTTCGTGCCGCTGGCCGACGTCGAGCATCGCCTTGGCCTGGTCGACGCCGACGATGCGGCCGTTTTTGATCTGCTTGGCAAGCGGCCGCGCGACGCGCCCCGTGCCGGTGGCGAGATCGAGGATCAGCTCGTCGCCCTTCAAAGTCAGCATCTCGATCAGCTTGTCGGTGAGCGAGCTGCGAATGCCGGACAGCGCGCGCCGATCGAATTCCGCCGCGTGCGCCGGGTCGTGAAAACGTGTCTTGTGCTCGTGGCCGTGCGCATGCTCGTGACCGTGCTCGTGCGAATGGCCGTGGCTATGATCGTGAGCGTGTTCGTGGCCATGATCATGCTCGTGCTCGTGCGCCTGCGCCCCGGCGTGCGAGTGCTCATGTCCGCTCTCGCCGTGATGCTCGCGGCTGTGCCCGTGCGAATGCCCGTGGTCGTGTTCGTGTTTCCGTTCGTCCGCCATTTCGGTGCCCTTTTTTACTTTTGCCCGTTTAATTTTTACTTTTTACCTGCCTTCGCCATTCCTTCCATGATCTCCCACTGCTCGTCGGTGAGCTTCATGATCGACAGCCGCGAGTTGCGCACCAGATCGAAGTTTTTCAATTTCGGGTGCGCCTTCACTTCGGCGAGCGTCACCGGGCGCGGCAAAGCGCGCACCGCTTCGATATCGACGACCAGAAGCCTGGGATCGTCTTGTTCCGGGTTGGGGTACGCGCCGCCGAGCGCCCGCGCCACCCCCACCGCCTGCTTCTCATCGCCGGTGTGATAGATGAAGATCAGCTCGCCCTTTTTGATGTCCTTCAGATGCTTGAGCGCCAGATTGTTCGCCACGCCGTCCCACATGGTCTTTTTGTCTTTGACCAGCTGCTGATACGAGTACACGCTCGGTTCGGTTTTGAATAGCCAATGAGTCGCCATGCTTCCTCCCGTTGAATCTTTTATAAGACAGCGATGCCGCGCTTTACAATCCTCGGCCGCCTGCTTCTTTCGCTGCGGGATCGATCCCAGGTTTTTTCACGGCTCATTTAGACATGCTTGGCATGACCGGAGGAATTCAAAAACTCCGTTCGTCCTGAGCCCAGTCGAAGGACTCCGAGACTAACACGCAAACGGGCTCGGCGATCGCGTATTTTCGGTTCCCCGGCGCCCTATCTCAAATTGAAAATCTGCTTCCAGATTTTTTCGTACTTCGAGAATGCGCGGTATTCCTTCTCGCCCAGACCGTACACGGTCGTGAGCTCCACCGGCTCGGCCGGTTCGACTTTCGGGTTGGCGGGGACGCGGCCCTCGATGCCGAAAGCCTTCTGTCCCTCGTCCGAGGCCGCCCAGCGATGAAACAGCCACGCCGCGTTCGGATGCGGCGCGTTTTTGAATACCGCGGTGGCGCTGATCAGGCCGACGCCGATGGCGCGCAGATACTGGATCGGCGCGCCTTTCTGCATGCGCGGCAGCAGATGGTGCGTGTAGCAGGTGATGCAGACCGCGCCCTGCCCGGCCATCATCAGCTCCACCAGCTGCGGATGACCGCTGTGAAACTCCACGGCGTTGGCGGCGATTCTTTTGAACAGCGCGATCGCCTTGTCGGCGTTTTTATAGCGTTGCTCGGCGAACGCGATCAGCATCTCCGCGTCGCGCGGCTCGGCGAGAAGCTTGCCTTTCCACTTGGGCTCGGCGAAATCTTCGAAGCTCTTCGGCTCGTCCGCTTTGGCCACCAGCTGGGTGTTCCAGGCGGCGACCAGCGTGTTGAAGCGCGTCGCCAGCCAGTAAGTCCCTTTGAGATGGCTCGCGTAGGCGTCGGCCTCGGGCGGCAGCTTTTCGAGCACGAGCCCCTGCTCGTGCACCTGGATGATATTTTCGAGGTTCATGTGAAACACGTCGCCGAGGGTTCTGCCGCCGCGCGCCTCGGAGATCGCGCGCGCGACGATCTTGTCGGAGCTGGCGCCGATGTTGTTGGTTTTGATTCCGGGAAAGCGCTTTTCGAACACCGGCAGAACCTTCGCCGCCGTGTCCGGCGTCAAGGTGCCGTAGACGTTCAGCGCGCCGCCCTCCTTGAGCGCCAGTTTGTAAGTCTCGTCGATGCTCTGGGCGCCGCTGAAACGCGCGCAGCCGAAGCTCGCGGCGCAAAAAATCAGCAGACCAGACAAACCCCGCAGCGAACCGCCGGTGTGCGCCATGAAAAACCCTCCGTCGAAAAGGTGTTCCTTCGTAACAAAGCGCTGTTCCGATTGTCAACAAAACGCGCGCTGTCGCAACCGCGAGCCGGCTTGACCCGAATCGGCGATCCCTGTATCAGTCCCGTACCATGAACACGATGAAAGCGATGGCGCGGTTTTTTTTCATCCTGCTCTGCGCGCAGAGCTATCTTTCCGCCGAGCTTGGCGCCGCCGACAAGCTGCGCATCTCCTACTCGGCCGTCAATGCCACCCAGGCGTTTCTCTGGGTGGCGCAGGACAAAGGCATCTTCGCCAAACACGGACTCGAAGGCGAGCTGCTCTACATCAACAGCGGCACCATGAACATCGCCGCGCTGGTCGGCGGCAGCGTGCAGATCGCCGGCGGCGGGCCGGTGTCGATCGAAGCGCGCCTGCGCGGCGTGAAGCTCACGATCCTCGGCAATCCGCTGCCCTGGCTCGCGTCGAATCTGGTCGTGCATCCCGACATCAAAGGCATTCCCGATCTCGCCGGCAAATTCGCCGGCATCTCGCGCTTCGGCTCCTCCACCGATCAGGGATTTCGCTATCTGTTTCGCAAAAATAATCTCAACGCCGATCGCGATTTGAAGATGCTGCAAATGGGCGGCGACTCGAGCCGGGTCGCGGCGCTCAAAGCCGGCACGATTCAGTACACCTTCCTCGGCGCCGCGGCGACCAACAGCGCCCGGGCCCTGGGATTTCGCGTGCTCGCCACCGCGCAGCAGATGGCGATCCCGTTTCCGTGGACTTCGGTGGTCGTCGAAGAATCGTGGCTGAACAAAAACCGCGAGCTCGCCTACCGCTACATGAAATGCGCCACCGAAGCGATCGTCAATCTCAAGCGCAACCGCGCTGACAGCGAGCGCATCATCGGCAAATACATGAAGATCACCGATCCCAAACAGATGGCGACGGAATTCGACTTCGTCGCCTCGCTGATGCCCGATTACATCGCGCCGACCCTCGACGGCATCAAATTGATTCTCGAAAATTTCGGCAAGGAATACCCCGACGCGCCGCGCCGCGATCCGAAGGAGTTCGTCGACGGCTCGATCATCGAACGGCTCAAAAGCGAGCGGTTTGTCGAAGGATTGCGCTCTTAGTAAGATCGCGCTGTCGAATGCGCGCAGGCTTCGGTGACGCTCGAATCCAACGACGAGAGGAGAACCGACGATGGATCGCGCTCCTAAACTCCGGGCTTGGATCATTACGCTGCTGCTGCTCGTGACCGCTGGCGGCCCGGCTGCCGCGCAGCAGAGTCCGAAGCTCACGCCGATCAACTACGGCAACATCGTGCTGACCGCTTCCACCTGGCCTTTTTTGATCGCCGAGCAGGAAGGTTTTTTCCAGAGAGAAGGCATCGAGTTCAAGCGGGTCATCGGCGGCAACACCACCGCCACCGCCCAGGCGCTGGTCGCCGGCTCGACGGATATCGCGCAGATGAATCTGGTAAACCTGCTCGCCGCCAACTCGGCGGGCGCCGATCTCATCGTCATCGGCGGCGACTCGACGGTGCCGATCTACACCTTGATCGTGCATCCGTCGATCAAGAGTTACGCCGACCTGAAAGGCAAGCGGCTGGCGATCACGGGGCCCACCGATCCGCTGAATTATATTCTCGCGCGCATGTTGGCCGCCAACGGGCTTGCGCCCGCCGATTATGAAATGATCGGCCTCGGCGGCGCGCCGCAGCGTCTGGCCGCGGTGCAGAACCGCGGCGTGGCGGGCGCGCTGATCAACCAGCCTTCGGATTTCATCGCCCTGGCTTCCGGCTTCAGCTCCCTCGGGCTCTCGACCGACTACGTCGACAACTTTCAGTACACGGTCACCGGCGCGCGCCGCGACTGGGCGCAGAAAAACCGCGCCCTCGTGGTGCGCTTTCTGCGCGCCTACGTCAAAGCCTGCGGGTTTTTCTACGACCCGAAAAACAAAGAGGCCGCGGTGCGCGCCCTGGCCGAGCGCACCAAATCCGAGCGGGACGAGGCCGAAAAAACCTACGCGCTCTACATGAAAACCCAAAAGACCATACCGCGGGACGGCGGCATCGATCTGCAAGGCGCGCGCAAGGTCGCGGAGAACTGGAAAGACTTCGGCCTGCAGAAGGCGCCGCCGCCGGTGGACGGCGCCATCGACCTGAGCTTCCTGGCGGAAGCGCGCAAGTAAATCGGCGGAAAATCCAGCGGATTTAAAACATGGCTAATTCTCCTGCGGACATTGTTTTCAAAAACGGCTTGATCGTCACGCCCGCCGGCACCATCGCAGGCGGCGTCGCGGTTCTCGACGGCAAGATCGCCGCCGTGGGCGGCGACGCATTTCTGCCGGCGGCGAGGCGCGAGATCGATCTCGCCGGCAAATATCTTCTTCCCGGCGCCATCGATCCCGAGTGCCATCTGGGCAGCCATCGCGCGCTCGCCGACGATTTTTATTCCGAGACCCGCGCCGCCGCGGCGGCCGGCGTGACCACCTGGGGCATGCAGCTCGTCAGCCTGGCGATCACGGGCGGCGCGGAGAAGGTCAAGGGCGCGGCGGACATTCCGTCGTTCACCCGGGCGATGCCGCTTTACTATGAAGCGTCGCGCGCCGCGGCCATCGACTTTTTTCTAACGCCGATCCTCGGCACCGACGAGCACGTGGGCGAGATTCCTTATCTGGCAAAAGAACACGGCATCAGCTCGTTCAAATTGCACCTGCAGATGCAGGGGCCGTGGAAGCCTTCCTGGCCCGCTTACGCGTTTGACGACGGCAGCATTTACGCTGCCTTCGATGCCGTGGCCAGGCTCGGCGCGCCGGCGATCGCGCTGCTCCACTGCGAGAACTGGGAGATCGCCCGCGTTCTTCAGGAACGTCTGATCGCGGCGGGCCGCACCGACATGGGCGCCTGGGACGACCGCTCGCCGGCATTCGCCGAAGCGGGGCACGCCAGAACCTATCTCTATTATGCGCGCATCGCCGGCTGTCCGATCTACCTCGTCCACGTTACGACCAGAGAGACGATCGCGGAAATCGCCAAGGCCAAGGCCGAAGGGCTGACCGTGTACAGCGAGATCGGCACCCACTATCTCGTCCTGCACAAGGACGCCTGGAAGATCAACGTGCCGCTGCGCGATCGTGCGACCCACGACACGCTCTGGCGCGCGCTCGCTTCCGGCGCCATCGATTGCATCGGCAGCGACCACGTCGCGCACACGCGAACCCGCGAAGCGATGGAAACCGGCAACGTCTGGACCACCATCAGCGGCTTTCCCTCGCGCGTGGAAGGAATGCTGCCGATGATGCTGAGCGAAGGCGTAAACAAAGGACGGATCTCGATCGAGCGGCTCGCGCAGGTCGCCAGCGAAAATCCAGCGCGGATCTTCGGCCTCTATCCGAAGAAAGGCGCGATCCTCCCCGGCGCCGACGCCGACCTGATCGTCGTCGACCTGAAACGGCGCGCCAAAATCACCAAGGAGCTGCTCCACACGATCACGCCGTGGTCGATCTACGAAGGCTGGGAGGTCACCGGCTGGCCGGTGATGACGCTGGTGCGCGGCCACGTCGTCATGGAATGGCCCGAGAACGAACCGCGCGCGAAAGTCACGGAAGCTTCCGTGGGGCAATATATAAGACGCCGCGTTGCGGTCTCCTGACGCTGCCGCGATCCGCGATGAATCCGCTCAAGATCGGCATCGGTGTCCCGAGCATCGGCCGTTTTCCGCCGTACATCGCCCAGGCGGCAGGACTGTTCGCGCGGGAAGGAATCGCTGTCGAGGTTGTCAACCAGCGCGACGAAGAGAAAGCCGTTCCCGACATCGTCTCCGGCGAAACGCCCATCGGCACGCCCAACGCGCCGTCGCTGATTTTCTCGGCGCTCACAGGCAGCGACATCGTCATCGTCGGCGCGCTGCTCAATCGTCCGGCTTTTTATCTTGCCGCCGATCCGACGCTCACGACCGTCGCCGATCTCAAAGGCAAGCGCCTCGGCATCAACCAACCGCGGCGCATGGCGGGCATGACGATGCTCGCGCTGCTGCGGCGCTGGCGGATCGATCCGCAAACCGATCTCGAGCTCATCGATCTCGGCATCAACGACCGAAGCCTGGAAGCGCTTCAGGAAAACCAAATCGACGCCGCGCTGCTGCCGCCGGAGAAAGCATTTCTGGCGGAGGCCGAAGGCTTTCGCATCATCGCCGACAGCCTGGAGCTCGATTGCCACTGGGTGCCGCTGGCAACCACGAGGCGATTCCTGCGCGACAACCGCGAGCTGATCGCAAAAATCTGCGCGATTTATCGGGAGAGCATCCAGCTCCTCAAAAACCAGCCGAAGGAAACAATGGCGGAAATCGCCCGCCGGCTTCCGCCGCTCGCGAAGAAGCCGGTGGCGCTGAAAAAATGTTACAGGATTTTCGCCGAACTGCTCGAGGAATCGCTTACGCCGTCGCAGAGTTCGCTTCAGGCAATCTTGAACGAAGTCGCGCTACAGGACCCGCGCGCAAAAGAACTCACACCTGAATCGCTTGTCGAGATTTTCTGATCGGCAAAAGAATCCTCGATAGAACCGTAGCCTGGATGAAGTGTAACGAAATCCAGGATCCCCCCCCCCGGATTGCGCTGCGCTCCATCCGGGCTACGCTACAAGCGCACACACTGACCGTCACGGGTGGCTCGCATCCTCCATGAATCGTTGTAACGACGGAGCTACACGCGTTACAACCCGCACTGTCGAACGACACAGAATCGCTTCGTGGTCCAGCCTTACAATTGGACCGTCAATCGAACCTGGTTTGGAGAGATCAACGCACAGGATCGTAAGAGCCCGTTGTGGGTCTGGCAAAGTGGAATAGGCGGGCGGGTATCAGTACAGAAACAAAAGCTTGATCGAGAAACAACCTGCACGCGATATCGTCGGGGTCATTCTTGGCGCCCGATGCACCAAAAAATTCGAGCGAACCGATCTCAAAAGGTAAAAATTCATACGCATCGATCAGCTTGCGATAAAAACACGGAAGCCGAAAAGCTAAGCGCGCTTCGAGTTCGGCAGCCACAGACGGTCCGATGCGCGGAGAAACTGTGCCTCCGTGGCTTTGCACCGCCTCAATAAACATCGAGACGATTTTATCGGAATCGGCGGAGCTGTGCCTCACAACCCAAACAGCTCCTTCGGATTGTCGTACGTAATCTTCTCGTACTGCCGCGGCGTGATACTTCCCTGCGATTTCAAATTTCTCAGCGCCTCGATCTCGGTCGACTGGTCGTTATGGCCGTAGTCGGTGCCGATCACTAGGTTTTCCTCGCCGGAGTATTTGAGCACGTAGTCAACGTCGTCGTCGGTCTGGCAGGAGACGAACTGGCGGTATTCTCGGAGGGGGTTGTCGGGCAACTTGCGGTTGATCGCGCCCCAGCGCCGCTGAAAATCCTTGACGACATAAGGGATCCACTGGGCGGCGGCTTCGGCCCAGTGAAAGCGCAGCTTGGGGAAAAGCGCCGGCACCTCGCTCATGACCACCGAGTGAAACGCGCCGATCACCGGGATGCGGAATTTCCAGAAGCTGCCGCCGCCGTTGTACTGAGACACGAGATCGAGAACGTAAGGGTTGGCGTTGCCGACGTGCACGCCGACGGCGAGGTTGAGCCGGCTCATCTCCTCGTAGAGCGGATAGAAATAGGGATCGGTGATCATGCGCTCGCCTTCGATGCCGCGCATGAAGACGCCGCAGGCGCCGTGCGCGGCGCAGAATTTCAATTCTTCCAGCGCAGTCTTCATGTCGAGCAGCGGCAGCACGCAGATCCAGCGCAGCCGCCCCTGCCCTTGCGCGTGGATGTCGGCAAGCCAGCGGTTGTAGCCTCTGGCGATGGGAATTTCCCACTCGGGCTTGTCGGCGATCTGCTCGATGAACATGGTCGGATAGAGCACCTGGATGTCGATGCCGAGCTCGTCCATATGCTTGAGGCGCGCTTCGACGTTTTCCATCTCGCGGGTTTCGCGCGCGGTGTTCATGTCGCGCCCGGTGCGCTGGGCCACGTCGGCAACCTGCTGCGCGGTCAATACGATTCGCACCAGGCCGCGGATTTTGCCGTCGATGTACCAGTATTCGCCGCCGCCTTCGCCGCGCGGCTTGACGATCAGCGGGCGGTATTTCTGATCGGCCTTGTCGATGTAATCCCAGGTGTGCTCGGACTCGACGACGTGAGCGTCGGCATCGATGGTCGGCATAAAACCTCCTGCGCGCCGGCGCAAGCTGCGCTCGGCCGCGCGTCTCGCAGCTTCGAGTCCCGCATATCAAAGCCTGCGCTGCCGTTCAACACGACTTCGCCGAAGGCTCTCGTGCTTTCATCCCAGCGCGCGCGGCGCGCCCCGTCGTGCACCGGCGCCGGCCTCGTGCTATACAAATGAGATAAAATGGATGAAAGCCAATTGAGCGAGCTTGCCGCCTGGATCACCGAAGCCGGGCTGGCCGGCCAGAGCGAAACCGCGACGTTGACCGGCTTTTGCGAGCGCGCGGGCCGCATCGGCCTGCCGATCGCGCGCGCGATCGTGCTGGCGGACACGCTGCACCCGATTTATCAGGGCCGCGCGTTTCGCTGGAACCGCGACAGGGACACCACGGTGCTCACTGAATACGGCCGCAGCGACGAGGACCTCGGGCGCTGGCAGCGCAGTCCCTTCTTTCACCTCGAAGAAGCCGGCGAAACCGTGCTGCGCCGCCGGCTCGCGGCGGACACGCGCGCAGAGTTTTCGATTTTCGCCGAGTTGATCGACGCGGGCATGACCGACTACATCGCGATGGTGAACCGCTTCGCCACCGAGGCGATCATCGGCAACATGGACGGCGTTTATTCTTCCTGGGCCACCGACGCGCCGGGCGGTTTCAGCGACGCCGATTTCCAGGCGCTCTGCCGGCTGACGCCGCTCCTCGCGCTCACCGTCAAGGCCGCGTCGCTGACGCGCATCGCCGAGACCCTCGTGCAAACTTATCTGGGCCGCGACGCCGGCCGGCGCGTGCTCGAAGGGCGCATCGGCCGCGGTATCACCGACCAGATCGAGGCGGTCCTGTGGTTCAGCGATCTAAGGAGCTACACGCGGATCAGCGACACCGCCGATCCCGGCGAGCTGATTCCGCTGCTCAACGATTACGCTGGCGCGATCATCGCGGCAATCTACGACGAGGGCGGCGACGTGCTGAAACTGATCGGCGACGGCGTGCTGGCGATCTTCACGGTCGAAAACCGCACCCGCGCCTGCGAGTCGGCGCTGGCGGCCGCGGCCGCCGCGCGCGAAGCCGTCACTGCGGTGAATCGCGCCCGCCGCGGCGCCGGCCTGCCGACCACCGACATGTATCTCGCCCTGCACATCGGCGAGGTGTTTTACGGCAACATCGGCAGCGAGGACCGGCTCGACTTTACGGTGATCGGCCCGGCGGTGAATGAAGTCAGCCGCATCGCCGCCATGTGCCGCTCGGTGGACCAGCCGCTGCTGGTTTCCGCGGCTTTTGCCGGCGCCCTCGGACCTTCGCGCGAGCGCCTGGTGTCGGTGGGCCGCTTCGCGCTGCGCGGCGTGGGCCAGGCGCAGGACCTGTTCACGCTGGAGCGCGATCCGCCGGTCGGTTAGCGCGAGGTGAATTGTCTGGACACGCCCGGTCGCCGGAGTATAAGATGATTTCAGTCGATGCAGCGTCGCTTCGTCTCACTTGGCTTTTATTTCAACCAAGGAGAGTTTATGAAGCCAGCCGTTGGGCGGAAGAGAATTTGGGCACTGGGCTTGGTGATTCTGGCCGCCCTGCCGGTCAGCGCATGGAGCCAGGAGAAAATTCCCCGTGATGTGATCGATGAGACCGCCGCCCGCGGCACCGCGTTGGTCCTTGTCGGGCTGAAGGTGCCGTGGCAGATGGAAACCAACCTGAGCGAAGGCGAGCGGCGCGCGCAGCGCGCGGCCATCGCCTCGGTCCAGAGCGACTTGCTGACCCGCCTCGAAGGAAGAAATTACAAGATTCTGCGCCGCTATCAGGAAATTCCCGGCATCGCACTGCAGGTCGGCGCGGACGCGCTGGCGGAATTGGCGCGCCTGCCGATCGTCACCAACGTCCTGCTCGATCAGCCTCCAAGCGCTTCGGCCAACAGCGACAGCCAGGCGAGCCGCGTTGAAGTTTCGCCGCCCTCGAGCGAAAAGGTGCCGCCCGATCTTTTCCAGCGCGCCGCGGCGCACGGCACGGTTCTGGTGATCGCCGGCCTGCGCACGCCCTGGCAGCGCGAGGATCTCCTGACCGAGTCGCTGCTCACGTTGCAGCGAGCGGCGATCCAGGACGCGCAAAGTTATCTCCTCGCCGAGCTCATCGGCACGCCGTACAGAGTCACGCGGCTTTACCGCAGCATTCCCGGCATCGCGCTTCGCGTCGGCGTCGATGCGCTCAAAGTCCTGGAGCGCTCGCCCGCGGTGACCAACGTGATCGCAGATCGTGCGGCGGCGGCAGCGCGCTAGACCGGCCTAACATCTTACGCCGCCGGCATTTGATTCGGCGGCTATCTCCGCCGGAATTGTCGAGCTCGCAATATCTCCCGCAAGGGCGCCAAGGCGCAAAGCTCCGAGAGCCGCGCCGAACCGCTCTTGCCGAATACTTCCCGAATCACTTGGCCCGTTCCGATCGCTTTTCTTATGCCGAATTCAGGCTGCCGTCGTTGAACTAAAACACGCCCCACCGCGCGCGGAAAAGAACGGCAGCACACGATGCGATCGACCACCGGCTCTCCGCCGGCGGCATCTTTTCCTCCGCGCTTTCGCCGAGGGCGCAGAATTGCTCTCAGGCTCACCAAAATAAGTTGTACTTCCGTGCCCAAATTGGCCAAAATTGTCCGGGTTTGGGCGGCTCCGTCTTTCGGCTAGCCGCAGAATTCCTTTTTAATTCAGCCGGGTTAGATTCGGCACACAGTGTGCTTTTAGGTCCGGCCAAAGCGCCCTTTTAATTGGCGCTTCCGATGGGGCTCTTGTGCGATGATGCGACACCTGGGGATTTCGGCGACCGTTCTTTACTGGCTGGCGCTTGCCTGCGGCGCTCTCTGGGCCGCCGATACGCAACCCAATCTCAAGCAACTCACTCTCGAACAGCTGATGGACGTGGAGATTACGTCCGTCGCGAAAAAAGAGCAGCGGGTCGGCGACACGGCGGCGGCGATTTTTGTGATCACGCAGGAAGACATCCGCCGCTCGGGTGCCACGAGCATTCCCGAAGCCCTGCGTCTGGCGCCGGGAGTAACGGTCAGCCGGATCAATTCCAATCAATGGGCGATCGGCGTGCGCGGCTTCGGCACGGAGCTTTCGCGCTCGGTGCTGGTGCTGATCGACGGGCGCAGCGTCTACACGCCGCTTTTTGCCGGCGTGTATTGGGATGTGCAGGACACGATGCTCGAAGACATCGATCGCATCGAAGTCATCCGCGGACCGGGCGGCACGATCTGGGGCGCCAACGCGGTCAACGGCGTGATCAACATCATCACCAAGAGCGCGGGCGAGACCCAGGGTTTGCTGGCCACGGCCGGCGGCGGCTCGGAAGAAAAAGGTTTCGGCGGCGCGCGTTACGGCGGCAAGATCGGTGAAAATTTCAGCTACCGCGTTTATGCCAAAGGCTTTCGCCGCGACGGCGAGTTCACGCCGCGCATGAGCAACTTCGACGCCTGGCAAAAAGGCCAGGGCGGATTTCGCACCGACTGGGATCTGAGCAAAGCCGACAATCTGACCATCCAGGGCGATCTTTACGAAGGCAACAGCGGCGTGAGCCGGCTCGTGTCGCGCTTCACCGCGGCGCCGTTTTCCCGGGTGGTGAACGAGAATGCCGACGTGTCGGGCATGAATCTGCTCGGCCGCTGGCGGCGCACCTTGAGCGAAACGTCCGATCTCACGCTGCAGGCTTACTACGATCGCACGTTTCGCCGCGAGCCGACTTTTGAAGAGCGGCGCAACACGGTGGATTTCGACTTCCAGCACCGATTCAAACTGACCTCTCAGCAGGAGCTGACCTGGGGCCTTGGCTATCGCTACTCGCGGGGCGACACCGAATCGGTTCCCACCGTGGTGATTTCCCCGCGCGATCGCGGCGACAATCTTTTCAGCGCGTTTTTGCAGGACGAGCTGCGCTTTTTTCAAGACCGGCTCCGGCTCACCCTGGGCTCGAAGTTCGAGCACAACGACTACAGCGGTTTTGAGTTTCAGCCGAGCGCGCGGCTGCTGTGGAAGGTCGCCGAGCAGCACTCCGTCTGGGCGTCGATATCGCGCGCCGTGCGCACGCCGACCCGGGTCGACGAAGACATCGCGGTTTCGTCGGCTCCCAATCCGGCGCTGCCTTTTTTTTCGCGCATTCTCGGCAACAAGGATTTCAAACCCGAGAAAGTCATCGCCTACGAGGCCGGCTATCGGATGCAGCCCACCGAGCGCTTCTTTGTCGATCTCGCGGCGTTCTATAATCACTACGACGATCTCCTGAGCGCCGATGTCGGCACTCCCTTCGTCGAAGCGCCGGGCCTCCTGATCATTCCCTTCCAGTTCAACAACCGCTTCAAGGCCGCGGTTTACGGCGCCGAGCTCGCCACCGAGTGGCGCTGGCTCGACTGGTGGCGCTGGCGTTTTTCCTACTCGCGCCTGCACATCAATTTGAAAAAGAAACGCGGCAACACCGATCTTTTTACCGAGCAGACCACCGAGGGATCGAGCCCGCAGAACCAGGTTTCTCTGATGTCGTTCGTCGATCTGCCGGGAAATTTTCAGCTCGACGGGGTTTTTCGCTACGTCGACAGCCTGCCGGCGCAGAACGTCGGCCGCTATTTCAATCTCGATGTGCGGCTCGGCTGGCACGCGACCAAAAACCTCGAGCTGTCCCTGGTGGGGCAGAACCTGCTGCAAGGGCACCATGACGAATGGAGCGGCGGCACGCGCATCCAGCGCGGCCTTTACACTCAGGCGACGCTGCGATGGTGAAACCGGAAAAGCGCGCGCGTTTCGGCGCAGCGGGTTGCGCCTGGCCGGCGCTCATCGCCGGCGCCCGGCTCGTCTGCGCCGTCGGAGCCGTCGCGAGCCTGGCGCCGGTCCGCTTCGTGTACGCGGCCCAGGTCGCGCCCGCGAGCGAATACGAGCTCAAGGCCGCGTTCCTTTTCAATTTCATCAAGTTCACCGAATGGCCGGGCGAGGAATCCGCTCGAAGCGACGAGCCGTTCGTCATCGGCGTGCTCGGCAAGGACCCCTTCGGCGCGGCGCTGGATAAAGTCACCGAGGGCGAGACGGTCCACAACCGCAAGATCGTCGTGCGCCGTTTTGCGCGCATGGACGACTCGGCGGCAGCGAGCCAGTTGCTTTTCATCAGCGCCTCCGAAGAACGCAACCTCGCCGCGGTGGTGAAACTCCTGGAGGGACAGGCCGTGCTGACGATCAGCGAGATCGCGAGCTTCGCCGAGCGCGGCGGCGTCATCGAGCTGAAAAAAGACGGCAACCGAATCGTATTCGAAATCAATCTCGCGGCAGCCCGGCGCGCCGGGTTGAGCCTGAACGCGCAGCTTTTAAAGCTGGCCAAAGCGGTCCGCGGGCGGTCCTGAACGGCGATGCGACCCTTTCGGGATTTACCGATCAAACACAAGCTGAGCTGGCTCGGCGTCCTGGCCAGCGCCAGCGCGCTGGTTATGGCGTGCGCGGCCTTCATGGTTTACGACGTGCGCAATTTCTACCAGGACATGGTGAACGGCGCGGCCACTCAAGCGCGCATCATCGGCTACAACAGCGCCGCGACGATCCTGTTCTTCGACCCCCACACCGCGGCGGAAACCCTGGGAGCGCTCAGCACCGATCCCGATGTGCTCGCGGCGGGGATTTACACCCGCGACGGCAAGCTCTTCGCGAGCTACACCGCCGGCGCGGCCGCGGCGCAGGCGGTTTCGCTGCCGCGCTCGTTCGCCGAGCCCGGCGCCGGCCACCGCTTTCGGGGCGTTCATCTCGAGCTCTGGCGGCGCATCGTTTTTGAGCAAAAAGACATCGGCGCGATCCTGATCCTGACCAGCCTGGAAGCCATGAGAGCCCGGCTGTTTCAGTACATCGTTATCGCCGCTCTGGTGCTGCTGGTTTCCACCCTCGGCTCGATCGCGGTTTCGCTCTGGTTTCAGCGCCGCATCTCCGGGCCGATCCTGCACCTTTCCGAAACCGCGAACCGGGTTTCCCGGGAGAAGGATTTTTCGCTGCGCGCGCGCGCCGAGAGCGGCGATGAGATCGGCCGGCTCGTGGACACCTTCAACGCGATGCTGGGGCGCATCCAGGAGCAGAATCAGGAGCTGGAGCAAGCGCGCGCCGAGATGGAACAGCGCGTGATCGAGCGCACGGCGGAGCTCGCCGCCGCCAACAAGGAGCTCGAAGCATTCTCCTACAGCGTCTCGCACGATCTGCGCGCGCCGCTGCGCAGCATCGACGGCTTCAGCCAGGCCATCCTCGAAGACTACAACGACAAGCTCGGTCCCGAGGGACAGGCCGACCTGCAGCGCGTGCGCGCGGCGACCCAGCGCATGGCGCAGCTGATCGACGACATCCTCGATCTCTCGCGCGTCACCCGCGCCCGGTTGAGCCGCGAGGAAGTGGATTTGAGCGCGCTCGCGCGCAGCGTCGGCGCCGAGATCCAGAAAAGCGAGCCGCAGCGCAACGTCGAGTTCACGGTGGCCGAGGGCCTGCGCGCCGAAGCCGATCCGCGCCTGCTGCGCATCGTGCTGGAAAATCTGCTGCGCAACGCCTGGAAATTCACCGGCAAGCACCCGACGGCGAAGATCGAATTCGGCGTCGTCCAGGACAACGGCCGGCCGACCTACTTTGTGCGCGACGACGGCGCCGGCTTCGATATGACCTACGCCAGCAAGCTCTTCGGCGCCTTTCAGCGCCTGCACGCCATGACCGACTTCAGCGGCACCGGCGTCGGCCTGGCCACCGTGCAGCGCATCATCACCCGCCACGGCGGGCAGGTCTGGGCCCACGCCGAGGTCGAAAAGGGCGCGACGTTTTATTTCACGCTGTAATCGGCAAGGAGGTTTTATGGACGACAAAGTCATTTTGCTGGTCGAAGACAATCCGGACGACGAAGCGCTGACCCTGCGCGCGCTCAAGAAAAACAACATCCAGAACGAAGTGGTGATCGCGCGCGACGGCGCCGAGGCGCTCGATTATCTTTTCGCCGCCGGCGCCTACGCCGGCCGCGACGCGCGCATCCTGCCGAGCGTCACGCTGCTCGACCTGAAGCTGCCCAAGATCGACGGCCTCGAGGTGCTGAAAAGAATCCGCGCCGACGAGCGCACGAGATTTCTCCCGGTGGTGATCCTGACCTCGTCGAAGGAGGAGCAGGATCTGATCAACGGCTACAAGCTCGGCGCCAACAGCTACATCCGCAAGCCGGTCGACTTCTCGCAATTCATCGACGCGGTGCGGCAACTCGGACTGTACTGGCTGTTGCTCAACGAGCCGGCGCCGGTGGAAACCCGCTAACAATGTCGCAAGCAATCCGTCTGCTGATCGTCGAGGACAACGAAGACGACGCGCTGCTCGCCGTGCGCGAGCTGCGCCGCGGCGGCTACGACGTGGCCTTCGAGCGCGTCGAAACCGCCGCCGCCATGACCGCGGCGCTCGAGGGCCGCGCCTGGGATCTGGTGATCGCGGATTATTCGCTGCCGCAGTTCAGCGGCGCGGCCGCCCTCGAGCTGCTCAAAGCGAGCGGCCGGGACATTCCGTTCATCATCGTCTCCGGCAGCATCGGCGAAGACCTGGCCGTATCGGTGATGAAGTCCGGCGCCAGCGATTACATGATGAAGGGCAACATCAAGCGCCTGGTGCCGTCGGTGCAGCGCGAGCTGCGCGAAGCGGAAATCCGCCGCCGGCGCCGGCAAGCCGAAGAAGCGCTGAGCGAAAGCGAAGCGCGCAAAGCGGCCATGTTCGATTCGGCGCTCGATTCGATCATCACGATCGATCGGAGCGGAAAAATCATCGAGTTCAACCCGGCCTCCGAAAAACTCTTCGGCTACGACCGCGAGGCGGTCATCGATCGGCCGCTGCATGAGCTGGTCGTGCTGCCGGCGCTCCCCGACGGGAGCGGCGAAACTGCCGCCATGCGCCGACGCATGGAATCCACGGCGACGCGGCGCGACGGCACGCAGTTTCCCGTCGAGCTGTCGCTGGCCGCGGTCTCGGCCCAAGCCGCGCCCATGTTCATTGCCTACATCCGCGACTTGACCGAGCAGAAGCGCCAGGAGGAGATCCGCGAGCGCAGCCGCGAGCTGGAGGAACAAAACCGCCGCATCCAGGAAGCCAACCGCCTGAAGAGCGAGTTTCTCGCCAACATGTCGCACGAGCTGCGCACGCCGCTCAACGCGGTGATCGGCTTCGCCGAAATCCTGATCGACGGCAAAGCCGGCGCGCTCAACGAGAGCCAGAAAGAATTTCTCGGCGACATTCTGACCAGCGGGCGCCACCTGCTGCAGCTGATCAACGACGTGCTCGACCTCGCCAAGATCGAAGCCGGCAAGATGGAGCTCGATCTCGAAACCTTCCCGCTGCGGCGGGCCATCGAAGAAGTGTGCGCGGTCATGCGCCCGACGGCGCAGAAGCGCCGGATCCTCATCACCCTCGAGGAGGCCGCGCCGGTGGAGCTGGTGACCCTCGACCAGCGCAAGTTCAAGCAGGTGCTTTACAACCTTTTATCCAACGCGGTGAAATTCAGCCACGATCACGGGCGGGTCGCGATCGTTTTCGGCGCCGAGGCGGGCCAGCGGCTGCGCATCGCCGTGCGCGACTCGGGCATCGGCATCAAGGCCGAGGACATGCCGCGGATTTTTCGCGAGTTCGAACAGCTCGACTCCGGCGCCGCGCGCCGTTTCCCGGGCACCGGGCTCGGCCTGGCGCTGACCCGACGGATCGTCGAGCTGCACAACGGCTCCATCGCGGTGGAAAGCGAGCCCGATAAAGGATCGACCTTCACCGTCGTGCTGCCCACGGTCGCCGCGCCCCCGGCCAAATCGAGCAGCCTGATCGAATCGCGCGAGCTCTGATCGCGCCGCGGCCTTTCCACCGCCTGCGGCGCAATCCATCCGCCGCGCCGAACTTAGCTCCTCGCCATGCGCGAGAAAACTCTTTTCGCGTTGCCTTCGGTGATCTGCAGCCGCTGCTCGGCGCTCAGCCAATCGATGGACTCGAAGATCGGCACCAGGTCTTCGAAGTTTCTGCCGGTCTTGGGATCGATGGCGTTCACCGCGCCGAACATCTCGGTGGCGAAGAGCACCCGGTCGGCGCCCACCCGCTTGATCAACAGCTCCATCGATTCCTTATCGTAGATCGCCATGTCCCAGTAAACCCGGCGCGCCGCCTCCTCGAACGGCTCGAGCCCTTCCTTCACGTGCATGCCGCGCTGGCGGTTCCACTGGTAGGGAATCGCGCCGCCGCCGTGCGGGATGATGATCTTCAACGCGGGAAAATCCTTGAACACGCGCGAGCGCAGAATTTCCACCGCCGCGGAATTGTGGTGCGCGATGTAATAGGCGTTGGTCAGATGCATCGCCGGATTGAGCGACGCGCTGGCGTGCACGGTGCACGGCACGTCGAGCTTCACCAGCTTTTCCCAGAGCGGATACCACCACTCGCTGCCCATGGACGGCGTCAGCGGCTCGCGCCCGCCGGCCACGTCGGGATTGACGTTGCAGCCGACGAAGCCGAGGTCGTTGACGCAGCGGTCCAATTCGTCGGCCCATTCGCTGGGGCTCACCCCCGGCGATTGCGGCAGCTGGCACACCGGCGAGATTTTGTCGGGAAACATTTTGGCCACGCGCGCGATCAGGTCGTTGCACGCTTCGGTCCAGTAGCGGCTCACCAGCGGCGAGCCGAAGTGATGGCCCATGGCGCCGGCCTGCGGCGAAAACATCAGCCGGTCGATGCCGCCCTCTTTCATGCGGTTGAGCTGGCCCTGCATCGAGCGCGCCAGCTCCTCGTCGCTGATGTTGAGCTTGGCTCGTATCGGCTTGGCGAGATTGGTGATCTGCTGGCCGCGATAGGCCTGCAGCTGCGCCGGCGCGGTGGTGAAATGCGTGTGGGCATCGATGATCATGCAATCCTCCTAAACTTTTCAAAGGCCGTTCGAATCGTTCAAGCCGTTAGGGACAGAACGAATTCAGATGCACGAATCCCGGCCTTGTGCTCATTGTCAGTTCCATGCCGCTTTGCTATAGCAGTTTTCTACAACGCGTCCCAAGCTCTGCCACGCCCGATCAACGATTTGAACGGTTTGAACATTTTGAACGGCTTGAACGATCCCCAAGGAGTTTAAAGATATGCCAGACATACCCCGCCTGAACGGCGTAATCAAAGCCCTCGAACAGGGCCAGACCGCTTTCGTCGCGTTCACACCGGTCGACATCGAGAGCGCGGTGGCGATGGCGAGCTCGAAGCTCGACGGCGTGGCCTTCGAGATGGAGCACGCGCCGCTGGATTTTCCCGGCCTGCGCCAGGCGCTGCAGTTCATGCTCGACCGGCGCCAGATTGTCGAGCGCGCCACTCTCGCGCCGGCCGTGACGCCGATGGTGCGGGTGCCGCCCAACGGCGGCGAGCAGAATCAATGGATCGCCAAGCAGGTGCTCGACATCGGCGTGTTCGGCATTATTTTTCCCCACGTGAGCACGGTGGAAGAAGCCTGGAACGCGGTGAGCGCCTGCCGCTACCCGCGCCTTGCCAGCGCGCCGCTTTACAATCCGCCGGGCATTCGCGGCGACGCGCCGGCGCGCGCGGCGCGCTACTGGGGCCTCACCCAGCAGGAATATTACCGCCGTGCCGACGTCTGGCCGCTCGCGCCCCAGGGCGAAGTGCTGGTGGTGATTCAGTGCGAGGACACGCGCGCCATCGACAATCTGCCGCGCATTTTAAAAGAAGTGCCCGGCATCGGCGTGGTTCTGATCGGCGAGGGCGATCTGAGCCAGGAGCTCGGCCACCCGCGCGATTACGAGCATCCGGCGGTGGCGAAGGAAATCGAGCGCATCCTGGCGATCTGCAAAGAACACAACATTCCCTGCGGCCATCCCCATCCCGACCCGCACAACATCGAGCGTCTGGTCGCCGCCGGCTATCGATTTTTAATGCCGTCGGCGCCGCGCTCCTTCGGCGTGCTCGACCAGGGACGCAAGCTCGCCGGCAGAAACTAGGCAGTGCCGCGGCGAAGAGGGTACTGGACGCCCATGTCTCAATTCAGCGAGTTCTGCACCGGCTATTTTAGAAAATATTTCGCGCTCCATCCCACCGAAGCGATTTACTACGGCATCGACGGCTACGATCATTTGCTCAACGATTACTCCGACGGCGCCTACGAAGCGGAAAAGTCTCTGGTCGCGGAATCCCTGGCGGCGCTGCGGCAAATCCCGGCGGATCGCCTGGACGCCGACGAAGCGATCGACCACGCTCTGCTCGAAGGCACGCTCGCGATTCAGAGCTACGAGCACGCCAGGGAAGACTATCGCCTCAAGGGGCCCGACACCTACTCGCCCATCGAAGCGATTTATATTCTCACCGTGCGCGCGACCAACGACTTCGCCGGCAACCTGCTGAGCCGGCTCGATCGCGCGCCCGAGCTGATTCGCCAGGGCATCGCCAACCTGAGCCGAGCCGATGCCAATCCGCCGCGTCTCTGGACCGAGATGGCGATCGAGAGCGCTAAGGGCGCGCTCAGTTTTCTCGAGAATTTGCCGGGCCATCCGAAAATCCAAAGCGCCGCCCTCGATCCCGCCGCGCTGGCGGCCGCCCTGGAGAAAACCAAAAGCGCCGTCGCCGGTTTCGCCGATTTTCTCGAGCGCGACCTCCTCGCGCGCAGCCGCGGCGCCTACGCGGTGGGCACAGAGCACTACAATCTGCTGCTGCGAAAGAAACACTTTCTCGACCATGATGCCGAGAGCCTGCTCGCGCTGGGCGAAACGCTGTTCGCGCAAACCCGGCGCGAATTGACCGGGCTCGCCGAGCAACTCGCCCCGGGAAAAAGCGTCGAAGAAGTCGCGCGGCGAATTCAGGACAACCATCCTGCCGTCGACGCGGTGCTGCCCGCCTATCAAAAAGCCATGGAGGCCGCGCGCGATTTTGTGCGGGAGAAAGAGCTGGTTTCTTTTCCCGCCCGGGAGGCGCTTCACGTGGTGCCGACCCCGGAATTTCGCCGCCACGAGATACCCTTCGCGGCGTATCTCTCGCCGTCGCCGAAGGATCCCGATCAGGTGGGCTACTATTACGTCACGCCGGTCAGCGACGACGAACTCTTGCTGGAGCACAACTGGGTGGGGCTGGAAAACACTTCGGTGCACGAGAGCTATCCCGGCCATCATCTGCAATTTTCCATCGCCAACTGCACGCCGGCCGCCTCTACTTTGCCGCGCTTGATGAATGAATCGTCGGTTTTCTACGAAGGCTGGGCGCTCTACTGCGAGCAGCTCATGCAGGAGCAGGGATTTCTAAAAAGCCCGGAGCACCGTTTTGTCATGCTCAAGGACCGGCTCTGGCGCGCGCTCCGGATCATCATCGACGTGAAAACCCAGACCGGCCGCATGACCTACGACGAGGCCGCCGACCTGATGGCGCGCGAGCTGCACTTCCCGCGCGCCCAGGCCTGCGGCGATCTCAACTGGTACAGCCAGTCGCCCGCGGTGCCGATGGGTTACGCGCTCGGCTGGTCGATCATCAACCGGCTCCGCGATCAGGAACAAAAGCGGCTCGGCAATAAATTCAGTCTGCGCGCATTCCACGACAAGCTGCTGAGCGCCGGCAGCATCTCCCTGCCGCTGGTAGAAAAAAGACATTTTAGGGTCTAGTCCGAAACAACCGCAACGATTGGAACGGCTGGAACCCGGCCGCGCCGCAAAGACGTTCCAATGGTTCCAATTGTTCCACAAGTTCCCATGGCGAAGAAAAACGCAAAACCGCGCGGCCCCCTACTGGGCGCCCACATGTCGATCGCCGGCGGCGTGGGCAATGCTTTTCTCCACGGCAAGAAAGTCGCGTGCGACGCGATTCAGATTTTCACCAAGTCTTCGCGTCAATGGCTCGCCAAGCCGTACGCGAAAGAGGAGATCGAGCAATTCGCCGCCAACCGCAAGGAAACCGGCATCGCCAACGTGATCGCCCACGATTCCTACCTGCTCAATCTCGGCTCGCCCGACGGCGCGCTGCGCAAAAAATCGGTGGCGGCTTTTATCGACGAGCTGGAGCGCTGCGAAATCCTCGGCGTGAGCAACTTGATCGCGCACCCGGGCTCGCACGTCGGCGCCGGCGAGCTGGCGGGCATCAAGACCATTGCAAAATCCTTGAGCGAAGCGCACCGGGCCTGCCCGGGATATCGCGTCCGGGTTACGCTGGAAATCACCGCGGGCCAGGGCAGCAATCTCGGCTACCGTTTCGAGCAGATCGCACAGATCATCGACGCCACCCGCGAAAGCGACCGCCTGCGCGTTTGCTTCGACACCGAGCACGCTTTTGCCGCGGGTTATGATCTCAGAACGGACGAAGGCTACCAGCGCACCTTCGGAGAGTTCGACGAAACCATCGGCCTCGAGCGGCTCGCGGCGTTTCATCTGAACGATTCAAAAAAGGAATTCAACTCGCGGGTCGACCGCCACGAGCACATCGGCAAGGGATTCATCGGCGTCGAGGCCTTTCGCCGCTTGATGAACGACCAGCGCTTCTGGGGTTTGCCCATGTGTCTGGAAACGCCCAAGGGGCCGGAGTTGAAAGAGGATCGCGAAAATCTCACTTTGCTGCGGAGTCTGATCGGCACATGAATCGAAAAGATGCCGCAGGCAAGATCCCCCCTCCGATGGGAAAGAAAAAGGTGAGGGCAAGTGAAAAGTCTAGGTTGCGATCGAAACCCCGGGGAAAAAATGCTGCACGACGAGACCGGTCAGATAACCCAGACCGGCGGCGCCGACGGCGATCAGGAAAAATTTTGCGCCGGCCACGAACAAGGATTGCCCGGCCAAATATCCTTTGAACGCGCCGACGCCGAAGAGCGTGATCCCGCCGAGAAGGCCCGAGAGGTAAAACGCGCGCACACCGGAGAGCGCGATGTACGGCGCGATCGGCACGATGGCGCCGAGGACAAAAGACAGCCCCATCACCAGCGAAGCGCGAATCGGCTGATTGATTTCCGCGCTGCCGAGGCCGAAGACTTTCTCCTGAAACGTGCGCATGAAGACGTTTCGCTGCTGCACCAGCAGCTTGACCATGCGGTAACTTTGCTCCTTGCTCAGCCCCTCTTCGCCGAGCGCCCTGAGCAACCCCTCCGCCGCGATGTAGGGCTCGCGCTCGGCGATTTTTTCGGCGTCGGTGATTTCCTTGTCGAAGATGTCCTTTTGCGCCAGCGACGATAGATACGAGCCCGCGGCCATGGAAATAGCGCCGGAAAACATCGCGGTAAAGCCGGTCACGATCACCACGATATTATTTTCCGTCGCGCCCTGAACGCCGGCAAGCAAACCCACCGTGCTGATCAAGCCGTCCTGAATGCCGAAGACGAACTCGCGAATCCGCGAGCGGCTCTCGATAATCTGTCTTTTCGCCTGGATTTCGTCGAGAGACATTGAAATTAAAAATTCAAAATTAAAAGTGAACAAATGGCGGGATGAGGAACGTTTTTATTTTTGCCTTTTTAATTTTTAATTTTTACTTTCCTTAGTATTTCAACCCCAAATCCCCCGTCGCCTCGCCGGGCTGCCAGTCCGAGGGGCAGAGCCGCTCGGTGCGAAGGGCCTTCAACACGCGCAGGGTTTCTTCCACGCTGCGGCCGACGTTCACGTGGCTCACGACCTGGTAGTAAATCACTCCGGCGGGATTGATAATGAAAGTCGCGCGCAGAGCGACGCCCTCCTTTTCGTCGAGCACGCCGTAGTCGCGGCTCAAGGTTTTGCTTGCGTCGCTGAGCAGCGGATAGTCGAGACCGCCCAGCTCCGCGGCCCAGGAGCGATGGCTTTCGATCGAGTCCACGCTGGCGCCTAGGATGGCCGCTTCTTCGGCGCCAAAGGCCGGCGCCATCTTGCTGAAGCCGGTCACTTCGGTGGGGCAGATAAACGTGAAATCGGCGGGATAGAAAAACAGCACCAGCCATTTGCCGCGATAGCGGGCGAGCGAATAGTCCTCGACCTGGCCGCGGAAAAAGCCGGGCACTTTGAAATCGGGCGCCGCATCGCCGGTACGTGACAGGGCCATAAAGCTCCTTGCGCGCTCAGGGAATATTCTGCCAGAGCGAAAAACGATTTTTCTCCGCCGGCGGCGCGCTCGCCGCGAACCAGCTCTCTTCCACCGCGCCCGATTTGAGCAGGCCGAAAAAATAAATGCGCAGCATCTGCTCGATCAGCTGCGGCAGCGCGAGATCGCGCCGGGGCTGATACCAGGTATAGATCCAATTCATCATGCCGAAAAGCGTGAAGGTCGCCACCCGCAGATCGGGCCCGTGGCCGCCGTCGCGGTCGCGCAGCTCCTGCATCAGATCCAGCAGCACTTTCACGTAGCGGCGCTTGAGCACGAGAATTTTTTCGTTGAACTCGCCGGTGAGCGATTCGTCCTCGTGCGCCATCACTTTCATCTCCGGCATGTTGTGCAAAAAAAAGCCGAGATGGTTCTCGGCGAAAGCGCGGATGCGCGCGCGCACGTCGAGATCGGGGCCGACGGCCTGCTCCCAGCGCTGCAGCAAGGTGACGAAGCAGCGCTCCTGAATCAGATAGAGCAGCTCTTCCTTGGTCGCAAAGTAGTAATACAAGCCGGACAGGCTCATCTTGGTGGCGCGCGAGATATCGCGCACCGAAGTGTGATGAAAACCCTTCTCGGCAAAAATCCTGGCGGCGGTCTTGAGAATCTGCTGGAGCTTTTCGTCGTAGTGGCGGGTCGCGGGCTCGAGGCGGGTGGACATGGACATCTACGATACTTGCAAATCACCCTCGGGCTGTCAACGACGCCGGGGCGGCGCTTCGGCGGCGGTTTTTCGAGCGCAATCGCGCGCTTCCGCGGCGCGCGTTTGATTGAATCGCCCTGGGCCTTGGTGTATGTCTAAAATCTCCATGCCGAGCAGTTTCGAAACCGTCCTCGTCGAAAAGGACGGCGCCATCGGCGTCGTCACGATGAATCGGCCGCAGGCGCTGAACGCCCTGTCTTACGCGCTGGTCAAAGATCTTTGCCTGGCGCTCGAAGAACTGGAGGCCGATCCCGAAATTCGCGCCGTCGTCGTAACCGGCGGGGAAAAAGTCTTCGCCGCCGGCGCCGACATCAAGGAAATGGCCGAGCGCGGCCCCTTCGACGAGCGCATTCAGGAGCGGCTCGTTTACCGCGACCGCATCAACAAGATCGCCAAGCCGCTGATCGCGGCCGTGAGCGGCTTTGCGCTCGGCGGCGGCTGCGAGCTGGCGATGAGCTGCGATATCATCATCGCCTCCGAGAGCGCGCGCTTCGGCCAGCCCGAGGTCAATCTCGGCATCATTCCCGGCAGCGGCGGCACCCAGCGTCTGACCCATTTGCTCGGCAAGCACCGCGCCATGGAGCTGGTGCTCACCGGCGACCTGATCGGCGCCGCGGAAGCCGAGCGGCTCGGTCTGGTCAATCGCGTCCTGCCGGTGGAGCTATTTCTCGAAGAAGCCAAAAACATCGCGCGCAAGATTGCCGCGAAACCTGCGCTCGCGATCAAAGCCGCCAAGGAAGCCGTGCTCAAGGCGGCCAACGCGCCGCTCGACGAAGGCCTCGATTTTGAGCGCAAGTCGTTTTACCTGCTGTTCGCGTCGGAAGACCGCAGCGAAGGCATGAAGGCCTTTCTGGAAAAGCGCAAGCCGGAGTTCAAAGGCAGATAGCAGCGAGCGGGTCCGTGGCCTACGAAACGATTATTTACGAAAAACAGAACGGCGTCGGCGCCATCACGCTCAATCGCCCCCAGGCGCTGAACGCCTTCGTGGCGCAGATGAACCAGGAAGTTCTGGAAGCGCTGCGCGACGCGGAGCGCGACAAGGAAGTGCGCTGCGTGATGATCACCGGCGCCGGCCGCGCGTTTTGCGCCGGCCAGGATTTGAAGGGCCGCACGCCGGAACAGAAGGGCTCGCTGGGCGCGTCGCTGCGCGAAAAATACAACCCGATGATTCGCCAGATCCGCCGGATGGAGACGATCGTAATCGCGGCCGTCAACGGCGTCGCCGCCGGCGCCGGCTGCAATTTTGCGCTCGCCTGCGATCTGCGCGTCGCCTCCGAGGAAGCGAAATTTATCCAGTCCTTCGTGCGCGTCGGTCTGGCGCCGGACTCCGGCGGGAGCTTCATCCTGACGCGGCTGGTGGGCTTGAGCAAAGCGATGGAGCTGCTGCTGCTCGGCGACACCGTGGATGCCAGGGAAGCGCAGCGCATCGGCCTGGTGGCGCGGGTTTTTCCCGCGGCGGAATTCGCCGCGTCGGCTCGAGCGCTCGCCGAGCAGGTGGCGCGCGCGCCGCGCGGCATCGGCCTGATCAAACGCGCGGTCAACCACGCCAACCTGGACAATCTCGAAAACGACCTGGAGTACGAAGCGCATTTGCAGGAGATCGCCGGCCGCAGCGCCGACTACGACGAAGGCGTGAAAGCATTTCTGGAAAAGCGCGCGCCGGTGTTCACGGGGAAGTAGCGTTTGGCGTCTGCAGTCTGGCGCCATGGTTTTGCAAACGCGAGACACGAGAGGTTAGACGCAAAACGAGTATTTGATGGCCAACAAACCCGAAAAGATCGCCGTCCTCGGCGCCGGCACCATGGGCGCGGGCATCGCCCAGGTCGCGGCCCAGGCCGGATTTGAGACGATCGTTTACGACGTCAAGCAGGAATTCATCGATGCCGGCATCGGCCGGGTGCAGAATTTTTTGAAGAGCAGCCGCGAGCGCGGCCGGATCACCGCCGAGCAGGAACAGGAAACCCTGGATCGCTTTCGCACGACGATCCGCCTGGAAGATTGCAAGCAGGCCCACCTGGTCATCGAAGCGGCGCCGGAAAAACTCGAGCTCAAGCGCGAGATCTTCCAGCAGCTCGATGCGCTCTGCGCGCCGGAGACTCTGCTCGCTTCGAACACTTCCTCGTTCAACATCACCGCCATCGCCGCGGCCACGCGCCAGCAGGAGCGCGTGCTCGGCCTGCATTTTTTCAATCCGCCGCCGCTGATGGCGCTGGTGGAAGTGATCCAGGGCGACCGCACCGCCGCCGCGGTGATCGAGAAAGCCACCGCGCTGATGAAAGCCATGGGCAAGACGCCGGCGCGCGCCAAAGACACGCCGGGCTTCATCGTCAACCGGGTGGCCCGGCCGTTTTACAACGAAGGCTTGCGCATCCTCGGCGACGGCGGCGCGGCGGTGGAAACCATCGATCGGATCATGAAGGAAGCGGGCAATTTTCGCATGGGTCCCTTCGAGCTGATGGATCTGATCGGCAACGACGTGAATTTCGCCGCGACGGAATCGCTCTACCGCTCGTTTTTCGAAGACCCGCGCTTTCGCCCGAGCCCGATCCAGCAGCGCATGGTTGCCGGCGGCAATCTCGGCCGCAAAACCGGACGGGGTTTTTACAACTATGACAAAAAGTAGCCTCGCGGTCATCGGCAAGAATCGCCTGGCCGACGAGCTTCTGGCGCTCGCTCAGGCCAAAAGTCTGGAAGCCGCGCCGCTCACCGATCCCACCGCAGTCACCTCGACCGTGAGCGTCGTCATCGACACCGAGAGCGGCGCCGAAGACAAAAAGCGCGCGCTGCTCCAGCGCCTCGACGCCTCGCTGCCGCCGGCGGCGTTGATCGTCTCTGCGTGCCTGCGTTTTTCCACCACCCAGATGGCCTCCTGGCTCAAAAGGCCCGAGCGGCTGGTGGGCTTCGCGACGTTTTATCCGCTGAAGGATCGCCGGCTGATCGAAATCGCCGGCGGCCTGCGCACGGCGGACTCCGCGCTGGATCAGGCCGAGCAGTTGTTTCAATCCCTGGGCAAAGAATCCGTCCGGGTCAAGGACACCCCCGGTCTTACCTTTCCGCGGATTTTGAGCTTAATTATCAATGAAGCGGCGCGCAGCCTGGAAGAAGGCGTGGCTTCGGCGGAAGAGATCGACGTGGCCATGCGGCTCGGCGTGAATTACCCGCAGGGCCCGCTCAAATGGGCGGATCAGATCGGCCTCGATGAAGTGCTGGCCGTGCTCGAAGGTTTGCAGCGCGAAACCGGCGACGATCGTTATCGCCCGGCGCCGCTTTTGAGAAAGCTCGTGATCGCCGGGTTTGTCGGCGAGACCAGCGGCAGGGGATTTTATTCGTACAAGGAAGGCCAGGTGAAGCCATGAGAGAAGCCGTCATCGTTGAAGCCGTGCGCACGCCCATGGGCCGCCACGGCGGCATCTTGAAAGACATCCGCACCGACGACCTCGCCGCGTTCATCATCGCCAAGCTGGTCGAAAAGACCGGCATCAACAAAGAAGAGATCGAAGACGTTTACTTTGGCTGCACCAACCAGGCGGGCGAAGACTCGCGCAACGTGGCGCGCAACGCCTCGCTGCTCGCCGGCCTGCCCTACACGATTCCCGGGGCGACGGTGAATCGTCTGTGCGGCTCGGGATTGGAAGCGATCAATCAGGCCGGGCGCGCGGTGGAAACCGATCACGGCGACCTGTTTGTCGCCGGCGGCGTCGAGAGCATGACCCGCGGGCCCTGGGTGATGGGCAAGCCCGCCAACGCCTATCCGCGCGGCGACACGCAGATGTACGACAGCTCGCTCGGCTGGCGCTTTCCCAACAAGCGCATGGCCGAGCTTTATTCGCTGATCAACAACGGCGAGACCGCGGAGAACGTCGCCGATAAATATCACATCAGCCGCGAAGACCAGGACAAGCTCGCGCTCGCAAGCCACCGCAAAGCGATTCAGGCGCAGAAAGACGGCCGGCTCAAAGACGAGATCGTTCCCGTCGAAATCCCCCAGCGCAAGGGCGCGCCGCTGGTCCACGACAAGGACGAAGGCCCGCGCGCCGACACCTCGCTGGAAATTCTCGCCGGCCTGCAGCCGGCATTTAAAAAAGGCGGCAGCGTGACCGCGGGCAACTCTTCGCCGCTTTCCGACGGCGCCGCCGCGCTGCTGGTGACCACGCCGCAAAAAGCCGAGCAATTGAAGCTCAAGCCGCTCGTGCGCATCGTCGCCTCGGCCGCCGCCGGCGTGCATCCCAACTACATGGGCATCGGCCCGATCCCGGCATCGCAAAAAGCCCTCAAGCGCGCCGGGCTGACCATCGACCAGATCGACCTGGTCGAATTGAACGAAGCTTTCGCCTCCCAGGTGCTCGCCTGCGCCCGCGAGCTGGGGATCGACCTCGACAAGCTCAACGTCAACGGCGGCGCCATCGCGCTCGGCCACCCGCTCGGCTGCAGCGGCGCGCGCATCATGACCACTCTGATCCATGAGATGCAGAAGCGCGGCAGCCGCTACGGCCTCGCCACCATGTGCATCGGCATCGGCCAGGGCATCGCGACGGTCGTCGAGCGCATTTCGTAGCGCCGCCGTTTGTTTGAATCCCGCCGATCGCAGGGTTATCGTGGAACGGTGCCGCGGCCGAGCCGCCGCGGCGGCGTTCGAACGCTCTTCCAAAGCGCTGTTTTTGCGCCGCCATCGCCCGTGCGATGAAACGCCCGCAAAAGATTCTTGTCTGGCTGGCCGTCGTGTTTTTGCTCGCGGCGGTCGGGCTGGTGCAGACTTTTAATATTCTGGCGCATCAGAATCGCGATCAGGTCGAGCAGGAGCTGCAAAAAGTCCTGGGAAAGGACGTCCGTTTTGCCGCCCTGCGGGTGCGCTGGCTGGGCCGGCCCGGCTTCGTCGCCACCGAATTCCGCGTCGCCGACGATTCCCGCTTCGCCGCCACGCCGCTGCTCAGCGCGGGCGAATTGATTCTCGGCATCAGTCCGTGGAATCTGCTCTTCGGCCGCCTGGTGGTGGACAAGCTGATCTTCAACGGCGCCGAGTTTCAAGTGATCACCGACGAAAGCGGCGCGCTCAATCTGACCGCGCTGCTCCACCGCAAAAACGAGCTGCGCGAGTTTCCCCGGCTCGCGCCCGCGCCCGCCGAGCGGCGCCGCAGCGCCGTGAGCTTTCTGATCCGCGAAATCCGCATCCAGGACGGGCGCGTCGAATACGTCGATCGCTCGGCCACAGCGCCCGCCGAGCTGCACATCCGCAATATCCGGATGCGGCTCAGCGGCTTCGGCCGCCAGCAGCCCACGGAAATTGCCCTGACCGCGTCGCTCACCGAAGGGCTGAGCCAGGACGTGCGCATCGACGGCCGCTTCGATCCCGCGCCCAACGACGGCCCGTGGAGCCGCCGTCCGGTCGATCTGAGCATTCGTTTCGACTCGCTCTACGTGCCGGTGGTGGCGCGCGCCATCGCCGCCCTGCGCGATAAAATTCCCGACGAGCTGGATGTCACCGGCCCGATGGCGCTTCAGGCCCGGGCCGCCGGCACGGTCGAGCGCCCGCGCATCGAGCGCTTCACTTTGAAAGTTCCGCTGTTCGGCTCCTCGGATTACAACGCCGTGCTCGACGGCAGCGTGCAGTTCACCGAGCGCCGCACCTGGGAAGACGCCGCGCTCCAGGGCCGGCTCGCGGTCGCGCCGCTCGCGCTGGCGCGCCTGCGCGCGCTCAAATTTTTCGCGCAGAACCTGCCCGCCGGCCTGGTGGCCGACGGCCCGGTGGAACTCTACGGGCGGTTCGAGGGCAGCTGGGAAAATCTCCGCATCGGCGCCCTGGTGCGCGCCGATAAAGCCGAGCTGCGCTACCAGGAAATTCTGCGCAAGCCAGCCGATGCGCCGGCGGCGATCACGACCCAGATCACGCGGCGCAATAAAAAAATCATCGTTCATCCGTCCGAGATCGCCGTCGCCGCCAATCGCATCGGGTTTTCCGGCGCGCTCGACACCGGCGACGCGCCGCGCCTGGAGATCCGTCTAAAAAGCCCGCAAAGCTCGGTGCCGGCGCTGAGCCGCCTGCTGAACGCGCCCACTTACCTCGCGCTCAGCGGCACGGCCGCCTGGGACATCGCCCTCGAGTGCGCGCTCGGGTCGGAGGATTGGAAGATCGGCGGCTGGCTCAAGCTCGCCGGCGCGGCGTTTCGCCAGAAGCAAACCGGCGCCGCGGTGGAAAACCTCAATGCCGCGGTGTCGTTTGCCGGCAAAGCGGCGCGCTTCGACCGGGTGGCGCTGCGCATCGGGCGCTCGGAAATCGAGTTCAGCGGCATCGCTCCCAACCTGCTCGAGCCGGCGGCCGACTACACGCTGCGCTCGGCGAATTTGTATCTCGCCGACCTGCCGCTCGAGACATCGAGCCCGCCGGTGCGCCTGGCCGAGGTCCGTGCGCGCGGCCGGATCGAGCGCCAAAACGATCGCTGGATTTTGCGCGGCGCGCTGGCGTCGCAGCAGGGAACGCTGTTCCAGTTCGGCTTTCGCGATCTCACCAGCGATGTGCTTTTGAGCGCGGCCGGGCTGACCTTCAGCAATCTTTCGGCGCAGCTGCTGAACGGCCGGCTGCGCTCCGACGGCTACTGGGCGGCGGGCGGCGAGTCTCGCGAGCGCGTGGAGTTTTCATCCCAGGTGGAAGGCATCGAGCTGCGCGCTCTGCTTGCGCAATTGTTCCCCGCGCTCGCGGGCCGGCTCGAAGGGCAACTGCGCGGGCGCGGGCGCTTCGACGCCGTCCCCGCCGACGGCGCGACGGTCCAGCAGGCGCTCAAGGGCAGCGGCGAGGCCTCCGTTCAGCAGGGCGTGATCCGCGATTTCAATCTCGTGAGCCAGGTGCTGCTGCGCGGCAGCGGCGCCGGGGTTTCGCCGGAAGCGGCGGCGCGCCTGCCGCCGAGCCTTCTCGGCCTGGTCGATCGGCGCGACACCTCCTTCGATTCGCTCAAGGCGACCTTCACGATCGAAGACAAGCGCATCCACACCGAGGATCTGCTCTTTTCCACCCCCGATTACACGATCACCGGCGCCGGCTGGGTGGGCTTCGATCGCTCCACCAGCTGGAACGGATTGCTGCTGCTGTCGCCGCGCCTGACCCAGGAGGTGCAGCGCGATTACAAGATCATTCGCTACCTGCTCGACCGGCGCGGCCGCCTGCCGATTTCCTTTCGCCTCGATGGCAGACTGCCGAGCGTAAAAATCCGCCTGGAGAACCGCGCCCTGGCCCAGGCGCTGCGCGCCGGCTCGAGCCGCAGCGACGACAAAGACGCGGAGACTAAATCGGGGCAAGAGCCGAAGGAAACCAAACGCTGGATTCCCGACGCTCTCGAGCGCTTTCTCAATCGCTAGCGCCGGAGGAGCCGTGCAGGCCATCTATCTGGAAATCGCCGCCGAGGACATCGCCTACATCAAGTTCATCTTCGAGTCCTACGAAGAAATCGGCATCATCCGCACGGTGGACAAGAAACGCGCCGTGATCGCGCTGCTCGCCATGGACGACTTCCTCGCCGCCGCGCGCGCGATCCTGGCCGCGCTCGGCAGCGAAATATCCCTCAGAGAAATTCCCCGGCCCGGCGAAATCGACGACGACTGGCTCATGGCCGAGCTGGCGGCGGAGCTGTCCAGCCGCTAGAGTGAAATCGACCGCGCCGAATTTTTTATGCCAGGCGAGAGCCGACGGGAACCGAACCCCACCGGAGCCCAGGAAAGAATCCTGGCGCTGTTCGCGCGCAAGCCGCGCGAGCGGCTGACGCCGGCGGAAATCCTGCGGCGCGCCGGTTTCGGCCGCGACGAGCTGCAGCCGGTGATCGACGCGCTGCGCGCGCTTTGCCGAACCGGGCAGCTCGTGCGCCTGAAAAAAAATCACTACGCGCTTCCCGACCGCGCCCATCTCGTCCGGGGCCGTATCCAGGCGCATCCGGACGGCTTCGGCTTTGTCATCCCGGAAGACCGCGATCTCGACGATCTGTACGTGAATCGCCGCGAGATGCGCCGGGTCATGCACGGCGATCAGGTACTCGTGCGGGTGGACCGCAAAGCGCGCGGCGGCGCGGAAACGCACATCGTGCAGGTTCTCGAGCGCGCGCAAAAACGCCTGCTCGGCACCTACGATGAAATCGACGGCCGGGGTTTTCTCGCGCCGATGGATGCGCGCATCGGCGCGATCCCGCTCGCGCCGGGCGCGACCCGCCCGGAAAAAGGCAAAGTCATCGCCGCGGAAATCACCCGCTACGGCAGCGCGCTCTCGGCGCCCGAAGCGCGCCTGGTCCAGGTGATGGGTGATCCCGACGATCCCGAAGTCCAGGCGCAGTCGGTGATCTTTCGCTACGGCCTCTCGACGACTTTTCCGCCGGAGGTCTACCGCGAAGCCGCGCAACTTTCTTACGCCATCGGCGCCGAGGAAATCGCCGCGCGCGTCGATCTGCGCGGTTTGCCGATCGTCACCATCGACGGCGAGAACGCGCGCGATTTCGACGACGCGGTCTACGTGCGCAAGCAGGGCGACAGCTACGAGCTTTACGTCTCCATCGCCGACGTGGCGCATTACGTGAGACCGGGCACGGCGCTTGACCAGGAGGCCTACGCGCGCGCCACCAGCGTGTATTTTCCCGACCGCGCGATTCCGATGCTGCCCGAAGCCCTGTCCAACGGCCTCTGCAGTCTCAATCCGCAGGAAGACCGCCTGACCAAGACCGTGTGCGTCGAGCTCGATGCCCGCGGCCAGGTGATCCGCAGCCGCTTTTTCAATTCGGTGATGCGCAGCCGCGAGCGCATGACCTATACTGATGTGCGCCGGATTTTAGTTGATAAAGAGCCCGGATGTCTGGAACGTTATCGCGAGTTAGTCGGCGAATTCCAGCTCATGGAAGAGCTGGCGCGCCTGATTTATGCGCGCCGGCGCGCGCGCGGCAATCTCGACTTCGATCTGCCCGAAGCCGAGATCGTGCTCGACTTGCAGGGCCGGCCGGAAAACATCGTCCGCGCCGAGCGCAACATCGCGCACCGCATCATCGAGGAATTCATGATCGCGGCCAACGAAGCCGTGGCGCGCCATTTGACCGAGAAAGATTTTCCGCTGCTCTATCGGGTGCACGAGGGACCCGATCAGGAAGCGCTCGAGGCTCTCGCGCCGTTTCTTCTAAGCCTCGGCTATCGGCTGCCGCAGAAACTCGAGCGCATCGCGCCGCTGGAAATTCAAAAAATTCTCGAAGCCGCGCGCGCCAGGCCGGAGGAGCGGGTGATCAATCGCGTGCTGCTGCGATCGATGAAGCAGGCGATCTACCAGCCGGAGAACATCGGCCACTTCGGCCTGGCTTCCACCTGCTACACTCATTTCACTTCGCCGATTCGCCGCTATCCCGACCTGACCGTGCACCGCATGCTCGAGCGGGTCATGGCCGGAGAAAAACTCAAAGCCAACCACCGCGAAGATCTCTACCGCGAGCTTCACGCCGCCGGCAAGCACACCTCCGAGCGCGAGCGCCACGCCATGGACGCCGAGCGCGAGATGGTCGATCTGAAAAAAGCCCAGTTCATGATGAGCCGGCTCGGCGAGGAGTTCGCCGGCTTCATCAACAGCCTGGCGAGCTTCGGCTTTTTCGTCGAGCTCGACGACTACTTCATCGAAGGCCTGGTCAAACTCTCCAGTTTAACCGACGACGAGTACGATTATTACGAAAAGGAATACGTGATTCGGGGACGGCGCCGCGGGCGGAAATTCCGCCTGGGCGACAACGTGCGGGTCAAAGCGGTCCGCATCAACGCTTTTCGAAGCGAGATCGATTTCGAGCTGATTCGAGTCGAACCGGCGCGCTGATCGGATGGCCGCGGCTTAACCGAGATTGCGCTGCTTCTCGTGCACGTAGCACCACGCCCACGCGCCCGGCGGAATCGCGCGCATGACCGGATGCTGCGTCCGGTGAAAGTGTTTGGTCGCGTGGCGGCCGATCGAAGAATCGCAGCAGCCCACATGGCCGCAGGTCCGGCACTCGCGCAGCGCAACCCAGACGGTTCCCTCGGCGAGGCACTCTTCGCATGCGCCGGGAGTTTTCGGCGGCGGGAAATCGCCGAGCCCGAGGCCGTCCAGATGTTCGCAGGAATTTGCCATGATTTGCTCCGGCTCGATCAAACAAAATGGCGCGAATCCTTGCGCCGCGCCCGGCCATCGAAACGCAGGCGCCGATGGGACGCCATCTGTTCCAGCACGCAGGAGACCACCGCATACAGATTCGCGGGCTCGACGAACGGCCTGGCTTCGTCGGTCACCGCCACGATCAGGTCTCCCAGCGTCGTTTTGATTGGCTTTGCTCGCATGATTGTTCCTCCCGATAGTGAAATAGAGAGCAAGCCGCGTACCGGTGAAATCGCGATCGGAATACCGGGCAATCCCGGAGAATTTTTCCCGCTCGGGCGGCGAAGTGTTGAGCGGGCCTGCCCTTCTTTCGGCAAGTGCCGAAATATCGACTCGGCACGGCATGGATTTCAACCAGGTCAGCGTGCGCCGGTCGCAGCGCCGCAGGCGTGAGTTGATTCTGAAATGGCGTCCGGGAGCAGCACACTTCGCGGCGCAGCGCCTTCGTCCGGCTCACGCGCCCGGCTCTTCCGCGTCGTGCGCGTGGCCGATCGCCTGGCGCAGGGCGCGGTCGAGCTTGCCGCAGGTCAAAATGACTTTTTGCGAGTGGACCGCTTCGACCGCGGAAAGCGGCACGACGAATTCGCCGGCGTTCTCCACATAAATCACCAGCTCGTCGCGGCCGTGGGGCGACACCGCCCGCACCGCGCCGAACTCTTCGCCGCCGTCGGAAACGAAGGTCTGGTACCCGGCCGCGATCGCTTCGCGCATAGATCTGATCCTCCGCTCGTCTGAATTGGACTTGGGTCCCTGCCCGAGAGAGGCAATTTCAGGACCAGCGCGAGGCGCGCTGCCGGGCAGGATGATTTCACCGGGGGTAATCGCCAGCGAAAAATCCGCGCAGAATTTTATCTCGCCGGCTTCCAGCCCGCGCCGTCGAGCTCCCCGTTGATCCTGCGCGCCAGCGAATAATTGTAAATTCGCTCCAGCGCCGGCGCTTCTCTCGGCGCCAGGACTTTGAGCGCCTGGTCGAGATATTTTCTTTGCAGCTCGGCGCCGACGGTGCCGTCGGCGGTCATGATCGGCCGCACCTGATCGTAATATTGCCCGGCCAGATCTTCCCTGAGCTTCATGTAACGCAGCAGGATCGCGATCGTGCCGGCTTTATTCTCGCGCGCGTAGCGCAGGCCTTTGAGCGTGCCGCGCACGAATTTTTCCACCAGCGCGGGATCGGACTGAAGCAGTTTGTCGTGCGCCAGGATGCTGCCCTGAAGCTCGACGAAATCTTCTTTCAAATAGGAAACCAGCTCGCGAAAGCCGGCGTCTTTGACGGCGAAATTGAACGGCGGGCTGATCGTGCCGGCGTCGATCGTGCCGCTGCGCAGCGCGGCGGCGACCGTCGCAGGCAAGCCGAGCGCGAGAATCGTCGCATCGCGCCCGCCTTCGATGCCGCTGCGTTTGAGCGTCTCGCGCAGCAGATTGTCCGGACCGCTGCCCAGACCCGTCACGCCGATGCGTTTGCCGCGGAGGCTTTTCACGTCCTGCATCTCCGGCTTGGCGTAGAGCCAGAACATCGGGCGAAAAAAGCTCGTATACAAAAACCGCAGCGGCACGCCGCCGAGGATCGCCGTGTAGCCGGCGCCGCTCATGGACGCGAAATCGGCATTGCCGCCGATCAGTGCCGAGATGCCGAGGGTGTCGCGCATCACCACGAGATTTACGTCCAGGCCCTCGTCCTGGTAGTAGCCCTTTTCTTTGGCCGTCGTGAAGGCAATCACCACCATGCTGAGCGTCGGCACGGCCACGTTGACGGTGCGCGCTTGCGCTCTGGTAAAAAGAGCGGCGCTGAAAATGCTCACAAGAGCCGCGAGCTTCCAGTGGGTGCGCATGCGTTGGTCTCCTTTCGCCTTTCAGCCCGCGATCTCCGATCCTGCGACGACATACGGCACTTCGAGGCCGCGCGCCCGGTTCCACTCGGTGGCGACTAAAGATTGTCCCGTGACGCCGTTCGATTCATCCGAGGCCAGATAGACCGCGCACGGCCCGATGATTGCCGGGGCGAGCATGCGCACGCCGCGATTGCCGGGAATATTGCGGATCGCCTCGGTGGCAACGATGCCGCCGGGGTCGAGACAGTTGGCGCGAATACCGTGCGCTTGATTTTCCAGCGCCAGCACCTGGGTCAATCCTTCGACGCCGAACTTCGCGGCCGAGTACGGCCCGCGCAAGAGCTTGCCTCTTTTTCCCTGCGGCGAGGAAATATTGACGATCGAGCCGCCGCCCTGCGGGCGCATGATCCTGAGCGCCTCCCGGCTGGATAAAAAAACCCCGGTGAGATTGGTGTCGAGCACCTTGAGCCAGACTTCGAGCGGCGTCTCGGCCAATTCCAGATTCACCGGCCCGCCGCGCGGCCAGGCAAAGCCGGCGTTGTTGACGACGACATCGAGACGGTGAAATTTTTCCAGGATGCGGCCAAAAAGCGCCGCGACATCGCGCTCCGAGGTCACGTCGGCCCGGCACCCCAGGACTCTCTCGGCGGGCAAAGCCAATCGTGCGGCGGCCGCATCCACATCCGCTTGGGCCAGATCGCAGAGCGCCACGCGGGCGCCCTCCCGGGCCAACGCCTGAACGATCTCCCAGCCGAGACCGCGCGCGCCCCCCGTAACCAGAGCGACCTTTTCCGGCAGTTTCATTGTCAAACCGCGGCGGATGCCATATACACTAGCCGCATCTATAATGCGCCGCGGCGAAGCAATGCAAATCGCCGCGCAGGATTTGTGGAACCGCCGCTTTCGCGGATCGCACGATGCCGGGGAAAAAAGCGCTAAGCTGCGCCTCAGCGGTGCTCGTTTGCCTGTGGATGCGTCCGCCCGCGCCGGCGGCGCAAAGCCAGAAGAGTTTGCTGCTCGGCCTGGCGAGCATCAGCGGCGGCATCGAGACGCTCTACGTGACCAAAAAAATCGGCGCCTTCAAGCGCAACGGCTTGGACGTCGATTTTCTCCTGCTCCAGGGCGGCAGCCAGGCGCTTCAGGTGCTCCTGTCGGGAGAAATCAAGCTCATCAGCGGCGGCGGCGGCACGGCGGCGCAGCGCGCGCGCTTCAAAGGCGCGGGCAATCTTTTGGTCGCAACCTACACGCCGACCATGCCCTACAGCCTCTACGTCGGCAAGAGAATCTCGAACGCAAAGCAGCTCAAAGGCGGCAAGATCGCCATCTCCCGTTTCGGCAGCTCGTCGGATTTCGCCGCGCGATTTATGGTGAGCCGCCTCGGCCTCGATCCGGCCAAGGACGTCACGATCATGCAGATCGGCAACCAGCGCGAGCGCATGAGCGCCCTGATGAGCGGCTCGGTGGACGGCTCGGTGGTCGATGCGCCGAATACGCTGATCGCGCGCCAACAGGGCTTTGTCGAGCTCGCCGACGCATCCAAGCTCGGCCTCAGCTACCCGCACAACAACATCGCCGCCACCGAGCGGTTTATCCGGGAAGAGCCGCAGACGGTTTTCAATTTTCTTCGCGCCTTCGTCGAAGGCATCGCCTATTACCGCACGCACAAAGCGCAAAGCATCCAGATGATCAAGGAGTTCCTGCGCGTGAGCGACAACGCCATCGCCGAAGAAGCCTACGACTATTATTCGCGCATCACGCCGGCAAAGCCGTACCCCAACGTGGACGGCGTGCGCGGCGTGCTCGAGGAGATCGCGCTGACGGAACCGGCGATCCAAAACGCCAGGGTCGAGCAATTCGTCGACTCGAGCTTCATTGCCAAGCTCGATCAAAGCGGCTTCATCGACGGGCTCTATAAGAACAAATGACTTTTACCACGAAGGACGCGAAGGGGCGCGCCGTACCTTTAACTTAATCTTCGTGATCTCCGTGTCCTTCGTGGTGAAAAAATGCAACGCTATGGAATCCGAACTCAAAGAAATGCTCGCCTCTCTGCAGCGCACCGGCTACTGCCAGTGGATGAAAAGCGAAGGCGTGCCGGTGGTCGAAGGCTTCAGCGTCGAAGACGTGCGCGAGCTGAAGCTCGCTCCCTGGCGGCGCCTGGGCGGCAGCGGCGCGTTCGTTCATCTCTACGGCATGGAAGGCCAGACCGGCATGTACGTCGCCGAGATTCCGCCGGGCGGCGCGCTCAACCCCGAACGGCATCTCTACGAGGAAATGATCTGCGTTTTATCCGGCCACGGCGCCACGGAGGTCTGGCAGGAGAACGGTCCCAAGCAATTGTTCGAATGGGGGCCGTTCAGTCTGTTCGCGCCGCCGCTCAACAGCTGGCATCGCCTGGTCAACGGCGGCAGCGAGCCGGTGCGGCTGATGGCGGTCACCACCGCGCCGATCGCCATGGATTTTTACCGCAACGCCGATTTTATTTTTAACTGCCCGTTCACCTTCGCCGACCGCTTTCGCGCCGAGAATAATTATTTCGCCGCCAGCGCGAATTTCTACGCGGTCGGCATGCAGTCGATCTGGGAAACCAACTTCGTGCCCGACGCCAAAGACGTCAAAATCCGCGACGACCTTTACGTCAAAGGCGCCGACGTGGGCATGGTGCAGTTCGAATCGTCGAAGAACGCGCTCATCGGCCATGTCGCCGATTGGCCGGCCGGCCTTTATCACAAGGCGCACTACCACGGCGCCGGCGCGGTGATCGTGATTTTGAAATCGCAAGGCTACACCTTGCTCTGGCCGAAGGAGATCGGCACGCAGCCCTACACGATCGGACGCGGCGCCGACGTGGTGGAGCTTCGCTGGCGCGAAGGCAGCGTCTTGAGCCCGCCGAGCGGCTGGTTTCACCAGCATTTCAATATCGGCGAGGACGCCGCGCGCCAGCTGGCGCTGAGATTCGGCAGCCGGCTCCATCCGATCGGTTTGCACCAGGCAGCCAAAAAGAAAACCGACGGCGTTTATATCTCGGTCAAGAACGGCGGCACGATGATCGAGTACGAAGACGAAGATCCGGAAATTCGCCGCCGCTTCGAAGAAAACCTGCGCCGGGCCGGCACGCCGCTTCGAATCTCGCCGGCCAAGGAACCTTGAAAGGATCGCGCTACTCGGGAGATATTTTCATGGCCGCCAAACGCAAAACCCACACCGGCAAAAGACTTCGCTTCGAGGATCTCCTCTCCACCCGGCCCGGCACTCTCGCCGGGACGTTCATGCGCCGCTTCTGGCAGCCGATTCATCGCGCCGGAGATCTCGCCGCCGGACAGGCCAGGCCGATCGAGATCATGAGCGAGCGTTTCACGCTCTACCGCGGCGAAACCGGCGCGCCGCACGTGACGGAATTCCGCTGCCCGCACCGCGGCACCCAGCTCTCCGCCGGCTGGGTCGAAGGCGATTCGATCCGCTGCATGTACCACGGCTGGCTGTTCAACGGCGCCGGCCAATGCACCGAGCAGCCGGCGGAGGAAAAATCCTTTGCCGCCAAGATCCGCATCAAGAGTTTTCCGGCGCGCGAATATCTCGGTTTGATTTTCGCCTATCTGGGCGAAGGCGAAGCGCCGCCCTTTCCGCGCTTTTCACACATGGAAGAAGACGGCGTGCTCGAAGTGCTCTCGACGGAAATCTGGCCGTGCAATTTCTTTCAGCGCATCGACAACAACGGCGACACCTACCACGTGCCCTTTGTGCATCGCGGCGCCTATTCGGCGTCGTCGACCAATCAGCGCAGCGGCCTGCCGGAGATTGCCAAGGAAGAGAGCCCGTGGGGCACCACCGGCTACGCGAGTTTCGCCGAAGGCTGGCGCAACGTTTTCCAGTTTTTCATGCCCAACGTCTACGCCTTTCGCAATCCCTCGCCCGAGCCGGAATGCGCCTGGGAAGACCGCATGCAATGGGACGTGCCGCTCGACGACGAGCGCTCGCTGGAATTCCGCCTGCGCCGGCTGCCGCTCGCCGGCTCCGCCGCCGAAACATTCCGCCAACGCCAGGCCGCCGCGGCGGCGGAGCGGAAAATCTCCGTCGCGCAGATGGGCGAGGCCGTGCTCTCGGGCAACATCCGCTTTCAGGATCTCGATCATTTTTTCAAAGACAAAATCTCTCTCGTGCACGCGCAGGATTACGTCGCTCAGGTCGGCCAGGGCGCGCGCGCCGAGCGCGCGCGCGAGCATCTCGGCCGTTCGGACGCGGGGGTGATCCTGTTTCGCAGGATCTGGGAGCGGGAGCTGCGCGCCTTGGCCGAAGGCCGGCCGCTGAAAAAATGGGCGCTGCCCCAGGACGCCGAGATAAAGTTTCAGGAAGAGCGCAAAAAAATCGCCGAGAACGCGCAGCGCTGAGCGGCGCGGCGGCGAATTTCCGCGCCGCTGCGCCGCGGCATTCGACCGAAACCGCGCCCGCGTTGACGAATCCGAAAAATGTGAGCGCGCCTCCTGCGCGGGCGCCCCGCAGGGGGCGCCCCTACCCGGCCTGAACAGGCAGCGCCACCGTTCCTCGCCCCGCGCCCTCGACTCCCCGCCGCCAAGCAGCGCCAGCGGTTGCTTAATATATCGCTACGCGATAGTATCGTTATACGATATATTTTATGAGATCCCGGCAACCCGATTTTCAGGCCCTGGCGGAGTTTCGCTATCGAATCCGCCGTTTCTTGCGCTTCAGCGACGAGGCGGCGGAGCGCGCCGGGATCGAGCCGCAGCAGCATCAGTTGCTGCTCGCCCTGAAAGGCTTGCCCCCCGGCGTGCGGCCGACCATCAGCGCCCTCGCCGAGCGGTTGCAGCTCCGCCATCACAGCACCGTCGAGCTGGTCGATCGGCTGGTGGAGCGCGGTTTCTTGATTCGCCTGCGCGCCACCGACGACCGCCGCCGCGTGCTGATCCGGTTGACCCGCGAAGGGGAGCAGTGCCTGAGCGGCCTCGCTTCGCACCACTTGCAGGAGCTTCGCTCGGCCGGCCCTGAATTCGTCGCCGCGCTGCAAAGCCTGGCGCAAAACAGCGCCGCGCCCCAGTCCGCGCCCGTCCTCAAAAACGGAAAATAAAAAACCGGAAGGGAGAAACCTAATGGCGCACCAAAACGAAACTGCTGAGGAGCTGCTACTCGACGTAAAAGTCGCGGACGCCTCGCGCTGGTACAAGATCTACCTCAATCAGGAAAAGAAAATCCTCGGCGGCGTCGCGATCGCCGCCTTCCTGATCACCTGGGAGCTGGTCGGGAATGTCTTTCAGTTGATCAACCCCATGTTCATGAGCGCGCCGTCGCTGATCTTCAAGGCCGCCTACCAGATGTTCCGCAGCGGCGAGATCTACCACGACCTCTACGTGAGCGGCATTGAATTCGTCGGCGGCTACGCTCTCGCCGCCGTGGTCGGCATTCCCTTCGGCATCCTGACCGGCTGGTACAAGCGCATGAGCTATATCTTCGATCCGTTCGTCAACGCCATGAACGCGACGCCGCGGGTCGCGCTCTTGCCGCTGGTGATCATCTGGCTCGGCATCGGCATCATGTCCAAGGTCGGCATTATTTTTCTCGGCGCGGTTTTTTCGATCCTGATCAACACCCGCGACGGCGTCAAAACCACGCCCGCCAATCTGCTCAACGCCGCGCGCAGCTTCGGCGCTTCGGAATGGATGGTCTTCAAGACCGTCGTCGTGCCCTCGACGATCCCGTTTATTCTCACCGGGCTGCGTCTCGCGGTGGGCCGCGCCCTGGTCGGCGTGCTGGTGGGCGAGCTTTACGCCGCCACGGCGGGCATCGGGTTCATGATCACGGTAGCCGGCGCGACTTTTCAAACCGACAAGGTTTTCGTCGGCGTCGGCATTTTCGCGCTGAGCGGCATGATCGGGATGGAGTTGCTTACGAAGGTTGAAAAACGCTTCGATCGCTGGCGCCCGCAAGTCGGAGCCATGTAGTCAGAGCGTTGCGACCCCGCCTTTTCGCGGGCGCGCCCCGGGCGGCGCGCCCGCGCAGCGCATCGCGGCACGGGCAACCGGTTCGTAATCTCCACCGGTAGACAATTGGAGTTCGTCGTCCTTCGCGCGCCATCGCGTGCGCGAGAGAGGCGTGGGTGTATCAAAAAAGCGAGGTGTGTTTACATGAGCGAGTTAATGGACATCGTCGAAGATCGACTGGCGGATTTCACCCGCGACAAGCGCGTGCTGACGCTTTCGGCCATGGCGCTGGTCATCGGCGCGGCGAGCGCCGTGGTCGCGTGGGTGCTGGTGTGGCTGATCGCGGTGATCACGAATATCTCTTTTTACGGGCGCTGGTCGTCGGTCTTTCAGTCTCCCGATCATCATCACTTGGGTTACGCGATGGTCCTGGTGCCGGTCGTCGGCGGCTTGGTGATCGGCCTGATGGCGTACTACGGATCGGAAAAAATCCGCGGCCACGGCATCCCGGAAGCGCTCGAAGCGATCCTGTTCGGGCGCAGCGAAATGGAGCCCAAGGTCGCCGTGCTCAAGCCGCTGTCCTCGGCGATTTCCATCGGCACCGGCGGCCCCTTCGGCGCCGAGGGACCGATCATCATGACCGGCGGCGCGGTGGGCTCGATCTTCGCGCAGTTTTTTCAGCTCTCGGCCGCGGAGCGAAAGACGCTGCTGGTCGCCGGCGCGGCCGGCGGCATGGCGGCGATCTTCGCCTCGCCGGTCGCGGCGACTTTGCTCGCGGTGGAGCTGCTGTTGTTCGAATGGCGGCCGCGGTCGTTTATCCCGGTGGCGATCGCCGCCCTCACCGCAGCGGCGCTGCGCGTGCCGCTGCTTGGCGCGGGGCCGATTTTTCCCATCCCCGCGCATGCGATGTTGAATTCCGAAGGACTGTTCTTCGCGTTTCTGGTCGGCATCGTCGCCGGCCTGGGCTCCGGTCTGCTGACCACGATGGTGTACGCTTTCGAAGATCTCTTTAACAAGCTGCCGATCCACTGGATGTGGTGGCCGGCCCTCGGCGGCGTGTGCATCGGCGTCGGCGGACTGATCGAGCCGCGCGTGCTCGGCGTCGGCTACGACACGATTTACGAGCTGTTGCGCGGCCACATCGTCGGCCCGGCGCTGATCGGGCTTTTGATCGGCAAATCGCTGGTCTGGTCGCTGGCGCTCGGCTCGGGCACTTCGGGCGGCGTGCTCGCGCCGTTGCTGATGATGGGCGGCGCCCTCGGCGCGGCGCTGGCGCACCTGATTCCGATGGGCGACACCGGCCTCTGGGCGCTGATCGGCATGGCGGGCATGATGGGCGGCACCATGCGCTCGCCGCTCACCTCGATGATCTTCGCCCTCGAGCTGACCCAGGATTTCAATCTGCTCCCCGGACTGCTCGCCGGCTGCATCGCCGCCCACGGCGTGACGGTTTTGCTGCTGCGCCGCTCGATCCTCACCGAAAAAGTCGCGCGCCGCGGCTATCACGTGATGCGCGAGTACGGCGTCGATCCGCTGACGATGGTGCGCGTCGGCGAGGTGATGGACAAAAATCCGCCGCTGATCCCCGCCAGCATGTCGCTGATCGAGCTGTCGGATCGGATCGCGCGCCACGATCCGGCGGTGAGCCGCCACGAAGGCCTGTTCATCGTCGACGACAAGCAGCAGCTGACCGGCATCATCACGCGCGGCGACGTGGTGCGCGCGCTGGCCCAGAGCGCGCGCAACGGCACCACGGTCGCATCCGCCGGCAGCAGCAACGTCGTTATCACCTACGCCGACGATCTTCTGCTCGACGCGGCGAACAAAATGCTGCTGAACAACATCGGCCGCCTGCCGGTGGTGAGCCGCAAGGACCCGCGCCGCGTGGTCGGCTATGTCGGCCGTCGCAATCTCATGGCCGGGCGGCTGCGCCACTTCGAGGACGAGAACGTGCGCGAGCGGAGATTTCTCCAGCGCCAGGATCGCGCGCGCGAAGCCGATTTCGCGCCGTCCAGCGCGAGCTGAGAGCCCTGGCGCTCGGAGCCCCGCGCTTACGGCTTTCGCACCGCGACGCCGGCGCTTTGCTCCTGGAGGCGAAAAAGCGACAGGGTTCCCTGCTCCCCCCAGCCGCGATTGATCGCCTGAATCAGCGCCTGCTCGACCAGCGCCGCGACCGGCATCGGCACCGAGAGCCGCCGCCCCAGCTCGGTCGCGAGGCCGACGTCTTTTCGCGCCAGACCGATGCCGAAGCCGGCCGGCGCCTCGTAGTTGCCCTGGAAAACGATCTCGGGAAAATTTTTGCGCAATTGATGCAGCTGCGCGTCGAGTCCCCAGTGCATGCAGTCCCATAACAGCTCGGCATCGACGCCGGCTTTGGCGCCGAGAACCACGCCTTCGCCGATCGCCAGCCCGATGCCGCGCCGCACCAAATTGTGCGCCAGCTTGATCGCCGTGCCGTTTCCCAGACTCCCTGCGTAAATCACCCGCTCGCTGAAGCAGTCGAGCACGGGTTTGATTTCATGAAAATCCGCCGCGCTGCCGGAGGCGAGCACCTGCACGCTTTTTTGGGCCAGACCGTTCTTGCCGATGATCAGCGGCGCGTCCATCGCGCGCGCGCCGCGGCCGCGAAACTCGCCGGCGATGCGGCGGATCAGCTCGGGATCGCTGCTCGAAAGGTCGACGTAGAGACTGCCGCCGCCCACGCCAGCGACGAGACCGCTCGAGCCGAGCGCCGCCTGCTCGATTTCAGCGGGGCCGGGGAGCGAAGTGAAAACGATGCGGCAGCGGCGCGCGACCTCGGCGGACGACGCGGCGGGCTGCGCTCCCCGCGCGCGCAGGGTTGCCATCGCCTCGGCGCGAATATCGTAAACCACCATCGGATGGCCCGCGCCGAGAATATTCGCCGCCACCGTGCCGCCCACGGTGCCGAGGCCGATAAAGCCGATGGTTTCCATGCTTGATCCTCCCTGCGAACAGAGCCCGAAGTTTATCCGTTGAAGATAATAAACTTGCGCATGGCGTAATTGATCATCAACGCCGCCAACAGGTTGGCGCCGAAGGCATAGGTCGTGAGCATGCCGAAGCGGCGGATGAGCAGGCCCATTATCCACGTGCCGATGAAAATGGCCGCGCCCGAGACCAGATAAAAAAGCCCGACTTCCACCACCCAGTGATGCCGCCCCGGAACGAAGACCCAGTAAATATTGATCAGATAGGCGACCAGGTTGGAAACCAGAAACGCCGCGCCGTTGCTGAGCATCGAGTTGCGCGAGCGCGTGGCGTCGTCCAGCTCGGCGATCGGCAGGCCCAGCAGTCGGACCAGCCAGTCCCGCGGCTGGAGCGCGAAAAAAACTTTCCAGGCGACCAGGTGAAAGATCGCGATGTGCACCGCCGTGGCAACGGCGCCGCTCACGCTGTATTTGATAAACTGCAGCAAGTTGGCCGAATTTTCGGCGCAGAGAAATTCAACCGCGTTCAAGGCGCCCTTCCGTTCAAGGAACCGTCAAAGTCCGCGCCGGCGCATCGATCCTATTCGTAGCGCAGCGCTTCGATGGGGTCGAGGTTGGCCGCTTTCTTGGCGGGATAGAAGCCGAAGAAGACGCCCACGGCGCCGGAGAAAAGAAACGCGATGGCGATGATCGCCGGATCGATCAACGTCGGCCAGCGCGCCCATTGCTTGATCAGCTCGGAGCTGCCGACGCCGAGGAGGATGCCGATCAGCCCGCCGGTGGCGGCCATGACCACCGCTTCGACGAGAAATTGCAGCATGATGTCGCGGCTGCGCGCGCCCACGGCCATGCGGATGCCGATCTCGCGGGTGCGCTCGGTCACCGAAACCAGCATGATGTTCATGATGCCGATGCCGCCGACCAGAAGAGAAATCGACGCGACGCTGCCCAAGAGAATCGCCATCACCCGCGCGGTGGTGGTCGCGGCTTCGGCGATGTCGGAAAGATTACGCACGTTGAAATCGTCCTCGCGGTCCGGGCCGATGCGGTGGCGCTGGCGCAGCAGCGCGATGATCTGCTCCTGGGATTCTTCGACCCGCTCGGCGCTCACGGCTTTGACCACGATGCTCTGCACCCAGGTGATGCGCATGAGGCGTTTTTGCATCGTCGTGTAGGGCATCATGATCGTGTCGTCCTGGTCCGTGCCCTGACCGGTCTGGCCCTTGGCGCCGAGAACGCCGACGACGCGAAACGGAATGTTGCGGATGCGGATCACCGCGTCGAGCGCCTCGTCATTGCCGAAGAGCTGGCGCGCCACGGTCTGGCCGATGACCGCGACCTTGGCGGCGCTGTCCATGTCGCCTTCGTGGAGAAAGCGCCCTTCGACGACCTGCCAGTCGCGGATCTGCTGATACTCCGGCGCCACGCCCTGGGCAAGCGTGCCCCAGTTCAAATTTCCCGCCACCACCTGTTCCTGGCGGCGCAGCACCGGTGAAACGTAAGCGACCGACGGCAGCTCGCGCGCCATCGCCTTGGCATCGGCGTCCACCAGCGTGTTGACGTTGCCGAAGCCGGCGCGCACGCCGCCCTGCACGTTGCTCCCCGGCAGCACGATCAGCACGTTGGTGCCGAGGGCGGCGATCTGGGCGCGGATGGTCGATTTGGCGCCTTCGCCGATGGCGACCATGGCGATCACGGCGCCGACGCCGATGATGATGCCGAGCATGGTGAGAAAAGCGCGCAGCTTGTTGCGCCCCAGAGCGCGCAGCGCGATGCGCAAGGTCATCAATCCCTGCATGTCAATTCAGCGCCGCCCCCGGCGCCGCCTCGCTCCCCTTATCGGCGATCACCACGCCGTCGCGAAACATAATCTGGCGCCGCGCGTGGGCCGCGATGTCCGGCTCGTGGGTCACCAGGATGATCGTGATGCCCTGCTCCGCGTTCAACCGCCGAAACAGCGCCATGATTTCGTTGCTCGTGCTCGAATCGAGATTGCCCGTCGGCTCGTCGGCGAGAATCAGCGGCGGGCGGTTGACCAGCGCGCGCGCGATCGCCACCCGCTGCTGCTGGCCGCCGGAGAGCTGGTTGGGGGTGTGATCGAGGCGCTTGTCCAGGCCCACCAGGGCGAGCATCTCGAGCGCGCGCCGGCGCCGCTCGCGCCCGGCAAAGCCGTTGTACATCATCGGCAGCTCGACGTTTTCCAGCGCGCTGGTGCGCGCCAGCAGATTGAAGCCCTGGAACACGAAACCGATCCGCTGGTTGCGGATGTGCGCCCACTGGTCGGGCCGCAGCGAGCCGACTTCCTGGCCGTCGAGAAAATATTTTCCGGAGCTCGGCCGGTCGAGGCAGCCGAGAATGTTCATGAACGTCGACTTGCCCGAGCCCGACGCGCCCATGACCGCGACGAACTCGCCGCGCTCGATCGTCAGGTTGACGCCGCGCAGCGCCGGCACTTCGATGTCGCCCATGCGGTAGGTTTTATGAACGTCTTCGACCCGGATGAGCGCGCTCATCGAATGCCCACGCGGGCCGGTTGAAAGGGGTTGGCCGGCGCCTGGTTCTGCGCAGCGCCGCTCGACATGCCGATGATGACCGGATCGTTTTCCTTGAGCGGACCGCTGAGCACTTCGCTCTTGGTCCCGTCGGTGATGCCGACCTCGATATCGATCGACTGCGCCTTGTTGCCGCGCAGAACATAGACTTTGACCTGGCGCACGCGGCGCCCGGCGCTGCCTCCCCCGGAGCCGGGGCGGCTGGTGCGCCGCGCGCCCACCCGAGGCGCCGTGCGGGTCTGCTCCTGGCGCAGCAATTCTTCGCTCTCGTTTTTTTCCTCCGCCGGCTTGAAGCGCAGCGCCATGTTCGGGATCGTCAGCGCGTCTTCCTTTTCGCTCACGAGAAACTGCACGTTGGCGGTCATGCCCGGCTTGAGCAGCAGATCTTTGTTATCGATCCGCACCACCGCGTCGTAGGTGACGACGTTCTGCACGATGGTCGGGGCGTTGCGCACCTGGTGGACCTTGCCGCGAAAGCGGCGCGCGGGAAAGGCGTCCACCGTGAACGTCACCGGTTGCTCCTGGCGCACGTTGCCCACGTCGGCCTCATCGACGCTGGTGTGCACTTCCATCTTGGAAAGATCGTTGGCGATGGTGAAAAGCGTCGGCGCCTGCAGCGACGCGGCCACGGTCTGGCCGACGTCGACGTTGCGCGAGATCACCATGCCGTCCACCGGCGAGCGGATCACGGTGTTGTTGAGATCCACCTGCGCCTGGTTCAACCCGGCCTGCGCCTGCGCCGTCTGCGCCTGGTTGACGTTCAGCTGCGCCACCGCGGCGTCGTAGGCGGTCTGCGCCGCGTCGAGATCGCTCTGGGCCAGCAGCTCGCGCTTGCGCAGCTCGCGGCTTCGCTCCAGGGTCCGCAGCGCGTCCGCCACCGCGACTTTCGCTTTGGCATAGCTCGCCTGCGCCGCCAGCAGATTGGCCTGCGCCTGATCGACGGACGCCTTGAATTTATCCTGGTTCAGCTGCGCGACCACCTGCCCGGCCTTCACTCGGGTATTGAAGTCGGCCAGGAGTTTTTCGATCGTCCCGGAAACCTGGCTGCCGACCTGGACCGTCACGACGGCTTGCAATGTGCCCGTGGAGGAAACCACCTGGCGCACGTTGCCGCGGCTCGCCGGCACGGTGAGATAGGGCGATTCGGCGGGAGCGCTGACTTTGCGCCAGTAGGCAAAGCCGCCGCCCGCCACCAGCACCAGCGCCGCGCCGGCGAAGACGATCTTCTTGAGCCTCATGGCGCCTGTTTGAGAAGACGAAAAACCTTGACCGAAAAATCGTTGGCATCGCGCCGCGCCAGGCGCCGATAGGTCAGGCCGGTGGTGATCTCCGCGTTGGGCTCCTGATCTTCGATGACCTGTTCCAGCGCGATTTGAAAACGCGACACCGGCGCGGCTCCGGCCATTTCGTACTCGAGCTCGCGCACGCTGCCTTTGAGATAAAAGTTGACGGCGCGGTCGCTCACCATCAAGGTCACTTTGCCCGCGGTTCTTAAATTCTTAGCCGTCGAGCTGTCCTTCCAGAGCGCCATCTCCAGAGTCGAAGCATTCTTGGCGACGATTTCGTAATACGACAGCAGCGCCGGATGGGCCCAGCCGGCGGGGTCGAGGCTAAAGATCGGGATGATCTTGCCTTCGTGCGCCTCGATGTCCGCTCCGCTCAGCCGCCGCTGCAGCGCCGGCGGCATCTCTTTGCCCAACAGTTGCGACATGCCCGCTCCTTCGCTCGGCGGATGCTTTATAGCCGATCTAACGGTCGAGAACCAGCTCCTGCCTCTTCCCGAATCCCTGGGCGTTGTCGATGTAAAAAAGCTTCTCCGGGATCACGCAGTAAAATTTCACCTTGAGAAAAGCCTTGTAGAAAATCCCGCTGTCCGGGTTGGTAAAAAGCTTGATCACCTCGGGATACTTGCGCGCATAGATCGCCATCGCTTTGGCCTTTTCCAGCACGCCGTCGACCAACTCCGCGCGCCCTTCGAGCTGAATGCCCTGGATCGCGCGCCAGTCGTGGTAGTCTTCCTGAATCGTCACGGCGACTTTGGGATTGACGGCGAGGTTTTGGCAATGGCGCGAGTCGGGCGCGGAAAAAAAATACAGGCGCAGATCGTCGCTGGCAAAAAACACCGTGGCCGCCCAGGGCGCATCGCCGCTCGAGGTGGCGAGGGTCATGGTGTTGTGCGCGCGCAGATAATCGAGCACCTGCGTTTTCAATTCATCGGCCATTTTTTTATGCCTCGATGTATGGCCGTAAACCCGCACCCATGGGCGTCAGGACTGACGCGCCAGCGGCGCCTGGCGCAAAGCCGCGAGGTTCGCCGCGCCGACGCAGAGCATGCTGACCTTGAGCTCATGGATGACAGCGGCGATGAATTCCATCACCTTGGCCGAGGACTCCAGCGCCGCGGCGAGGAGCGGCTGGCCGAAGCCGGCGAGGTCGGCGCCGAGGGCGATCGCCTTGGCGATATCGACGCCGCTGCGAATGCCGCCCGAGGCGATCAGAGGAATTTCCGGCAGCGCCCGGCGCACGCTGACGAGCGCCTCTTCGGTGGGAATGCCCCAGTCGGCGAAAGCGGTGTCGGGCCGCTGGCCTTGCTTGAGAGCGCGCTTGGCCTCGACGGCGGACCACGACGTGCCGCCGCGGCCGGCGACGTCGATCGCGCGCACGCCGGCGCGCTGCAAGCGTACGGCCGCGTCGGCGGAAATGCCGTTGCCGACTTCCTTCGCCACGACCGGAACCTCGAGGGCGCGGCACACCGCCGCGATTTTTTCTTCCAGCCCCTTGAAATTGCGGTTGCCCTCCGGCTGCACCGCTTCCTGCAGCACGTTCAAATGCAGGATCAGCGCATCGGCGCCGATCATCGCCACCGCGCGCCGGCACTGCCCGACGCTGTAGCCGTAGTTGAGCTGCACCGCGCCGAGGTTGCCGAACAGAAGAATGTCCGGCGCCACGTCGCGCACCTGAAACGAAGCCGCGGCGCTCGGCTCTTCGATCGCCACGCGCTGGGAGCCGACGCCCATCGCCAGCCCGAGCGCCTGGGCCGCCGCGGCGAGATTGCGATTGACCTTGCGCGCCAGATCGAAGCCGCCGGTCATGGAGGAAATCAGGATCGGCGCTTGAAGCCGTTTGCCGAGAAATTCCGTGCTCAGATCGATCTCGTCGATGTCGAGCTCGGGCAGCGCGTTGTGCACGAAGCGATAGCGGTCGAGGCCGGTGCCCCAAGGGCTCGCCACGCTTTCGGTGTCGAGGCAGATTTCGAGATGCTCTTTTTTACGTTTCTGGGTTTTGGTGAGGGCTTGGCCCGGCCCGCGGCGTGGCATGATTGCGCAGCGACAGCGACATCACCGCTGCTTCTTCGCTTCCTTGCGTTCTTTGGCGGCGCTGATCGGCGTGGTTTTCGACGCGTCGGGGTGGCGGCTCATGCCCTCATCGTCCCAGCGATGAAACAGCTTCACGTCGATGTCGAATTGATCGAGGATGCGGGTCACGGTCTGATTGATGATATCGTCCAGGGTTTTCGGCCGATGGTAGAAGGCCGGCACCGGCGGGAAAATCACCGCGCCTATGCGCGTGAGCGCCGCCATCGCTTCCAGATGACCGAGATGGAGCGGCGTCTCGCGCACCACCAGCACGAGCTTTTTGCGCTCCTTCAGCACCACGTCGGCGGCGCGCACCAGCAAATCGCCGCCCAGCGAATGGGCGATGCCGCCCATGGATTTCATCGAGCAGGGCGCGATCACCATGCCTTCGGTGCGAAACGAGCCGCTCGAGATGCTCGCGCCGACGTTATTGATGTCGTGCACGACGTCGGCCATCGCTTCCACGTCCTTGATCGAAAAAGGCGTTTCGACCTGGATCGTCATCCGGCCCGCCTTGCTCATGACCAGATGGGTCTCGATCTCGCCGATCTTGGACAAAATCTCGAGCATGCGCACGCCGTAGATCGCGCCGGTCGCGCCCGAGATGCCGATGATCAATCTTTTTTTCAATTGACGAACTCCCAGGTGAGCGGATCGCCGTCGGCAACGCCGAGATGCTCCTTCAGCCGGAGCGGCGCGACAATCTCGATCTTGTCCTTCGGATAATTCTCCACTTCGGGCACCAGAATCGCGCCGGCGATTTTTTCGCCCGCGCTGCGCGCCAGGATGGCGATGGGAAACAGCCGCGCGCTGCAAAAACCGTTCGCGGCGGGCGCCAGCGGCAGAGCGCCGGAGCCGGCGCGCACGCGCTGCCAGGTGGCCGCGTCCTGAGGCTCGCGGGGATGCACGTTCAAGGTCGCGGGAAACGCCTCGAATCCCAGCGCCTGCCGCAAAGCGGACTGCACCCAGTCGAGCGCCATGAACGAGGACGCCTGGCCCAGATCGGAAAAAATGATTCCGCTCATGCGCTGCACGGCCTTGGGCTCCTCAGTGATGGGACAGCGAAGCCGCGCCGCCGCCGCGCCGCACTTTGACGACCTCGGCGAGAATCGACAGCGCGATCTCCGCGGGGGTCTCGGTGGCGATATCGAGTCCGATGGGCGCGTAGACCCGCGCGATCAGCTCCTCGCTGATCTTGTCCTCGTCGCGAAATCTCTGGAAGCAGGCTTTGATGCGCCGCCGGCTGCCGATCATGCCGATGTATTTGGCCTCGGTGGGCAGCACCACCCGCAGGCACGGCTCGTCGTAGGCGTGGCCGCGCGTGATCAGCACGATGTAGCACGACGGCGTGATCGTCATTTCCCTGAGCATCTGCGCCATGTCGCCGACCAGCACTTGGTCGGCGTCGGGGAAACGCTCGCGGTTGGCGTAAAGCAGGCGGTCGTCGATGACCGTGACGTGGAAATCGAGAACTTTGGCGATCTTCACCAGCGGCACCGCGATGTGGCCGGCCCCGACCACGATCAAACGCGGCGGCGCGGGCATGACTTCGAAGAAAACTTCGAGCCTGCCGCCGGCCTGCGGAACCTCGAGCGCGACCAGCTGCGATTTCTCGGCGCGCAGGCGCGCCGCGCTTTCCTGGACGATGGCCTCGATCACGTGCGGCTCGCCGACGGTCTCGCCGATGACCTTGCCCTCGCGCACCAGGCATTTCGCGCCGGGCTCGACCCGCACGCCGGCATCGACCTCGACCACGGTGGCGAGCACCGCCGGCGCACCCTGATCGCTGATCCGAACCAGCTCCTCTGAAAACGAGGTCATTTGCCGCCGGCGGCTCCCTGATCCGAATCCTTCCACCACGGATCGATGAAAACGTTCATGATGCCGCCGCACACCGCCGGGCTGTCCGAAGAAATATCGTCCAAAAGATCCACGCGCACGGTGCGCGGCTTGCGCGTGCGGATGACTTCGATCGCTTCGCGCTTCACGTCCGCCTCGCCGCAGCCGCCGCCGATGGTGCCGAGGATTTCGCCCCAGGCGGTCACCACCATTTTGGCGCCGACCTCGCGCGGCGTCGAGCCTTTGGTCGAAACGATCGTCGCCACCGCCAGGGTTTCGCCCTTGTCGAGAAACTCTTTCACCTGGTGGTAAATGGAATCCTTCTTCTTGCTGCTTTCAAGATCCGCATCCGTATAACAAGCGCCCGGTCCAGCCATTTTGATTCCCTCCAATTACAGGGTCGAGGATTGAAGATTGAGGATGGAGGATCGCTAAATTCGGAGAGAGAAATCTTTCGCGATCCTCGATCCTCTATCCTCCATCTTCATTTGATCAAGCTACCATCTTCTGCAGCGTCCGCCCAAGGTTCACCAAACTGTTGACGTTGTGCACCGACAAAAACATGTCGAGGTAGGGCAGCGCGGCCTGCATGCCCTTGCACAGCGGCTCGTAGTTCTCGCTCGCCAGCAGCGGATTGAGCCAGATGATTTTTCGGCAGCGCCGCTTGAGATCCTGCATTTCGCGCTCGAGCAGGCTCACGTCGCCGCGGTCCCAGCCGTCGCTGATGATCACGACAATGGTCCGATGGGTCACCATGCTCGGCGCAAAGTCGCGGTTGAACGTGTGCAACGAGCGGCCGATGTTGGTGCCGCCGGACCAGCCGAGAATGCTGCCCGAGATTTTTTCCAGCGCGTTGACGATGTCCTTGGTGCGAATTAAATGGGTGATACGGCTGAGCGAGGTGCTGAACACGAAGGTCTCCACGCCCCACAGCTCGTTTTGCAGGCCGTACATGAACTGGATCAAAAACCGGCTGTAGCAGTCCATCGAGCCGCTGACGTCGCAGAGCAGCACCACTTTGGTTTTCTTGATGCGCCGCTTGCGGCGCACCAGATCGATCAGCTCGCCGCCGTGCTTCATGCTGCGCCGCATGGTCCAGCGCGGATCCACGGTGTTGCCCCGGCGGCCGATCTTTTTGCGCCGGCTGATCTGGGTCGCGATTTTGGTCGCGATCAGGAGAATCGCGCGCGCGATCGCGCGGCTTTCCTCCACCCCCATTTCGCTGAAGTCCTTGCGGTTCATCAGCTCCTGCGGGCTGTAGGTCGGCACCGAAAATTCGTCGAGGTTTTCCAGCGGCAGATTTTCCTTGGCGATGGTCTCCGCCGTCGCTTCTTCCAGACCGCCTTCTTCGTCGCCGCCCTCGGGCGCCTGGGACTCGGTCGGCGTGCCTTCGATCTGCATGGTTTCCATGGGCACGCGCTCGTAGCTGAGCTCGCGCCAGAAGCAATCGAACAAAAGATCGAAGGCCGGAAAATCCTCTTTTTGCGAGATCATGTTGGCGCGCAGCAGAGCGCGAAAGTCCGCTTTCTCGGCGAGGTCCACGTGTTCCACCGCGCGCGAGGCGTCGAGCACCTGGCTGAGGCTCACCTTGACGCCCAGCTGTTTGAGCGCGCGTCCGAACGCCATCAGGTTCGGCAGGGTGCCCCGGCCGCGCGCCGAAGCCACGCTGTTGATCGCCGCTGCGACGGTTTCCGCGGAAATTTCCATCGAAATCAGCTCACCATTTCAGGGGAGGTCCTCAAGAGCGCGTCCAGGTTGAGCTGGCGCCCTTCCACCTGATCGCGCAGATGATGCAGATCCTCGCGGTACTTGAAAACGCAGCCCATGGTTTCGACCACGGTCTTGTCGTCGAGGCTTTTCCGGTTGAGCGCGATCAGCGCCGACGCCCAGTCGAGAGTTTCGGCGACCCCCGGCCGTTTGTAGAAATTCATCTCGCGCACCTTCTGCATGAAGGCGCAGATCTGCTGCGCCATTTTGGCTTCGACCTGGGGAAACTTGGTGGTGATGATCTCGTATTCTTTCTCGAAGGTCGGGTACTCGATCCAGTGATAGAGACAGCGGCGCTTGAGCGCGTCGTGGATCTCGCGGGTGCGGTTGGAGGTCAAAAACACATAGGGCCGGTGCTTGGCCGCGATCGTGCCCAGCTCGGGGATGGTGATCTGAAAATCCGACAGCACCTCGAGCAGAAAGGCCTCGAACTCCATGTCGGCGCGGTCGATCTCGTCGATCAGCAGCACCGGCGGATTGGCGCCGTCGGTCTGGATCGCCTCGAGCAGCGGCCGTTTGACCAGATAGTCTTCGCTGAAAATTTCGGTTTCGACCTGCTGCTTGTCGCCGTGCTCGACTTCCTCGAGCTTGATGCGCAGCATCTGCTTGGGATAGTTCCACTCGTAAAGCGCGGTGTTGGCGTCGAGACCTTCATAGCACTGAAGCCGGATCAGCTTGGCGTTCAGCACCTTGGACAGCACCTTGGCGATCTCGGTTTTGCCCACGCCGGCTTCGCCTTCGAGGAGCAGCGGCTTGCCCATCACGAGCGAGAGATAAACCACCGTCGCCAGGGCGCGGTCGCACACGTATTTTTCCTTGAGCAGGACTTCCTGGACCTGTTCGATCGTCAATTGGTTTGGATTCACGCTCGCCTCGCCTGAAAAAAATTTATGATTGGCCGGTTCCACAGCGGATCGAGTGAGCGTGGCGGATCAAAGGCTAACCGCTCAGCATACCCTCCAGTGCAAGGTCTCAGCCAGTTTGGAAATCGTATCACGATACTCTCTTTCAAAAGCCCGATCAACGTCGCTCAACCCGCTCACGCCGCCGCGCGGCGCCGTCCGAACCGTCCGTCTTCATCATAACAAACCGACTGCATTTAGGAAAATCCCGGAGCCCGCGCAGACCTCTCCCGCGCCGGGCCCGGCAACTGCAAGCGGCGGGGCCGAGCTCGGGATTAAAGAAAGGAAAAACTAATTGCGACGATGAAGGCGGCTTGAATGCGCCGGACGCGGCAAGCGACGCTCTGATCTGATGTACCGCCTGCGGATCGCCGAAGCGGCCGACGCGCACGCGATGTCAGATTTTGCTCGGCGCCTGAATCGTCGTGACGTAGGCATCGAAGCCGCTTCGGCACAGCGCCTGCATCACGGTGCACGCTTCCCTCTGATCGGCCAGCGCGGCGACCCGCACGGTCCAGCAGCGCTCCGGCTTGCGCTGGAGCGGCACCGCGAGCCGGCTCGCGGCCCGGTAAACCGGCCGCGCCGCAGCGTTCGGCGCGGCGATGGCGGCAGGATTCGGCCCGGGCTCCGCGGGCGCGGCCGCCTCGCGGGCTGCCGCTGTCGGATCCGGCCGATCGACGTTCGCCCACAGGACCGTATCGCGCGCAAATGCCGGCGCGCCGGGTCCGAAGGGAGAAAGCGCTGCGCCGGGACCCGGAGGCGGCGCGCTGCCCGCAGGCGGGCGCGCGGGCGATTCGGGGGCGGCGGGCGATTCGGCCGGCGGCGCCGGCTGGGCCGGCGGGGCTGGCGGCCGGCTCTGCGCCCGCTCGCGCGCCATGCGCTCGAGCTCGTTGCGCACCGTGTTGAGCCTGGTCTTGAACTCTTCGGTCACGTAGCGCGCCTCGGTGCGATTGCGAATCACGTGCGGCGTGATCAGCATGATCAGCTCGGTGCGGCTGGTGTCGTCGCTGGTGGTGCCGAAGAAGCGGCCGACGATCGGCAAATCCATCAGGTACGGCACGCCCGAGCGCGTGCGCGTTTTGTTCTCGCCGATCAGCCCGCCGATCACCAGGGTTTCGCCGTCCAGAACCACCGCGGTGGTTTCGGCGTCCTGAGTGTTGAAGGTCGGAAACGTCTCGCCGTTGCCGCCGACGGCGATGTTGTCGCCGAGCGCGCTCACTTCGGCTTTGATCTGGAGATTGACCAGTCCCTGGGCGTTCACCTGCGGAATGATCGTCAGAATGCGGCCGGTGTTGCGATACTCGATGGTCGTGCTCGAGCCGATCGCGCCGGTGGACGCGGTGATCGTGCCCGTCGGCACCGGCACCTCGGCGCCGACCTGGATGCGCGCCGGGCGGTTGTCGCTGGCGAGCACGCTCGGCGAGGAGAGAATCTTCACGCGCGAATCGGTCATCAACGCGGTGACAAAGGCCCGCACGGTGTCGCCCGTGCCGATCACCCCGCTCACGCCGCCGCCCTTGGCAAAGGCGGCCAGCGCGCCGGTAATGATCTGGCCGCGCGAGTTGAAAGTCTTGTCGAAAATTTTCACGTCGCCGAAGTTGCGCAGGATCTCGTAATCGACGCCAAAGGTCTCGCCGTTTTTCAAGTCCACCTGCAGAATCAGCGCATCGATCAAAACCTGGCGCGGCACCGCGTCCAGATCTTTGAGAATGTTTTTGATGTTCTGAAACTCCTGCGCCGTGCCGTAGATGATCAAGGAATTGGTCGCCGGATCGGGCACGATCCTGAGTTGTTCCGGGGGCGGCTGCTGGCTCTGCGCTCCCGGCGCGGGCGGGCGCGCCGCGCCGGGCGCCGGCGGCGGCGCGACCGGCACCGGCACGGAAGAGCCCGGCGCCGCCGGAGCCGGCACCGCCGCGTAGGCGCCGAGGGGTTGGCTCTGGCCGAAGGAGCCGGAGGAGCCGGAGGAGCCGAAGGAGGAGCCCGGCGTGCTTCTCCCGGTCATATTGCCCAAGCCGCTCGAGGTCGTCGAGCGATGCAGATCCTGCAAGGTCCGCGTGCTGTCGCGCCGCCCGCTGGCCGGCTGGCCGAGGGCCTGGCTCAAAACGTCGGCCAGCTCCGTCGCCTTGCCGTTTTCCACCGGATAGATGAAAATCCGCCGGCCCGGGCCCTCGGCGACCACGTCGATGCGGTCGAGCCAGCGTTTGGCATAGGTCCACGCGGCCTCGCTGTGGCTGATCACGAGCAGCTGGTTGATGCGCGGCAGCGGGATGAACTCGGCGGCAAAATTCTCGGCCTGCGGCGCCGAGGAAGAAAAGGACTGCATCACCTTGGTCATTTCCTGGCTGAGCTCTTCGGCGCTCGCGACTTTGGGCTGATAGATTTCCATGCGCGTGCCGGCGAACACCTGCACGTCGATCATCTCGGCGATTTCCGCCAGGCGCTGAATGTTCGACGGCAGATCCATGACGATCAGAAAATTGCCGCGCGGGTTTTCCACGATCTCACCGCCCGGCTGCAAGAACGGCGTCAGCACCCGCTTCATTTCCGCCACCGAGAAAAAGCGCACGGGCAGCACCTGCAGCGCGAAGCTGTCCTCGCGGCTCTGCCCGGCGGGACGCGCCAGGCCTTTGCCGTCTTTGATCGGCATGATGTGGTAGAGATTGCCGGTGCGCACGGCCACCGCGCCGTTCATGCGCAGAATCTGATGGAATATCGGCAGCAGGTCTTCCGCGCGCAGCGGTTCGGCGCTGTTGATCGTCACCGTGCCTTTGACGTCGGGATCGATGGTGTAGGTGAGGTGCAACTGCTGGGCGATGATGTGAATGATCTCGATCAGGTCGGCGCGGTTGAAGTTGAGCGAGATCATGCCGCCCGAGGGAATCCCCGGCGCAGCGCCGAAACGCCGCTGCGGCGTCGGCGGGGTTGGCGGCGCGGCCGGCGCCGCGGCTTCGCCCGCTTCTTGCGCCGGCGGCGCAGCCGGCGCCGGCGCGTTCGGCGCGCCGGGTTGCTGCGGCGGCGACGGCAGTGATTGTTGCAGCGCCGGCGCGGGAACCCGGCGTGGAATAACCGGCTGGCGCAGGATCGGCGGATTGTTCGGATCGGCAGGCTGAGCCGCCCCCGGCGCAGGCTGCGCGGGCGCCGCCGGCGCGCCGGGAGCCGGTTGCTGCTGGGCGGCCAGCGGCGCCACGAGGCCGGCGATGATTGCCGCGCCGGCCCATCCGATTATGCGCTTTCCTGCCATGAAACTTTCCCTTCTCCGGATCACGATTCCGGGGCCGCATTCCCCGGCACCGGCACCCTGCCGCGGCGCGGCAGATTGGGAATCACGCGCGGCGCCGCGCCGGCCCCCGGCGCGACAATCTGACCGGGCAAGGCCCGCGGCGGAGCTGCGTCGACCTTTCTGAAATAGTCGAGCAGCACTTCCACCCGCGCTGCGTCCTTGGTAAAGACCACTTTCTTGTCGGCGATCTCGGACAGACGGTAGCCTTCGAGATCATCGCCGAGCTTGAGCCGCATGGCCTGCGGCGCTGCGGCGGGTTGCCCCGGACTCGCATTGCCGTCCTGCAAAATCGCCGTGCGATTGTTGCCGATGATCACCGTGCCGACCAGAATCATATTGCGCACCCGCTGGTAGGAGCGCGAATTTTCTTCCGCCTCGCGGGTCGCGCCCGCGCCTCTCTCGGGATCGAAAAGATTTTTGCTCACGATGATGTCGGTGCTGGTCAAGGGCCTGGTTGGAGCCGCGGTTTTTTCTCCCGCCGTGGCGAGCGGCGCCGGCCTTGAAGGCGCGGGCAAATCCCACGGACCTTCTTTCCACGAACGGTAGGCGCGCCAGCCGACCAGGCCGATGGCCGCCGCCAGCAGAATGCTCAGCAATGACGATCGGGTTAAAATCGCTATCCTCTACAAATATTCCTGGTCGAAAACCGCGCGTCAGGTTACGCCCTTTGGCAAACAGGGTCAAATATCGGCCAAAGTATACAGCTTCGCGCCAGCTTTGAAAACGAAGAATTGCGCCGCGATGCGCCGCCCCGCGCCGCGCCAAGGCTGGGTATAACCGGGAAAAGTTACAGCGCGATAAACACCGGGAAGCACCGAGGCCAGGGCGCGTAATTTTTATTGAGCGCACCGGCTCGGATGAGTTGAATCGCTACGCACGCGGCGCTCAGGCGCCCTTTTTCGGCGCGCCATTGGCGGGCGCCGCGGGATTGTCGCCCTTCGCCGCCGCTGCGGGGGCACGGGCGTAGCCTGCGACGGTGAGACTGATGCGCAGGTTTTGCGCCGGCAGTTGCGGCGTGCCCGGCGGCTGGGGAAAACCGATGGGTCGAAACAGCGAGCGCACGTTGACCTCGTCGATCACCAAAAGCCTGGGCGAGGTTTCCAGGCCCTTGATCAGGTTGGCGACCTGCTGGATCTGGCCGCCGATTTCCATCTGAATGGCGATCTTGGAAAACGACCCTGCCGCCTCGGGGTTGAGCACCCGCGTGGTAATCACCTGGGTGCCTTCGCGGGTGGCCAGCGCCTGCACCGTCTCCTGGAGATCGGAAGCGCTCACCGAAGGCGTGTCGCCGGTGAGAAGTTTGGGCTCCTGCGCTTTGACTTGGGCGCGCGCCGCTTCGAGCGCGGCGAGCAGCGCTTCTTTCTGGCCCAGGTAGCGGCGGTTTTTCGCCAGCAGTTGCGGCTGGCTCTCGAGCTGTTGTTTCACCCAGTCGCGCCGCTCCAGAAACGGCGTCACGATGGCGATCTTGCCGACGAACACCACCAGGATCACCGCGGTCAGCAGCGCCAGGCTGCGTTCGCGCCTGGAAAGTCTTTGCCAGAACCTGCTCATGGCCTTGTCCTGGTTTCCTTCGCCGGCGGGCTCTTGCTCTCTTTCACTTCGGCCGGTTTGGCGCCGGGCTTGGGCTTTTCCAGATCGGCTTTCAGCGAAAAAGTCTCGCGGTTGTCGCGGCCGCGGTTGGACGGCGCGTTGAAACCGACGTTTTCGAACAGCGGCGAGCGCTCGAGCAGCGGTATCAGCGCCGAGGCGTTTTCGGCGTTGCCCTGGATTTCCAGCGAGCCGGCGCGGTAGCGCAGGTTGGAAAAATAGGCGCTGTTGGGCACGACCTTGGAAAGCTCGTCGAGCACGCGCAGCACTTCGCCGCGGCGCTGATCGAGATCGGCGAGGAGCGCGGCTTCTTTGCGCAGCTGCTCGAGCTGCGTTTCCTCGGCGCGCAGCGCCTTGATCGCCGGCTCGATCTTTTGATTTTCGTTTTGCAGCTGGCGCAGCCGCAGCTCGTCTTTGATCGGGAAGCTCGCGCCCCAGCCGAGCAGCGCGATCAGCAGCAGCGCCGCGAGCACGGTGTTGATCAGCGAGAAAGGATGAGCGCTCTCGCCGTTGGTTTCATGGCGGAGAAAATTCGCGCCGAGCGACGCCTCGCGCACGCCGCGCAGCGCCGCGCCGAGCGCCGGCAGGATTTCGGCTTCGAGCGGCTGCGGCAGTCCTTTCAGGCGCTCGGCGCCGAGGGTGGTCAGATCCGGCGCCGCGGCGAGCTTGCCTTCGGCGAGGCCGTTGAGCGCCGCGAGGTCGCCGCAGCGATAACACTGCGGCACCCGGCTCAGTCCTTCCTGCAACAACTCCTGAGCCGGGCCCCTGGCCCACTCGGCGGCGGGGAAGCGATGGCAATACAGCAGCTCGGTGGCGGGCTTCCAGCGATGGTCTTTGACCTGCACGCCGATCATCTCCCAATCTTGCGCGTGCGCCGCCACCATGGCGGCGCCGCCGGCGCCGGGCGCGCCGGTGAACAGGAGATAATTGGCCAGAGCGGTGGCGGTGGTCTCGACGCCCTTCGGCTTGATGCCGAAGGATTCGAGCAAGCCGAGCAGCCCGTCGAGGGTCTTTTTCGGCACGGCGAAAACGTAGACGCCGAGCTTCTCGCCCTTTTTGCCGAGCGGATAAAAATCGTAATAAATGTCCTCGCGCTTGAACGGCAGTTGGCGCTCGATCTCGTAGTCGAGCACCTGCTGGAGATTGTCCTGCGCCGCCAGCGGCAGAAACACTTCCTGGGTGATCGCCTGATCGCGCGCCAGGCAAAGGTAGACCTCGTCCCGCGCGGGATTGAAATGGGGCAACAGCGACATCATCGCCTGGCGCAGCGCGCGCTCGTGGGAATCGCCCTCGGCCTTGAGCGCGATCTCGCGCACGTCGTCGGCCACCCAGCCGGTGAGCTCCGAGATCCCCTGGCGGCCGTCGCCCAAGGCGAGCTCGCGCCGCTCTTGCTCGAGGAGCGAGAGCCTCAGCAGCTGTTTGCGCAGCCGCACCAGCACCAGCCGATCGCCGGCCAGGTAGAGTCCGGCGCTGGTCAGAAAATCGGCGCGGGAAAGATTTTTGAGACTTGTTAAAGCGCTCATCGCCGCCGACCTCTCGATCCGATTGCCGCCCGCCGCGCGTCCATGCCCGGCATTCTACTCGATGGCGCGGTTTCGCGGTAGCGCGACATCGCGGTCGAGCCAGCGCACCAGCTCGAAGCCCTGCGCGCCGCCCAGGCGCACCACGCCTTTCACGCGCCGGCCCGCGCGCGCTCCCGCGGGGCGCCCCTCGGCCTCCACCGCGACGATCGAAGGATTGGTGTAAATAAATGTCTGCAGCGCCGCATCGGCTGCGCCGATGCCGAGGAGCGGCAACAGATCGCCCAGACTTTTTTCCGAAAGCTTTTTCCGCTCCTCGACGAAGAGCCGGCATTTTTCCAGCGGGATGCCGGTGAGCGCGTGAATGACTTGCGCGGAAGCCGTGCGCAGGTTGACCCGGTCGATCGGGCTATCGACGGTAAAGATTTCTCTGAGCGCGATTGCCGGGCCGCCTTCGGCGGGACTGTTCTCATCGCGGTAGCCGAAGAACAATTCCGGCGTCATGCCGCGGATCCAGAGCAAATCTTCCACCGTGTCGAGGGGGCCGTTGCGCGCGCTGTAGGCGGGCTCCTGGGCGGCGTAGTAATCGTTTTCCGCGCCGTTGGCGCGATGCAGGTCGTCGGCGTCGCGCCAGTCCATGATCGAATCCACCAGGATGTCCCGGCGCGCGTCGTCGAGACCGAGATTGGTGAAAACCCGGCGCAGGGTTTCGTCGTTGACCCGGTTGATGTTGATCTTGCCGCTCTCATCGATCAGGCGCACCCGAAAACTGCCCGAGCCGAGCTCCTGCTCGTAGTAATCGCCGGCAAAGGGGTCGGTTTTCCTGGCATCGGGGAGCTGGCCCGACTGCGCTGCGGCGCGCTGTTGATTCAAAAAATCATAAAGCCCGCGCTCGAAACCGGCGACGGCCAGATAATAGCCGAGCGTCTCGTCGCTGAAGCGCTGCGACGCCGCCGCCTCTTCGCGCGCCGCGCTGGTGAATTCGAAGGCCACGGCGAAAAGAAAAATAAAAATCCACAGCACCGCGATCAGCGCGACGCCCTCCTCGGCGCCGAGCGAAACCCGGCGCCGTCCGCCGGCGAATGTTTCTTTCATGGCGCCAGCACCGTCATCATCACCGGAAAAATCCAGCGCACCGCTTTGCCCTGCTCGTCCCGATAAGCGATGCGCACGGCGCGCGGCAGGGCGCGCCGCTCCTGGCCGTCCCAGTGGTCTTCCCAGGTCTCTTCATCGGGCTGCGGGTCGAGGTACGCCAGCTCCAGGTCGCGCAGGCCCTCCTGTAAAGTCACGCCGTAACTCTGTCCCGGGGCGCCGGCCTCGGTGTCGAGCCGCACCGGCGTCGTCTCCTCGAGCTTGAGCGCGGTTCGGCCGCTCTCGTCCTCGTCCGCGGCGATCTGGATCCGCGCCATGCCGCGCCCGCCCAATCCCTGCGAGTAAGCCGAGACGAAAGTCAAACTGTCCTTCTCGCCCTGAAAAAAAATCCCGAGATCCTGCGTCGAGGTTTTGTACGGGAAAGCGGAGCGCACGTAGCTGCCGAGCAGATCGCCCACCGAGCGCTGCTTCTGGCTTTGCGCCGCGCTCCGCTGGGATTTCTCGATGGCGCTCTGGCCGAGGGCGAAGGCGCCGTAGAGAATCCCGCTCATGAGCGCGAAAATCGTCAGCGCGAGCACGACTTCGATCAGAGTAAAACCGCCCGCGCCGCCGCCCAAGCCGGCTTTCAAATATCGTGGCTTCGCGCATTTCATGGATTGGTTCTTTTACCGAGACGCAGGGTTTTCAGATCGGCCAGCCGCTCGCGCCGATCATTGAAGATCTCGAGGCCGACTTCTCTCAATTCCCAATTCTGTCCGAGGTCCAGCGCCCCCGGATCGCGCACCGTCTGCACCTGCGCCTGCCAGCGGCCGCCGGCCTCGAATCTGCCGCTTTCATCGCCGGACAACTGTTTGCGCGCCAGAAGCTCGTCCATCACCCGCGCGCCGTCCACGGCCGATTCCGTGCGCGCCGCGCTGCGCGCGCCCAGGCGCAGGCCGAGAGAAAAAATTTGCAGCAGGGTGACCACGCCCAGGGCGAGGATCGTGAGCGCGACCAGGACTTCGATCAAGGTGAAACCCGTCGGGGAACGAGCAATCCGCATGGTCAATCGCCGCGCTCCACTTCGACCCGCCCGGTGAGCGCATCGAAACGGATGAGGTAGGAAAGCGCCCTTTCGCCGCCGCCGAGCACGATCTCGCCGCCCAGGCCGCTGCCGTTGGGGAAAAAGAAAAAGCGCCGGCGATCGCGGTCGACGCTCTCGCCGCCGTCGATGGACATGAAGCGGACCTCGGCGGGCAGACGCACTTCGTGCGAGCGCGCGATCCGATAAGAGTTTTGCGCCAGATCGACCACCAGCTGCTGGCGCTCGCCGTCGAAGAGCGCGCGGTTTCTGAGCTCGCGCGCCGCCGCCGCCAGGCCCAGCGCCGAGGCGCGCAGCTCGCGATCCTGGAGTCCTTTGGCGATATTGGGCAGGACGACGAGCATGCTCACGCCGATCAGCGCCAGCACCAGCACCAGCTCGAGAAGAGAAAAGCCGCGCTTATCTTTCCCAGCTCGCGACATCGCGGTTATTGCCGTCGCCGCCCGGCACGCCGTCGGCGCCGTAGGAAAGCAGATCGTAGGGGCCGTGATCGCCGGGGCTTTTGTAAATATACGGTTTGCCCCACGGATCGAGCGGCACGTCTTTTTTAAGGTAGGGACCGTCCCAGCGGTCGACGCCGCCGGGCTTTTGATTGAGCGCGGCAAGGCCTTCCTGGGAGGTAGGATAACGGCCCACGTCGAGACGAAAGGTATCGAGCGCGGTGCCCAAAAGCTCGATCTGCGCGCGCGCCGCCTTGGCCGTCGCCTTTTCCTCCTGCCGGATGAACTGCGGCACCACCAGACCGGCGAGGAGCGCGATGATCGTGACGACGATCAGAAGCTCGATCAGCGTGAAGCCCGCCTCGCCGCGGCTTCGGGTCGGTTCAACCGGTGAATCGAGACCCGCGACTCGAATTTTTTTTGCATTAGAAGGGCAGATCATTGATGCTGAAGATCGCCAGCAGCATGGAGATCACCACCACGCCGACGATCAGTCCCATGATTAAAATCAACGCCGGTTCCAGGAGCGCCGTCAATCTTTTCGTCGCCCGTTTCACTTCCTGATCGTAATAATTGGCGATCTCGGAAAGCATGCCGTCCAGTTTACCGGTTTCCTCTCCCACCGCAATCATATTCAACGCGAGCGGCGGAAACAGCCCGCTCTCGCTCAGCGGCCGCGCCATGCCCTTGCCTTCGCGCACGCGCAGCTGCACCTGGCCGATGGCGCGCGCCAGCAGCCGGTTGCCGAGCACTCCCTGCACCGTGCCCAGGGATTCGAGCAGAGGCACGCCGCCTTTGATCAACGCCGCGAGCGTGCGCGCGAAGCGCGCGGTCTCGAACTTGCGCACCAGATCGCCGAAGAGCCAGGCGCGCAGACACAGCCGGTCCCACTCGGCTTTTCCTTCCGGCGTGCGCAGGTAAAAAATCACCGCGCCGATCAGCGCCGCGAGCCCGAGAAGAAGGATCCAGCCGTATTGCGACAGGGTTAAGCTGAAATTAATCACCAGCCGGGTGATCAGCGGCAGGGATTTATTCACGTCGCGGAAAATCGCCGAGAAGCGCGGGATCACGAAGACAAACATCACGGTCAGCGACAATCCGGCGGCGGTGGCCAAAATCGCCGGATAAATCAGCGCGGATTTGATTTCTTCCTTCAACGCAATGGTGCTTTCGAGATATTCGGTCAGGTAGCGAAGCACGCCTTCGAGAATGCCGCCGGCTTCGCCGGCGCGGATCATGTTCACGTAAATTTTCGGAAATACTTCGGGGTGCTCGGCCATGGACGCGGCCAGCGATTTGCCCGCGCGCACCGCCTCCACCAGGGTGCGCAGAATCTTCCCGAGCTCGCCGCCTTCGACCAGCGCGCCGAGGATCGAGAGACTGCGGTCGAGGGGCAAGCCGGCGCCGAGCAATGTGCCGAGCTCGCGGGTAAATTGCAGGAGCTGCTGCTGGCCGACCTTGCGCCGGGCCGAGGCGCCGAAGGACGGCAGGGCCGCGCCGGCGGCGCGCTCGCTCGGCAGCGCGATGCGCAGCGGCACGCAGCCCATTTCGCGCAAACGCAGGATCACCCCCTGCTCGGCGTCCGCTTCGATCACGCCCTCGACGACTTTGCCGGCCTGATCCGCCGCCCGATACTGGAAAAAGGCCATACCCCCCGCCCTACCCCGCACGGCCATTTTGGATTTTGGATTTTGGATTTTGGATTGCCGGACAAACACGCGTGAGTTTTCGCCTGGGCTGGACGCTCCGATAATCCAAAATCCAAAATCGAAAATCGAAAATCCCCATCACGTTTCTTCCCGCGTGACGCGCAGCAATTCCGCGAGCGTGGTCACGCCCTGGCGCACCTTGTCCCAGCCGTCGTCGCGCAAAAGCCGCATGCCCTGGCGCACGGCGAGATTGCGGATCGCGCCGGCGTCGGCGCGCTGGACGATGATCTTGCAGATATCCGAGGTGGCCGGCAGCAGCTCGAAAATACCGATGCGGCCCAGGTAGCCGGTGTGATTGCAGGCATCGCAGCCCACCGCTTCCCAGACGGTCTGCGCGGCGCCGCCGTTTGGCAATTCCAGCTCGGCGGTGGCGCCGGCGAGCGCGGCAAACGGAGCTTCCCTGCGGCACGCCGGACAGAGCCGGCGCACCAACCGCTGCGCCAGCACGCCGAGCAGCGACGAGGAGAGCAGATAATCCTGCACGCCCATCTCGAGCAACCGCGAAATCGCGCCGGCGGCGTCGTTGGTGTGGAGCGTCGAGAGCACGAGATGTCCGGTGAGCGCCGCCTGCACGGCGATCTCGGCGGTCTCGGCGTCGCGGATCTCGCCGACCATGATCACGTCGGGATCCTGGCGCACGATCGAGCGCAGGCCGTTGGCGAAGCTCAAGCCGATCTGCGGCTTGACGTAGATCTGATTGACCCCGCTCAGCTGATATTCGACCGGGTCTTCGATGGTGATGATTTTCTTTCCCGGATCGTTGATCTTTTGCAGCGCGCCGTAGAGCGTGGTGGTCTTGCCGCTGCCGGTCGGTCCGGTGACCAGGATCATACCGTGCGGCTTGTGGATCATCTCGTTGAACCTGGCGAGCACGGCGGGCGGAAATCCGAGCGTGTCGAGGGCGGTGAAAATCTGCCCGCGCTCGAGCAGGCGGATGACCACGCTCTCGCCGTAAAGCGTCGGCACCGTCGAGATGCGCAGATCGATCTCTTTGCCGGCGAGTCGGGTTTTGATCCGGCCGTCCTGCGGCAGCCGGCGCTCGGCGATGTTCAATTGCGCGAGAATTTTCAGGCGCGAAATCACCGCGGCTTTGAGTTGGCGCGGCGGCGACTCGACTTCGTGCAGGATGCCGTCGATGCGGTAGCGGACTTTGAGGTGGTTCTCGAAGGGCTCGATGTGCACGTCCGAGGCGCGGCTTTCGAGCGCGCGCACGAGCATTTGATTGACCATGCGGATCACCGGCACTTCGGAGGCCATGTCGCGCAGGTGCGCCACGTCCTCGTCCTCGCCGATCGCGTCGAGGGGCTGCGCCGCGACTTCGCCCGCCTCCGCGCCGTTGCTGCTGTAGAGCGCTTCGATGCGCGCGGCGATCTCTTTCTCGCGCGCCAGCACCGGCTTCACCGGCAGGCCGGCGGCCAGCTCGAGGGCGTGCAGGCGCGAGAGATCGAGCGGATCGGTGGTCGCGACCAGCAGCTCATGCCCTTCGATTTTTACCGGCACCATTCTGGCGAGCCGGAAGAAATCGCCGATGCCGGCGGGCAGCTCGACCGGCAGCGGCCCGGGCGCCACGTCCTTCAGCGACATCACCGGCAGCGCGAAATGATCGCGCAGCACCGGCAGCAAATCTTCCTCGGATAAAAAGCCCAGCTCGACCACGAGCCGGCTGAGCGGCGCCTGGTGCTCCTGTTGCAGCTTGAGCACCCGGTCGAGCTCTTCGCCGGAGAGGAGCCGCCGCTCGATCAGCCGCTCGGAAAGAGTCGGTTGCGGGTCCATGAGGAAAAATTATTTCCCCGGCGCCGCCCGGCCGTAGCGGTCTTCCAGGCGCACGACGTCGTCGAGCTCGGGGGTGGAGGCTTCGAGGACGTCGCAGGTTTCCACGGCGGTCATGCGGTGCTTCATCCCCGGCGCGATGTGCAGACATTCCCCGGGCGCAAGCCGGAGGGTGCTTCGCTGTCCGTCGATTTCAACGTCCATCTCCAGCGCGCCCGACAAGAGCCGAATCGTCTCGTCCTTGACCACGTGATATTGATAGCTCAGCGATTCGCCCTTGTTGATATGGAGAATCTTGCCGACGTAGCGCTCGGTGTGCGCCCAGATCAGCTCGTAGCCCCAGGGTTTTTCCACTCTTTGTTCGTTGTGCAGCAGTGCTTTCATGGCAAAGACGCATGATAGCAGATCGCGCCGGGACGCAAAACCGATCAGGGATTCAAAGCGGCGCGCTCGCGGCGCAGATAAAGAGAGGTGAGCGGCAGCAAGGTGAAGAAGAAGATCCGGGTGTCGTGGTTGTAAAACGGCGCGTCGCCAAGAATGCCGACGAGAAAGGCGAGCAGCGCGGCGGCGAGCGCGAAATAAAGAATGCGCAAAGAGGCGCCGGCCTCAGCCCGGGCCCGGCGGATCAAACCGACGCAATTGGCGCACACCATCCATAAAAACGCCGCCAGCCCGACCAGCCCGGTTTCGGCGAGAAGCTCGGTGTACATGTTGTGGCTGTGCGGAATGAAGCCGATCTCCTCGGCGTCATCGACCTCTTTTTTGACCCCTTCGCGCAACCGGTCGCGGCCGTAGCCGTAACCCAGCACCGGATTTTGCACGCCGACGGTCCAGGCGCTTTCCATGTAGCGCAGCCGCCCTTCGATCGCCGCGTCCGCGCTCGGATGAATCAGGCTGAGCAAACGATCGCGCAGCGGCGTGATCGCGACAAAGGCCGCCAGGCCGGCCAGGGCGAGCGCCAGGGCGCTCTTTTTGAACCGTGGATCGATCAAACCGACGCCGAGCAGCGAAACGCCGCAGCCAAGCCACGCGCCGCGCGAATAGGTCAGCAGCAAGCCGATAAACTGCGCCGCGAGCGAGACCGAGGCCAGGCCGCGCAGGCGTCCCTTTGCGGTGGCCAACACCGCCAGGGCGAGCGGAATGCTCATCGCGAACAGCAGGCCCGCGGCATTGGCATGGGCCAGCGGATAGTCGAAGCGGCGGGTGAGGCTGAAATCGAGCACCGAGGGATCGTAGAGAATGCCGCGGACCACCAGCGCGCCCGGCAAAAGGCCCAGGAGCGAAAGCAGCAGTTTCGGCCGTTCGCCCGCGGCGAAAAGGTCCACGACCATAACGCAGTGCATCACCGCAAAGAAGAGGTAGCGATAATCCGCCGCCTGGTGAAAATCCGGCAGCAGCGAAGCGGTGGCGGCGGCGAAGAACACCATCGTCGGCACCAGCAAGGCGCCGTGATGCGGGCGCGCGGCGCGCCAGCCGAAGCGCAGCGCCAGAGCGATCTTCCAGGCAAGCCAGAAGAAAAACGTGGTGCGCGAAATGCTCCAGGCGCTGAAACTCGCGCCGCGCGTAAAAAAGCCCGTTCGACCGATGCCCAGGAAGGCGATCGACACGACCAGAGCGCAGGCAAGGCTGCGCTCCCACCAGAAAAACAGCCTGGGCATGGCCGCCGCGCGCAACTCGGGAAGAGAACTCGGTGAAAGGGTAGGGTCCGTGCGCCAATCTCCTTAAAGCGGGCGTGCATGGCGGTCGCGGAAGCCGCCGAACAACGTCACGGCGAGTATCTTGATATCGCGCGCCAGGGACCAGTGCTCGATGTAATCGAGGTCGTACTGGAGCCGATGGCTCAGCGATGTGTTGCCGCGCCAGCCGTGGATTTGCGCCCAGCCGGTCATCCCGGCTTTCACTTTGTGGCGCAGCATGTACTTCGGAACGGATTTGCGAAATTCTTCGATCAGCGGCGGCCGCTCCGGCCGCGGGCCGACCAGGCTCATTTCGCCGCGCAGCACGTTGATCAGTTGCGGCAGCTCGTCGAGGCTGAGCGCGCGCAGCCAGCGGCCGAGCGCCGTGACCCGCGGGTCGTCCTCCGCCGCCCAGACCGGACCGGTGTATTTTTCCGCGTCCTCGACCATGCTGCGGAATTTGAACATGACGAAGCGCCGGCCGTCGAGGCCCATGCGTTCCTGGCGGTAAAACACCGGACCGCGCGAAGTGGCTTTGATCGCCAGGGCGATCAAAGCCATCACGGGAGCGAAAATCAGCAGCGCCAAGAGGCCGATCCCGAGGTCGAGAGCGCGCTTGAGAAAGCCGTTCCAGCCGGCCAGCGGGCTCGACTGCAGACTGATGATCTGCATGCCGTCGAATTCTTCCAGGCTGCCGCGCAGAGTGGCGAGCTCGCCCAGGTCGGGCACGAAATGAAGCGTGACCGGCGCATCGCCGAGCCATTCCTGAATCTCGCGCAGCCGCGCCGCCTGCTCGAGCGGCAGAGCGACGAAGATCTGATCGATGGCGCCGCGCCCGACGAGCCTGGCCAGCTCCTCGACACTGACGATGGTTTGCGCGCTCGCGCGCGCCGCCGCAGGAGTGCCTCCGTCGAGCCAGTGCACGCCCGCAACCCGCAGGCCGAGGCGTTTGTAGGAAGACAATCGATCGAGCAGGGCGGAAGCGAGCGGCGCGGTGCCGATGACGAGCACGTGGCGCAGGTTGTAGCCGCGCCGGCGCGCAAAGCGCAGCCCGGCGCGAAAGACATGGTGGCTGAGGCTCACCAGCAGGAGACTGCCGAACCAGAAAATCGTCACGACGAGCCGCGACAAAACGATTTCGCGCAGGAGAAACAACGCCGCGAGAAAAAGTAAAAGCGCGATCGCCGAGCCGCGCAGCAGCTCCAGGGTCTCGCGGCGGCGCGTCGAAAGGCGCCGCGGCCGGTAGAAATCGGACCCCTGGAAGACCGCCGCCCAGAGAACCAGAATCATCAGCCAGGCGATCAGGTAATGGCGCGGCACAAAGCGCTCGGCCGGGGAGAAGAGGCCGCTGTGAAAACGCAGCGCGTAACCAAGCCACCAGGCGATGCTGACGAAAACCAGATCGCTGATCAGCAACAAACTCTTGAAAAACTGATTGTGCTTCTTCAGCATGAGCCGCGGTTCGACTCGGTCATGCAAACGCGGATATACTCCGCGATCTCGCGTTTAAAGCGCTCGCGGGAAAATCCCTCGGCGTGGCGCCGGATCAGCTCGGGACAAAACTCATCGCGCCGTCTGCGGTAGACTTCCAAAGCCGCCAGCAAGCTTGGCGCCGACGGCTCCGCGAAAAAGACGCCGGTGGAGGCGCCGGCAGCGCGGGATTCAGCGCAGCCGATCACGGTTTCGAGCAGACCGCCTCGGCCCAATCCGATCACGGGACGGCCGCTCGCCTGCGCCTCCAGCGGAACGATGCCGAAGTCCTCCTCCCCGGGAAAGATCAACGCCTCGCACCGAGCATACAACTCCGCAAGGGTTCTGTCATCGACCCAGCCGAGAAATTGGATGTTGGAGCGGGCGCGCCGCTCCAAAGCGCGCCGCAGCGGCCCCTCGCCGGCGATTTTCAACGGCAGTTTTAACGCATTGAAGGCATCGATCGCAATATCGATTCGCTTGTAAGGCACCAGCGCCGAGACGATCAGATAATAAAGCTCCGGCGCACCGCCGGGACGAAACCGCTCCACATCCACAGGCGGATAGATCACCTGCGCCGAGCGGCCGTAGAGTTTTTCAATTTTCCGCGCGACATTGCCCGAGTTGGCAATGAAACGATCGACCCGCGCCGCGCTTCGAACATCCCAGCGCCGGAGGTAGGGGCCGCAGAGCGCCAGACCGGCGCGCTCCGCCCACGAAGCCCCGCCGAGAAAATAATCCTCACCGCGATCCCAGACATAGCGCATCGGCGCATGCACGTAAGACACATGCAGCGCCCGGTGCGGAAAGATGCCCTTGGCGACGCAGTGGCTGCTGGAGAGGATGAGATCGTAGCCGTCGAGATCGAATCGCTCCACGGCGGAGGGAAACAAGGGCAACAAGTAGCGGAAATAATTTTTCGCGCCCGGGAGCCGATCGATCCAGGAAGTTTTTACGGCCATCCGCCCGATTGCAGGCAAAACTTCGCCGGGCGCGTACACCAAAGTGTAGAGATCCGCTTGAGGAAACAACTCGCAAAAAGCCTCCAGACATTTTTCCCCGCCGCGCGCGCCGGTGAGCCAGTCGTGGACGAGGGCAACTTTCATGGAGCAAGTGCTTGGTGGACCTGAACCGGACCCATTTCCCTTCCACCGCTGAGTTGACGACACTTTAGGATAAGCACTTAGCGACACTTGGACTGCGCCCCTCCGACTGGAGAGTTTTCATCGAGAATTGAGGGAGGGGCGACCGGCAGTGTTTGTTGTTGATTGGGTCGCCATCTCGAATTCCTCCGGCGGCAGGTACCCCAGAGCCGAGTGC
>Ga0070741_10000825_pt1 | contig 103030 bp, 103 predicted proteins | sample Coa_R1_4_FD_66440 | JGI IMG/M metagenome (GOLD analysis project Ga0070741, IMG submission 66440) | Surface soil microbial communities from Centralia Pennsylvania, which are recovering from an underground coalmine fire - Coalmine... | ecosystem: Environmental > Terrestrial > Soil >... | reverse complement strand
CTCGCGCAGGATTTCGCGACCAACGATGAACTTTTGCAAATTGCCGCCGGAGAGGCTTGCCGCTTCCGGATCGCGCTCGGCCTTGCGCACATCGAAACACTCTGTTGTGCGGTCGACCGCTCGCAAAGCCGCCATCCGGTCGATGAAGCCGCGATGCACCATGCCGCTCGCAGCATGTCCCGTGATCAGCATGTTCTCCGAGAGTTTCAAGCGCGGCACGGCGCCATGGCCGAGCCGTTCCTCCGGAACGAAGGCCGCGCCCAGCCGCCTGCGCTGCGTGACGGAAAAATGGCCGGCCGTGCGCCCGTCGATGACCACGGCGCCTGCCTCGTCCGCGAGGCGTTCACCGGACAATGCCGTGAACAATTCGTCCTGGCCGTTGCCGGCAACGCCGGCGATGCCGACGATTTCGCCGCCGCGAACCTCGAGTGAAATGTTCCGCAGCATAACGCCATGCGGGTCGTCGGGCGGCATCGAGAGGTTGCGTACCACGAGTCGCGGCGCGCCGGCTGCGATCGCGACAGGCTTCACGTCTTTGATGTCGGTGCCAACCATCATGCGCGCCAGCGAGCGGGCGGTCTCCTGCCGCGGATCGCAGGTCGCGACCTTTTTTCCGGCACGGAGGATCGTTGCAATGTCGGACAGCCGCTTCACTTCGTCGAGTTTGTGGCTGATGTAGAGGATGGCGCGCCCTTCATCGCGCAACCGCCGCAGTGTGAGGAAGAGCTGATCGACTTCTTGCGGCGTGAGCACGGCGGTGGGCTCGTCGAGGATCAGCAGTTTCGGATCTTGCATCAGCGCACGCACGATCTCGATGCGCTGGCGTTCGCCGACCGAGAGCCGCCACACCTCACGCTTGGGATCGAGCGGCAATCCGTATTCGCGCGAGACCTCAGCGACGCGCGCCGACAGGGCGGCAAAGTTTTCGCGTGCCGTCAGTCCAAGCGCGACATTTTCGGCGACGGTCAGGTTCTCGAACAACGAGAACTGCTGGAACACCACGCCGATGCCGAGCGCGCGCGCCTGCGCTGGTCCGGCGAGCGCAATCGTTTCGCCCATGAAACGAAGCTCGCCCCGAGTCGGCTCGATGAGCCCATAGATCGTTTTGACCAGCGTTGACTTGCCGGCGCCGTTCTCGCCGAGCAGGGCGTGGATCTCGTGCGGCCACAGGTCGAGGTCGATCCCGTCATTGGCCAGTAAGCTTCCGTATTGCTTGGTGATGCCAAGGGCCTGCAGCAGCGGCACGGCGTCAGGCGGACGCTGGGGATTCGAGCGATCGGGCACGACTTTGGCCATGTTCGACGCGTGAGCACATGTAAAAGTTAACGGCCAGGCAATGGCTTAGCGCCATTGTCTCGAGCCGGTTCGATAGCTATATTACTTCAAATCGAACAACCAGTTGTCCGTAGTGGCCCGTCGTAACGGCGGGCCGTTCTGCTTTTTTCAAGGCCAAGACAATGACACGCGCCAACCGCACCGATCACATCCGGCTCACCTCACATCCGACGCCGGGCGAGAAGCCGCGCTTCCCGATCCACTGGGGCGCCCCGACTGCGCGCGAGCGCGGCCCGATCATCGGCACGGTGTCACGCCCAAGCGACCGCAATGTCATCGGCAGCCATGGCGGCTCCTATGCGGTCTATCGCGCGCTCGCTGTTTCCGCCGGCGCGCTCGATCCGATCCGCCGCCCGGATCTGACCAACACGTTCCCGGCGGCAAAGATCGGCCCATTCGCGCAATGGAAAGAGCCAAAGACCATCGTGTCGCTCGACCCCTGGGGACATCTCGTAGCGGAGAATTTCGCCACCGAGATTGGCGAAGGCCTCGACATCCGTCCGACCATCGCGATCACCCGCGCGCGCCTCGACCTGCCCGAGATGCAGGACGCGGTGAAGGCGAAGCGCCTGAAGGTCGACGGCGATGTGGTGCACGAGAGCGGCGGGATCTCCGTGGTCAAGATCGCGGTCGATCCGGTCTGGTATCTGCCGGGCATCGCCGAGCGTTTCGGCACATCGGAAATGGGCTTGCGCCGCGCGCTGTTCGAGCAGACCGGCGGCATGTATCCGGAGCTGGTGACGCGGCTCGATATGCAGGTGTTCCTGCCGCCGATCGGCGGCACCACCGTCTACATGATGGGCGACGTCACCAAGCTCGACGACCCGAGGACGCAGATCACCTGCCGCGTGCACGACGAGTGCAACGGCTCCGACGTGTTCGGCTCCGACATCTGCACCTGCCGGCCTTATCTCATCCATGGCATCGAGGAGTGCGCGCGTCAGGCGCAGCAGGGCGGTCTCGGCATCATCGTCTACAACCGCAAGGAAGGCCGCGCGCTCGGCGAGGTCACCAAGTTCCTCGTCTACAATGCGCGCAAGCGGCAGGAGGGTGGTGACGCCGCTGCGGCCTATTTCGAGCGCACCGAATGCGTCGCCGGTGTGCAGGATGCGCGCTTCCAGCAGCTGATGCCCGACGTCATCCATTGGATGGGGCTCAAGCGCATCGATCGCTTCATTTCCATGAGCGACATGAAGCACGATGCGCTCGTGGCGCAAGGCGTCGATATCGTCGAGCGCGTTCCGATTCCGGACGAGCTCGTGCCCGCCGATGCCCATGTCGAGCTCGCCGCGAAGAAGGCCGCGGGCTATTACACGCCCGAGCCGCCCAAAGCCGACGATCTGTCCAAGTCGGTCGGCCGTGCGCTCGACAAGTATTGATCGCGTACGTGGATCACCGTGGTGACACCCGAGACGGCCGCTGCATTCTCTCTGCTATCCGCTGAAGCCGTCCGCACGCGCGCACACCGTCTTCTGAGCCTCGGTCTCGACGACAAGCTGCCGAACTTCCGCGTCGACCTTGGTCGATTGCCGCCGGCGGTCGATCTCGTTCTCGCGGTGACGCGCGAAGCCTATTCGACGCTCGACGTGCCGTTCCATTCCCGCTGGCGGCATTTCGTCCTCGCCAGCGAGGACCGCTGGCAGGCGATCGCCAATCAGGCGTCGTGGCCGGACGCAGCAGCACGCGCGCGGGCCGAATTCGATCTCGCCATCGTCAGCGTGTTTCTCGATGCCGGCGCGGGAGCGCAATGGCGTTACCGCGATCCGGCGACGGGACGCGACGTCGGCCGCTCGGAGGGGCTCGGCATCGCCAGTCTGGCGATGTTTGCCGACGGTGCCTTTTCCACGCAGGCGCAGGATCGCTTGCGGGCCGATGCTGAGGCGCTGCGCAAGCTGACCGCCGCCGATATCGCCCGCGCCTTCCAGGTGACGGCGGGCAATCCGCTTGTCGGTCTCGATGGCCGCGCCGATCTCTTGCGCCGGCTCGGCGAGGTCGTCGCGACACGCCCAGGTGTCTTCGGTGGCGTCGATACCCCGCGGCCGGGCGGGCTCTTCGATCATCTCGCTTCGCTCGCGCAGGATCGCCGCATCGCGGCGCCGACGATCCTTGCTGAGCTCTTGCGCCATCTCGGCCCGATCTGGCCGTCGCGGCTGACGCTCGGCGGCGTGCCGCTTGGCGATTGCTGGCGGCATCCTTCGATGGTGACAGCGGACGCGACCAGTGAACTCGTGCCTTTGCACAAGCTGTCACAGTGGCTGGCATACTCTCTGATCGAGCCGCTGCAGCGTGCGGGCTTTGCGGTTACCGACATCGACGGGCTCACCGGATTGGCCGAATATCGCAATGGCGGCTTGTTCGTCGATGGCGGCGTGCTCGTGTTGCGCGATCCGGCGCAGGCGATGCAGGCGCATGATGTCGGCTCGCCGCTCGTCGTCGAGTGGCGTGCGCTTACCGTCGCGCTGCTCGACGAATTGGCCAAGGCTTTGCGCACGCGGCTCGGCATGGATGCCACGTCGCTGCCGCTCGCCAAGGTTCTGGAAGGCGGCACCTGGGCCGCGGGCCGCCGTCTTGCGCGCGAGCGTCGCGCTGATGCGTCGCCGCCGCTGAAAATCATCAGCGACGGCACGGTGTTTTGAGGAGATAAGCTTATGGAAGGCGTCACGGTCGTCGATCATCCGCTGGTTCAGCACAAGCTGACGCTCATTCGCGACAAGACGACGTCGGTGAAGTCGTTTCGCGAGCTGCTCAAAGAGCTCGGCATGCTGCTCTGCTACGAGGTCACGCGCGATCTTCCGCTGCATGATGTCGAGGTCGAGACACCCTTGGCGCACACGACCGGTCGCCAGATCGCCGGCAAGAAGCTCGTCTTCGCGCCGGTGCTGCGCGCCGGTATGACCTTCGCCGAGGGCATGCTCGATCTCGTCCCCGCGGCGCATGTCGCGCATATCGGGCTCTATCGTGAGCCGAAAACGATGGTTGCGGTTGAATATTATTTCAAGGCGCCACACGACATCGCCGAGCGGCTGGTGATTGTGGTGGTGCCGGTGCTGGCCACGGCCAACACAGCGGTCGCCGCCGTCGATCGTTTGAAGGAGCGCGGCGGCAAGGACATCCGACTCGTTTGCCTGGTCTGTGCGCCAGAGGGAATCGAGCGCATGCGCGGCATTCATCCCGATGTGCCGATCTGGACCGCGGCGATCGACGAAGGTCTGAACGATGAGGCCTTCATCGTGCCCGGCCTCGGCGATGCCGGCGACCGCGCCTACGGAACCAAGTGAGCGCATGACGGCGCCTGACCATCCGGCGGCGCTGTTCGACGCGCTGCGGCGTGAGGCCCGTGACGCTCCGGAAAGCGGCATCGTCGAGGTCTTCAGCTATGGGCGTACGCGTCCGGGCGTCATGCCGCTGTGGGCGGGCGAGGGCGATCTGCCGACCCCCGATTTCATCAGCGCCGAGGCCGCGCGGGCGCTTGCGACGGGAGAAACCTTCTACACCTGGCAACGCGGCTTGCCGCAGCTGCGCGAGGCGTTGGCGCGCTACCACAGCCGCCACTACGGACGCGAATTTGCGCCCGAGGAGTTCTACGTCGCCGGCTCCGGCATGCAGGCCATCCAGATTGCGCTGGCGATGACCGCCGGCGCGGGCGATGAGGTCGTCATCCCGACGCCGGCCTGGCCGAACGCCGCTGCGGCGACCGGCGTCATCGGCGCACAGCCGGTCTCGCTGCCGATGACGCTCGGCAATCAGGGCTGGAGCCTCGACCTGGACCGGCTTGCGGCTGCGATCACAACGCGCACCCGCGCTCGTCATTGTCTCGCCGTCAAATCCGACCGGCTGGACAGCGACGCGCGAGGAGGTTTTGACGCTGCTGGCGTTGGCCCGCCAGCACGGGCTCTGGATCATCGCCGATGAGACTTATTCGCGTTATTGGTATGGCGAAGGCCCCGCGGGCGCCGTCGTTCTATGACGTCATGCAGCCCGAGGACCGCATCCTCTTCGTCAACACCTTCTCCAAAAATTGGGCAATGACCGGCTGGCGTATCGGCTGGATCGGCGCGCATCCTTCGCTCGGCCAGGTGATCGAGAATCTGGTGCAATATTCGACCTCGGGCGTCGCGCAGTTCATGCAGCGCGCCGCCGTGGTCGCACTCGATCGCGGCGAGGACTTCGTCGCGCATCAGATCGCGCGGGCGCGGCAGAGCCGCGATATCATCTGCGAAGCCCTCGCGCGCACCGGCCGCTGCCGTTTTGCCGTCCCGCCCGGCGCCTTCTACCTGTTCTTTGCGATCGCCGGCGAGACCAACAGCCGCGATCTTGCTTTTCGTCTGATCGACAAGGCGCAGCTCGGGCTTGCGCCAGGCAGTGCTTTCGGTCCAGGCGGCGAAGGTTATGTCCGGCTGTGCTTCGCGCGCAGCCCGGAGCAGATCGCGATCGCCGCCGATCGCCTGATCGAGTTTTTGCGCTAAGGCCAGATGGCTCTAGTGGGCGGGCGCAGCCTGTCCAAGCGGGACGGGCCGCAGCCAGAGCGCGATGGCGACCATGACCAGCGCGAACAGGGCGAAATCGCGAAACACGTCGATATAGGCGAGGATGGTCGACTGCTGCTCGATGGTTTGGCCGATAAGCCCGAGCGCTTGCTTCTGCGCGTCGACAACGGAAGCGCCCTGTTGAACGAAATGGCTCGTCGCGCCATGCAGGGTTGTCTGATAGGCGGGTGACGTCGGTACCACATGCTCGACCAGCCGCGCTTGGTGCACCTGCGAGCGCTGCGCCAGCACGGTGTTCGCCATCGAGACGCCGATGCTGCCGCCAAGGTTGCGCGCCACATTGATCAACGCCGAGGCCTGGCCGGTCTGCTCCGGCCGCAGGCCCGCGTAGGACGCCGCTGTGATGGGAATGAAGAGGAACGGCATGCCCAGCATCTGCCAGACGCGCGCCCAGGCGAAGTAGCCGAAATCGGCCTCTGCGGTGAGCGAGGTCATGTGCCACATCGCCAGCACGACGGCGACGAAAGCGCCGAAGATCAGATATTTCGGCTGCACGCGGCTCGAAACCTGTCCGGAGATCGGTGAGAGGATCACCAGCACCAGGCCGCCTGGCATCAGCGCCAGGCCCGACAGCATTGCGGTGTAGCCGAACGTCGTCTGCATCAGCTGCGGCAGGATCTGCGTGGTGCCGAAAATGATGATGCCGACAGCGAGCATCACCAGGAAGGAGATGCCGAACTGGCGCTGCGCCAGGAGGCGCACCTCGACGATCGGATCTTTCCGGGACAGCTCCCAGGGAAAAAAGATCGCCGCCGAGACGACCGAGATCGCCGTGAAGCTGATGATGAAGTTCGATTGAAACCAATCCTCGCGTTGGCCTTTGTCGAGCACGATCTCGAGCGCACCGAGCATCAGCGCTGACAGCAGAAAGCCGACATAGTCGATGTTCAGACCGCCCTTCAGCCGCTCCTTGCGCTCGCGTTCGAGCACGTCCGGCTCGACCAGCAGCCAATGCACGAGCAGAACCGACATGATGCCGACCGGCACGTTGATGAAGAAGATCCAGCGCCAGGAATAATTGTCGGTGATCCAGCCGCCGAGCGTCGGCCCGATGGTCGGCGCGACCACCACGGCGAGCGCATAGAGCGCGAAGGCTTGCGGGCGTTTCTCCTGCGGGAAGGTATCGGCCAGGATCGCCTGCTCGCTCGGCGCCATGCCGCCCCCGCTCAGTCCTTGGATCACGCGAAACACAATGAGCATCGGCAGGCTCGTGGCGAGCCCGCAAAGGAGCGAGCTCGCAGTGAAGCCGGCGACACAGAGCATATAGAAACGCTTGCGCCCGATGACGCCAGAGAGCCAGCCGCTCGCCGGCAGGATCACCGCATTGGCGACGAGATATGTGGTCACCACCCAGGTGCTCTCGTCGACACCCGCGGCAAGCCCGCCGGCGATGTTCCGCAGTGCCACGTTGGCGATCGAGGTGTCGAGCACCAGCATGAAGGTCGCGATCGAGACGACGACGGCAATGAGCCAGGGATTTCTGTGGCCGGCCGCGGAGCGCGGCAAGGGATTGTCGCGGCCGCCCTGTGCGTCACTCATTGCAGCTTCACCGTCGGCACCACCGACATGCCGGGGCCGAGATAGACATCCGGCGGACGGTCGAAGACGATCTTCACCGGCACGCGCTGCACCACCTTCACGTAGTTGCCGGCGGCGTTTTCCGGTGGCAGTAGGCTGAAAGCCGCGCCGCTTCCGGCCTGCAGGCTATCGACGTGACCGTCGAAGCTGCGTCCGGGATAAGCGTCGACCGTGATTGAAACGTGCTGACCCGGGCGCATGCGGTCGAGCTGGCTTTCCTTGAAGTTCGCGGTCACCCAGACATCGCGCGGTACGAACATCATCAGCGCCTGGCCGACCTGCGCATAGGCGCCGACCGCCGCAGTGATCTTGGTGGCGCGGCCGGTGACCGGCGCGGTGATCAGCGTGCGCGACAGATTGGCTTGCGCCTGATCGTGCGCGGCGCGCGCCTGCTCGAGCTGAGCATCGGCGACCTGCTGCTGGGTCTTGAGCACATCGATCTGCTTTTGCGCAGCGACCAGATTGGCCTGCGCGCCGTCGTGATCGGCCTGGCGCTGGCGCAAATTCGAAGCGTTCTGCTGCGCCTGCTGCACGGTACCGGCGCCGCGCGCCAGCAGATCGCGCGAGCGTGTGTCCTCGTCCTGCGCGAATTTGAGGGCCGCCTCGGCCGCGGTCACCTGTCGTTGTGCCTGATCGACGCGCGGCTGCTGCGCCTCGATCTGCGCGGCCAGGTTCTTGATATTGGCCTGCGCCTGATCGATCTGCGCCTGGGCCTGCGCGGCCTGCGCGCGATAGTCGCGTTCGTCGAGACGCATGAGCGGCGCTCCAGCGTCGACCAGCTGGTTGTCGGTGACAAGGACGGCGGTGATCGCACTGCTCACCTGCGCGCTGATCGGGACTACGCGCGTGTCGATGAAGGCGTCATCGGTGGACTGGAAATTGCGCGCATAAAGCCACCAGGCAATGCCGCCGACGATGGTTGCCGCAATCGCCACTGCGCCGGCGATGGTCAGATAGGGATGCGCACGCGGCGTGCGTGACGCGGAGGCGAAGCGTCCGGGAGTATTACCGCCGGACCGTTGCTGATCCTTGGCTTGCGGCGCATCCGGCCGCGGCTCGTTTTCCCTGCGCTCCGCCGTCGCCGCGTGCGACGATGCCTCGCCCGGTGACAGAGGGGGAGAATGCGCATCGCCGGTGCGCGGTCGGCGCTTGATTTCGAGCTCGGCCTCGGCAGACATTGGGATTCTGTGGTTGCGAATTGACCGGTTGGTCAACGTTCCACCGGGAGTGGGCGTTCCTCTTGGGATACGCCTGCGGGGCTGCTGTGCGCGGGAGGCGCTTGCCGATTAGGCGCCTGAGCCTGCTAAGCTATTCTGGACCTGTCCGGCGGGACGCCACCCCTGTCGCGCTGCCTCTCCCAGGAGTTTCCATGAGCAACAAAGAACTTGGTTTCATCGGCGTCGGCCGCATGGGTATGCATATGGCCGGACGGCTTTTGGAAGCCGGTTATGCGCTGACGATTTATGACATCAACGAGACGGCGCTCAAACGGCTCGAGCAGCGCGGCGCCAAGCGCGCCGCATCGCCGGCCGATGTCGCCTCGAAAGTCGAAACCGTGCTGGTCAGCCTGCCCACCCCGGACATCGTCAAGACGGTGGCGCTCGGCGAGAACGGCGTCATCGCCGGCAGCAAGGCCAAGACTTTCGTCGACCTGTCGACCACGGGTCCGCGTGTCGCGGCCGAGGTGGCGGCGGCGTTGGCCAAGAAGGGCATCACCGCCGTCGACGCCCCGGTAAGCGGCGGCCCCTCCGGCGCGGAGAAGGGCACGGTGGCGGTGATGCTCGCCTGTCCGCGCCCGCTCGCCGACACGCTCAAGCCGGTCGTCGACGTCATCGGCAAATTCTTCTGGATCGGCGAGAAGCCGGGCATGGGCCAGACCATGAAGCTCGTCAACAACGTGCTCTCCGCGGCAGCCATGTGCATGACCTCGGAAGCGCTGGTGATGGGCGCCAAGGCCGGGCTCGACGCCGACACCATGATTGCGGTGATCAACGCCTCGAGCGGCCGCAACACGGCAACCGAAGACAAATTTCCGCGCTGCGTGCTGCCGCGCCGCTTCGACTTCGGTTTTGCCAATGAGCTGATGCTCAAGGACGTGCGGCTCTGCGTGGAAACCGCGGATGGGCTCGGCGTGCCGATGCTTGTCGGCAATGCGGTCAAGCAATTGCTGACGCTCACCCGCGCCAGCGAGGGCACCGATGCCGATCTCACTCAGATCGTGCGCACCGTGGAGAAATGGGTCGGCGTCGAGGTGAAGGGCAAAGGCAAGTAGAGCACGCGTCACACCAAGCGGATCGATCAGAACGTCCGCAGGGAAGGGGAGGAGAGCATGAGGAGAGGCATTGCGGTCATTGCGCTGGCGATCGCGCTCGGCCTTGCGGGGAACGCCCGCGCAGAAGTCAGCGAATTGAAAGTCCCTCTCGGTGCCGGTGGCTTCGGCTTTTTGCCGCTGCATATGATGCAGAAGTACCAGCTGGTCGAGAAGCATGCGGCGGCAGCTGGCCTGAAGCTTACGGTGAACTGGGCGAATATCGGCGGTCCGGCAGTGATGAACGAGGCGCTGCTCTCCGGCTCCGCGGATTTCATCTCCGCCGGCCCGCCGTCGTTCTTGACGCTGTGGGATCGCAGCAAGGGCGCGGTCAAAGGCGCAGCGGCGATGAGCACCATGCCGATGTATCTCAATACCCGCACCGATTATCTCAAATCCGTCGATGATCTGCGCGAGGGCGACAAGATCGCGCTCACCGCGGTGAAGGTGTCGATCCCCTCGATCGTGATGCAGATGTATGCGCGCGCCAAATACGGCCCGGCGGAGACCTTCCGCTTCGATCCCTACACGGTCTCGATGACACATCCGGATGCCGCCATCGCGATCCTCTCTGGCAATGAGGCAATCAAGGCGCATTACGCCTCACAGCCGTTCCACCAGCGCGAGCGTCACGATCCGGCGGTCCGCACCATCATGAACACCAACAGCGTCATGGGCGGCGACACCACCTTCACGATGATCTCCACCACGGTGAAATTCCATGACGCCAACCCGAAGGCTTATGCCGCTTTCGTCGCGGCCCTCAAGGAAGCGATGCAGATGATCAAAGCCGACAAGCGCAACGCGGCACAGGTGCTGCTCGAGGCGCTCGGCGGCAAGGGTTACAGCGTCGATGAGCTCGTCGCCATGCTCGATGATCCGGAGGTGCAATACACCACGGTGCCGCAGAACGTCATGAAATATGCGACCTTCATGCACGACATCGGCACGTTGAAGCTGCAGCCGGCGTCATTGTCGGATTTGTTTTTCCCCGAAGCGGATATCGCCAAAGGCAATTGAGGACCCGCCATGAGTGCTGATGCCGTGTATGAGGTCTATGCGATCAAGTACGGCCGTCACGAACGCAAGATGGCGGACAATTTCATCGGCGGGGATCCACACGATGTTCCTGGCCCGATCGACTTCTTCGTCTGGGCGATCGTCGGGCCCGGCGGGCCGATCATCGTCGACACCGGTTTCGATGCGACTATCGCCGCGAAGCGCCAGCGCAATATCATCAAGCCGGTGGGCGAGGGGCTCAAGGCGATCGGCATCGATGCCGACAAGGTCGAGAATGTCATCGTCACGCATCTGCACTATGACCACACCGGCAACTATGACTTGTTCCCGCACGCGCGCTATCACCTGCAGGATGGCGAGATGGCTTATGCCACCGGCCGCTGCATGTGCCACGCGCACCTGAAGATGCCGTTCGAATGCGACGATGTCGTTGCCATGGTGCGCAAGGTGTTCGAGGGCCGCGTTGCTTTCCATGAGGGCGACGAGGAGGTCGCGCCCGGAATCACCGTGCACCGGATCGGCGGTCACTCCAAGGGTCTGCAGAGTGTGCGCGTGAACACCAAGCGCGGGCCAGTGGTGCTCGCTTCGGACGCCACGCATCTCTACGCGCATATGGAGAGCGGGCGCGTGTTTCCGATCACTTATAATATCGGCGAGGTGCTCGACGGCTATGCGAAACTGAAGAAGCTCGCGTCGTCACGCCAGCACATCGTGCCCGGCCACGATCCGCTGGTGCTCGAACGTTATCCCGCCGCGCGCGCGGGTCTTGAGGGCTGGGTCGCGCGACTCGATGTTGATCCCAAACAATCGTGAATGATCCAACCAAGGAGCTGACAATGGCTGACGCTGCCAACGAAACCATCGGCGATCTCTGGAACAAAGGTCTTGCGCTGCGCCGCGAGGTGCTCGGCGCCGACTATGTCGACAACTCGGTCAAGAACGCCAACGACTTCACCATGACCTTCCAGCACATCACCACCGAATGGTGCTGGGGTTACGCCTGGTCGCGGCCCGGGCTCGACCGCAAGACGCGCAGCATGATCAATCTCGCCATGCTCACGGCGCTCAACCGCACGCCGGAGGTGAAGCTGCATGTGCGGGGCGCGGTCAACAACGGCGTCACTGTCGACGAGATCCGTGAGGTGCTGCTCCACGCCACCATCTATTGCGGTATTCCCGCTGGCCTCGATGCGTTCAAGGCAGCGAACGAGGTGCTCAAGGAGATGGGCGCCATTCCCGCCAAGAAGTAAGCCAAAACAGCGCAAAAATCGGGCCCCAGGGCGCAGGTGGAGCGCGCCTTGGGTGAAGGTCTGTAGGGCAAGAATGCCCGGCATTATTGTCAATGCGTGCAGTTGAGGCTATGCAAACGATTGTGCGAGAGGACACCAACGGGAACGGCGAGCATCTCGGCGGAGCAGCACGCAGCCGTGGCAACACCGTCGCGCATCTGATTTCCGAGCTGCGTGAGGGCATTCGCTATGGTCGCTATGCCCCCGGTCAACGGCTGATCGAGGCCGATCTGACCCGCGAGCTCGGCGTCAGCCGCGGCCCGCTGCGCGAAGCGTTTCGCCGCCTCACCGCCGAGGGCCTGATCGAAAGCATTCCCAATCGCGGCGCGCTGGTGCGGCGGCTGTCGCAGCAGGAAACGCGCGAACTGTTCGAGATCCGCGCCGCGCTCGAGGTGCTCGCTGCCGAACTGGCAGCGAAGAATATCGACAGCCCCGGCGTGCGTGCCAAATTCGAGGCGGCGATCGCTCCGATCTGGACCGAGGCGTCGCACGACAAGCCGTCGACCTATTTCGACGAGAACAAGGACTTCCATCTCGCGATCGCCGACGCCAGCGGGAACACGCAGCTTGCGATTCTGGGTCACCAGCTGCGTTCACAACTCACATTTTACCAGATGAGCAGCATGCTCAGGCCGCAGGTGATCGCCTCTTCGAACCGCGAGCACCGCGACCTCGCCAAGGCGATCCTCGCCGGCGATGCGGCGCTGTCCGCCGATCTGATGCGCAAGCATTTCGGCAGCATCGCGACGTTCTGGGATGAGCTGCCGGCAACGGTGTTCCGCAGTGGAGCGGATAGCGAATAGCTACTTACTACTCACTCATTTCTTACCACAGCCCCTTCAGCCGTCCGCCGTCGAGATTGAGCGACACGCCGGTGATGTAGCTCGCGCGCTCCGAGCACAGGAATACGGTGGCGTTGGCGAGCTCTTCCGGCTTGCCCATGCGGCCGAGCGAGTTCTTCTTCGCCGCGAGCTTGCGCGCTTCGGCTTCGCTGGTGACGTTGAGCTCCTTCTTCAGCCCTTCGGTGTTGCGCACCCAGAGATCGGTCGCCACCCAGCCCGGACAGATGGCATTGACCAGCACATTGTCCTCACCGAACTCGGTCGACAGCGACTTGGTGAGATTGAGCAGCGCGCTGTTGGTCATGCCGCTGCCGAACATGTATGGATCGGGCTCCTTGCCGGCGCCGCCGATGGTGTTGACGATGCGGCCCCATTTCTGCGCCTTCATCATCGGATAGACGAGGCGGATCGCGCGCAGGAAGCCGAACAGCTTGGTTTCGAGCTGCGTCTTCATCTCATTGTCGTCGATCACGGCGAAGCGGCCCGAATACATCTGCCCGGCATTGTTGATCAGGATGTCGACGCCGCCGAGCTTCTCTTTTGCGGTGTCGACGAGACGCTTGATATCGGCTTCCTTGGTCATGTCGGCGACGATCGCATGGACCTCGCCGCCGGTGCGTTTGGCGAGATCCTCGCGCGCCTTCTCGAGCTTGTCCTTGTTGCGCCCGCTGATCAGCACGCGCACGCCTTCCTCCAGAAACTGCCGCGCAGTCTCGAAGCCGATGCCACTCGAGCCGCCGGTGACGATGGCGCGTCGCCCCTTGATGCCGAGATCCATGTCGAGATCCTCCCCGATCCTCTTTGCTTGACGCTTCAGACCCGCCCATAGAGTATTTGCCCCCAATAAAGCAATAAGAACTGCGAGGAGGCGGATGAATCTCGGTCTGCGGGACAAGGTCGCGCTCGTTACCGGCGGGTCGCGTGGCATCGGTAAAGCCATTGCTCAGGTGCTGAGCGATGAAGGCTGCGCGGTGGCGATTTGCGCCCGCGATGGCGCGCGTCTCGCGGCGGCCGTGGACGAACTTTCACAAGGTGGAAAGCGCGTGCTTGGCATGCCCACGGACCTGGCCGACGAGGCCGCGGTGCAGCGCTTCGCAGCCGGCGCGCTGGAGGCCTTCGGTCGCATCGACATTCTGGTGAACAGCGCCGGCACGCATCTGCGCGGCACGGTGGAGAGCACCACGCTCGACATTCTCGAGCGACAGCTGCGCGATAAGGTGTTCGGCTTCTTTTCCATGATCAAGGCGGTGCTGCCGATGATGAAGCAGCAGCGCGACGGCCGCATTGTCAACATCGTCGGTCAGGCGGCGCGGCACCCGCACCCCGATCGGTTTCCCTCCGGTGTCACCAATGCGGCGGTCATGGCCATGACCAAATCGATTGCCGACGCGGTTGCGCGCGACAACATCCGCGTCAACGCCGTGTGCCCGCAATATATCGAGTCGGAGCTGCTTGCTTCGTTGATCGAAAAGGAAATGCGCGAGCGCGGCGTCGATCGCGCGACCGCCGCGGCGGGCTTCACGCGCGCCAATCCGCTCGGCCGCACCGGCCGGCCGGACGAGGTCGCCGATCTCGTCGCCTTCGTAGTGTCGGATTGCGCCGATTTCGTCACCGGCTCGTCGGTGAGCATCGACGGCGGCTATCACCGATACATGTTCGGGTAGGCACCATGGATCTCGGGTTGAACGGCAAAACGGCGTTGATCACTGGCGGTACCAGCGGCATCGGGCTCGCCGTGGCGCGGCGGCTCGGCGAGGAGGGCGCCCGCATCGCCATCTGCGGACGCGATCACCCTCGGCTCAATGAGGCGCTGGCGAAGCTCAGTGGCATCGAGGTCGAGGGGTTCATCGCCGATGTCTGCAAGCCGCGCGATGTCGCGGCGCTGATCGGCGATGTCACCAGCGCCTTCCGGGGCATCGACATCATCGTCAGCAATGCCGGCACACATTTGCCCGGCCGCATCCACGAGGTCTCCGCCGACGATCTCCTGCGCCACTTCCAGACCAAGGTGCTCGGCGCCTGGGAGCTGGCGCGGCATGCTGCGCCGCATATGCGTGCTCGCGGGGGTGGACGCTTCATCGTCATCATCGGCCAGGCCGGGAAGGTGCCGCAGGCGAACGTCATCGCCTCGAACATCGTCAACGCCGCGCAGCACGCCTTCGTCAAATCGCTGTCGGACGAGTTTGGCCCGCACAAGATCCTGGTCAACGCCGTGTGCCCGAGCCGCATCCAGAGCCCACTCACCCACGGGCTCACGCTTTATGACGAGGTGCATCTCGGTCGCAGTCTCGAGCAGCAGCAGTCGAAATGGGGCGCCGAGGTGCCGCTCGGCCGCTGGGGTGACGCCGAGGATATTGCCAATGCGGTCGCATTTCTCGCCTCGAAACGCGCCGAATTCATCTGCGGCGCCAATATCGACGTCGACGGTGGACACCAGCGCATGATCGTTTGAGCTCTGGACATGATCGAGATCCGCCACGTCTCGAAAAGCTTCTACCGCCGCGACGCGGTGGTGAATGCCGTGCGCGACATCAGCCTCACCATCGCGCGCCACGAGATCGTCGCGGTGATCGGGCCGAGCGGTTGCGGCAAGTCGACCCTGCTCAACATGATCGCCGGGCTTTACGCTCCGACACGCGGGCAGGTGTTCTACAAGGGCGGGGCGGTCACCGGCGTCAATACCGATGTCGGCTACATGACGCAGAAGGATAATCTGCTGCCTTGGCGCACGGTGCGTGACAATGTCGGCTTTCCGCTGGAGCTTTCCGGCGTCGACAAAGCCGGGCGTGGCGAACGCGCCGATGCGGTGATCAAGCATGTTGGGCTGCAGGGCTTCGAGGCGCGATTCCCGCACGAGCTCTCCGGCGGCATGCGCAAGCGCGCCTGTCTGGCCCGCATGCTGCTCTACGGGGCGGAGACGGCGCTGCTCGATGAGCCGTTCGCCGCTCTTGATGCGCAGTTGAAGCTCGCCATGCACGATCTGCTCCTGCGCCTTGCCGCGGAGAACCAGCAGACCGTGGTGCTGGTGACGCACGATCTGATGGAGGCGGTGACGCTCGCCGATCGCGTGCTGGTCTGCACCAATCGGCCCGCCACGCTGGCGCTGGAGCAGCGTATCGACATCCCGCGTCCACGCGACGTGCTCAATGTGCGCTTCAGCAGCGTATTCAAGGAGCACTATGACGCCCTGTGGGAGCGCCTGCGCCTCGAATATCACGAGGAGCGGGTATGACCGCGCCGCAATCGCAACCGGCGCCGGACGCCACGCTCGAAGAGGCGCCTGTACGCGCGCCCGCGGAGGTCAGCGGGCTTGCCATGGCGCTCGCGCAAGCGGTGCTCGGCATCGCCGTTCTGCTGCTCTGGCAGGGCGTGTCGGGGCGGCTCATCGACAACTTCTTCATCTCCAATCCGATCGAGGTGGCGCGCAGGCTTTACGGTTGGATCGCCGACGGCTCGATCTTCGTACATATCGGTGCGACGCTGTACGCCACGGCGATGGGTTTCATCATCGGCTCGGTCATCGGCGCCGTGCTCGGCGTCTGGCTCGGCATTTCGGCGATTGCCGCGCGGTTGCTCAATCCCTATCTCAACGCGCTCAATGCATTGCCCAAGGTGGCGCTGGCGCCGCTGTTCGTCTTGTGGTTCGGGCTTGGCATCGAATCCAAGATCGCGCTCGCTGCGGTGCTCGTGCTGTTCCTCGTCTTCCTCAACACCTATGCCGGTGTGCGCGAGGTCGATCAGGACCTGATCGACGCGGCGCGACTGATGCGCGCGACGCGCGTGCAAGTGATCGTCAAGGTGATCGTCCCCTCGGCGATGTCCTGGGTGTTCGCGGGGCTGAAGATCTCCGTGCCGTATGCGCTGATCGGCGCCGTGCTCGGCGAGATGATCGCTGCCAATCGCGGGCTGGGCTACCTGGTGCAATTCTCCGGCGCGCAGTTCGACACGGCCGGGGTTTTCGCCGTGCTGCTGGTGATCGCGGTCATCGCGGTAGCCCTTAATTTTATCGTCGAACTGGTGCAACATCGGATCGAACACTGGCGCATGGTCAGCCGGTGACAAGAACAGCAAGAGTGGAGGAACACGCGATGAGAATCCTGGCCCTTATTGCAGTTGCCGCATTGGCCGGCATTACCGCCGCCAAAGCCGAGCCGGTGAAGATCACCAATATCGGCCACGGCTATTATTCCGGCGCGCTCTATGTCGCGCAGCAGGAGAAGCTGTTCGAGAAATACGGGCTCGAGCCGCAGATTTCCTTCGTGCAGGGTGGCGCACTCGCTCTGCAGTCGGTGCTGACCAAGCAGGCCGATGTGTCGGTGCTCAGCTACGAGCACATCCTCACCTCCGCGGTGCAAGGGAAGCGCATCGTCGCTTTTTTCAACATCGCCAACCGTCCGGTGAACAACCTCATCGCCAGCGACAAGCTGATCGCAGGATCCGAGAAGCTCTCCATCGAGGAGAAGATCAAACGGCTCAAGGGCGCGCGCGTTGCCATGCCGTCAGCCGGCGGCTCCGGCGAGAAGATGCTCGGCGTGCTCGCCAAGAAATACGGACTGACGCTGCCCGGCGACATCTCCGGCGTTTATCTCGGCGCCGAGGCGCCGTCTTATGTTGCCGCGTTCCAGCGCGGCTTGATCGACGCGGCGCTGCCCTTCGAGCCCGCGGGCGTGCTGGTGCAGCAGGCCGGCACGGGCAAGATCTATCTCAACATGATGAGCGGAGAGATCCCGGAATTCCGCGACATCCTGTTCATGGTGCTGGCGACGCATCCGGACAATCTCAAGGAGAAGCCGGAGCTGCTGCGCAAGGTCGCTAAGGTGTTTGCCGAGGCGATGGCGATCCTCAAGAACGATCCCAAGCGTGGCGTGGCGATGATGGCCAAGGAATACCCGACCATGTCGCCGGAGACCAACGCCGAGGCCTACAAGACGGTGAGCCAGATTTGGGTCGCCAACGGAAAGATGAGCGAGCAGCAGGCGCGTGCCACCTTCGCCTATCTGCAGCCGAAAGGGCCCGACGCGGTCGATTTTCCCTCGACCTTCACCAACGATTTCCTGCCCAAGTAGCAAGGAGAGTGCGCGTGAGCACATTCAAAGTCGGCGATGCCAGCATCACACGCGTCGAGGAAACCTACGGCGCCTGCTATCCGCTGACGCAGATCTTTCCCGAGGCGAAGGAGAGCGTCGTCGCCGAGCACGCGCACTGGCTGGCGCCCAACCACTATGAGGCCGACACCGGGCTGATCAAGCTCAGCGTGCACAGCTGGATCCTGCGCCTCGGCGGCCGGACGATCCTCATCGATTGCTGCTGCGGCAACAACAAGGACAAGCCAGGCCGGCCGTGGTGGCATCACCTCAACGTGCCCTATATAGAGCGGCTCGCCTCAGCCGGCGTTAAACCCGAGGACATCGACATGGTGATGTGCACGCATCTGCATCACGATCATGTCGGCTGGAACACGCGGCTCGACAATGGTCGCTGGGTGCCGACCTTCCCGAATGCGCGTTACGTGTTCTCCAAGAAGGACTTCGACTATTTCCACAAGATGGACGCCGATCCGAAGGAAGGCCCGGCCGAGCTCGGCACCTTCCGCGAAGCGGTCATTCCGATCGTCGAGGCCGGACGCGCCGATCTTGTCGAAGGCCCGCACCGGCTCAACGAGCACATCGACATCATCGAGGCCGGTGGACACTCGCCTGGACATTTCGTGTTCCGCATCGAAAGCAAAGGCCAGCGCGGCGCCTTCATCGGCGACGTATTCCACCATCTGCTGCAGGTCTATTACCCGCAGTGGAATTTCCCGAAGAACTCGGACGCCGAGCAGGCGCGCGCGAGCCGTCGCATGGTGCTGGAGGACTGCGCCGCCAAGCAGGCGCTGATCTTCGCCGGTCATGTCGGCGCGCCGTTCGCCGGCTATGTCGAGAAGACCGCGATGGGATTCAGGCCGCGGTTTTAGAGCAACAAGCGCAGCAGCACTTTCGGCGTCGTCCCCCGGCTTGACCGGGGGACCCAGTATCCCGTGGCCTCAAGGCTGAATTGAAATCGCGCCATCACGGTGTACTGGATGCCCGCTTTCGCGGGCGTGGCCGCGGAGTATGTGGCTAATCGCTTGCCAGCACCACCGCGCACGTCGTCACGATGTCCTCGACGCTGGCCCCGCGCGAGAGATCGCTGATCGGCTTGGCGAAGCCCTGCAGGAACGGCCCGATCGCGGTTGCGCCGCCCATCCACTGCGTGAGCTTGTAGGCGATATTGCCGGAATCGAGGTCGGGGAAGATCAGTACATTGGCGTGGCCGGCGACGGCGCTGGCGTCTTTCACTTTCTTCGCTGCAACCACGGGAACGAGCGCCGCATCCGCCTGCAGCTCGCCGTCGATCGCGAGCGACGGTTCGCGCTGCTTCACCAAAGCCAGCGCCTCGCGCACTTTGTCGACGCGCGCATGCTGCGCGCTGCCTTTGGTGGAGAACGACAGCATCGCCACCTTCACCGGCTCCTTAAGGAGCGCTGCGGCACTGCGGCTCGAGGCGATGGCGATGTCGGCAAGCTCCGCGGCGCCGGGGTCCGCATTCACCGCGCAGTCGGCGAACACGAAGGCGCGCGGGCCGGCCTTGAGGAAGTCCGGGACGAGTATCAGGAAATAGCTGGAGGGGAGCGTGATGCCTTTCGCCAGCCCGACGGTCATCAGCCCGGCCTCGATCACCCGGCGCGTCGGATTGGCGGCGCCGGCGACCATCGCGTCGGCATCGCCGGCGCTCACCATCATGCCGGCGAAATAGAGCGGCTTGCCGATGAGCCGCACACCCATCGCCTCGCTCATATTCTCGCGCCCGGCGGCGCAGCGTGCGCCGTAGGCCTTTGCGCGCGCGTCGGTCTTCGGGTCGACGATCTCGATATTGTTCACTGAGACTTTGGCTTCGGCCGCCGCGCGTGCAACGGAGTCATGCGTGCCGAGAATGATCGGCGTCGCCAACCCCTCTTTTTGCAGGCGAACCGCGGCGGCGGCGACGCGTGCGTCCTCACCCTCCGGGAGCACCACCTTGCGTTTGCGCCGCCGTGCGATATCAAAAATGCCGTCGAGCAATTCCATACGTCTCGCCAAGTGAGAAAACATTCAGCCGGGTTCAATCAATGACCGAAACAGCCGAAGCGATCAAGATTCAGCGCGGACTGAAGGGCGTCTACTTCGATCGCTCGCCGTGCACCTTCATCGACGGCAAAGCCGGCGACCTGCGCTATCGCGGCTACTCGATCCACGACCTCGCCGAGCACTCGTCCTTCGAGGAGACCGGCTGGCTGCTGCTGCATGGCGAATTGCCGAGCAAGGCGCAGCTCAAGGAGTTCGACGCCACGCTCAAGGCCGCGCGCAAGCTGCCGCCGACGGTCGTCGACGTCATCCGCGCGCTCAAGGACGCGCATCCGATGGACGTGCTGCGCACCGCGACGTCAGCGCTTGCAGGCTTCGATCCGGAGACGTCCGACAATTCGCGCGAAGCGACGCTGCGCAAGGCCGTGCGCCTGACCTCGCAGGTGCCGATGATCGTCGCCGCGCATTCGCGCATTCGCGAGGGCAAGGAGCCGGTCGCCGCCAGCGCCGAGCTCGGCCATGCCGCGAATCTGCTGTGGATGCTCAAGGGCGAGAAGCCGAGCAAGGATGCCGAGCAGCTCATCGACCGCGATCTCATCCTCCATGCCGAGCACGGTTCTAACGCCTCCTCGTTCACCGCGCGCGTCGTCATCGGCACCGAAGCCAATCTGCACGCGGCGATCACCGCGGCCATCGCGGCGCTCTCCGGTCCCGCCCATGGCGGCGCCGCGGAGGACGTGATGAAGATGGCGGAGGAGATCGGCGATTCATCTCGCGCGGCGGACTACGTCCGCGAAAAGCGCAAGGCTGGCATCGCCATCACGGGCTTCGGGCATCGCGTCTATCGTGCCGAGGATCCGCGCGCGCGCCACATGCGCGCCGGCGTCGAGCGGCTATCCAAGGAGATGGGGCAGCCGAAGTGGTACGAAATCCTTCAGGCGGTGGTGGCGGCGATGGCGCCTTATGCGCGCCACGGCGTGAATGTGAATGTCGATTTCTATTCCGGCGTCGTCTACCACCTGCTCGGCATCAAGCGCGATCTGTTCGTGCCGATCTTCGCCATCGGCCGCGTGCCCGGCTGGTCGGTGCAGGTGCTGGAGCAGCTCGACAACAACATCCTGATCCGCCCGCTCACGCTTTATAACGGGCCGGAATTGCGTCCTTACGTGCCGCTGGACCAACGAGCCGGGTGAGCCCGGCCGGCTTTTCGGAACTCCGCATTCCATGCAGGAATGGCACCCCTGATCCCAATGCGCGGGATCGGGCGGCTTTTTCGTTGCCGCGCAAACGGTCTCTGCTATCGTAGTGAGATAATCAGTCTCAAAAAATGAGACTTCGCAGGTGCGCCAACGCACCGCTTCGCTTCGTCCGGGAGGATCAAAACATGCGTCACATCTGGCGGACTTCCGCTTATGCAATCGCGGTCGCCACGGCGGCCGTGCTCGGGACCGCGCCGTCGCGCGCGGCCGGCTATCCCGATCATCCGATCAATTTCATCGTGCCCTGGGGTCCAGGCGGCGGCGCCGATCTGCTCGCGCGCACTGCCGGCAAGATCATGTCGGAAGATCTCGGCGTCTCGGTGCCGGTGATCAATGTGCCCGGCGCCACTGGCGCCACCGGCATGACCAAGCTCATCACCGCGCCGGCCGATGGCTATTCGATGGCGATCCTCATCGGCGACACCTATGCGCTGCTTGCCGGCGCCAAGCCGGCGTTCTCGTCCGACGACGTCATCCCGTTGGCGGTGATGATCCAGCAGCCGTCCGGCTACTGGGTCAACAGTAACAGCCCGATGAAGACCTGGGACGATCTGGTAAAGACCGCGAAGGAGCGCGCGCTCAAGGTTGCGGTGCTCGGCTTCGGCAGCGCCGACGACATCACCACCACCTATGTGAAAAAGGCCAAGGGGCTCAAGCTCGATGCCATTCCTTACGCCGCGCCGGAGCTGCGCTACACCTCGATCCTCGGCGGCAATGCGGACGTGCTCTATGAGCAGACCGGCGACGTGCGCAGCTATTTCGACGGCGGCAAGATCCGTCCGCTGATCTTCTTCTATCCGCACCGCCTCAACATTGCGAAATTCAAGGACGTGCCGGTGTCGAAGGAGCTCGGGCTCGATGTCACGCTGCCGCAGTTCCGCGCCATCGTGGTCAAAGCCGGCACCGACCCCAAGACGGTGAAGCTTCTCTCCGACGAGCTCGCCAAGGTCGCACAGACCGCCGAGTTCAAAGCCTATCTCGAGCAGCAATATGCCGATCCGGACAGCTTCGTGCCGGCGGACAAGGCACGTGCCTTCATGGACGGCTGGCTCGCGGAGGCGAAAAAATTCCGCGCGGAGGCGGCAGCGGGCAAGTGAGCGTAGCAACCACCAGCGCTGCGGTGCGGCGCCTGCGCGCCGCGCTTCCCTATGCGGTGGTGCTCGCCGCCGGCATCTATCTTTATTACAGCGCCAGCAATTTCGAGTTCGAGGAGGTCGAGAGCCGCATCGGTCCCGGCGCCTGGCCGAAGCTCGTGCTCGGGTTGATGCTTCTGGCGGCGCTGTGGGGGTTCGTCGGCAATGTCTTGCGGCCGGAGCCGCCGGAAGCCGCGCCGGAGGCGAATGACGACGCCGCGTTGATCCAGCCGCCGGAAATCTACCCCGGCCTCGTCTGGCTCGCGATCGGCGCCGTCTTCGCTTATCTGCTGCTGCTTCCGATCCTCGGCTTCTTCATCGCCACCGCGCTGCTCTGCTTCGCGCTGATGCTGCTCGGCCATTTCCGGCGGCTCGTGCCCGCCGCGGTGATGAGCGTCGTCTTCTCCTTCGCCTTCCTGTTCCTGTTCATGCGCGTCGTCTATGTGGCATTGCCGCTCGGCATCACGCCGTTCAACGACGTCTCCTACGCGCTGATGGCGCTGATCGGCGTTCGGTGAGGCGGCGATGACGCTCATTCACCTCTTCCATGGCTTTCTCGAGATTTTCCAGCCGTTCAATCTGCTGATGCTGTTCGTCGGCCTCGTGGTCGGCATGGCGGTCTCGATCATGCCTGGGCTCGGTCTGGTCATGGGGGTGGTGCTGGCTTTGCCCTTCACCTACCGCATGCAGATCGAACCCTCGGTCATCCTGCTCACCGCGATCTACTTCGCCGGAACTTATGCCGGCTGCTTCTCCGCGATCCTTTATCGCATTCCCGGCGAGCCGATGGACGTGCCGATGCTGTGGGACGGCTACACCATGGCGCGGCGTGGGCAGCCGGCGAAGGCGCTCGGCTGGGCGCTGGTCGCGGCGCTGATCGGCGGCCTCGTCTCCTCGGCGGTGATGGTCGCGCTGGCTGGGCCGATGAGCGAGGTCGCGCTCAAGTTCGATTCGCCGGATTATTTCGCCGCCGTGTTCTTCGGGCTCACCACGGTGGTGGCGCTCGCCGGCAAGTCGATGGTCAATTCGCTGATCAGCCTGTGCGTCGGGCTGCTCGTCGCCACCGTCGGCATCGACGCCATCTACGGTACCGAGCGCTTCACCTTCAACGTGCCGATCCTGCGTGACGGCGTCGAACTCGTCGAGGTGCTGGTCGGGATGTACGGGCTTGGCGAGGTGCTGACGCGGATCGGGCAGGGGCTGCGCATCGAGCAGCCGCAGGACACATCGCAGAAGGTCGGCACGCAATTCCCCACCTGGCGCGAGCTCATCGCCATCCGCATCACCCTCATCCGCTCAACCATCCTCGGCACGGTGCTCGGCATCGTGCCTGGTGCCGGTGCCACGATCACCGCCTTCATCTCCTACGGAATCGAAAAGCAATACGGCAAGCGCAAGGAGCTGCTTGGCACCGGCGTGCCGGAAGGCATCGTCGCGCCGCAGATCGGCGCCACCGCCTCGGTCGCCGGCCACATGATCCCGCTGCTCATCCTCGGGCTTCCCGGCAGCGGCGCCACCGCCGTGATCCTCGCGGCCTTCCTCCTGCACGGCGTGCAGCCCGGCCCGATGCTCCTGGAGAGCCCGGGCACGACGGTGATGGTCTACACAATCCTTGCCTCGATGTTCGCCAGCGTCATCGGCATGTGCCTGCTCGGCTTCCTCTGGATCCGCGTGGTGGTGAAAGTGCTCACCATTCCGCAGGGCGTGCTCTCGGCGATCGTGGTGCTGTTCTGCCTGGTCGGCGCCTACGCCAATAGGAACAGCATGTCCGATGTCTGGATGATCCTGATCTTCGGCGTGCTTGGCTATCTGTTTGAGAAATTCCGCTTCCCGCTTTCGCCGATGGTGCTTGGCGCCATTCTCGGCCCGATCGGCGAAACCTCGTTCATGCGCAGCATGATCTCAAGCAACAACGACTGGACGGTATTTTTTACCGGACCGATTAGCGGCCCGCTGATGATCGGTTCGTTCCTGGCACTTTGCTATCCGCTGCTTCAAGAACTGCTGAAAGCGCGCCGTCGCGCGCAAGCCAATCGGGTGACCCATGCGTAGCAATCTCGGACAAGCAAGACTGGCGACGCCGGCCTCCGCCACGGCGCATCGTAATGGCGCCGATCTGAAGCCGACAGCGACGCGCGCCGCCAAGCCTTCCGGACATCGGGCGCAGAAGCTCGGCGCCACCGCGCGCTCGTTCGCCATCCTCGAGCACGTGGCGTCCTCGCGCACGCCGGTCGACGTGCTGGACATCATCAGCGCACTGAAGCTGCCGAAGGCGACCGCCTACCGGCTGGTCGACTGGTTCATCACGCAGGGCTATCTGTCGCGGGAAGTCGGGCGCAAGCGTCTGGTGGTCGGCGCGCGCCTCACCAATCTCGCCTTCGGCGCGCTGTCGTCCTCGATGCAGAACGCGACGCCGCATGTGGTGCTGCAGCGGTTGGTGCACACCGTCAACGAGACCTGCAACATCGGCACCCTGGTCAATGGTGAGGTCGTTTATCTCGACCGCGTCGAGGCCGAGCACTGGCCGCTGCGTCTGCATTTCGCCTCCGGCTCGCGCGTGCCGCTGCATTGCAGTGCCATCGGCAAGCTGTTCCTCGCGCTCACTCCGGCGGCGCGCCGGCGCCGGCTCTTGCAGAGCATCGAGCTCGCGCGCTTCACCGAGCGCACGCTCACCGACAAAAGCCAGCTCGAGGAGGAACTGCGGGCGATCCGCTCCGAGCAGGTGTCGTTCGACCGTGAGGAGTTCCTGACCGGCGTTGTCTGCGCCGCGGTGCCCATCCTTGGGCAGAACGGAGAGATGCTCGCCGCGCTCGCCATCCAGGCGCCGCAGGCGCGCATGGACGTGCAGAATGCACGCAAGCATCTGCCGGCGCTGCGCCGCGCGGCAAGCGAGCTTGCCGAAATCTTTCAAGACAAGACCTGAGACACCAGATGTCCAATCCGTGTCGCCCACGCAAGCGGGCGACATCCTGGCCATGGTCCAGGATCAGCGTGAGATCGAAGAGGGTTAAGCAATGAAAATGACGACGGAAGAAGCCTTCGTGAAAGTGCTGCAGATGCACGGCATCGAGCATGTCTTCGGCATCATCGGCTCGGCGTTCATGCCGATCTCGGACCTGTTCCCCAAGGCGGGGATCACCTTCTGGGACGTGGCGCATGAGTGCAATGGCGGCTACATGTGCGACGGCTACACGCGCACCACCGGCAAGATCGGCATGGTGATCGCGCAGAACGGTCCCGGCATCACCAATTTCGTCACCTGCATCAAGACAGCATATTGGAACCACACGCCGATGCTGCTGGTGACGCCGCAGGCGGCGAACCGCACCATCGGGCAGGGCGGCTTCCAGGAAGTCGAGCAGATGGCGCTGTTCCGCGACATGGTCTGCTACCAGGAAGAGGTGCGCGATCCCGCGCGCACGGCGGAGGTGCTCAACCGCGTCATCACCAAGGCCAGGCGGCTTTCCGCGCCGGCGCAGATCAACATCCCGCGCGATTTCTGGACGCAGGTCATCGACATCAACCTGCCGGCGATCGTCGACTTCGAGCGCCCGGCTGGCGGCGCCGAGGCGATCGCCGAGGCGGCGAAGCTTCTCTCCAGCGCGAAATTCCCGGTGATCCTCTCCGGCGCCGGTGTCGTGCTTGGCAATGCCATTCCCGAATGCGCGGCGCTCGCGGAAAAGCTCTCCGCGCCGGTGTGCAACAACTACCAGCACAATGACAGCTTCCCGGGCAGCCACCCGCTCGCCGTCGGGCCGCTCGGCTACAACGGCTCGAAAGCGGCGATGGAGCTTGTCGCCAAGGCCGACGTCGTGCTCGCCTTGGGCACGCGGCTCAATCCGTTCTCGACGCTGCCTGGCTACGGCATCGATTACTGGCCGAAGGATGCCAAGATCATCCAGGTCGACATCAATGCCGACCGCATCGGCCTGACCAAGCCGGTTGCCGTCGGCATTTGCGGCGACGCCAAGCTCGTCGCCAAGGCGATCCTCGAGAAACTCTCGCCATCGGCCGGCAATGCGGGCCGCGAGGAGCGCAAGGCGCTGATCCACACCACCAAGTCGCGCTGGCTGCAGACGCTCTCCAGCATGGATCACGAGGAGGACGATCCGGGCACGACCTGGAACGCCGACGCGCGCAAGCGCGACGCCGACCGCATGTCGCCGCGCCAAGCCTGGCGCGCGATCCAGGCAGGCCTGCCGAAGGACGCCATCATCTCCAGCGACATCGGCAACAACTGCGCCGTCGGCAACGCCTATCCGACGTTCGAGCAGGGCCGCAAATATTTGGCGCCCGGCCTGTTCGGTCCGTGCGGCTACGGCTTCCCGGCGATCATCGGCGCCAAGATCGGCAATCCGAACACGCCGGTCGTCGGGTTTGCCGGCGACGGCGCCTTCGGCATCTCCATGAGCGAGATGAGCTCGATCGGCCGCGAGGAATATCCCGGCATCACCATGGTGGTGTTCCGCAACTATCAGTGGGGCGCGGAGAAGCGCAACTCGATCCTCTGGTACGACAACAACTTCGTCGGCACCGAGCTCGATCCGCATCTCTCCTACGCCAAGGTGGCGGAAGGCTGCGGCCTCAAGGGCGTCGTCGCACGCACGCAGCAACAGCTCACCGACGCGCTGCGTGAGTCTTGCGAGGCGCAGAAAAAAGGCATCACCACTTTCATCGAGGTGATTCTCAACCAGGAGCTGGGCGAGCCGTTCCGCCGCGACGCCATGAAGAAACCGGTGGCCGTCGCCGGCATCAAGCGCGAGGACATGCGCCCGCAGCAGGTGGCCTAACGGAGAAACGAGAATGACTGTCGCAGTAAAACCGGCGGCGGCGTCCAACACGGTGGTCGACGAGCTCGTCCGCCGTGCCCGCGCGGCCATGGCGATCTTCGCCGGCGCCGATCAGGGGCGTGTTGACGAGGCGGTCACCGCGCTGGCCTGGGCGCTCTACAATCCCGCGCACGCCAAGGAGCTTGCCGAGCTCGCGGTCGCCGACACCAAGCTCGGCAATGTGCCCGACAAGATCATCAAGAAGCAGCGCAAAACGTTCGGCACGCTGCGTGACCTTCTGCGCGTCAAATCGGTCGGCATCATCGAGGAGGACCCGAAGCGCGGCATCGTGAAATATGCGAAGCCGGTCGGCCTCGTCGCCGCGATCACGCCGTCGACCAATCCCGGCGCCACGCCGGTGAACAAGGCGATGATGGCGATCAAAGGCCGCAACGCCATCATCATCGCGTCCTCGCCCGCCGGCATGAAGACCACGGGGCGGACCGTCGACTATATGCGCGCCGAGCTCAAGAAGATCGGCCTGCCCGAAGACTTGGTGCAGATCCTGCCGCCGCCAGCCTCGAAGGACATGACCGAAGCCCTGATGAAGGCGGCGGACCTCGTCGTCGCCACCGGCTCGCAGGACAATGTGCGCCGTGCCTATTCGAGCGGCACCCCGGCGATCGGGGTCGGCACCGGGAATGTGCCGGTGATCATCGACGAGACCGCCGATCTCGATGATGCCGCGCGAAAAATCTGCGCGTCGAAGATCTTCGACAATTCGACGTCATGCTCCTCGGAAAACTCCGTCGTCATCGTCGATGCGGTCTACGACAAGGCCATTGCGGCGCTGGAGCGTGCCGGCGGCTATATGGCGTCGCCGACGGAGAAGGCGAAGATCCAGGCCGCGCTGTGGCCAGACGGCAAGCTCTCGCGCACGCTGATCGCGCGCGATGCCGACGTCTTCGCTCGCGGCTGCGGCCTGCCGGCGGCGGCTGAAGCTAAAAAGTTCTTCATGGTGGAGGAGACCGGTATCGGTCGCGACTTCCCGTTCTCCGGGGAGAAGCTCGCGCTCGTGCTCACGGTCTATCGCGCCCGCGATTTCGATGCCGCGATGGCCCAGGCCAATGCCATTCTCGCGCATCAGGGCCGCGGCCATTCCGTCGGCCTGCACACCAAGGACATGAGTCGCGCGCGCAAGCTCGCCGAGCGCTCCGACGTGGTGCGCGTGCTCGTCAACCAGGCGCACACCTTCGGCAATGGCGGTGGCTTCGACAACGGGCTCAACTTCACGCTGTCGATGGGCTGTGGCACCTGGGGTGGCAACAGCATCACCGACAATCTCAACTACATGAACTTCCTCAACATCACGCACCTCGTCACCACCATCCCCGAGGACAAGCCGAGTGAAGAGGCGTTGTTCGGGCCCTATTGGATGAAATACGGGAAGTGATGCGCATGTTTCCGCTGACCTTTCTCCTCATGGTGAGGAGCATCGCGAAGCGATGCGTCTCGAATCATGAGGCCCCTGTTCATGCGGCCATCCTTCGAGACGCGTCGCTACGCGACGCTCCTCAGGATGAGGGCCGAGCGTGGGGCAAATCATGAATTTCGAGGAATACGCCGCCAAGTCGCTGGTGTTGGCGCCCGCGGGCATCGTCGTGCCGCGCGGCATCTTCTGCACGAGCGCGAAAGAGGCCGCCGCGGCGGCGAAGGCGATCGGCCCTTGCGTGGTCAAGGCGCAGGTCGCGACCGGCAAGCGCGGCAAGGCCGGCGGCATCAAGCTCGCCAGCACGCCGGAGGAGGCCGAGCGCGTTGCCGCAAAGATCCTGGGCATGACCATCGGCGATTATGTCGTCGAGCGGCTGCTGATCGAGGAGCAGGGCAAGATCGAGCGCGAGTTCTATGCGGCGGTGCTGCACGACATCAAGGCGCGCAAGCCGCTCATTCTGTTCTCCACCGAAGGCGGCATGGACATCGAGGAGGTCGCCGCGGCGAAGCCCGATGCCATCCGCCGCCTCCTCGTCGACGTCGATGCCGGTGTGCATGCGGCCGATATCGCCGGCATGCTCAAGGGTCTCGGCCTCGGCGCCGTCGAGACGCGCATCGCCGACGTGCTCGCCAAGCTCTATACGGCCTTCCGCAAGACCGACGCCGAGCTCCTCGAGATCAATCCGCTGGCGCAGCTCGCCGACGGCCGCGTCGTCGCGCTCGACTGCAAATTCGTTCTCGACGATTCCTCCGCCTATCGCCAGGAGGCGCTGGCCGCCAAGGCCGCGCCGGCACCGATGACGACACTGGAGCGCCGCGGCGCCGAGCACGGGCTCAAATTCATCGAGCTCGAAGGCAATGTCGGTGTGCTGGCGAACGGTGCCGGGCTGACCATGACCACCATGGACGTGATCCGCCATTTCGGCGGCCGGCCGGCGAACTTTCTCGAGATCGGCGGCGAGGCGTACACCAAATCCGCGGTGGCGCTCGACCTCGTTCTCTCCAATCCGGGCGTGAAGAGCCTGGTGATCAATTTCTGCGGCGCCTTTGCGCGCACCGACGTGATGGCCGACGGTGTGGTCAAGGCCTGGAAAGAGCTCAAGCCCAAGGTGCCCGTCTTCTTCTCCATCCACGGCACCGGCGAGGACGAGGCGGTTGCGCTGGTGCGCGAGCGGCTCGGCATCGAGCCCTATGATTTCATGGAAGACGCCGTGAAGGCGGCGGTCGAGGCCGCGCAATGATCGTTCGCAAAAAAGACCGCGTCATCGTCCTCGGCATCACCGGCAAGCAGGGGACGTTCTGGACCGAGAAGATGATCGCCTACGGCACCAATGTCGTCGGCGGCGTCAATCCCAAGCGCGCCGGTGAGACCCATTGCGGCGTGCCGATCTTCGCCACGCCGGCCGATGCGGCGAAAGCCGTCGGCGCCGACGTTGGCGTCATGTTCATCCCGCCGCCGATGGCGCGCGATGCCGCGGTCTCCGCCGCCCAGGCGGGCATCAAGCTCCTCGTCGTCCTCACCGAGCACATCCCGGCGCAGGACGTGATGGCGATCCACGCCGCGGCGGAAAAAACCGGCATGCGCATCGTTGGCCCCAACACGGCGGGTCTGGTCACGCCCGGCGAATGCTTCGTCGGCATCATGCCGGCCTTCGTGCCCAGCGTGTTCGCGCCCGGCCGTGTCGGCGTGATCTCACGCAGCGGCAGCCTCGGCACGCTCATCTGTCTCAACCTCACCCGCGCCGGCTTGGGGCAGTCGGCCTTTCTCGGCATCGGCGGCGATCCGATGATCGGTGCCACCTCGCGTGACGCGCTGGAAGCGCTCGACAACGATTCCGGCACCGATGCTGTCGTGCTGGTCGGCGAGATCGGCGGCGCCATGGAAGAGGAGGCGGCCGACTACGCGCGCACGATGCGCAAGCCAGTTGTGGCCTTCATCGCCGGCGCCGCATCACCGCCCGGCAAGAAGATGGGACATGCCGGCGCCATCGTGACCGGCAATGCCGGCAGCTACGCGGGCAAACGCAAGGCGCTCGAGGCGGCCGGCGTCACCGTCGTCGACACGCCCGCACAAATCGCCGACGCCGTGCGCGTCGGCCTGCGCAAGCCGGCACTGAGCGCCGCGGGTTAGTTCAGGCCGCGTCAGACCGGATCGAGGCGACCGACGACCGCGTCCCGACAATTCGCGCTTCCGTGGTAACGCCCCAGGCCGGATCGTACCGGTGGAGGTAATAGACCGGGCGGCTCTTCATGTGAGCCGGATATTCGCCTTTGCGCAGCGTCGTCGCGATGCAAGGCACGACGATCGCCGGGATGCCCTCGACGTCGCCTTCGGAGGGGCGATGAACATGCCCGCTGAAAACGCCGACCACCCGCCCGGAATGCTGCAAGGCTCTGCGCAGCCGCTCCATCATCTCCGGCGTTTCGAAGTTGAGCGGGTCGGGCCCGACCGGAACCATGAATGGCGGATGATGCGCAAAAACCGCAATCGGCTTGGTCGGCTCGGCATCGATCAGCTCGATCAGGCGCCGCGCGCGCTCAGCACAAAAATCGCCCTTGTTGCTCCCCGCGTTCAAGGTATCCACGCCGATCAATCGGACCGCATGGTCCTCGATCGCGTAGTCAATGAAGCCGGCACCACCCGGCGCCAGATATCCGCGCGGTGCAAAGGCCGCGCGCAAGTTCGCGCGGTCGTCCTTGTTGCCCGGAATCACATAGACCGGCGCGCGCGCCTTGCCGAGGATCGCCACCGCTTGCGCGTATTCGTCGGCGCGCCCGTTATGCACGATGTCGCCGGTGTGAACGATCACATCGGGAAGCGGATCGAGCGCGTTGATGTCGGCAACCGTACGCTCGAAATCGCTTATTCTTTGATCGGTGTCGGGCGTATCGAGCGCGAGATGCGTATCGGAGATCTGCGCGATGATCATGAGGCTTTCCGCAGACCCGCGTAATACTCCCTGAGGATAGCCACCACCTCCGGCCGGCTGAATTCGAGCGGGATCTCGGCATTGGTCGAGAGCATTTCACGCTGCTTGGTGCCGGAGATGGAAATATGTTCCTTCGGATCGTGCGGGCACGTCTTTGCCGTCGCCATGCCGTAGCACTTGCGGCAGTAGAACGTGACGTCGATCTTCAGCGGCTTGGTCAACAGCGCGCCAGGCCACAGCTGATCGAAGATATGGTGTGAATCGAACGGGCCGTAGTAGCTGCCGACGCCGGCATGGTCGCGTCCGACGACCAGATACGAGCAGCCGAAATTCTGGCGAATGAGCGCATGCAGCAGCGCCTCGCGCGGGCCGGCATAGCGCATTTCGATCGGGTAGCCCGCCTGAATGACCGTTCCCGGGCGGAAATAATTGTCGATCATTGCCTGGATCGCGCGGGTGCGGACCTCGGCGGGGATGTCGCCTTCCTTCAGCTTCCCAAGCACCTGGTGAATGAAGACGCCGTCTGAGACTTCCACGGCGATCTTCACCAGATGCTCGTGGCTGCGGTGCATGGGATTTCGCGTCTGGAAGGCCGTGACGTTCGACCACCCGCGCTCGAGAAACATGGCGCGCGCCTGCGCCGGCCGTATATAGAGATCGGGGTATTTGCTGGGGTACTCGCCTTCGCTCAGCACCATGACGCGGCCGGCGAGATTGACCTCGCCCTGTGCCAGCACTTTCGCGACGCCCGGGTGCTTCGGGTCGGTGGTGCGATAGACGTGCTCGGCTTCGAGCTGCTTGTCGATCGCGTACTTCTCGCGAACCTGCATGATGGCGAGAATTTCGCCGCTTTCGCTGTCGACGAGCGCGACCTCTTCTTCGTCACGGATGCCGCCGGCAACATCTTTGCTGGCGGGCAGCGTGATCGGGATCGGCCAGAACAGCCCGTTGCTGAGCTTCATGTCGACGCACGAGCCGCGCCAGTCGGCGTGCCCCATGAAGCCATCGAGCGGCGTGTAGGCGCCCATCGCCAGCATGAACACGTCGGACACGGCGCGCGAGTCGAGCGGAATTTTTTTCAGCTTCTGCGCGCGCTTGCGCTCCTCGCCCCGCTCCGTTTCCGGCAGCAGGAGCGGCTTGACGGATTCCGAGCCGTGCGGGGGGACAAGCTTCGGCATGGCGGCTTACGGCCGCTTCGGGGTCTTGTATTCAGCTTCCTTCTGGAACGGCTCCCAGATGGTTTCGTACCCGACGAAGCCTTTTTCGTTCGGCTGCTTCTGCCGCGTTGTCACATAACGCGCATGGCCGTCAGGAACCTTGGTCGGGGTGGGCTTTTGCTCGCTCATCAGTCACCTCTTGCCGTGAAATTCAAATCGGTCTCGTGCGGGCAGGATCGATGTCCGGCTTCGCGGTGATCGCGCCGCCCGCCATGGTCTCTTCATCGGTTGCGTCGCGCACCGTCAGGATCTCGAGTGTGAATACGACCTCTCTGCCGCAGAGCGGGTTGTTGCCGTCGACCGTCAGCGTCTCGTCGTCGATCCGTGTCACCAGAAAGCTGCGGGTCTGGCCCTTGTCATTTTCCATCAGGATCGAGGTGCCGAGCTGGCGATACTCCTCGGGAACGTTCTCGATGTGATCGGTGAACACCAGCGACTCGTCTCTGGCACCGAAAATCCGGTTGCCGTCGATCGGCACCTCGATGACGTCGCCCGCGGCCTTGCCCTCAAGCTCCCGGTGCACGGAAGGCGCCAGGATTTCATTGTGCCCGTGAACATAGCCCAACGGAAATTCGACCCTGGTGAGCACATGGCCGGATTTCTTGTCGGTCACCTTGTAGGTGAGCTCGACGAATTTTCCGTCCTGGATGGTCTCACTCATGCCGAATCCGAACCATTTGTTCAGAAGATGGAGGCACCGAAAATTTTGACTTCGCCATGCTCGAAGCCGAGGACGAGCCGGCCAAGCCATTCGCCCAGCCTTTTGGTGCTCCGCTGCCGGTAGAGAACCGTCACATGCTCGCCGCGGCGGATGATGCCGAGATAGTCGAAGTGTTCGGAGAGGTTTCTCGCGAGCTCGCTGTTGGCGAACTGGTGACCGACCGTGACCTGGTCCATGGCAAGCGCCATGGCCGCAGAGAAATTCTTGACGAACTCTCCGTACTGCCCCTCGTTCGAATGTTTGAGGAGATCGCGCCAAAGCGGCTCGGCGATGGCGCGTATCTCCTCGTCGGTTTTTTCAAGGATGTTCACGCGCGGTTCTCCGTCAGTCTCAGAGACCGTTGCAGAGCGCACAAGATCAACGAGCGACATGCCGGCTACTCTTTGTCGGAAACCAGGTGATAACAGGGTGCCTTTTCCATGGTGTATTCGCCGGTCTTCGGATCGCGGCGCGACACCGTCAGCACGTGCCAGTTTTCGTCGTCCACCTTCATGGCGTCGCCGCGGTAGTAGTAGCCCGGCCAGCGGGTCTCCTTGCGGAAAAGAGTGTGCTGGGTCACGCATTCCGCGGCGCGATGCCGGTGCTTGAGCTCCCACGCGCGCAGCAGCTCGTGAATATCCTTGGCCGCCAGGCTCTCGAGATCCTCCTCCATGACCTTGAGCTTCTTGAGCGCGATGTTCAGAAGCTTGTCGTTGGTCATGTAGCTGACCGTGACGCCGCCGCAATACTCGTCCATCAGCTTCTGCAGGCGATCGAGGCCCTGCTTGGGATTGATGTAGTGCGGGTTCACGTCGCCGGCGACGATCTCATTGCGGTAGAGCTTATAGTGCTCCAGCGGCTTGTAGATCTCTTGTCTGCGGCGGTTGATCTGCTCGTCGGAGACGACGATGCCTTCGCCCTTGCCGTCGTCGATATATTTGCAGGCGGCCTTCGCGGCGAGACGGCCCTCGGTGAATGAGCCGGACGAGAAGGCATGCGGCGTGCCGCCGACCGCGTCGCCAGCGCCGAACAGGCCTTCGATCGTGGTCATGCGGTTGTAGCCCCAGAAGTACTCGGGCGGAGAGACGTCCTCGGGACCCGAGCACCAGGCGCCCGAGCACGTCGCGTGCGAGCCCATGACATAGGGCTCGGACGTCGTAAGCTCCGGGTTCTCGTTCTTGGGGTCGACGTCGGTCGCCGCCCAGAGGACGGCCTGGCCGATGGTCATGCCGAGGAAGTTTTCCCAGCCGACCTCTTCCAGATGCGGATCCTGGAAGGCCTTCATGGTCACCATGTGAATGGGGCCGCGGCCGGCGTTCACTTCACTGATGATGCAATGATTGCGCAGGCAGGTCGGGATCGGCCGATGCGTCAAGTGCGACGCTTCCGGATCCAGATATTCCTTGCCGACCATTTGCTGGAGCGCGGGGAACCACTTGGATTCATATTCTTCGCCCAGGCAATTTTGCGTATAGGTCTTCAGGTGCAGGAAGTAGGCGCCGACGGGGCCATAACCGTCCTTGAACCGCGCCAGCACGATGCGGTTTTCCATCTGCGTCATCTTGGCGCCGGCTTCGATCATCAGCCCGTAGGCGGATGCCGACGACCACGGGGCATACCACGTACGGCCGGATCCTTCGCCCACCGAACGCGGCTTGAAGATGTTGGAGGCGCCGCCCGCGCCGCAGATCACGGTCTTCGACTTGAAGACGTGGTAGTTGCCCGTGCGCACATTGAAGCCGACCGCACCGGCCACGCGGTTTTCCTTGCCGTCATCCATCAAGAGGTGGGTGACGCAGATGCGGTTGAACACCTTGTCGGCGGACTTCTTGGCGGCCTCGGCCACGATCGGCTTGTAGGACTCCCCGTGGATCATGATCTGCCATCGCCCTTCACGCAGATAGCGACCCGTTTTCGGGTCCTTCATGATGGGCAGGCCCCACTCCTCGAACTGGTGCACCGTGGAGTCGACGTGGCGCGCCATGTCGAAGAGAAGATCCTCACGCACCAGACCCATCAGGTCGATGCGCGCATAGCGGACATGGTCCTCCGGATTATTCTCGCCCCACCGCGTGCCCATGTAGCAGTTGATGGCGTAGAGGCCCTGGGCGACCGCACCGGAGCGATCGATATTGGCCTTCTCGGCAATGACGATCTTTTTGTTCTGTCCCCAAAATCGGGCCTCCCAGGCTGCGCCGCTGCCGCCGAGGCCCGAACCGACGACGAGGATATCGATCCCGTCTTCGATGATTGTTTTGTACGCCATCAGTAATACACGCCTTTCTTCAGCTTGAGACCGGCGTCCTGAAGCGTGCGCAAATTGCCGTCATCCATGCGGATCCACTTCGGCTCGTTGTAAAGGAGCTGGCTGTCACGCATCTCCTTCGTCGGCGCCGGAGCGTCGGCGAGCTTGGGAATCGCGGTGCCCCAGGGCTTGGTGGTGATCGGCGACAGGAAGTTCTTTTCCGTGCCGTTGCGATATTTGATCTTCCAGGCGATCGTGCCTTTCTCTTCGTCGCGCACGACGCGAACGCTATGGCCGAGCGGAGCGAAATCCGCATATCCGCGCACATCGATCGCATGCTGCGGGCACGCCTTCACGCAGGAGTAGCACTCCCAGCACATGTTGGGCTCGATGTTGTAAGCCCGCCGATAGGTCTCATCGATGTGCATGATGTCGGAGGGACAGATGTCGACGCAGTGTCCGCATCCGTCGCACCTTGTCATGTAGACGAAGGTTGGCATGAGTCCGGCTCCCTAATCCGTTCGAATAGATTTTTGCCGATCGTCTTCTAATAATGGCGTGGCGCTTCGCGCTTGATGCCAAGGCCCATGTGCATCGGCGCGTTGCGCAACAGCTCCATGGAGTGTCGTTGCTGCTGCTCGAGATCGTCGCGCGTCAGCGTCGGCAGGTTCTGCGCCGAGCCATTGGCCTTCGACATTCGCTTCTCGAGAGCCGCCGCCGGCTTGAAGAACATGTGCGAGAACTTCGACCACGGCACCGACCCGAACAGCACCGTCGTGTCGATGAGATAGAGTGCGAGGAACAGGGTGGCCCATCCCGTGTGGCCCGCGCTTTGCAGCCAGGCCCAGATCAGACCAAGTGTCGTGCCGAGCGTCAGCGTGACGACGAACAGGTCGGCCCGTACCAGGCGGAACGGCGAATTGCCTTCCGCGGCGACGTCGACCCGAATGAAAAACCAGAACCAATAGCCGCCGAGGCAGACCATCAGCGCGCCGATGTACCAGAGCGTCGCGAGCGCGGGTGGCGTTGCGGTGGCTGGCGTCGGATAGCAGAACACCATGATCGCCGTGGTGACGACGTAGATCACGAAGCCATACATGCCGAGCAGGTGCGCGAGGCGACGCCGCGCATTGCAGAACTCGCCCGACAGCATGACGTCGACGACTGCGGTCTGCACGGCGATCGAGATCATCTCCCCACCGCCGACGTCTTGCTTGCCCTTCTTCCTGGACTGACGCCAATTGTCGAAAAAGTACTTCGCGCTACGTTTGTGAATGACGTCGAACAGCGTACCGGCCACGACCAGGATCGCCATGACCACGACATAGGTCTGCATGACGACGGGCGGCACGGACGCCGAAAGCTCGGCGAACGGATTGCTGGTGAACATGAGTGACACCCCGATGAAGTCCGATTCAGGCCCCTTGATCGCCGGCGGAGGACGAGTGCCGGCTCAGGCTCTTCGGGCCGGGCCCGCGCATATAATGTCGCTCCGGGCGGTAGCCCCCGCCGGAGCGTAGCAAGGCACGGCAACGCTCCCACACCCGGGCGGCCCCCAGGCGCAGAAAAAACAGCTTCCAAACCGGGCGATCCCAGCCGATTCGCATTACGACGCCTGTCTTTTGTGACCAGGATATTCTCCGGGCCAATCATCATACCAATGAATTATTCTGCTTATTCAAATCGATTGGATCGATTAGGCGAGGTCATTTCTGGCGACCGCGACCGGTCAGGCGCAGTCCGCGATCAGCGCCGCTTCGTGCGGGAGGAGCCTGTCGGCCGGCGAGTGCCGCCTTGCGGACGGGTCTCGATCAGCTTGAACAGCTCGCGCTCGGCTTGCGTGATGGACCGATCCTTGTGGTGCAGGGCAAAGAACCGTCGCTTCGGCAGAACAAAATCGAGGGCGATCAGAGAGCCGGCCTTGATCGACGCTGTGACGACGAGCTTCGAGAGAACTGCAGCACCGGCGCCGGCAGCCACCGCGGCGCGAACCGCTTCGTTCGAGGGCAATTCAAGGACCACCTCGATATCCGGCATGGCAAGCCCGGCTTTCGCAATGGCCTGCTCGAACAGCGCGCGTGTCGCTGATCCGGGCTCGCGGAAGACCCACGGCATCGCCTTGAGATCCGCCGCCGAAACGGCGTGGCGCTTCTGCCGGGCCAGCGCCGGGCTGACGACCAGGATCAGTTCGTCCTCGGCGACAGGAGTTACGGATAGCGCCGGATCGTCGACGGGGCCTTCGACAAAGCCCAGATCGGCGACGCCTTCGCGCACCCACGCCGACACCGCTTCCGTATTGCCGATGTTCACGGCGAGCGCGATGCCGGGGTGATCGGCGCGATAGCGATGCATCAGCGGGGGCAACCAGTAATTGCCGACGGTCTGGCTGGCCGCGAGCCGCAGCGACCCGCGCTTGAGGCCTGCGATATCGGCGAGCACGTTTTCAGCCGCGGCGGCGCGCGCGAGAACGGCTCTCGCTTCGACAAGAAACAGCCGCCCGGCCTGCGTCAGCTCGATGCGTCGCCCAATGCGGTTGAAGAGCTTGCTGGCGTAGCGCGCCTCCAGTGCGGCGATGGCCGCGCTGGTCGCTGATTGGGTCAGATTGATCTCGGCGGCCGCACGGGTGACATGCTCGTGCTCAGCGACCGCAACGAAGATGCGCAACTGCTCCAGGGTCATCCTTGGCCAATCCGGTCCACGCGCTGATCAACTGAACCCGGGGATGAAGAAAAAGGCAATAAGCGGCAGCTTATGCCGCGACGGCAACGATGTGGAGGTCAGCGGCTGCGCGGAAGAAAATCCGGTTCATTGACCCCCTAGGTCGATTTGTTAGGATGCGGCATTCTCGCAATGTTCGGTGGAGCAAGGCCGTGCCGGAGAACTACAGTTTTTCCGTCGTTCTCGAGCCGCAGGAAGGCGGCGGCTTTACGGTGCTCGTACCGGCCCTGCCCGAAGTCGTCACCGAGGGTGACTCCGAGCAGGAAGCCCTTGCCAATGCCGAAGAAGCGATCCGAGCGATCGTCGAATACCGGCGCGATAACGGTCTGCTAATCCCGGCAGATGCACATCCTGAAATTCGGCGCGTGACCGTCGCCGCCTGACCATGGGCGGCGCGCGGCTCCCTGTCGCCAGTGGCAAGGATGTTCTGCGTGCCTTGCGGAAGGCTGGATTTGTCGTCGACCGTGTCGCCGGCAGCCACCATGTGCTGATCTTTCCAGGCGATCCGACGCGCACAGTGACCGTCCCGGTTCACTCGGCGCGCGACCTTAAGCCCGGCACGCTGCGCTCGATCATCCGGCAAGCAGGTCTTAGCGTCGATGATTTTGTAGAGCTCCTATAGCTCACTCGATGTCGTCACACAGCTGTGAGCCCCTGATTTACGACTCGTTTACCCAGAAGGCCCCTAATGCTCCCGGACGGGGGCGTCTTGCGTATGTCGGTGAGTATCAACGGCACCGTATGCCGCAACTGCTTCGACGTCGATTGGGCGAAGCAGGCGGCCGCCGAAGACAAGAAAAAGCACGAGCTCGAAGCCGCCAAGCAGGCGAAAGAGGCGACCGCGCCCGTGCGCTCGCCCGGTGATCCCTCCAGTCAGTCGAATCAAGCATCCGGCTACGACGGTCAGCCTGCGATTGTTCTCGGCGGCTCACTTGCGGGCTCCGATGCAGGTCCACCGCCGCCCGTCACCCTGTCCGATCTCGCCTCGGTGAAGGTCGACGTCCTCGCCTAATATTTTGCCGCGACGTCAGACTTCGCGAACCGTCGCGGGATCATGCCGCTCCGACGGCAACATCCACTCGATCACCGTGCGCAGCGCCTCGTCGAGTGTCGCTTCGAGATCGTGTAGACGCGCCGACCAGCTGCGCGGCAGCTCGTTCTCTCGGCGCCCGTCGAGACATCCGGCGTGTACATAGACCAGCGCCAAGGACGGCGGATCAATCCAGATGCGGAACGACTCGCCGCTCTTACTCGATAGATGTGCACCGCGGGCGTTGTGGCCGCCGGAGACGGTGAAGAGGGTCAGTCCGTGTCGGTCGGCCCACGCTTTGATCTGGGCGTCGATCGCGTCGTAATCCATTCAATCGGCAATCCATAGGTCCCGTCCCAATGGCGCGCGTACCTATGCGACATCCGCGGAAATTGCACCGCCAAACCATTCCGATCATTAGCGGGCGGTATCAATGTAGGTTGTCGGAATCCTGTCCACGTTCACCGATGGTCAACCATCACGCGTCAGCCAATGACGATTGAAGAGATTGTGGAAATCGTGAGCAACCTGTTGGCATCATGTTGGCAACTGCAAAAAATCGGCGCGCGCTCTTTCCTTCTCACACGAAGCGCCTATAACGGTGTTTATCCCTTCCCGTTCCAAGGGGCATCGGCCGTGCAACTGATGCGAGGAGGGTGGCGATGGCCGGTTGAGAGCGGGTGGCATTCCCGAAGGAGACCGGCGGCCCAAGTCGCGAAGGTCCTGGCGCCGAAGGCTTCGGCGTTATGGGGGTGATCCGGAGCGCAAGCTCTCAGAGCCCCTTCAGCGGAGGTCACCAATGGTCTTGCCTCCGGGGGTCCGCGAAACAAGCCGTAACCCATCGCGCGCGGGATGTTCGTCTCTGACGAGACCTGCGGCACGACACACTGCCTTCGCTTCGACGGAGCGAGGGCGCCTTCGCAGACGGAGCGAAGGCCCGTAGATCCCGGCGGATCACGGACATCCCGCGCGCCCTTGGTCTCTGTCAACGGCGCTGATTTCGAAAAAATCGACGCCGTGTCGAAAGTGCGAAGCATGCCGCGCCGCGACGCGGCCAAAGCTGTAAAGGGAGCGAGACATGGAAATCGATCTGCCGGAGGTCGTCGCCGAGGTGCGTGAGGCCTTCGAGCGTTACGAGAAGGCGCTGGTGAGCAATGACGTCGCTACGCTCGATGCGTTGTTTCGCGACGATCCGCGGACGGTGCGTTACGGCGTCAACGAAACGCTTTACGGCTATTCCGAGATCAGGGCATTCCGCGCGGCGCGAGTGCCGGTCGGTCTCGGCCGCACCTTGCAGAAGACCGTGATCACCACCTACGGCCGCGACTTCGCCGTCGCCGCAACGCTCTATCAGCGGCCGTCCGCGCCGGGAAAAATAGGACGACAGATGCAAACCTGGGTGCGCTGCCCGGAAGGTTGGCGCGTGGTTGCCGCGCATGTGAGCCTGATGGACCCGCCATCATGACGTTGCTCGGCCGCGCTGCGAAGAACGATGCTCCGCGACGTTCAACCCTTGAGGATGGCGATGCCGTCCTGTGCGGCCGGGAAAAAGAAGAAATTGTTGACGTAGACGCGACCTTCCTTGCGCTGACCGTCGGGAAGCAGCGCATCCGGGTTCTGCAGCGCGTGCGGGTCGAAGGCTTCGGCACTGAGCACCTTGCCGTCGGCCAGGAAATAGCCGCGGTATCCCTGCTCGTGGAAAAAACGCATGACGTGATGCGTCGCGCCGGAGCGATGGCGTTCCTCGGCTTCAACAAGAAATACCGGCTGGCTGATCGCCAGCGTGTTACGCGCGCCATTGAGCACGCTGATCTCGTGGCCCTCGATGTCGATCTTCACGAAGCTGATGTCTTCATCGATGACGGCATCGAGCTTGCTCATCGGAACTGGTTGCGCCGCGACCTCCTCGGCATGCGCCTCCGCGTGCCGCTCCAGCGAGGCAAGGCTGTGGATCAGCCGGTTCTGGCTGCGCGGAATAAGGAGCTCGGCGCGGCCAGCCCGGTCGGACAAAGCCATTTCATGAACGGTCACATGCGCGGCCGACGTGCGGCGCAGCAGGTTGGCCATCTGTGGCGATGGCTCGAAGGCATGCACTTTGCGCGACAGGCGCGCCAGCTCGCGGGTGTAGAGTCCGAGATTGGCCCCGATGTCGACGGTCACATCGCCCGGATGCACCAGCCGGTCGAGCAAAGCGAGCTCGGCCTCCGCCGTTCGCGGCCGATACGCCAGATGCCATTGCAGCCACAGCGAAGGAAAAGTGTCCTGCACGAAATTCTTTGCCGTTTGGGCGAGGGTGAGCATTCCGGGATGTTTCATGTCCAGTTTCGTTGCCTGCGGCTTCAAGAGTCGTTGCCCATGATCTTCTTGCACGGTGTCGCGCTCGTGGACGAGATCTTGACCTTGAGCGCGATGTTCTTGACGCGCAGCTGCTCCTTCGGGGTAAGGAACCGCAGGGTGCGCGCAGGGAAAGCCTGGCAGAACTCCGACAGGATGTTCGCCGTGGCGCTGATGTCATTGTGCTTTGGGATCACGCCGATGCCGCCGTCGATGAGCAGGAATGCATCTTTCACATTGGCAATCGAGAGCGTCTCCATGCACGTCTTGAACAGGTCCTGGTAGCTCTGTGGCTTCTCGGGAAGCTCACCTGGCGAGGATGTGAGGATGTATTCGCGGCTTTGCGTGCAGCTCTCCGCGCACGCGGGCGCCGTCGCGGCAAGAACGAACACCGCGGTAAGCCAGATCGCGATCTTGATGTTGCTTCTAGATCGCGATCGGCAGCACGTCATGACGAGTGCCTCTGAGGTCCCGGGCCGGCGGCATTGGCACGCCGTAGGTCTGCGATGCGCAACGTTCCCACGACAGCGTGTGCGCGTGCGCCAGCGCGCCGGCCTTGAGCCGCGCGCGCAGACTATGGTCTTCGATCATCCGCGCCAGACCTTGCGCGATCGCGACCGGCCAGGGCTCGACCAGGATGCCGCTTTTGTCCGCCAGCACTGCCTCGGCGACACCGCCGACCTTGGTGGCGACAGAGGGAAGGCCGGCGGCGCCGGCTTCGAGATAGACGAGCCCAAAACCCTCGACGCGGCCCGATGGATCCCACATTCCGGTCAGGACGAAGAAGTCTGCGGCATTGTAGATCTCCCGGATCCGCTCGTTGGTCTGCGGGCCCATCAACCGGATGTCGCACCCGGCGGCGTCGATTGCCGCATGCAACGTTTGCACGTAGTCGGCTTCGCCGTCCGGGCCGATTACCAGCCAGGTTACGCGGCGCCGCAGACGTTCCGTCAGGTTTGCCAGCGCCGCCACGGTCGCGAGATGTCCCTTGCGCCGCGTCAGACGCGCGACGGTCACCATGACGACGCGCTCGGGCGTGATATCGAGCGCGCGGCGCGTTGCATTTCCGTCGGCCGCGGAGCCGAACCAGAAATCGGAAACGCCGAGCGGAACGGGACGAACCTGATGTTGCGGAAGCCGGAACTGCGAGCGCAGCAACTCCCCGGTAAAGGCGCTGTTGGCGACGACCGCGGTCCGCGATGAGAATACGCCGGCGAGATGCACGGCGAGGCGTTTGGCGCGGGTTTGCATCTCGTTGATCTCGGTGCCGTGTACCGTGAGAAGCAAGCGGCCGTCAGTTCGTCCGCGCGATAGCGCCAGCGGGATGAAGAACGGCCAATCGGCCGCGTGCACGATGTCGTAGTGATCCTGGGCGACGGCGTGCCGGGCGAGCCGGATCTTGGCCGGGGCGTGGCGCATAGCATGCAAGCCGCCGGAAAACCGAGTGACGGTGAACGGCAGCGGACGATCACAAAGGGTGATGTCCGCGTCGAAATAGTCCGGGGCGACGACGCGCACCTGGGCGCCGAGCTGCGTCGCCGCTCTTGCCATCTCGCAAGCGTAGGTCGCGATGCCGCCGGTGGCCGGCGGAAACTCGCCGGCGAGAATGAGGATATTCATGCATCGTGCTCCGGCGCGGCGACGAGACGATGCGGCGGTGCCCGATCGCGCCGCGCGTCCTGGATGTCGCGATGCAGCCTGAATACGCGGGCGAGCTGAACATGCGGCGTGAAGGAGCCGATATGACGCGCGACCGCCTCAGGATCAAGGCTGTGGTCCGCAATCGCCGCGCGGATGTCGAGGAATCGGTGCGCCAAGTCGTCGGCGAGGAGCTCGGGCCGTGGATCGCGGTGCACGAGATAGCCGCTTTCGCCGTTGCGGATCACCGATTCGAGCTGTGGCAGATGCACGGCGACGACCGGACGGCCGACCGCCAGCGTCTCGAGCACGCAGCGCGGCATACCCTCAAAGCCGGAGGTGAGTATGCCCGCATGCATCTGCGCGATCACGGTCGCCATGCTCGTGGCGTCGAGAAATCCATGCAGGACGCTCACATCCTCGATGGCCGCGAATTCGGGGAAGCGATGCGGCGAGCTGGTGCCGATATAGTGGAATTCGACCGCGCCATCCGTCAGCGCTCGCAGCCGCGCGATGGTGCGGAACATCAACGGCGGGTCTTTGAACTCGTCGAGCCGGCCGGCGAACACAATGCGGAAGTTTCCGGCGGCGCGTGGGAACGGTTGCGGCGTGAAAATCTGCGTATTCACCCAAGTCCACAGCGTGTCGATCTTGTCGGCATGCTTCGGGTAGGTGGCCTTCAGCCGCTCGGTGATGAACGGATTGACGCAGAGCACGTTCTCGCTCTGCGCCATGGCGAAGCGCTCGCCGATGCCGTGAACAAAGGAGTATTTGCGGAGCAGCGAGTCCATGGGCAGATTCGGCGTACCCTCGCCATGCAGCATCTGCACGAACGGTGCGCGTAACATTGCAGGCAGCCAGGAGAACTCGACCCTTCGCAGATCGATCGAGAAGCGGTGTCGGCGGATCAGGCGCGCGATCTGCGGAAGGTGACGGACCAGGGCGGCGAAGAACTGCGCGGTGATCGAATCACGGACCTTGCGGGCGGCCTCACGCGCCTTATCGTCCGGATAATGCAGGATCGGCAGGAACGCGAAATTGCGGCCGCGGAAGGCGACGCGCTGGACTTCGCCGAGCGCCAGGTCGCCTTGCGAGTCGACACCGATCAACAGCAGGTCGAACTCTCTCGGATGGAAGGTGATGAAATCGCGGATATAGGTCTCGAGGCCGCCGACCTTGGTGCCGCGCGGATCGAAGGGATGGATGAGGCAGACCGGATAACGGTCCGCACCAACACTCACGGATGGGTTCCTCATGCGGCGCGTCCGACGCGGGCGGACACAATCTGCGGCAGCGTGTGCGCGACGAGCGGCGGCACCACGGCGAGGCAGCGCGCATAGCGCGGCGCCAGTCGCCGCGGGCTGCACGCGAGCCGCCACAGCCATTCGAGGCCGGAATTCTGCGCCAGCTTCGGCGCCCGCGTTTGCGTGCCGGCGATGAAATCAAGCCCGGCGCCAATGCAGACCAGCGCGGCGCCGCTAAGCCGATCGAGACAGCGGGCGGCGAAAATCTCCTGCTTGGGCGCGCCGAGCGCAAGCAAACAGAGCCGCGCTCCGGAGTGGCGCAGCCGCTCGATGGCGGCGTCCGCCTCAGTCGATTCTGGATCGAAGTCGGACGAGGGCGCCAGACGGTCGGCGATGTTCAGTCCGGGATGACGTTCTCGCAGATGTTTTGCGCTGACGGCCAGTGCGCCCTCACTTGTCCCAAACAGAAACACCGGGAGCTGCCGCCGCGCGGCTTCGGCGCAGAGCGGTTCGACCAAGTCGGATCCGGCGGTGCGTGCGATCGGTATGCCGGCACTGCGCGCCATGACGACGATAGGAAAGCCGTCGGCGGTGACGAACCGCGCGCGTCGATAGGCGTCGCGGAACTTGGAATCTTGCCGCAGCTTGACGACGTGATCGAGATTGAGCGTGTTCACACAGAAGCTTTCGTTGTTCCGCAGCGTCGCAATAATCGATGACACTGCGTGAGGGGCCGATGCGATGTTGATGCGAATGCCTTCGATGGCGAATTGCGCTCGTCGCAAGTCCTGCATGAACACTGTCCTCCGCCGTTGGAGTGCAAATTGATTGGGCATCGGGAACTCAAGAGCCGATGCATGGGCGTGGCGTATCGATGAACGCCGCCACGAAATCGCGATATTGCGACGCAACAGTGGCTGCGCTTTCACAAAGCCGAGAGCGTCTCATGGTTCCGAAAATTTCGCGGCGAAACGCACTGCGCGTGGTCTGTAACGCGTGCGTTGTCACGCAAATACCGCGCGCACTTGCGGCGAATGAGCAAAGCCTGGGCGCGCTGGCGTCGCGACACGGCTTGATGTTCGGTGCCGCGGCCGCATCGGTGATCGACACCGATCCCGCCTATCGTTCGCTTTATGTATCGCAAGCGAAAGTGATCACGACGGACGTGGCTTTGAAGATCGGTAGCATCGCGCCACAGCCCGGACCGAAGCGGTATGAAAGTGCCGACCGCTTGCTGCAGTTCGCGCGTCAGAACGGCATGGCGATGCGTGGGCACTGCTTGATCTGGAACGAATGGGTCCCGGCCTGGATCAAGGCGATGAGTGTTCCCGAGCGGCAGAAATTTTTCGACGGCTATATCGAAGAGGTGGTGGCCCGGTATGCGGGCAAGCTGCAGTCGTGGGATATCGTCAACGAGCCCTTTTGGCCAGGCCACAAGGCGCCAGGCGGCTTCCGGAGGGGGCCGTGGTACGAGGCTTTCGGGCCTGCATATATCCGCCGCGCCTTCGAGCGTGCGGCGGGCGTCGATCGCAAAACCAAATTCGTGCTCAACGAGGCGCAGACCGAACGCGACGACGAGCTCGGGCATGCGGTGCGCCAAGGCATGCTGCAGCTCGTGCGCGAGTTGAAGCAGTCCGGCGTCAAGCTCGATGTGGTCGGGCTGCAGAGCCATTTGCAGCCGCGTTATCCGCACGATCCGACGCGTTTCCTCGAATTCGTGCACGCCATCGCGGACACCGGGGTCGACATCTATCTCACCGAATTCGACGTGCGCGATGACACCTTCCCCGACGATGTTAGCGCGCGCGATGCGATGGTCGCGCAGACGGCGGAGAAATATCTCAACACCGTTCTGCAAGTCCCGGCGGTCAAGGCGATCATCACCTGGGAGCTTGCTGACAACTATTCGTTCTATACCGACGCGGCGCGGCGGCAGAATCCAGCGGCGACGCGGCTGCCGCGTCCGCTGCCTTATGATGATCGCATGCAGCGCAAGCCCTTCTGGTATGCCATCGCCCGTGCGATCGAGGGCACACGCAGGGCTTAGCGCCGTGATCCCGAAAAGTGGGCACCAGTTTTTTGGAAAAGATCACGCGCCAACGAAAATCTAGAGCGGGATAGCGGTTCAATGAAAGCGATCCCGCTCTAGACGCGTTTTTCCTGCAGGCGCAGATAATCGACGAGTTTCGGCGCGTAGAGGGCAGCAAGCGTCGCGAAGTAAGTCAGCGCGCCGGCGAGCACGTTCAGCGCGAGATCGAGATAGCCGCCTCCCGCGCGGGCAATCAGCTGCAGCACCACGGTCATCGCCATGGTGGCGAAGCCGATGCGCGCGAGATGCGCCCAAGGCAACTGCAGACTGAATTCCTTCCAGCCGATGCTGAAGCTCACGACGGCGGCGACGATGGTCGCTGCTACGGTCGCGGCTGCGGCGCCGACCAGACCCCACAGCGCCGTGCACACCGCGCTGAACAGCACGGTGAGGCCGCCGTCGACACCGACCACCAGAAGCCAGATACGGGTGCGATCGTGCAGCAGGAATACCTGATCGCCGAAATGCGCACGGAAATTGCGAATGGCGCCGGCGAGTACGGCAAGCGGAAGGATCGCGAGCGTCGCGGCCTGGAACGGGCCGGCGATAAGCAGGCGCACGATCTCGCCGCGCAGCATGAACACGCCGACGACGGACGGCAGCAGGATGCCGGCGAGCAGCGCGCCGTTGTCGGCGAGTTGGCGCATGGCGATACGGCTGCCGCCGCGCTCCATATGCCTCACCGCAATCGGAAAGGCCGCAGCGGTGACCAGCATCGCGGGAACGGTCGCGGCACGCTGGCCGAGGCCATAGCCGACGGCGAACAAACCGGCGGAAGCCACGCCGAGCATGCCGCCGGTGACAAAGCGCGACGCATTCAACGCAGCCCACGTCAGAGCGTTGCCGGCGATGAGCGGAACGCCATAGGCCAGAGCCTGGCGGCGAATGGACGGGTCGATCGGCCCGATGCCGTGAGTCAACCGGATCAGCGGCAGCACTAGTGCCACGGCGCCGAACTGCGCCAGCGCATAACCCGCGAGCGGCCATTCCGGTCCCTGGCCGAAGGCTTCGATCATCAGGTAGCCGAGCCCAAGGCCGAGCATCGGCCCGGTGATCTGCTGCACCGAGTAGACGCCGATCGCATGCGCGGCGCGCGCACGTTCACCGATATACAGATTGAGCGAGCGCGAGATCACATAGCCGACGGTCGCCATGATGAGCGCGGGATTGGCATCGGCGTCGATGGCGAGGATGAGGATCGTGACGGCCAGAACGCCCTGAAGCACGATGGAGCCGAGCAGCACCGCATTCTCCGTGCGGCGAAAGCGGGTCTTGTCTTCCTCGCTGGTAAAGCGGCTGACAAAGCGCAGCGTGTATTGCGACCACCAGGCTAGGAATGCCGTCTGTAGCAGCTCATGGATCGCGGTCACCAGCGTGACGACGCCGAGCGCGTGCTCGTCGATGATGTGCGTCCAGACGATGACCGCGACCAGCTGGAACAGCGGTCCGACGATCTGCGCCGGCAGATAGAGCAGGGTGTGCCGCAGCAGCATGTCAGGCCCCGCTCCAGCGCGTGAGCAAAGGCATGTCGAGGCGGCGGATGGCGAAGAGGAGCGCAGCGGTTATGAACAGCGTGACTGCGTAGACGGTCACGAAATTGGCGGCGCCCCCGGTAGATTGCAGTTCAGTATGATCGCGGATGATCAGAACGATGAAGATGTGCCACAGATAAATGAAATAACTCCCAGAGCCCAGCGCAGCGAGTGCCGCGCTGTCGAGATGCAGGCCCAATAAGGCGAGGCAGAGCGTCGTCGCGAAGAGGAAGAACGCCGCCGAATCGTAAGCGGCGGCGTCTCCGATGCCGAACAGTCTGACCAGCGCATAAGCCGCATAGGCGGCGAGGGCCAGCGGCAGCAATAGGTGCATGTGATGTGTGAGAAAGGAACGGCCGTTCCACAGGCCGACCAGAGCTCCGGCCGCCGTGAATGTGAACCAGAAAGGAATATCACGCAGCCGCGCTTCTTCGATGATGTTGTCCGGCACGTGGAAACGGGCGAGCAGCGGATCGAGATACGCACCAGCCGTCAGCCCGACGACAATCGCGGCGAGGAGCAGCGCGACCAGCGCCGCTTTGTCCGAGTTTTCCGTGTGCCCGAGCCGGAAGACAGCCCAGAGGGCGACCGTGCATCCGAGATAAACGAAGACATAATAATAGACGAAGACATAAGCGAAGCCGAAGCGCGCGACCGTGACCAGCGCACGATGGTCCATCGCCGGATTATGCAGTGCCATGTAGATGTAAGCGGTGACGAAGGCGACGATGTAAGGCGGCAGCACGGCCTTGATCCGCCTGCCCAAAGACACGTGCCCGGAGCGTGCGGTCAGATACCCCGAAGCGAACAGGAAGATCGGAACGCAGGGACGAAACGCGGCGTCGGCCAGTATTGCCAGCGATCCGAAGGCTTGCGCGTGCAGGGCATGGATGCCGATCACCATCAAGATGGCGATGCCGCGCATGGTATCGATGCTGCGGTCGCGATCGATGGGGCGCACGCTGACGGCGGCAGGGGCAGGGCGCGGCGACGGGATTTCGCTGACGACACTCATGCGGCCTGTCTCCGTCGCGCATCGAGATTTAGCCTTGCAGGATCCCGGGCCAACTCTCGGATCAGCGCGATGACCGCCTCGCGATCGGCGGCCGCGAGCGCGTTCCACCGGCCGAGGTTACGTTCGGCGCCGTGCCGATGCGCGGCGCGCCATCCGGGTCTATTGAGCGCGCCGGCGATGGTCGCCGCTGCTGCTGCCGGCTGCGCCGGATCGGCGAACAATCCGGAGCGGTCGAGGACCTCGCGAAAAATCGCCTGGTCCGGAGCGATGATCGGCAAGCCGCCGAATTGCGCCTCGAGGAGCGGCAGGCCAAGACCCTCTTCGCGCGAGGTGCAGATGAACGCATCGGCAGCGTTGAGGAGCGCGCGCACGCGCGCTTCCGGCTGATAGCCATGCAATGTGACATGCGGCAAACGGCTCAGCGCCTGCCAGTCGTCGCCCCAGCCGCGGCGGCCGACGACATCGAGCCGCGCGTCGACGCCATTCGCGCGCAGCGCACCGACGATTTCCGCCGCAGCGACGAAGTTCTTGCGCGGTTCGACAGTGCCGAGCGCCACCAGGCGAAAGGGCGCGGCATCCGGTCGCGCATCGCGCACGCCGGCGTCGAGCGCAAATACGTTGCGGACCTGCGGGCGGTAGAGCGTGATGCTGGCGTCTGCGCGACACAAGGGCGCAAGCTTGCGGCGTGTATCCTCCGAATTGGCGAGGAAATGCGGGTAGCTTCGCACCGCGAGGCGAAACGGCTCCGCCATGTAGAGCTTGGCGCGCAGATTGAGATTGGCGCGGCGCGAAAGCAGGAATACGTCGTGGATGTAGGGCAGCACGCGCGCGCGCAACGGCCAGAGCAACGGGCTCGGCGGAAACCCGGGACAGAGCAGGACAGCACCGCGTGCGCGCAGCAAGCATAACGGTAATCCGATGCTTTGCATCATTAGCATTTGTGCTGCGCCGTGCGCGGTGAGCGGCTGGATCGGTAGTGGCGCCAGTGCTTCGGCTGAGAACAGCTCTTGCGTGATGCGCTCGAGCCCGGTCACGCGCCGGCCAAGATGGGTATGATCGACATAGATCCGCATCATGGGTGCCGCAGTGTGTCTGGACGTCAACGGGCAGGAAGCCGGATGTGTCCGGCGCGCATCGGCCGAACGTGCGAGCCTGCCGTTTCAGTCTTGGCGCGCGGCAAAAGAATGGCGATGAGCGCGACGTATTGTGCGAGGTAGGTATTCTTCGACGAAAAGCTGACGGAACTCGCGGCGACCACGACGATGAACAGGACCAGGGCCCAGGCCGCGGGATGCGAGCGGCGCAGCACTTCGGCGAAGAAGCAGCCAAGGCCGAGCGTGATGAGCGCAGTCGAAGCGATGCCGAACTGGACGATGCTCGACACCCAGAAGTTTTCGATACCAAGGTCCAATCCCATCAGCGACTGCAGCGAACGGGCGCGTGCCGGGTCTGGTCCTAGGATGAGCTCGCTCCATCCGAAGAAGCCGAGCAGCTTGAGGCTGGCGAGGCGGGTGGCGGCGCTGCCTTTGTCGGACGAAAACCGCAGCATGGCCTTGTCGAACAGCCCAGAGTCGAAGGCGACGAGGACGAGGGCGAGGATCGTGAACACGGCGACGAAGGCGATGAGGATCACCGGCAGCGAAACGCGCTCCCCGCGCAGCAGCCCGAACCCACGGACGATGCCGAGGCCGACGATGGTCAGCGCAACAAGGATCATGGCGGTTCGGCCGCCGAAGCAGGCGAGCGAGCCGAGGCAGAACAGGATGAACGGAAAGCGCAGAGCCGGCCAGGGGATCAGGCTCGGGCGCAGCATCAACGCAATGATATAGGCGCCGATGAAGCTCGAGGCCGCCAGCGGATGCCCAAGCAGCGCTGTCGCACGCCACTCGCCCATCATGACGTTGTCGCCGAGCATCAGCGGAACGATGCGGTGGCCGGAAAAGTACTCGTAATAGGCCAGGCACACATTGATGAAGACGGTTGCGTGGACCGCCCAGACCAGCGCCCAGCGTTGCCGCGGTGGCGTTCGCCAGGCGATGACGGCGAACAGCAGCGGCAGCAGGAAGGTGTCCATGATCACCGCAAACGGCCGCTGTTGCGCCAGCGACTGCGCCAGCAAAGCGAGCGTGCAGATCAAATAGATGAGAATCAGATTGGCGCGGCCAAAAAAGCGATCGATCTCCGCGATCGGATCGCCGTTGCGGAACAGGCTGAGCATGAAGGTGAGAATGAGAACGTAGGTCGCGGGATGCAGCTTCTCGTAGGCCGCGCCGCCGAGCGTCGCGTAGTGGATCTTGAGCACGCCAAGGAGCGACGAGGACACCGTGCACATGAGCACGGTCGCGAGCAGAAGCAGCGCGGTGATCAGCCCGTCGATATTCAGGCGCGCCGAAGCAGAGGCTGCCCGCCGTGGGGCGACAGGCCTGCCGATCAGCGGATGTGCGTGCGCCCACTGTGCGCGCGCCGTCACTCGGCGGCCTCCTGGGCCGGCGCGTGTCCATAGGCATAGGGCCGCAGATAGGCGGAGCTGCGGTAATAGTCGTAGTGGCGCAGCCTGCGCATATCGACGCGCGTGAGCACCGTTCCCAGCATCCGATCGTACACCGGCGCCAGCAGCTCCAGCGCCTGCGCCACGACGTCCTGCGGCGTGCGATCCCAGGCGATGGTCAGAATGATGCGATCGGCATGCTCGGCGAGCGCGCGGGCATCGATCAGCGGGACAACGGGCGGGGCGTCGACGATGATGACGTCGAACATGCCGCGCAGCCGGTCGAGCGCGGCGCGCATGACCTCGGAAGAGACGAACTCGGTCAGCGCCGCGCTGCTTTCCGGCGGCGAGCAGGGCAGCACCGCGAGGCTGCTGGCCCGCTCCACCATGATCGCCTGTTCGATCGGCACCTGCCCGATGGCGACCTCAAACAATCCGACTTGCGCGCGCGGACAGAGCGAGCGGGTCAACTCCGGATTGCGCATGTCGGCATCGACCAGCAAGGTACGGGCGCCGAGGATCGACAGCGAAAGCGCGAGATTGCAGGCGGTGGTGGTCTTGGCTTCGCCGTCGATCGCGGACGTGACCATGATCGTCTTGAGGGGTTGCATGCGGGCGGTGCGCTGCACGGCGAGCCTGATCGAGCGCACCGCTTCGGCGAAGATCGACGTCGGTTCCTCGATGGCATAGCGCATGATCGGCGGCTGCAATGGTGGCGGCAGCAGCGACACGGTCTCCGGATCATAGTGGCCGAGCGCCCAGCGCCCCTGCTTGGCGCGCCGAGCGAGCTCGCGCGAACCGATGAGCGGGATGGCGGCGATGGTGGGCAGGCGGGAAAGCTCCTCGGCCTGCTCGGTGGTCTTGATGCGGCGATCGAGAAAGTCGCGCAGAAAGGCGAGGAAGCATCCGATTCCAAGGCCGGCGAGAAGGGCGAGCCCGAACATCAGCATCGGCTTGGGAAAAGACGGCCGGATTGGCACTTGCGCGCGGGTGACGATGCGCGATTCCGGCAGCTCCAGGTTCTCCTGGGCGCTGGTTTCTTTGTAGCGGGCAAGGAAGCTCTCATAGAGCGAGCGGTTGGCGTCGGCTTGGCGCTGCAGCTCGCGTAGCTGCACCTGCGCCTGGCCTGAGCGCGTTGAAATCCCTTTGAGATCGTCAAGGCTCTTCTGCAGCGAGGCCTCGCGCGAGCGCGCCACTTCGTAGTCGTGCCGCGTGTTGTCGAGAATGCGCTGGACCTCTTGATTGATCAGCCGCTGCGTGTCGCGGAGCTGCGCATGTACCGCCGGAACGCTCGGGTGCTGCGGCCCATATTTGGCACGCAAATCCGCTTCGTTTTTGGCGATCTCCGCATATTGCGTGCGCAATCGCGCGATCACGTCGGACTGCAGTGCCTCGCCGATCGAGCCAGGATCGCCGCCGCGCTGCGAAATCTGCTGCACCTGATCGTATTTCGCCTTGGTCGCGGCGGACTCGACGCGAGCCTCAACCAGCTTGTTGTTGAGATCGGTGATCTGCTGGTCGTTGACGGTCACGCCCTGCGACACCGTCAGATTATTGGCGGCGCGAAAATCCTCGACCGCCTTGTCGGAGGCGACGACGCGGCCTTCCAGCCGCTTGATCTCGCTGTTGAGCCAGTCGGCGGCGGTCTTCACCGCGTCGTATTTGGCGTGGACCTGGTCTTCGAAATAGGCGTCGGCAATCGCATTGGCGATGGCGGCCGCCTTTTTCGGCGATTCCGAGCTGACAGCAATGTCGACCAGGAACGTCGTCGCCTGGCGTGTGACCTTGGTGCGCGTCTGCAGGATCTCCGTCGATCGCATCCGCGCGATGTCTTCCTTGCTGGCGCCGGGCGCCGGCGTGTGGGTCGCGAACAGAGCGCGGATCGGATCGAGCAGACCTGGATGCGGCGCGAACTCCTCATCGTGGGTGAGGTCGAGCTTGTCGACCACGTGCTGGAGTACCGCGAGCGACTGGACGAGCAGCACCTGGCTTTCGATCGTGGCGTCGTCGGTTGCGAAATTCGACGGCGGCTGCTGACCCTGGTTCTGATCGGCGACGCTGCTTCGATGCGGATCGATGAGCACGGTGGCGACGCCGGAATAGCGCGCCGGCAAGATCATGATGGCGAGGAGCGCGAGCGTCATCAGCAGCACCGGTGTCGCGACAATCGGACGCCAGCGCCGGCGCAGGATGCGCACCATCTCGCGCAGATCGACGCCGCTCGCCGGGTCCAAGCGGACCGCGGGTCCTTCGGGTTCGAGCGGGAGCGCGAGCTCAGAATTGCGCCTTAACATCGATGCCAACCTGCTGTCTGTCATAACCGGTGAGCGGCAAGCTGCTGGCTCGATGGATGTACCGATACCACAGCGAAATTGAGGCGAATGGATTCAGCGCGTATTTGAGCGCCGCATCTGCCGCGTAGACATTGTCATGACGCGCATCGCCTTGTTGAAAACGATCGTCCTCGAACGTGCCCGAAAGTGACAGGATCATGTTACGGCGCAGCTCGTAGTCGGTGCCGAGCTTGTAGAGCGTTGCGTACAAGGACTGCACGCTGGTATCGGCAGTCTGCGTCACCATGCGTTCGGTCGTGAAGTTGACTTCGATCCGCCGCGTCGGCGACCAGCGCAGGATCGCTCGATAGATCGCGCCCTGGATGTTGGGATTGAGCGGACTGTCGAAATGCTGGCCGGCATAGCCGAGCGCGAATTCGCCGGTAATCAGATGCGTGAGCTCGACCACCGAGCCGGACCAGACGCGGTATCCATCAGAACCAAACGGCTGACCCGGATTGCCGCGGATGTCGCGTCGGTTGATCTCGACGGCGCTGAAAATGTCGAGCTTCGGCGACACCGCATAGTCGAGCCGCGAATGACCGGCATAGATCTGGCCGTCGCGATTGCTCTGGTCGATGGTCGATCCGTCCTGTGCGTGCGTCGTGCCCCATTGGTAGGAATCCACCCGCGCGCCGCCTGAAGCGGTCAGCCGATTGAATTCCTGCCGTACGGTGACGTCGCCGGAGAACAGGTTGTACGGCGTCGGCGCGACGGCGCCTGAGGGTGAGCTCAGCGTTCCCACGCCCTCGTTGAGATGCGCGATCTGCCAGGAGGTGAGGATCGACGTCGAGCGACTGATGTCGTAATGCGCGGCTCCTTTGAACGTGGCGTCGGTTTGATTGAGACCCGGGTTCTGCGCGTAGAACAGCGATTTCGAGTCGAATTGCAGGTCGATACCGTGCCGTTCCCACAATGTCTGCGCGTGCAGATTGGGATTGACGCCGGTGACGAAGTCGCTGCGCTTGTTGACGTTCGAGGAGAAGACGTTGCTGTCGTAGTACGGGCTCACCGTCAACGACGGTGTGAACATCCACGAGCCGTAGCGGATGCCGACAGGATCGTATTCCGGCCAGTGACGCTTACGCATCGGCTGGTCCTCCGGTGGTAATTCCTCACGGATGTCGGGGTCCGTCAGGTCAGGAAGTGGAACGGGCGCGAACACTTGCTGTGCATTCCAAGGCGGATCGACTTCCAATATCGGCCACGATGTGACCTGAGCGCGCGTCTCCGAAGCAGCAAACAGAATCATCCCCGCGGCGAGCAGACACGCCGCCGTTCCATTTGCGATCACTCCAAGAATCCGACGTCCCGCGACGCCGCCGCGATCGTTGCTTCCATCAGCCATGGCGATCGGCCCGGAAGCACGCAGTGTCGGAGCTGCTTGGTTCGTTCAAATCATCGGAGGGCAACGTTGTTCCTTCACTGCAGCATGAAGCGCTGCGCAAATTGTGGACGCTGCTCGCGAGCGCGATCATCGACGCGACACTCCAGTACCGGCCGCGTTGCACGCCAGGTCAGAAGTAGCGTTCGGGAATGCGGATATTGTCGCCAGGAAGAACCGCGATGGGTGCGTCGGTCGGATAGACCACGGTCACCTCGCGAGCTCCGGCGCGCTGCAGGAACACTTTCTGTTCGTTGGCGCGATAACTGTAGCCGCCGGCGAGCGCGACCGCATCGTTGACGGTCAAGCCGGGACGATACGGATATTCGCCGGCGCGCTTTACTTCGCCTTGGATGTAGAACGGCGCATAGATCGCAACCTCGACATTGACGCGCGGGTCGGTGATCACGCCCTTGGCGAGACGTGCGCGAATGCTTTGCTCGAGTTGTCGGGTGGTCTGTCCGGCTGCGCGGATATCGCCGGCCAACGGGATCGACACGATGCCGTTGCGCGAGACTTCGTATTCGCCGGTAATATCCGGCTCATTGTAGACCTTGACGCGCACCCGATCGGATGGCCCGAGGAGGTAAGCGCTTCCGCGAGTTTGCGACGGCAGCACCGTCTCCGGCGGCAGCGACGCTTCCTGACCCGCGGCGACCATGCAGCCGGACAAGGTCATGAGGGCCAATCCAGACACGATCAAGCACTCGATGCGCAACATGATCACTCTCACAGCCGGCAGTGTTGATGGGAACTGAAAGGTAAGCGCGATGGAAATCGCCGAAGGACCCCGGAGGTGACAAATCAGGACGAAGCAAATCGTTCCGATCGGCTCCACAATATTTATGCGCTGGAATTTTTCTGTTGCGCGGCGGTTTTCAGGATGAAGCGTATGCTTGCAGACACAATCACGCGATCAGCGCGCGAATGAAAAAGATGAAGGAAATCCAACAGGCGATGTTCGCCAGCAACAGGCAGGCCCGCAACCAGCGACGGGAGCGGAAAGTCGTGCGCGCCGCCATAGGGCTCTGCGCGTTGGCCGAAAGCAGCCGCAGCCGTGGCGGCTGCAGCATCAGCACGCGTTTGTACACGATGTGCACCGTCGGAATGTGCACGATGAGCGCTCCCTCGTCACCGCGATAGCGAGCTTCTTATTGTTCTTGTGTGCCGGCATTGTACCCGCAATCGCCGGCGAGCGCATCTGTCGGTGCGTCGCTTTCTTGCAGAACTGTGTCAGCTTCATTGCATCTTCGCATCGATGCGGCGGCACCGGTATTATGCGGGGTATGCTTGATTGAACTGCAATGCAGCGTCCTGAAAATCGCAACGCGCCTGCGTAGCGGTATGCGTCACGCTCTACGCATTTGTCGTCAACGACTTCCGCATGATTGAGGTATCAGCGTCGTGCGGGCAGGCGGAGAAATACGCCGTGCGCGATCGCACTTCTGCCGCACAATCACCAAAACATCTTCTAGCATTTCGCAGGAGTGCGAGATCGCTGGGCGCGCCTCTGCGCACAGCAGCAAAATGAGGGGGAGGACTCAAGGGGAGGATCAAAATGAGATGCGCGACGTTAGCGCGCCGCGCAGGTCCGTGCGACAGCTTGGAGAACGAAGAATACCTTCGCGAATGAGGGAGTAAGTTTATGGCACTCTCGACGATGTTCGATCGAGACGACACGCAGGTGCTCTGGAGCGGTCAATGCCCCGCTCTTCCGCAATATCGATCTTCCGATCATTCCCGCGTCCGCAGCCATCGCAGTGGCATATCGCGAAGGCGATTGGTCCGCCCAGGCGATCCTGCGCGCTCGTCGCTAAAGCGCGTCTTTGACCTGATCGGCGCCGGCACGCTGCTGCTGTTCTTCGCTCCGTTGCTCATCGCCATCGCGATCGCGATCAAGACAACGTCGCGAGGGCCTGTGCTGTTTCGCCAGTATCGTTATGGCGCCAGTAGCCGGCTGTTCAAGATCTACAAGTTCCGCACCATGTATACGCATCTCGCCGATGCAAGCGGTGTGACGCAGACGCAGGCCGGCGACCAGCGGGTGACGCGCGTCGGACGCCTCCTGCGCAAGACCAGCCTGGACGAGCTGCCGCAGCTCTTCAACGTGATTCGCGGCGACATGTCGCTGGTGGGTCCGCGGCCGCATGTGCCGGGCATGCTTGCTGCCGAGTTCCTCTATGAGGACCTCATTCCCTATTATTTCCAGCGCCACAGCGTGCGCCCCGGGATCACCGGGCTCGCGCAGGTCAATGGCTGCCGGGGCAGCACCGGGGAGGCTCCGGCTGCGCTCGCGCGCATCGATCACGATCTCGACTACATCGAGACCTGGTCGCTGCGGCTCGATGTCGCGATCATCTTGCGCACCATCAAGCGCGAGTTCCTATCGGGCAGCGGCGTCTAGAGATTACCCGGCAGCGCGGGCGCCGACGCGAAGGTGTTGGTCGGATTGCGGATCGCCGGGCTCGCTTCCTGGATCACGCGGTCCGGCTCGCGCTTGTTCTCGTAGGCACCGCCACGGCCGTTGAAGCTCACGGCATAGGTCGGCGCGGCTTTGGCCATCTGGTCGTATTCGTAGATCGTGCGATCGTAGTCGCGCTTGTCGTAGTAGGCGATGCCGCGATCGTTGAAGGCGTTGGCGAAGTTCGGATTGATCTTGATCGCCTGGTTGATGTCGGCGACCGCGCGATCGTAGTCGTGCTTGTCGTAGTAGGCGATGCCGCGGTTATAGAGCGTCAGCGCGTAATTGGCGTTGATCTTCACCGCCTGGTCGTAGTCGGCGATGGCGTGGTCGTAGTCGCCCTTGTTGCGGTAGGCGAAGCCACGATTGTTGTAGGCGAGCGCATTTTTCGGATCGAGCCGGATGGCCTGGCCGAAGTCCTGGATCGCGTGGTCGTAATCGCGCTTGGCGTCATAGGCAAGGCCGCGGCTGTTATAGGCGATCGCGTAAGCCGGATCGATGCGCAATGCCTCATTGAAATCGGCAATGGCGTGGTCGTAGTCGCGCTTCTCGAAATATGCGTTGCCTCGGTTGAAACGCGCCACCGCGTAGTCGGGCACGAGCTTCAGCGCTTCATTGAAGTCGGCAATGGCGCGGTCGAGATCTCCTTTGTTGCGCCAGGCAAAGCCGCGATTGTTGTAGGCGACGGCGCTTTTCGCGTCGATGCGGATAGCCTGATCGAAATCGGCAATCGCGCGGTCGACATCGCCCTTTTGCCCGACGGCGATGCCGCGCTCGCTATGCGCCGCGGCAAGCTTGGGATCGAGACGGATGGCCTGATCGAAATCGGCGATCGCGCGGTCGAGGTCGCCCTTGTTGCGGTAGGCGACGCCGCGATTCTTGAAGGCAAAGGCGTTCTTCGGCTCGATGCGCAAGGCCTGGCCGAAATCCGAAATCGCGCGGTCGAAATCGCCCTTGTCGCGATAGGCGAGACCGCGATTGTAGAAGGCGAGATCGTAGTTTGCGTTGACGCGAATGGCCTCGCTGAAGTCGGCAATGGCGCGATCGTAGTCGCGCTTCTCGTAATAAGCGTTGCCGCGATTGTAGAATGCCTGGGCCAGCCGGCCATCGAGCCCGGCCGCCGCGCCGAAATCGGCGATAGCGCGCTCGCCGTCGCCCTTGTTGCGGTAGGCCACGCCGCGATTGTAGAGCGCCAGCGCGTTCTTCGGCTCGAGCTTCAAGGTCTGATCGAAATCCGCGATGGCGCGGTCGAGGTCGCCCTTGGCGGCGTAGGACAGCGCGCGATCATAGAGCGCCGCCGTATAGTTCGGGATGAGCTTCAGCGCCTCGTTGAAGTCGGCGATGGCGTGATCGTAGTCACGCTTGTACTCGTACGCGCTGCCGCGGTTATAGAGCGCGACAGCGTAGCCGGGATTGAGCTTCACCGCCTCCGCGAAATTCTGGATCGCGCGGTCGACGTCGCCTTTATCGCGGAACGCCAGGCCGCGATTGTAGAACGCATAGCTGCTGCGCGGATCGAGCCGGATCGCCTGATCGAAATCGGCGACGGCACGGTCGAAATCGCCCTTGGCGCCATAGGCGACGCCGCGGTCGTTGTAGGCGAGCGCGTAGTTCGGATTGATGCGCAGCGCCTGCGTCAGATCACTGATCGCGCGATCGAAGTCGCGGCGGTTCGCGAGCGCATTGGCGCGGTTGTTGTACGCGGCGACGTCCGACGGCGTGAGCTTGACCACCTTATCGAAATCGGCGATCGCGTGCTCGAAATCGCGCTTCTCGTAAAAGGCATTGGCGCGGTTGTACAAAGCCGTCACGTAGTTGGGATTGATCTTGATTGCCTGATCGTAGTCGGCGATGGCGCGATCGAAATCGCCCTTCGCTGCCTGCGCGACTGCGCGATTGCTCCACGCCGGGGCGTAGCGCGGATCCTGCGCGACGGCCTGATCGAAGTCGGCAATGGCGCGGTCAAGGTCGCCCTTGGAGCCGAAGGCGACGCCGCGATCGTTATAAGCCACGGCATCGCTGCCGTTGAGCTTGATCGCCTGGTTCAAGTCGGCGATGGCGTGGTCGTAGTCGCGCTTGGCGGTATAGGCATTGCCGCGGTTGTGATAGGCGAGCGCGATCTTCGGGTTGATCTTGAGTGCCTGGTCGAAATCCGCGATGGCACGGTCGTAGTCACGCTTCTCGTTGAAGGCAATGCCGCGGTTGTAATAGGCCAGTGCGTTCTTCGGGTCGATGCGCACCGCCTGGTCGAAATCGGCGGCCGCGCGGTCGTAATCCTGGCGCTCATAATAGGCGACGCCGCGGTCGTAAAAGGCGGCGCCATCCTTCGGGTCGAGGCGGGTCGCCTGATCGAAGTTCTGGATGGCGTGCTCGTAATCGCGCTTCTGATAGAAGGCGCTGCCGCGCTGGTAATAGGCAAAGGCGAAATTCGGGTTGAGCTTGATCGCCTGATCGAAATCGGCGATCGCATGGTCGACATCACCCTTGCTGGCAAATGCGACGCCGCGATCGCTGTAAGCCAAGGCGAAATCCGGACTGATCCGGATCTGCGCATTGGCTTCGCTCACGCCGCGATCGAAGCCGCGCTGGTTGCGCGCATCCGCGCCCCGGCTGGTCACCGCATAGTGCGGATTGACCTTGATGGTCTGTTCGAAATCGGAAATCGCGTGCTCGTAGTCGCGCTTGTCGTAATAGGCGACGCCGCGATCGTGCAGCGCGAAGGCGTCCTTGGCATTGATTTTGAGCACCTGGTTGAAATCGGCGATGGCGCGCTCGAAATCGTGTTTGTCGTAGTAGGCGTTGCCGCGATTGTAATAGGCAATTTCGTAATCCGGCTTGAGCTTGATCGCCTTATCGAAATCGGCGACGGCGCGATCCAGGTCGCCATGCGTGCGGTAGACGAAGCCGCGGTTGTTGAGCGCCACCGCGTCGTTCGGATCAAGCTTGATGGCCTCATTGAAGTCGGCAATCGCGTGCTCGCTGTCGCCTTTGGCGCCGTAAGCGACGCCACGATCGTAATAGGCGCGCACATTATTCGGCGTGAGCTTGATCGCCTGAGTGAGGTCGGCAATGGCGCGATCGTAATCCTTGCGGTCCGCGAGCGCGTTGCCACGATTGTAGTATGCGACCGCCATGTTGGGCTCGAGCCGCAGAGCCTGATTGAAGTCGGCGATTGCGAGATCGACGTTGCCCTTGTTGCGATAAGCGAGGCCGCGGTGGCTGTAGGCTGCGGCGAAATTCTGGTTGAGCCGCAATGCCTGACTGAAGTCGGCGATGGCGCGATCGAAATCGCCTTTGGCGCTCAAGGCCTGCCCGCGATCATCGAATGCGACCGGCTGGCTGGGATTAAGCTTGAGCGTGAGATCGAGGTCCTTGATGGCGCGGTCGTGTTCGCCGGTCGCCTCGAGGGCGTCGCCGCGATTGAAGAGGGCGGCGCTGAAGTTCGGATTGGCCTTGATCGCTTCGCTGAAGTCCGCGATGGCGCGCGTGAGATCGCCTTTGGCGCGATAGGCGATACCGCGGCTGTTGAGCGCATTTTCGAACGTCGGATAGGTCTTGATCGCCTGATCGTAGTCGGCGATCGCGCGATCAAGCTCACCCTTGGCCTGATACATGCTGCCGCGGGTATAGAGCGCGGTGGTGTAGTCCGGATTGACCTTGATCGCCTGATCGAGGTCGGCGAGCGCGCGGGCATTGTCGCCCTTGCCGCGATAGAGCATGGCGCGGCTGTAGTAGACCATGTCATAGCGCGGGTTGAGCCGGATCGCCTCGCCGTAGTCGGCGAGCGCGCGGTCGACGCGTCCCTTTGCCGCCTGCGCATTGCCACGCTCGGTGAATGCTGGCGCGAAATTCGGCTGCAGCTTGATCGCGGCGTCGAAATCCTTGATCGCGCGATCGGTGTCGCCCTTGGCCGCATAAGCGACTCCGCGGTCGTTATAGGCGGCGGTGAACTTCGGATCGAGGCGGATGGCCTGGTCGAAATCGGCAATGGCGCGGTCATAGTCGTGGCGCTGCCGATAGGCGAGGCCACGATCGTGCACCGACTGCTCGTCGCGCGGATCGAGACGGACCGCCTGACTCAGGTCGGCCACGGCGTGCTCGTAATCGTGGCGGTCATAAGCCGCCATGCCGCGATTGTAGTAGGCCGCCGGCAAGCTCGGATTGAGCTTGATGGCCTGATCGAAATCGGTGGCGGCGCGTGCGGGGTCGCCCTGGTTGCGATAGGCGATGCCGCGGGCGTTGTAGGCGAGCGCGTGCTTGGGATCGAGCTTGATGGCGTGGTTGAAATCCTCGATCGCCTTCGCGTAGTCGCGCCGGTTGTTCTGCGCGAGGCCGCGGCTGTAATAGGCCGGCGCATAGTTCGGATTGCTCTGGATCGCGCGATCGAAATCGGCCACCGCGCGGTCGAAGTCGCGCTTGCCCTCATAAGCGGCGCCGCGATTGTTGAGCGCGTCGGCGAATTTCGGGTCGATGCGGATCGCCTGGTCGAAATCGGCGATGGCGCGGTCATTGTCGCCCTTTGCCCGGTAGGCGAGGCCGCGCACATTGAAGGCGAGGGTATAGTCGGGGCGGATGTTGATCGCCTGGTTCAGGTCCTGGATGGCGCGGTCGTAATCGCGCCGGTCATAGAGCGCGTTGCCGCGCTCGAAGAAGGCGCCCGCATTGTTGGCGTCAAGGCGGATCGAAGCGTCGAAATCCGCGAGCGCGCGCTCGGTGTCGCCTTTGCTACGATAGGCCTTGCCGCGATTGTACAAAGCGCCGGCATGCTTGGGGTCGAAGCGGATCGCCTGGCTGAAGTCGGAGATGGCGCGGTCGTCATCGCCCTTTTCGCGAAACGCGAGGCCGCGATTGTAATAGGCGAGTGCGTTCTTCGGATCGATCGCGAGCGCGTGGTCGAAATCCTCGATGGCGCGCGCGCTGTCGCCGCGCGCGCTGTAGGTGACGCCGCGATTATAATAAGACAGCGAATCCTTGGGATCGAGCTTGATGGCCTGGCTGAGGTCGGCGAGCGCGCGATCGTAGTCGTGCTTCTCATAAAAGGAGACCCCACGGTCGTAATAGGCGAGCGCGTAGCCGGAATCGAGCCGGATCGCCTGATCGTAGTTCTTGATGGCGCGGTCGTAATCGCGCTTGGCATAGTAGGTAGTGCCGCGATTGTAATAGGCGAGGACGTAATTGCCGTTGAGGTCGATGGCCTGATCGAAATCCTTGATGGCGCGGTCGAACTCGCCGCGACCCTTATAGGCGAGACCGCGGTTGTTGTAGGCAAAGGCGTCCTTTGGATCCATCAGGATCGCCTGGTCGAAATCCTCGATCGCGCGTCCGGTCTCGCCCTTGGCGGCATAGGCGATGCCGCGATCGTTGATCGCGAGAATGTACTCGCCGTTGAGCTTGATCGCCTGATCGAAGTCCTGGATGGCGTGCTCGTAGTCGTGGATATCGCGATAGGCGAGGCCGCGGCTGTGATAGGCGATCGAATCCGACGGATTGAGCTTGATGGCGCGGTCGTAGTCGGGGATGGCGCGGTCGGGCTCGCCCTTGGCGCGATAGGCCATGCCGCGATTGAACAGCGCCAAGCCGAAATTCGGGTTGAGCTTGATCGCCTGGTTGAGCGCGGCGATGGCTTTATCGTAGCTGCGCTGGTCGTAGTAGATGTGGCTCAGCGAATTGAAGTAGACGGCGTTCTTCGGGTCGAGCTTGGTGGCTTGCTCGATATCCTGAGTGGCGTGATCGAGATCACCGCGGGTGCGGAACGTCTCGCCGCGATTGTAGAACGCGGCGGCGTTGTGGGTATTGAGCTGGATGGCCTGATCGAGGTCGGCGATGGCGTGCTCGGCATCGCCCTTCTCGCGATATGCGGCGCCGCGATTGGCATAGGCCGCCGACTTCGGCAGCTTCGCGGGCTTCTGAGCCTGGATGACCGCGGTGCAGCTCGCGATGATGGTGTCGCGCGAGGCGCCGTTCTTTCCCTCGCACAGATTCTGTTGCTCGATCGTCTGCGCCGACGCGTCGACGACTGCAAGCAGCAGCGCCGCCGACAGCGTGGCACCCCCAATGAGCCACTGCACAGCCTTACTCAACGCCTATCCCTCGCACTCGGCTCGCAATCTTCGCATGTTGCGATTGCCGCCAGAGAATTTAGACGGAAGCACGAGCGTAGGAAGCAAAGCGTGCGACAATTGCCGGATTAACTTTAACGCTGGCGTTAGGTGATTTTGCGTAGCCGTTAATTACGGTCGTTTGACAGAGCCGTGAAATCTTAACCTGGATTTCTCACCTAGGCCCCGTGGTGCGCACGCAACAGATGGAAGAACGAGCGACCGATGTCGCGGACGTTCATGAAGCCTGTGCCCATCTCGAGCAGAACGAAGAACAGTGCGGTGTTGAAATAGGCGGGTTTGGCCTTCTCCAGAGCGAGGAGCGGAATAGTGGCGTTGCGCACCCACTCGCGGTCGAGCACGAGCATCACTGCAATGCCGAGCAGCGTTCCGGTCAGGATGTCGCTCGGGAAATGGGTTCCCAGATAGATGCGCGAGAGCACGATCAGCGTGCTGTAGGCGGCCATCACGATGCCGAGCGGCCGCGACAGCAGCCAGAATCCTGCGGCAAAGGCGAAGAAAAAGGTGGCCTGGTCGCTGGGGAAGCTGCTCCACGGCTCGAAGTCGGTGAAATGGAAGCGATCCTGGAACAGCGGCATGTGATAGCCGATATCAGATGTTTCCATCGGCCGCACACGGAACGGCATCAGCACGGAGATTGTCCGATTGACGACGAGCGAGAGCAGCACCGCTGCGATGATGACCAGCAACCGTTGACGTCGCGCGAGCTGGTCTTCGGCCGGCTGGAACCAGAGCATCCAGAACAAACACAGCGGCACCGCCCATTTGAAATCGAGCGCCAGATGGCTGATGAGGCGGTCGCGGATCCAGCTCTCTCCGCAGAAGCCGTTGATCGCGTGCAGGATGGGCAGGTCGAAATAATTCAATAAACTTGCGTACATGATCTCTTGGTCGCGAGCCCGTCTGCAAACGCGTCAACGCCGCATCTCTGCGCTGCGAGACGCCGAAAAAGAGACCAGACGGTGTCACGATTGTGTGAGGCGTTCACGCGTTGTCGCGCCATGAAGAGCGCGCGGCACGACGATGGTGCGTGAGTACAGGTCGCGAAAGATCAGCGCGCGGCGACGCCGGGCGTACCGGAAGCGGCCGAAGCCATGTCCTGCAGCACGTAATCGGGCGGCATCACATAGGCGAGCACGCGCGCCTTCGGATAAACCGACTGCATCACCATGTTACCGTGATTGCCGGACACGATGATCGGATTGCCATTGCCGTCGGTGCCGCGCACGACGCCGACATGGCCGTTATTGGCGCCGTGACGGTAAAGCACCGCGATGGCGCCGACGCGCGGGCCGTCGAGAATGCGGCCGTATTTGAGGAAGGAGCGTGCGGCGCGCGATTGCGTGCCTTTGCTGCCGGCGCGCTTGAGCACGAAATTCATGAAGTCGGCGCACCAGAGTTGGCTGGGCAGGCCGATCTGCTTGGCGGTGCGGCCGCGCCAGCGTAGCGCCTCGAGCAGCACGGCCGCGGCGCCGGGCACCTGGCTTGCCGCTTGCGCTTCGTCGGTGCGGCTGCGCGCGATCGGCTCCATCGGCTCGTTGTTGAGGAAACGCTCGCGCTTGCCGTCATTGACGGCAGCCGCGGGACCGCAGAGCGACCATAATGTCGCGGCTGCAATCAGCGCTGTAAGGATCTGCTTGTGACGGCCGCGGCGCGTCATGACCCTGCATTCCCCCGAACGGCTCTGATGCTGTTGTGGTGCCGGATCCCCCGATCCGATGCCCACAGGGCGAGCCTTATGTCGGGTATATTGTTTGCGCTCCGATCGGCGCGGAGCAAGCGCGCGGCGAGCACGCTGCGCCTCTGCTTAGAATTATGGTTAATAACGGTGACGCAAAGCCACGGAAAACCGCGCCTTAATTCTTAATTTGACAACCTCTGCGCGCGATCAATCCCGATTAGCGCAGAGCGGGTTTGCTGCGCGAGACCAATTCGCGCTCGATGCGGCGCAGCTCCGAAAGGGCGTCGCCGTAGATCCGCTGCTGCGTGTCGAGCAGCTGGATTAGCGCGGCGCAACGCTCGCGGCCGCTCTCGGTGTCGCCACGCGGCGCGCTCGTATCCATGGCGCGGATCACCGGCTCGATGTGCCGCAGACCGAGGCCGACCTTGCGCGCCTTGGTAATCAGCGCCACGCGCTCGCAATCGATCCAGCTATAGGCATAAGTGCGGCCACGGCGGGCGCGCCGAATGAGGCCACGCCATTCGTAGAAGCGCAGCCGCAATGGCGACACATGAAACATCCGCGAGACCGTGCGGATGGTCAGCGCGGTACGCTCGGCATTGGTATGACCTTGATCGCTCTCCCCCTGCGTCAGGGCCCGATCGAATTCACCGTCAGACATCGCCAATCCCAAAAAGCTCATTGCTGCCCCCGGCTGCCGCCTCACGCCGAAATAAGATGAGTGTCGCTGGCTTTGAAGAAATTTACTGCTATTCGCGCGCAAACGATTTACGAAATACTCAACACTATCAAATGTTTGTCACTGTCGCTGTTGCGCCGGATCGACCGGGAGCCCGGCGGCCGCGAGATCGGCAGCGAGCGCGTCGGCGACCTTGGGTGTGGGGAAAAACCGGTTGAGCTCACGACGGATATCGCGCCAGCGCGGCCGCTGCTCGATCAGCGCGGCATATTCCTGCCGCGCCCGCGCGGGATCGCCTTCGATGACGGCCAGCAGGACCTGCGCGACACCGGTTAAGCCGTCGGCGCCGCTTGCCCAATAGGCGCCTTGCAGTCGTGCATGCGCCACGTCGTGTCGCTGATAGTAGCCCATGAACAGATAGAAGTGCTCCCACGCCGGGCGCAGCGCGCCGGACGCTCCCGCGCGCTCGAGGATCGTCATGCCTTTGTCGACCTCGCCGCAGCAGATCAGGCGGCCGCCATATTCGGCCAGGATGATCATGTCATAGGGATTGAGCGCGATGGCGCGCTCGGCGGCGCCAAAGGCGGCGTCGAGCTCGCGGCGGAAGAACAGCACCATGAAGAGAATGTGATAGCAGCGCGAGCACTGCGGGCTGAGCTCGATCCCGCGCCGCGCGGCACGCAGCGCCCGGTCCAGCGCCGGCGTGTCATTCTCCCGCTCGGCGTAGCCGAACATGTATTCGCGGCAGTAGACCGCACCGAGATAGGTGAAGCCGATGGCGAAGCTCGGGTCTTCGGCGGTGAGCTGCTCGAGCGTCGCCCTAGCGTGTTCGTGTCCGGCGCGATCGTACGCACGGAACGCATCATCGGCCTCGATAATGGCGCGATAGCGCGGATCGCCCGGCGTACCGGACAGCTGACGCGCGCGCTCTTGCGCCCAGATGATGCCGAACGGCTCGATCAGGGTCGAGGCCAGCTCGAGGATCACGCGCTGCTCCACGTCGCGGTTGCCGCGGCAATCGAGCCGCTCGAACACCTTCGACCAGACGATGGTGGTGTCGCGCTCGTCGATCAGCTTGAAGCGCAGGTCGACCGTCTCGCCGCCACGGTATTCGACGACGCCGTCGAGCCGGTAATCGGCGCGCCCGGTTGCCGGCATGGCGCCGGCGACGACGTTGATCGCGTCGAACAGGCTGAAGGCTTCGGCGAGCCTGCCGCTCAGCCGCTCGGCAGCGAGCGCGCGCGTGTCAGGCGTGCCGAGGACGACGAAGGGCGCGACCCGCAGCGTCGGCAAACCACTGATCGCCGGACGGGCGACCGGAGCGGTGCCGGAAATGACCGCGAGCTCCGATGCATCCTCGTTGCGCGCCCGCAGGCCCGGCTCGCGCTGCGAAATCTGTGGTGCATAGCCGCCGCGCGGCAGATCGATGATGATGGGGTCGCCGGCGCCCGGCCCGGCGTAATAACGCTCGAGCGCGCGGCGGAGCCGTGTCGCCTCAACGCGCACGATCGGATCGATCTGCGGGTCGAAGTCCGTGTCACGGCGCAGCACTTCGACGCCGATGACATAGCCTTTCAGGCGCTCGCCGCGGCCATGTAGCACGGCTTCGACGATGAAGCGCAGAAAGGCGACCAGTTGCGGCGAGTTCGCGAACACAGTGCTCGCGGCCATGCGCTCGACCTGCCTGCGAATTTCGGCAGGCGTCGGCCCATCGTGCAGGACGGGCTCTGGTGCCATGGCATCGTTCCCCGCGCTCGCATTCTATAGGCAATCGCGTCAGGCGCGAAAGGACGGGTTCGCCCGGTTCATTTGTGCAGAAATGAAGCACCAACAATGCTATGCCGGAGACGCAAGCATGCTCGCGAAGCCAAGCCTCACCCTCAAACGCCGGCTCGACGCGCCGCCGCAGACGGTCTACGCGGCATGGACCGAGCCGCAGCAGCTGATGCGCTGGTTCGGGCCGCCGCAGGCAGAAATGCTGAGCGCGCAGACCGATGTGCGCCAGGGCGGCCGCTTTCGCATGGTGTTCCGATCGCCCGACGGCGAGGAGCATGACGTGCGTGGCGTCTATCGCGAGGCTGTGGCCAACGAAAAGCTGGTGATGACCTGGGGCTGGCGGACCATGCCGGAGCGGGAATCGCCGCTCACGATAACCCTCAAAGCGGACGGCGAGGGCACCATCCTCACCTTGCTGCACGAGCAGTTCTTCGACGAGGCGGCGCGCGACCAGCACAGTTACGGCTGGAGCGGCGCACTCGACAAGCTGGAGCGCCTGTTCGCCTGAGAGTCCCTCGATGTCTGCAAAATGAAACTGCCCCGCGGTCGCCCGCGGGGCAGCTCTCGCGTAGCGTAGGCTGTCCGTCAGTCGCGATAGGAGCTGACGTGAACGGATCTCTCGCCAGTGAAGCCGCAATTACAGTTCACGCCGCGCACCTCGCGGTGCTCGGTGATCTCGCGAACCGAGCCCCGCTCGTTGCGGTGCTCGACCACGTTGCGCGCTTCTTCGACGAACTTATTCGTCGTGTTCAACTTGTGGAGAATGATGTTCTTCACGAGAACGTTCTCGCGATGAACGATCACTTCCTTGTTGATCACCGGACGAACATGCACGACCAGGCGATTTTCCTGGATCAGATGTTCGCGCGGCACGACGCGTTCGGTGTTCACCACGCGGGTGTGAAAGAGGACCCGCGGGGCTTCGTGGACGACCCGGCGGGAGTTGAATTCACTCTCTGGCCGCCGGCAATTACAGACAGTGTCGAAGTACGAGCCAGCGGATGCTGGCGTCGGTAGAATGCCTGCCACTCCAAGCCCGAGGGCAAGCAGTACAGCAGCACGTAGGTTTGTCATGGTACGCCCCGGTTAACCATCTAAACTCAGCCAGCACCTGAGCTTTTACCGTTTAGTTAGAATTGTAAATACCTTGGTTAACGGTCTTTTGGCCAAACCTGCATCCCATGGCCGAAATGTCACAACGCCCGGCTGTCGGGACAGCCGGGCGTTCGTCGCATGAACGCTGGAAAAAGCTGGCTATTTCAGCCGCTTAGCGGCTTCCTCGACGAGGCTCAGGTCGGTGTGTTTCTTGACGTCGAAGGACTCTTTCACGAAGCCTAAGTCTTTGGTCATATCGACGTTTTTCTGCAGCGTGGCGACGTCGACCTTCATGTCGGGATCGCGGTAGTTGTCCTTTTTGGTGAACACCCAGCCAAACCGCTCGGGCGGCGCCTTCGTGATCTTGGATGCAATCTGCATCACCGCATCGTGGTTCGCTGGGTCGAGATACCAGTGCACGATGCGCAGCGTGTCTTCCATGAAGTCGACCAGCGCCGCGCGATTCTTGTCGATGAAGGACTTGTGCGCGACCCAGACGATCATTTCCGTCTTGCCGATCGCCTGCGCCTGATCGAACAGCACGGTGCCGAGCTTGCGCAATTCGGGATCGAGTGAGAACGGCAGCACGCCAGGCACCAGATCGACTTTCTTCTCGCCGAGCATGGCGCGCATGGTCGGGAAGGGCGTCTCCACCACTGTGTAGTCGCGTTTGTCCTCGAGGCCGAACTTGTGCAGCATCGCGCGCGTCGCGACATCGACCGCGCTGCCGACCGCATTGGTGGCAACGACCTTGCCCTTCATGTCTTTGATGTCTTTGACCGGGCCGTCTTTGGCGACGAAATATTCTTGGCTGTAATAACCGGGTTCGCCATCGCGGAACTCGCCGGCGATCACGCGCAGATCATCCATGCCGGCATTCTTGATCGCGATCGCCAGCGTCGAATAAGCGAGGTTGGAAACTTCCAGCTCGTTGTTCGCGATCGCCGTCACCATCGGCGGCGTTCCGGCGAAGCGCACCGCCTCGACCGTGTACGAGGTGCCGAGGTGCTTGGCCAAATCTTTCTTCTCGAGCCAGATCGAGGCCCAGTTGGCGACCGGCGCCACCCACGACATGCGGATTTTCACGGGCTCGGCATTGGCGGCGGAAGCGCCGAGAGCGAGCGCAAAAACGCCGATGAAAGCAAGCTTCACTGGACGCATGATGTCCTCCCAGATTGTTCGCCGGTTCTGCGCGGCGTCTTTGTTGTTGCCGGCATTGTCGAGGGGCGCCGCTCCCTTGGCAAGCGTTCCGCCCCGCTATGCGATACGAAAGTTTGAAGGCCAACGATCGGCCGGTTTATGCCGTGCTCGGATCGAGCGCCTCTGGGTGCCAGATGAGCAGGCGACGACGGATCACCGCCATGGCCTTCACCAGCACGTAACCGACGATGGCAATCTCAACGATGCCGGCGAACACGCCACGGGAGTCGGCGAAGCGCGAAGCCGTCATCATGGCGCCACCAAGGCCGTAGCCGCCCATCAGCATCTCGGTGACGATGGCGACGATGAGTGATAAGGGCAACGCGACCTGCAGCCCGGTCATGATCTGCGGCAGCGCCGCCGGCAGCACGACCTGCCACAGCATCTCGCGCTCGCCGGCGCCCATATTGCGCGCCGACCAAATGAGCTCGCGCTCGACGCCTTTGACACCGATAATGGTGGCGGTGATCACCGGGAAAATGGCGTCGAACACCACCATGGAAATCTTCGAGACGTCGTAGAGCCCGAGCCAGAGCACGACGACAGGCAGAAACGCGATCTTCGGCATCGGGAAGCCGATGGAGACGAGCGGGTCGAAGAACCAGCGCACCGGGGCGACGCGCGTCATGAGCAGGCCGAGCAGGACGCCACCGGAGCCGGCGATGAGAAAGCCGAGGAAGGCGCGGTACAGGCTTAAGCCCGCATTGATGGCGAGATCGCCGGTCGTGGCGTCATGCCAGATGCGCTCCACCACAGACGACAGCGAGGGCAGCACAAAGGGGGTCACCGAGCCGCTGCGCGCGGCAAGCTCCCACGCTGCGGCGAGGACAATGAGCGAAATCGGCCGCGCCAGCGTCCACATCAGGTCGGCGGAAAGCCGCCGCGGTGTCGGCCCTAGTCGCGCCATCGCAGCATCCGTTGCATCAGCAATTGATAGAGCCGGTCGGCGGCGAAGCCGAGAAAGGCGACGGTGAGCACCACGGCGAACATCGAGTCATAGTCGCCGTCGGCGCCGAGATAGCCGATCAGATAGCCGAGCCCCTTGCGCGCGACGATCAGCTCCGAGCTCACCAGCAGGATGAAGCTCAAGGCGAGCGCGGTGCGGATGCCGTTGAGCAGCTCTGGCAGCGCGCTCGGCACCACCACGTCCCACAGCATGCGTAGCTGGCCCGCGCCCATGCTGCGCGCCGACCACACCAGCGTGCGGTCGCTCGAGCGCGCGCCGTTGAAGGCGCCAAGCGTCACCGGCAGCATGCAGCCGAGAAAAATAAGCAGGATCTTCGAGCCGTCGCCGAAACCGAGCCAGATCACCGTTACCGGAATGAGCGCCGATTTCGGCATCGGATAAAAGATTTCGACCAGCGGACCGATCAGGGCGTTCACCGGCCGCCACCAGGCCATGAACACGCCGAGCAACGCGCCGATGACGACGGCGAGCGCGAGCCCCGCGCCGCCGCGATAGAGCGAGGCGCCGGTGTTGACGAGCAGGTCGCCGTCCTTGAGCAGATCGAGCCAGGCGACGATGACGTGAGAGAGCGGCGGCAAGGCGAGGCTCGACACGATGCCGAGCCGCGAGATCAGCTCCCAGGCGATCGCGAGGATGAGTAGCGGCAGATAGCGGGTGAAGGCGGATTTCATCGATGCCGCCGCAAACTCGGCGTCATCGCCCGCGAAGGCGGGCGATCCAGTATTCGCCAATCTTGCAATTTTTGAGCAGCGCCCGTGTCTACTGGATGCCCCGCCTGCGCGGGGCATGACGCTGTGCATGTGGCATGGCTGTACGTCATCACAGCCCTGCCTGCTGCGCCTTGATCGCCTCGTCGCGCACCAGGCCCCAGATCTCGTCGACGCGCTCGACGAAGGCCTTGCTCTTGAACAGCTCCGGATCGGCCTTGTCGAATTTGTTGTCGACGATGCTCTTGATCCGGCCCGGCCGCGCCGACATCACGGCGATGCGATCGGCGAGATACACCGCCTCCTGCACGTCATGGGTGACAAAGATCACGGTTTTCGGCGAGCGCTGCCAAATATTGAGGAGCTCGCTCTGCATCAGGTGGCGCGTCTGCGCGTCGAGCGCGCCGAACGGCTCGTCCATGAGCAGGATTTGCGGATCGATCGCCAGCGTGCGCGCGATCGCGGTACGCTGCTTCATGCCGCCGGAGAGCTGCGAGGGATAGCTGTCCTCGAAGCCGGCGAGGCCGACGAGCTTGATGAAATCATTGGCGCGCTGCTCGCGCTCCCTCAATGGCATGCCGGCGCGCTCGAGGCCGTAGAGAATGTTGCCGCGGACGGTCTTCCACGGAAACAGCGCGAAGTGCTGGAACACGATGCCGCGGTCGGGACCCGGTCCGGCGACTGGCTTGCTGTCGACGAGGATCGTGCCGGTTTCCGTCGGCAGGAAGCCGCCGATGAGATAAAGCAGCGTCGACTTGCCGCAGCCGGATGGTCCGAGCAGTGCGAGGAATTCGCGCGGCCGCACGTCGATCGATACATCATCGAGCGCCAGCACCGGTTTGCCGCGCGGCGGACGGTAAAGATGGCTGACGCCGCTGACGGCGATCTGCGCGCTGCCTCCCATGCGGCCAGCGTCGCGAAACGCGGCATCCTGTCAAGCACCGCCGCTCGCATTCCGGGACAGAAATTGCCGCGCCGTGTCGCCAAATGCGCGTATGCCGCTGCGGGGACAGCAGCGGCATCGTTCGCGTGACGCTTATTTGACCAGCGGGCAACCGCCTTCGGCGAGTGGGCGGAAACCTTCGTCGCCGGGCACAGTGGCGACGAGCTTGTAGAGGTCCCATGGCCCCTTCGATTCGGCGGGTGATTTCACCTGGAACAGATAGACCGGATGGATGGCGCGGCCGTCGACGCGGATACGGCCTTTGCCGAACAACGGGTCGTCTTTCGGGATCTCCTTCATCTTCGCCACGACCTTGGCGCCGTCGGCGACGTCGCCATTGAGCGCCGCCGCGGCCTTAAGATAATGCAGCGTGCCGGCATAAGTGCCGGCCTGCGGCATGGTCGGCACCGCGCCGTTCTTCATGCGCGCGGCGAAGCGCCCCGAGAATGCGCGTGTCGCCTCATTGAGGTCCCAGTAAAAGGTCTCGGTCAGGTTGAGACCTTGCGCCACCGGCAGTCCGAGCGCGCGCACATCGGGCAAGAACATCAAGAGAGCGGCGAGCTTCTGCTTCGACTTCGCCATGCCGAACTCGGCCGCCTGCTTGATCGAATTGGTGGCGTCGGCGCCGGCATTGGCAAAGCCGACGACCTTTGCGCCGGAGGTCTGCGCCTGCAGCAGGTAGGACGAAAAGTCCGACGAGTTCAGCGGATGACGAACGCCGCCGAGCACCTTGCCGCCGGCCTTTTCCACGGCCGCGGTGGTGTCGCGCTGCAGCGCCGCCCCGAAGGCGTAGTCGGCAGCGATGAAGAACCAGGTATCGCCGGCATTCTTGGTCATTGCCGTGCCGGTGCTCTTGGCCAGCGCGTAGGTGTCGTAGGTCCAGTGCACCGTGTTCGGCGAGCAGGCCTTGCCGGTGAGGTCGGAGGTGGCGCCGCTGGTGACGACCGCGACCTTGTTCATGTCGCGGGCGATCTGATGCACGGCGAGCGCGACGCTGGAGTTGCCGAGCCCGACGATCACGTCGGCCTTCTCCACGTCGAACCATTTGCGCGCGATGTTCGCGGCGAGATCGGCCTTGTTCTGGTGGTCGGCAGAAATCACGTTGATCTTCCAGCCCTTCTTCTCCAGGCCGGAATCCTCGACCGCCATCTGCGTCGCCAGCACCGAGCCGGCGCCGGTGGCGTCGGCATAGACGCCGGACTGATCCTCGAGCACGCCGATGGTGATGGTCTTGCTTTGCGCCAGCGCGGGATGAGTCGCGAACGGCGCGAGCAGCAGAACGACGCCGGCGGTGATGATGAAGCGCTTCATCGGGCCCTCCTCACGCGCTCGCTGCGCGCCGCTGCGGCGCGGTGCCGATCTGGGCGCCGAGCTGCTGCAGGATCCCCTGCAAGGCGGTGCGGTCGGCGGCGCCGAGCATGCGCAGCGGACGCCGCGGCGGACCGACCGGACGTTCCACGAGATCGAGGCCGGTATGGGCCACCCGAATATGCGACTTCGCGCAGATGAATTCGCACAGCGGGAAGAGTTGATCCCACAGCATTCCGGCGCGTGTCGCATCGCGCTTGCGGACCGCGGCGTCGAAGAAATCCATGGCGAGCTGCGGCACGAAATTGGTGCACACCGGTGCCCAGCCGGTGGCGCCGGCCATGAACGCCTGCAGGCTCGTGGATTCCCAGCCGGCGATCAGCGTCACTGCGTCCTTGGTGAGCAGGCGGATGGCGGTGATGCGTGAAAGGTCGCCGGTGCTTTCCTTGACGCAGGTGACATTGTCGAGTCCGGCGAGCCGCGCCAGGAAATCCGGCTTCATGTCGACGCCGGTGGTCCAGGGGTTGTTGTAGACGCAGATCGGCAGTTTTACCGCCGCGGCGACCTGCTCGTAATGCGCGAAGACTTCGTCCGGCGTCAGCGGCCAATACGAGACCGGCAGGACCATGATGCCTTCGGCGCCGGCGTCCTGCGCATGTTGCGAGAGTGCGATGCATTCCGCGGTCGTGCGGGCGCCGGTGCCGACGATGACGGAAATGCGGCCGTTGATGTGCTTTACCGCAGCTGTGGTCGCAGCTTTCATTTCCTCGGGGCTGAAGGAGCCGTTGCCTCCGGTGCTGCCGAACAGGCAGACCCCATCGACGCCATTCTCGATCTGGTAGTCGATGGTGTCGAACAAGCGCGCATGATCGATCGTGTCGCCATCGTCTTTCGTTGGCGTTGCGACGAAGGTGAACACGCGCGACCAGAAATCGTTAAGCGTGGCCATTGTAGTTTCCTCCCTGCTTGTTGTTGTGCGGTTCGATCAATGCATTGGCAGGCGCCGGTATTGGCGCGGCGCGTCTGGGTCGCGGAAGTAGTTGTAGGGACCCTCGGCGAGGAAGCGCTCGTGGCAGCGCTTCAGCCGCGATGGCGACAGCGTGACGCCAAGGCCGGGTCCTTCCGGCACCGCGACGACGTTGTGCTTGGGGCAGAACGGCCCATCCTCGATGACGTCGTCGGTCTGCCAATGCAGGATGCATTGGCCCGGCTCACGAATCCACGGCGTCGCCGCGATCAGATGCAGATAGGCCGCGATGCCGATGCCGGTCTCGCCACTGAATGTCCAGAAGCCGACGCCCATCTTCTCGCAGGCGGCGATGAAGCGTGTCGCGCGCGCAATCCCGCCGAGCACCGACAGATTGGTGACGAAGAAATCCGGAACGCCGAGCCGTACGGCCCGCGGCAGATCGACCGTGTGGGTAGAAAACGAGATCGCACTGTGCTGGCGCAGCTTCGCCATATCCTCGGCGCTGGCCACCGGATCTTCGTAGTTGCGGATATTGCACGGCTCGATCTCAGCAAGGATGCGCCGGGCCGTCGGCAGCGACCACGACATATTGCCGTCGAGGCGCAGCAGGCAGTCCTCGCCGATCGCCTTGCGGATCGCGCGCACCGAGCGGATTTCGAGGTCGGGATCGCCGAGTTGCAGCTTGCCTTCGAAGAAGGTCGAGCCGTGCTTGTCCTTCATTCGCGCGCAGTAGTCGGCGATGTCGTCGGCGTTACGCTCGCCGCCGATGTCGCCGCGCCTTTGCCGGAAAGCGAAGTATTCGGCGAAGGGGATCGCTTTGCGGAATGCGCCGCCGAGCAGCATGTAAAGCGGCAGGCCGAAGGCCTTGCCGCGAATGTCCCACAGCGCGATCTCGATGCCGCCGAAGCAGCGAAACACCGTGCTGTCGTCGGTGTTCGGCATCACCTGGATGTCAGGCACGCAGGCGCGCTCGCAGGCCTGCAGGTCGAATGGATCGAAGCCTTCGAGTGCCGGTCCAAGCACCTGATTGATCACCGGAGCGCATTCCGGGGAGGGCGCCTCGCCGAGACCGACGATGCCGGCATCAGTCTCGACCTCGATCACGACTTTGGTGTCGCCGGGGTAGGTGCCGACCGCGAACAGGAACGGCACCTCCAACGGGATGTTCACCGGCGTTGCCCGCACAGCCGTGATCTTCATCCGCGACCCCACTCGACACCGACGGCAGCGCTCAGCTTCGAATGGAAGCCAAACACATATCAGGCTGTCTGACAACCTGATTGTCGCCTAGGGCCTTGCCGGGAAGGGGGTTCGCTCATTAAAGAGAGGGCAGGAATCACGCCGGAGGCTCGATCGTTCTGCCAACTCTATGGAAATGCACCTGAAAAAGCCGTTGCCTCGGGTCTCCCGTACCTCACTTGTGGACGAGGTGATCGGGGTGATGCGGACCATGCTCAGCGAAAAAGCCTGGGCCCCAGGGACCAAGCTCCCCTCCGAGCAGGAACTCGGGCGTCAGCTTGGTGTCGGGCGCTCCACGGTGCGGGAGGCGCTGCGCGTGCTCGGCCATCTCGGCATCGTCGAGGCGAAGAGCGGGCTCGGCACCTTCGTGGTCGACCGCGGCCTGCCGCATGGACATCTGCAGGATCCACAGACGCCGCAGGACCTGAAGAACCTCTACGAATTCCGCCGCGCCATCGAAGGGCCGGCGGCGCGGCTCGCCGCGCAGCGGCGCACGGCCGAGGCGCTCTCACGCATCAAGGACGCGTGGCGCGAGTGCGAGCTGGCGGTTGAGCGCGACAGCGCCACGGAATTCGCCCAATGCGACTACGTCTTCCATTTCTCGATCGTGCAGGCTTCGCAAAACCAGTTCTTCATCGAGGCCTATAAGGGGCTGGAGGCGGCATTCCCGCGCTATGTCAATTCGGTACTGGCGCTCGGACCGTTGCGCAGCATGCTGCATTTCCACGATGGCTTGATCGCCGCCATCGAGCGCGCCGATCCCGACGGCGCGGCACGTGCCGTGGCAGAGAACTTTATGGAAACCGATGTGCGTTTGCGGCTTCTGTCGGAGCAAGCCGGCATCGGCAGCAGTCGCTGAAAGTTTCCGGCTGCACCCGGCGGTGAATCGGCTGTACCGATCAGCATTTGACGACAAGTGATCGGAACCAGGCCTCACGCAGTCTTGCTTTGACCGCATGGACCAAATCGTGTACACGCGGCCCGTTGAAACCACGTTTCTTTGGTTTTGCCTTGCTGCGCTGCCGCGTCTTGGCTGCTTAACAAGACACCCCAAAACTCGGTTGTTTCGATCGTCCAGGCGATATCCGCCCGGGCGCATCTCAAACGCAAGCAGCGTTATCAGAGCTAGAGGAAGGCCAGATGGCTATCGGAACTGTGAAGTTCTTCAACACGCAAAAGGGCTTCGGATTCATCACGCCGAGCGACGGTTCGCGCGACGTGTTCGTGCATATCAGCGCGGTCGAGCGCGCCGGCATGTCGACGCTCCACGAAGGTCAGCGCGTCTCCTATGACATCGTGACCGAGCGCGGCAAACAGGCAGCGGGCAATCTGCAGAACGCGTAATCCGGGCTTCGGACTTCGCTTCGCGTCAACGCCCGGTCATTGTGCCGGGCGTTTTCGCATCAGATCGCTGCGCGCTCGGATCGTTCGACGAGTTCCGCGACTCGCATGGAGGTCGCACGCCATGACGCATCGATATTCGATCGGCTCGGAAGTCTACTATAACGCGCGTTTCGGGACGCCGGGTGCGCGCGGCACCTACAAGATCGTGCGCCAGTTGCCGATCGAGAACGACAACAAAATCTCCTACCGGATCAAAAGCGCGGCGGAAAGCTTCGAGCGGATTGCGGAAGAACATCAGCTGGCGCGCGCAGACTGAGCACGCCTGTCTGACGTTGCACATTCAAGCGAGCGGCCGTCCAATTACTTATTGCGCTTTGCGGCCTTGGACGCTTCTTGCTCGCTTGCCTCTTTGGCTTCGCGAAGCTTGCGCAAGCGTGCGGTCTTTTCGCGCATGGCCACCGTGGCCGCTTCATATTCGGCCATGGCTAATTTGCCGTCGCGCTGTTGCTGCTCCTTGCGCTTGAAAGCGCTTTCCGCGCGCAGCTCGGCGTCTTTGGAATCCAGGGACATTCGCTCTCCTCGCGCGGCGTGGGTGAAATGCCGCTACGCACACTCATTATGTATGTACGCTTCGCCTCCGGCGCCAGAGCGTCCCGGTCAAGCGCCCCCTGACGTTGGATGCGTTTTCGTCAAGCCCGTCGGCTTTCCGTCGATCGCAGTCCAACCGCCGTCGACGAGGAGCGCGGTCCCGGTGACGTAGCTCGCCGCATCGGAGGCGAGGAAGGCGATGGCCGCGCCGACTTCGCTCGGCGTGCTCCAGCGATTGAACACCGTATGTGAGGCAAGCGCATCCCAGATCTCCGGCCGCGCCTTGAGCGCGGCCACCAGCGGCGTCTCCACGATCGAGGGCACGATGGCGTTGACGCGCACACCATGCGGGCCGACCTCGGAAGCGAGGCCGCGCACCATCTGGATGATGCCGGCCTTGGTGGCGCCGTAAATCGCAAGTCCCGGCTCGAGCGTGGTGGCGCGCACCGACGAGCTCGCGATCAGGCTGCCGCCGCCACGCTTGACCATGATGCGGCCGAAAGCACGCAGGAAATAGAACGTGCCGCGCAGATTGAGCTCGGCGACGCGGTCATATTCCTCGTCGGTGTAGTCGAGCATCAGCTTGCGCACATGCACCGCAGGCGTGGTCACCGCGATGTCGAGCCGCGCATGCCGGCCCATGATCGATGTCGCCAGCGCGTCGATCTCGTCGCTGCGGCCGGCGTCGACGACATGCCAATCGTTGGAGCCGATGCCGCGTGCGGTTTCCTCGACGCCGGCCTGGTTCTTGTCGGCGCAAATGACGGTGGCGCCGAGCGCGGCCACGGCTTCCGCCGCGGCGCGCCCGATGCCGGAGGCCGCGCCAAGCACGAGCGCGGTCTTGCCTTTCAGGCTGAACATCGCCCGATAGGCATCGAGCCGCCCCGCGGCGGCATTGTTCACGTCGGACATGTCCGCGCTACGCCTTGCGTCGTCCCTGTTCGACGAGCTCCTGGAACTTCTTCACATTGGCTTCGCCTGCGTAGCCGGCGATGCGCTTGTAGGCCGGCTCCATCTTGGCGCGGAACGGCGCCAGATCGGGCTTGGTCACCTGCACGCCGGCGGCGGCGATCTTGCCCAGCAAGTCGGCCTCGCTGTCATTGATCAGCTTGCGCATCAGCGCGGCGGACGACGCGCTTTCCTCGCGGAAGATCGCCTGCTGTTCGGGAGTGAGCTTCTTCCAGGTGTTCACGCCGACAGTGTGGATCATGTTGTTATAGATGTGGCGCGTCACCGCGAGGTGTTTCTGCACTTCGTAGAACTTGCTGAAATAGATCACCGGGATCGGGTTCTCCTCGCCGTCGACGACCTTCTGCGACAGCGCCAGATAAAGCTCCGGGAAGGCGATCGCCTGCACGGTGGCGCCGAGCGCCTCCATCGAGGCCTGGATCTGGATTTCCGGTGGCGTGCGCAGCTTCAGGCCTTTGACGTCGTCGGGCGTGTTGATCGGCCGCACGCTGTTGGTGACATTGCGGAAGCCGTATTCCCAATTGTGCAGCAGCACGAAGCCCTGCTTCTCCGCGAGCGGCGCGAGCCAGGTCATCGCTGGGCCGTCGAGCACGCGATAAACGTGCTCGGGTCCGTCGAACACGAAGGGCAGGATGACGGCGGCGAAAGCGGGCTCATATTTGTCGAGCTGTCCCTGCGTCGGCAGGCCCATGTCGATGGTGCCGAGCTTGATCTGCTGTGCCTGCTCCGGCGGGCCGCCGAGTACGTTGTTGGGGAAGATGTTGATCCAGATCGCGCCGTTGGTCCGCTTTTCGACGTTCGCAGCGAACTGCTTGGCGGCGATGTGTGCCGGATGATCTTCGGGCGCGAAGTGCGCCCAGCGCAGTGTGAGCTGCGCGGCACCGTGCGATACGTAAGGCTTGGCCAACACCAGCGCGCTGGCGCCGAGCCCGGTCTTCAGCAGTCTTCTGCGATCCATTGCTTCCTCCCCTGTCCCTTGTCTGCAGTTGTTATCCGAGAAATCCGAAAGCATGCGGCAGCGCGAGCGCGAACCACGGCACGAAGGCGACGATGACGAGGCCGACAAGCACGACCACCAGATAGGGCAGCATTGCGCGCGAGGCCTGCTCGATGTCGCATTGCATGACGGCGCAGCACACATAGAAGCCGACTCCGGCGAGCGGCATGAAGCCGCCGACGCCCATGGCGATGATCAGCACCAGCGCATAGTGCAGGCCGCTGACGCCGAGCTTGCCGGCAATAGGGATGAGCAGCGGCGCCAGCACGTTGAGCGAGGGCAGGCCCTCGAGCAGCACGCCGACGACGATGAGCAGCACGATCGAGCCGAGCATGAAGATCGCGGTCGAGGCGCCAAACGAGTGCAGCAGGTCGACCAGCCGCTGCGGCAGATAGGCGACGGTGAGCGTCCAGGAGAAGCCGGACGATGCGGCGAAGATGAAGAGGAGCACGCCCGTCAGCGCCGCGGTGTCGATCACCGTTTGCATGAAGCGCTTCCAGTCGAGCTCGCGATAGATGCCGGCGGAAAGAATGAGCCCATAGATGACGGCAAAGGCCGCGACCTCGGTCGGCGTGGCGATGCCGAGCAGGATGCCGGCGAGCAGCATGCCCGGCATCAGGAGCGGCAGGAACGCGCCGGCGCCGGCGCGCAGGATCACCGGCAGCGGGGGACGCGGGGAGGGCTCCGCGCCGGAGCGCCGCGCGCGTACATAAATGAGCAGCATCAGGCACAGCGCCATCACCGCGGCCGGGATGAGCCCGCCGATGAACATACCGGCGACCGAGACGCTGGTGATCGAGCCGACGATCAGCATGGCGATCGAGGGCGGTACCGTCTCGCCCATGATGGCGCAGGCTGCGAGCACCGCGGCGCCTTCCGGTGCGCCGTGGCGCGCGCGCAGCTGATCGCGCATCACCGTGCCGACCGCGGCGACGTCGGCGGGCTTCGAGCCCGACAGCCCGGAGACGATGTACATGCTGAGCACGGTCACTTGCAGCAAGCCGCCGCGCAGATGCCCGACAAGGGTCTGGATGAAGCGCACCAGCCGCAGGCTGATGCCGCCGCGCTCCATGATCAGCCCGGCGAGGATGAAGAACGGGATCGCCAGCAGGATGAAATTGCCGGTGCCGTTCACCATGGTCTGCGGCAGCACCACCATCGAGGCGGCGCCGGTGGCCCAGAGATAAGCTGCGGTCGAGAGCAGCAGCACGAAGCCGACCGGCACGCCGACCAGGATCGCGGCGAAGAACAGGATGAGTGTGGCGATGATCGCGGCGTCGTTGCCGAGGAGCGGCAGCCAGTCGTCGCGGGTGAAGGCCGCGCCTGCGAGTGCCACGACGAAGGCGAAGCCGACCTGCCAGCTGATGCGGCCGTGCTGGTGGATGAGGTTGGCGGCGGCATAGACCGCGAGCAGCACCATCCCGGCGGTGAGCGGCAGCGTCATCAAGCCCGCGGGGAGCTGCAGCACGGGGGTGCGCTCGACCCAGCTCGAGGCGAGGAACTCGAGCGAGGCGATGCCGGTCACCACGGCGATGAACAGGACGACGATGTCGGCGAGCGCCAGGCAGCTCTTGGTGGCGCGCTGCGGCATCAGATCGACGACGACGCGCACGAAGGCGTGCCCGCCGCGCCGATAGGCGAGCGGACCGCCGATGAAAGCGAGGATCGAAAGCGCCAGCCGCGCCGCTTCGTCCGACCAGAGAAAGGAGGTGTTGAACTGGCTGCGGGCGACGACGTTGGCCAGCACCAGCACGAGTTCGCCGATCAGCGCGGCGACGACGAGCGCCGTGGCGAGGCCGTCGAGGGTGCGGATAAGCACATCCTCGAATGCGCTGAGCCGGGACGGCGGCGAAGCGGGAAGATCGGCGGACAAGGGTTCAGCGGTCACGAGGGCACCGGGTTCGCTAGCCATCATATCATATGACAACTGGCCACTGGTCAATCCGGGCTAGATGTGACGCCGGCCTCTGGACTTGGCGTTCGCGATGTCGGATAGGCACGGCGGCGGCAGGAACAGCCGCATTTTTAATAAGACGAGGAACGCCGTGGCCGACAATCTTGCCGAATTCCGTTTCGAGCTCGCGCTCGCCAATCGCATTCTGGCCCACGAAGGCATGCTCGATGCCTTCGGCCATGTCAGCGCCCGGCATCCGAGCGATCCGAACCGTTACCTGCTCTCGCGCTCGCGCGCGCCGGAGCTCGTGTCGCCCGACGACTTCATCGAATACGACCTCGACTCCAAGGCGGTGCGTGCGACCGATCTGCCGCAATATTCCGAGCGCGTGATCCACGGTGAGATCTACAAGGCGCGGCCTGACGTGGTCGCCGTCTGCCATCATCACGCGCCGGCCTTCATGCCGCTGGTCATCGACGGTATCGACTACGAGCCGGTGTTTCATCTCGGCGCCGTCGGCGGACATCGACCGCCGTTCTGGGATCAGCGCGATGAATTCGGTGACACCAATCTCCTGGTGGTAAAGCCGGAGGAGGGCGCCTCGCTCGCCCGTGCGATGGGCAAGCACAATCTGGTGCTGATGCGCCGCCACGGTGTCACCGCGGCCGGCGCGAGCATCCGCGACGTCACCTTCCGCACCTATTATTCCGCGCGCAATGCCGAATATCAGATCCGTGCGGCGGCCGCCGGCACCATGGGGCCCTTGAGCCAGGGCGAGGTGCGTGAGGCCGGCTCGATCAGTGCCAAGACCACGGGACAGTCGCGGGCGTGGGAATATTGGTGCGTGCGTCTCGAGCGCGCCGGGCTGATGCCGGCGAAGGGAAAGAGCGCGCCGCGCAAGGCGGCGGCGAAGAAGCCGGCGAAAAAATCGCGCAGGCGGTAGGCGCAGGCGCGGCCGCGTTCTCGACCGTCATGCCCCGCGCAGGCGGGGCATCCAGTACACGACGAGGCTGCAGTGATTACTGGATCGCCCCTCGCGCTGGCGAGCCGAAGGCGAGCGGCCAGCGCGAGCATTATAGTATCGCCGCGCCGGACCCTCGCTTCGCTCCGCGGCGCGGCCTTCGCGGGCGATGACGCCCGTGTTGGGGGCGAGCGTGTCCCAACGCTACTCCGTCTTCTGATACTTCGCGTGGCAGCCGTTGCAGGCCGCCCGCAGCTGCCCGATGAGCGCCCGGTATTCGTCGGCGCGTTTCGCCAGGCTGGCGTCGAGTGCGATCTTCGAGGCGGCGTTCGCGCGCGTGTAGAAATCGGCGAAATTGTCCCACAGCTCCGGCGAGGCATAGGTGTCGGTCGCCGGATCGCGCTCGACGCCGGGCTTCCACACATTGGTCGCCGGCGGAAACAGATGCGGGAGCGCCTGCAGCAGCACAGAAATCGCATCGGAATGCTCGCGCGCGTCGGCGGATTCGAGCTTGCCGCCTGGCGCCAGCATGGTCTCGATCTCGTCCATGTTGCGGTCGACGGCGTTCATCAGCACCTTGCGGGCGATGATCGTGTCCGTCGCCGGCGGCGTGGTCTGCGCCTGCCCGAGCGCGGCCGGCGCGCCTGTGAGCGCGCACAAGACAAGTGCGGCGAGGGTGCCGCGCAGGTTTTTGATCGATTGCACGTGCACGGATTATTCGAGACCAGGCATTTCCTGGGCGCGCAGATTCGCGGTGAACACCTCGCCGGTCGCGGCAACGGTGAGCTTCTTCAGCGCCCCGCCGCGGTGGTCCTCCTCGCGCAGCGGCGAGAACTGCACCTCGACCTTGTCGCCCGGCTTCACCGCGTTGCGGCGCCAGCCGCCGGCGCGCACCAGATTGCCGGGGCTCGTCATCTCCATCACCCAGACCTGCTGGCCTTCCGACTCGCGCTCTTTGACCACGCCGTCGATCGAGAGGCTGACATGCGGATTGACCCAGCGCAGTTCCACCACCGAGCCGGTGATGGTCATGGTCTTGGAATGGTCGAACATCGTCGTCGAGTGATGCGCCGACACCGAAGCGATGCCGGCGGCAAGTCCGAGGCCGATGACCGCGCTGAACAGTTTGAATGTGCGTGTCATGAATCTTTCCGATTGCCTGTGTTGATTATTTCTTCGGGGCGACGATGTTGCCCCAGATCGTCTTCTCGATGGGGATGAAGGCTTGGTGCCCGTTGTCGTCGACGCCTTCGCGGAAGTCGCCGGTCGTGCACACGCCCTCGACGATGTCGTATTTGCGCGCGCGCTGACGGAAGAAGTAGCGCGATGTTTTCCACGGTCCGGTCAGGATCTTCGGCGCGGTAATTTCCAGGTCGTCGACCAGGATGTCCTTGTTGGCGGGATCGAGATGGATGCGCTCGACCACGTGCATGTCGCCGTCGTTCGGGATGCCGACGGCCTCGGTAATGGCGAGCGGCGCCTGCGGCAGGATGTCGACGGTATCGACGACGAGCGTGTCGCCTTCCCAATGGCCGATCGAATGGCCGTGGAAGCTCGGATCGGAAATCTCCGGATGGCCGCGGCCGTCGGTATAGATGCGGCGCAGGCGGTTGCCGTCGGATTCGCCGAGCATGGTCACGCGGCCGGGCGTGAACAGCACCTCCATCGCATTGTGGGTGACCAGCATCCATGACGGATGCGCTTCCGGGAAGCAGCCGTAGAAGATGAGGCGCGGCCGTCCGGCCTTTTCCTCGTCCCACATCTTCTGCACCTCCTTGGCGACCTTCTCGTTCCAGGGCGGCGGATTGCTTTTCGCCTGCTTGTCCTGGTCGGTGACCTTGGGATTCCACACGCCGGTCCAGTCCGGTAGGTTGGCGAGGTTCGCCCAGTCCTGCGCGGTTGGCGGCGGATTGATCACGGTCGGCGGCTTTTTCGGCGGTTGCTGCGCGTTGGCGGCGGTCAACAGCGCGCAAGCAAGGAGTAAAGGCGAAATAAACAGCAAACGCACGACATCCTCCCAAGCAATTGGACGATCGACGCGGTCGTAAAACAAAAAGCTACCGTGCCGTTACGGCAATGTGAAGCCGATCCAGCGGCCGAAGGCGACCACCGCAACCCAGATCGTCAACGAGACACCTCCGGCGAACTTTGCCGCGAATGGCGTCGTCTCCAACGCATCCCACTGCGCGATGTTTCGTGTTCCGACGACATGGAAGACGATCATGTTGAAGGCCGCGAGCAGCAGCAGCACCATCTTTCCCAGGAAGAAAAAATTCTGCGTGTAGTCGACCGCGCGCGCCGAGAACAGCAAGCTTCCGGTCACGGCGGCCACGGCGAAGCATGTCCAGGTGATCGGCAGCACGTCGCGCATCAGACGTTGTACCGGGCGGTTGGTGGAGGCGAGTCCGAGGAGGCGCAGGTCGACGATGAAGATCGTGCCGACCACCAGCACGATCGCCAGTACGTGCACCGATTCGATCCACGGGAAATACACATCATTCTCGCGGATCGCGGTGCCGATTGCGGTATCCTGCAGCCGTTGGAAGAGCGCCGTGAAGTTCATTGCTGCGATGCCCGGCGGTGCTTTACTTAAGTGAAATACGCGATCCAGCGGCCGGCAAAAATGATGCCGACCCACAGCGCCATCGAAACCACCGCAAGGACGATGTCCATCATGTCGCGATCGGTCGGCGCCGCATTGTTGCGGATGCGACGCTGACAGACGAACGTGACGGCAATGGCGGCGATGAGCAGCAGCATCTTGAGCTGGAACGCCGAATTGCGCAGCGAGCGCGGTGGTTCGCCGACGATCATGATCGTGCCGCTGAGCAGCAGCACGAGCAGCGACCACCAGAGAAACGGCAGGAAGCGCGCGGCGACGCTTTTGAGCGACTGGTCAGCGCCGTAGACGCCCAGCAGGCGCAGATCGAGGATCAGCGCCGAAGTGGCAACGGTGGCGATTCCCAGGATGTGCACCGATTGCACCGTCGGCACCACCCACGAATGTGAAGCGATGGCTTCGCTCACTGGCGTCTGCTCGAGCCAGGCAGCAAAGGCGTTGATCGGGCGGGGAAAGGGTAGCAGCATAAAAGGTCAATTCCGTACCGCGAGCATAAACGGTCGCCCCGCGATGCGATAGGGTGCGCGGCGGTGGCGATGCGCGCAGGTTTCACGATGCCGCAAGAACAACGGGAAAGCGCGTTACGACGAGCGAAATTTGCGCATGCGTGCGCCGCGAATTCAGGGAGGGGAGCATGCCAAGTCCGATCCTGGCGCCGATCATCGCGCTGGTGCTCTGGTCGTTCGTGATGATGGCCTGGCTCTACGCCACGCGGATCCCGGCGATCTCACGCTACAACATCGTGCTCGACCCGCATCGGCCGCCCGAGGATTTCCAGGCGCAGATCCCGCCGCCGGTGCGCTGGAAGGCCGACAACTACAATCACCTGATGGAGCAGCCGACGCTGTTCTATGCGGTGGCGCTGACGCTCGCGCTCGCCGGGCAGGGTAGTGGGCTCAACCTTGCGCTCGCTTGGGCTTATGTGGCGCTGCGCGTCGTGCACAGCCTGGTGCAGGCGACGGTGAACGTCATTCTCGTCCGCTTTGCGATCTTCATGATCGCATCGCTGGTGCTGATGATTTTGGCACTCCGCGCGGCGCTGGTGGTGTTCTAAAGCAAGCGGGGCGCCGTCGGGCGTCCCGTTCGCTGTCTACACTTCGAAAGCGTCTATGCCGCCAAACTCTGCTTGCGCTTGCTGATGTCGCACAGCATGTCGGAGTGAATGTTCAGACCGATATTGGTCATGTTGTAGACGTGCTCGCTGGCGACGAGCCAGACGATCTCGCAGATCTCGCGCTCGGAGTAGTGGCGCTTGAGCCGCGCGACGGTCTCGTCGGTGATCTTCTTGTCGCGCGTGAGCTCGGTGACATAGTCGAGTGCGGCGCGCTCCGCTTCGGTGAAGAGCGGGCTGGTCGCGTATTGCCCGAGCGCGTCGAACTTGGCCTCGTTCATCGAGGCCTTCACCACGAAAAAGCGTCCGATGTCCATGCAGAACTCGCAGACATTGAGATGCGCGATCTGCTCGCGGATGAGGAAGACGAGCTCCCGCGGCAGCGTCAGTTTCTCGTCGAGCTTGCTGATCTTGCCGTAGAACAGGCCGAAGCCGGCCGGCAAGCGCGCGGAATGCACCTTGATTGGCGTCGGCACTTTGCCGAACTGCCGACGGGTAAAGTAGTAGGCGAGCTTCTTGATCAGGCCCTCGGGGGCCTCGATCGGCGGGAGGATCGGGTCGTTCATGGCTGGGCTCCTTCGTGTCTCTCGACAATGACGTTTGAGGGGCCGCCGTTTCGACACCGCCTGCCGAATTTTTTTAGGCCCCTTAGCTCGCGGCTTTGGAGGTCTTCAGGGTCACGGCGGCGCGGATGAGTGTCTTCAGCGCCTTCTCGTTGATCTTTTCGTCCTCGCGGATGTCGATGGCGCGCCTGGCGTTGCCCTCGAGGCTGGAGTTGAACAGGCCCGCGGGGTCCTTCAGCGCCGCGCCTTTGAGAAACGTCAGCTTCACGACGGCCTTGTAGGTCTCGCCGGTGCAGATGATCCCGTCGTGCTCCCACACCGGCACGCCGCGCCACTTCCATTCCTCGACGACGTCCGGATCGGCCTCCTTGATCAAGGCGCGGACCCTCGCCAGCGTCTGGCCGCGCCAGTCGCCCAGCTCCTTGATCCGCGCGTCGATCAGTTGAGAGGGAGACTTGCTCTTGTGCGGGCCGCTCTTTTTCATATGCGTTTCTCCGATGTATTCCGAAAAGGTCAATCTCAACCCAATTGTTCCGCCCGCCGCAGGCTGCCGATCATCGAGACGCCGATCAGGTAATCGTGGGTCCGCTGCCGGTCGGCCGCAATGGCGGCGAGCCGCTCTCTGAATTCATCTCCCGCCGACTCCAGGTTCTTCTTGTTCTGGATCGACTGGTTCTCGATGTGCTCCTTGGTGATCAGCCGGCGCTGCCGGTCGAAGCGGTCGAGCTCGCTCTCGGACCTGCTCCGATGCCAGACGTCGGCGAGCCGCGTGGTGAGATTCATCGCGTCGTGGATGCCACCATTCATGCCCATGCCGCCCAGCGGATTATTGAGGTGCGCGGCATCGCCGATGAGGAAGGCGCGGCCGGATCGGAACGTCGCGGCCACACGTTGATGCACGCGATAGAGCGTGACATGCGCGATCTCGTAATCCGTGATGCCGGGCACGATGCCGGCCATCAGCGATTGCGCGAAGTCCGGTGACAACGCGAGCTCGTCGCTTTCCTCCGCCGCGATCGGGAACATCACGCGCCACAAGGCTGGGATCTGCAGCAGGAAATGCCAGCGCTGCGGATCGGCGACATAGCTCACCGAGTCGAGGTCGTGCATTACCGCCTTGAAGTCAAATGGCGTCGAGACCACGAGGAAGCGCTCGGGCCAGGTGAAGCCCTCGAAGGCGACGCCGAGTGAGCGCCGCGTGTCGCTGCGCGCGCCATCGGCGCCGATCAACCAACGCGCGGTGCGCCTCTCCTCGCGGCCGTCGTGATCGAGTGTCACGGTCACGCTGTCGGCGTCCTGCCCGACCGCGCGCAATGCGCGGGAGAACACGATCTCCGCATTCGACATCTGCGCGAGCTGCGCGTGAAGAATGCGCGTGAGCTTCGACTGCTCGCATTGCAGGCGAAACGGATGCTTCGTGGCATCGGCGATGACGGAAAAATCGAACTGCGCCAGCCGGCCTTGTTTCGAGCGATACTGAAACCGCGGCGCGACCAGCCCCTGCGCGATCAGTGGTTTCGCCGCGCCAATCTCCTCGAGCATGTCGAGCGTCGGCGGGTGGAACGTCGAGGCGCGCGACTCCGTGCTCAGGTCGGCGCCAGCCTCAAACACGGTCACCGGGACGCCGCGATGCGCGAGGCTCGCGGCCGCTGCGAGCCCAACCGGGCCCGCTCCGGCAATCAGTACGCGATCTTCGATCGTCATCGCCTGCGTCGTCCGCTCATCACATCGGCGGAATGCCGGCCTTCTGGATGATGCCGCGCCACTTGCTGGTCTCCGAGACGATGAACTGTTGCAGCGCCTCGGGGCCGGGCGCGACCGGCTCAGCGCCTTGGTCGACGAAGCGCTTGCGCACGTCCGGATCGTTGATCGCCGTCTTCAATGCCGCGTAGAGCTTATCGATGATCGGCTTCGGCGTGCCCGCCGGCGCCAGCAGCGACAGCCAGCCGCCGGTCACATAATCCTTCACGCCGGCTTCCGCGGCGGTCGGCACGTCGGGCAGTGCGGTCATGCGCCTGTTGCTGGTCACCGCCAGCACGCGCGCGTCGCCGGAATGCATCAGGCCGACAATGTTTGGGAGGAACTGGAAGCCGAGCGGCACCTGTCCGGCGATGAAGTCGGGCGTGTATTGCGCGATGTTGCGATAGGGCACATGCGTGATCTGCACGCCGGTCACCTGCTCGAAATAGACGCCGGCGAGATGCTGCGAGGAGCCGACGCCGACCGAACCGTAATTGAGCTCTTTCGGATGCGCCTTGGCATAGGCGACGAGCTCGGTGAGCGTCTTTGGCGGCAGCTTGGCATTGATGACGATGATGTTGGGCAGCTCGGCGAACAGCGAGATCGGCGCGAAATCCTTCTGCGGGTCGTAGCCGAGCGACTTGAACAGCGTGACATTGGCGGCGAGCGGGCCGGACGTGCTCATCACCAGCGTGTAGCCGTCGGGCGTTGCCTTGGCCGCGAGCGCGGTGCCGATGTTGCCGCCGGCCCCAGGCCGATTGTCGACCACGAAGCTCTGGCCGATGCTCTCCTGCATCTTGTTGAGCAAAATGCGGGTGACGACGTCGCTGGCGCTGCCGCCGGCGAACGGCACGATCACCTGGATCGGTCGCGTCGGATAGTCGTCGGCGCTGGCTGCGGCGGTCCACAGAGCGCAGAGCGCGATCGCCAGCAGTGTCGCGATTCTTGTTGTACGCATTGAGATCCTCCGAATGTTTCTTCTTAGCGTCCTTGGAATTTAGCCGGGCGCTTGGCATGGAAGGCTTCGACGCCTTCACGGAAGTCTTCCGATTGCCGCAGCCGGCTGTAGCAATGACCTTCGAGCTCGATGGCGATCGCCAGTGTCGAATCCTCGGTGTCGTTGAGCAGCTTCTTCGCTGTGCGCTGCGCGATCGGCGAGAAGGTGAGGAGCTCGTCGACCAGCGCGTCGGTTGCCGCTTCGAGCTTCTCGTCGGCGACGCATTCGGTGGCGATGCCCCAGTCGAGCGCCTGCTTTCCGGGAATGCGCTTCGAGCGCATCACAATATCCTTGGTGCGCGTGATGCCGACGATCTTCTGCAGCCGCGCCGAGCCGCCGGAACCGGGAATCTGCCCGAGCTTCTGCTCCGGCAGCGCGTATTGGCAGGTCTCCGAGACAATGCGGAAGTCGCAGGCGAGGGAGATCTCGAAGCCGACGCCGAAGCAGTAGCCGCGATTGGCGACGATCACCGGTTTCGCGCAGCGAGCCGGCGCGGCGATGTTCCAGGCGAGCTTGGAGACATGCTCGGGCGAGGCTTCCATGAAGCCTTTGATGTTGCCGCCGCTCGAGAAGTGCTCGCCGATCGCGCGCAGCACGATGACGCGCACGCGGGGGTCCTCGTCGAGCGCCTCGAAAACCAGGCGCAGCTGGTCGCGCTGCGGCATCTCGATCACATTGAGCGGGGGGCGGTTGAGGATGATGTCCGCGCGTTGCTTGCCCTCGTTGAGCTCCACGGAAAAGCCGTTGAGCGCCGCAAGGCGGGGATCGGGGAAACTCATGACGGTCATGCTGCGGTTCCTTGTGAATGGGATTGGTCTTCGCCGACGAATTCGCCGGCGGTGAGCTTCCTGCGCAACAGCTTGCCGACCGGCGAGCGCGGGATCTCTTGAACGAACACGTAGCGGCGCGGGCGTTTGAAATTGGCGAGCCCGGAGGTACGGCAGAACGCATCGAGCTCTTCGGCGCTGACCACGCTGCGCCGTTGAATGAAGGCTGCGATGATCTTGCCCCAGCGCTCGTCGGGCAGGCCGACCACGGCGACCTCGGAGACCGCGGGATGCAGCGACAGGCAGCTTTCGATCTCGACCGGAGACACGTTCTCGCCGCCGGTGATGATCATGTCGTCGACGCGGCCGGTGACGAAGAGGTCGCCGTCCTTGTCGAGATAACCGGTGTCGCCAGTGAAGTACCAGCCGTGACGGATTGCCTTGGCGTCCGCCTCCGGCCGCCGCCAATAGCCTTCGAAGGATTCATCGCCGAGCAGCAGTGCGATCACTTCGCCTTCCTCGCCGGTGGCGGTGATATCGTCAGGGGAGGCGGCGCCGAGCTTCACCACGCGGACCCGCTGATTGATGCCGGCGCGGCCGGCGGAGCCGGGCTTCTTCGGCGCGTCCTGGTCGATGGTGAAGGTGTAGATCTCGGAGGAGCCGTAGTGATTGACGAACAGCTCCGGCTTGAACGCCACGCTCAATTCCTTGAGCAGCCCGTCGGTCATCGAGGCGCCGGCGAAGCCGAGCTTGCGCACCGAGCTCACATCGGTGGCCGCGAAGCGCTCGTGATGGAGGAGGTCATGATAAAGCGTCGGCACCAGGTAGAGGTTAGTGATGCGCTCGCCGGCGATGAGGTCGAGCGCGCGCCGCGGTTCGAAACGCGCGAGGCAAACGAAGACGCCGCCGATCAGCGACATGGCCAGCAATGAGCGCACGCCCATGGTGTGATAGAGCGGCATGACGCCGAGCGTGCGCTCGCCATTGGCGTACATGTTCTGCGCCACATGGGCGAGCGCCGCAGCGCGTTCGGCGTGCTGGCGGCGCGGTACGCCCTTGGGCAGCGCCGTGGTGCCCGACGTATAGAGCATCACCGACCAGGCCTCGGCGCCGACCCGCGGCATGGCCGCTGGAGCCTCGCGCGCGATCAGCGCGGCAAAGCGGCTTTCGTCGCCGAGCGTGTCGTCAAGGGCGATGCGGAGAATCCCGGCGGCACGGCGGGAACTGCGCACGCCATCCGCGGATATGCTCTCGAACACGATCGCCTTGGCTTCGGCGTTCTCGACGTAATAGTCGATCTCGTCGGCTTTGGCGCGCCAGTTGATCGGCGTGATGACGATGCCGGCAAACTGGCATGCCCAATGGATCGTCGCCGCCTCCCAGCGATTCTGCAGGATGGTGACGAGATGGTCGCCGGGCCGGAACCCGAGCTCGTCGAAGGCCACGACCAGCGCCGAGATGTGCTTGTACCACTGCGCGTAAGTGAGCCGCGTGGTGCCGTCGACGATGGCCAGCGCGCCCGGATCGCGCTCGACGCTGTTGATGAATGTATTACCGAGATCAAGCATGAGAGTTTGCCTCCCTTAGTTTTTGCGCGGCATCGAGCGCCGCGGCGACGATCGGCACATAACCGGTGCAGCGGCACAGGTGACCGCTGAGGAAATCGCGCAGCTCGGCTTCGCTCGGCTGCGGATGTTTCTCGAGGTAGCTGTCGAGCGACATCAGGATGCCGGCGGTGCAGAAGCCGCATTGCAGGGCGTGATGACGACGGAACGCCTCCTGCAGCACCGAGAGCCGGCCCGGCTCCGGCGCCAGCCCTTCGACGGTGCGGATGCTGGCGCCGTCGGCCTGCACCGCGAAGGTGAGGCAGGCCCGCGCGGGCACGCCGTCGATCTCGACGGTGCAGGCGCCGCAGACGCCGTGCTCGCAGCCCACATGCGTGCCGGTGAGACCAAGCTCGTGGCGCAGGAAATCGGTGAGCAGCAGCCGCGGCTCCGCCTCCGCCTCGACGCTGCGGCCGTTGACGGTGAGACGCACACGATGACGCGCCTCTGCGCTCAGCTGCGGCATGCGCGCGCCTCCTCGACCACGGTGCGGGCGATGCGGCGTACGAGCTCGCGGCGGTAGCTCGCGGTGGCGTGCAAATCGTCGCGCGCCTCGAGCGACCAGGCGAAGGCATCGAGCGCGTCGTCGAGCGCGCTGCCGTGGAGCGTGCCGAGATCGCGCCGCTGCGGCCGATCGGCGACGCCGCCGACGGTGAGCGTCGTGACGCTTGCGGAGGCGACAGCGGCGCAGGCAACGATGGCGAAATCGCCGTGGCGGCGGCCGAACTCACGAAACGCTGTGCCCTGGCCGCGCCGCAGTGCCGGAAAGCTCACGGCCTCGATCATCTCGTCGCTGCGCTTGTCGGTCGACATCAGGCCGGTGAAAAACTCCTCCACCGGAACGCGGCGTCGTCCGCGCGCGGACGCAAGCTCGATGCCGCCGCCGAGGGCGACCAGCACCAGCGGGATTTCCGCGCTCGGATCGGCATGCGCGACCGAGCCGCAGACCGTGCCGCGGCTCCTTGTCTGCGCGTGACCGACCCAGGGCAAAGCGGCGGCGAGCAGCGGCTGCGTCTTTGCAAGCTGTGGCCAGGCCAGTAGCGCAGCCTGGCGCACGCCGGCGCCGATGCGGATCGTGTCACCGCTTGTCTCGATACGTTGCAGCTCCGGCAGGTGCATGATGTCGACCAGCACCTTCGGCCGCGCCAGCCGCATCGACAGCATCGGCACCAGCGTCTGGCCGCCGGCGATGACGCGCGCGTCGTCGCCGTGCTCGGCGAGTGCCTCCTGCGCTTCGGCAAGCGAAGCCGCGCGTAGGTAATCGAACGGGGCGGGCTTCACGGGCCGCCTCCGAACAGCCGCGCGAACAAACCGCGCTTGCGCGCGCCGCCGATCTGGCGCGCCAGCGCCGTGAAGAACTGCTTGATCACCAGCTTCGCTGCGCCGTCGAGCAACCGTCCCGCGATGGAAGCGACCTTGCCGCCGATCGCCGCGTCATAGTCATAGGTAAGCCGCGTGCCGCCCGCCTCGATCGGCGTCAGCGTGATGAGCCCGCTGCCGCGGCCGTCGCCGAGCGCGCCGGTGACGATGCCCGAGAGCGTCACTGCATGCGGCGGGTCGAGGTCGCTGAGTGTGATCTCGGCCTTGTAGCGGCCGCTCACCGGTCCGACGCCGAGCGTCACTTCGGTGCGGAAATTCGTGTCGGAAAGCTTTTGGACGCCGTGACAGCCGGGAATGATCGCCGCGAGCGTATTGGGATCGAGCAGCATGGCCCAGACCGCCTGCGGTGCGGCTTGCAGCATCGTCTCGCCGCGTCCATGCAGTGCGCGCGCAGTCGCCGGCAAGGCAATCGGCGTCGCGCCGGTGGGCGCCGGCGCGCGTTCGGGACCATGCAGGATCGCCGCGAGCTTCGCTGGCGTCAACGGAAGGTCGATCGCCTCGACGCCGAGCGCATCGGCGACCGCATTGGCGATGCACACCGGCGTGCTCATGCAATTGCCTTCGCCGACGCCCTTGGTCCCAAGCGGCGTGAACGGCGAGGGGGTCTCCAGGTGCAGGATCACCGGTGCCGGCACCTCCATCGCCGTCGGCACTAGATAGTCGGCGAAGGTGCCGGTGAGGAAATTGCCGTCGGCGTCGTAGGCATATTCCTCGTACAGCGCCGCACCGAGCGCATGCGCGAAGCCGCCGGTGACCTGCCCCGCGACCATGCCCGGATGCAGGATGCGGCCGCAGTCATGCATGGTGACGTATTTGTCGACGCGCACCGCACCGGTGACGCGGTCGACCTCGACACCGCAGAAGTCGAAGATGAAACCGTGGCAGAGCGATGAATTGATCTCGTCGGCTTCGGTCGGCGCGGTGAGCTCGGGCGGCGACCAGAACGCGGTCTCGCGCAGTGCCTGGTTCTCCTCCGCGACCAGCGCCGGTGACCAGTGGCTCGCTGCGGCAAGCCGCGAGAACGGCACCGCGTTGTCGAGATTGCCACGGGCGCGCGCCTTGCCGCCAACGAACTCGACCTCGCCCGCCGGGACATTGAGCTGCGACGCCGCGGATTTCTGCAGCTTCGCCTTGATGCGCGTCGCCGCGAGATGCGCGGCACCGCCCACAGCGGCCGCGAACCGGCTGGAATAGTTGCCTGAGGCGATCGACCAGGCATCGCGCGCGGTGTCGAAATCGGCGACGACGCGGATGTCGGATGGCTTGAGGCCGAGCGCGTCGGCGACGATCTGCGCCAGCACGGTGCGATGGCCCTGACCCTGCGGGGTCGACGCCACATTCACGGTGACGCCGCCGAGCGGGTCGAGTGAGACCGTCGCGGTTGCTTGCGCGCCGTTCTTGGGCCCGGCCTTGCGCCGCTCCTCGGGCGTGAGCACCGTGGTGATGTAGCCCATATTGGAGACGCTCGGCTCGACGGCGGCGGTTAAGCCCACGCCATAGACGCGGCCATGTGCGCGCGCCGTTTTCTGGCGTTCGCGCAGCTCGGCCATGCCGCCGTCGGCGAGCGCTGCCTCGAAGGCTTTCACGTAATCGCCGGAGTCGAGCAGCGCGCCCGAGGCAGTGCGATAGGGGAAGCCGCCTGATCGAATGAGATTGCGCCGGATCACCTCGATCGGATCGAGCTTGAGCGTGATGGCGATGCGCTGCATCAGCCGCTCCAGCGCGTAATAGACCTGCGGGCCGCCGAAGCCGCGGTTCAGCCCCGTCGGCGTCTTGTTGGTGAGCACCACGCGATTGCGCACCGACACGTGGCGAATGTCGTAGGCGCCGGTGAGATTGCCGTGCATGCGATAGAGCGTGGCCGGCTCCGGCGCGCGGATATGCGCGCCGACGTCCTCGAGCTGATCCCAGGCGAGCGCGCGCACGCGGCCGTCGACATCGACGGCGGCTTCGAGCGTGGTCACGCGATTGGTCGCCGACACCGAGGCGGTGAGATGCTCGAGGCGGTCCTCGATCCATTTCACCGGACGCCCGCAGGCCCGCGACGCGACGCTCATCAGCACGATGATCGGAAACACGCCCTGCTTGACGCCGAAGCTGCCGCCGGAATCGGGCGGCGTGCGCAGGCGGAAGCGGTTGCCGGGGACCTTCAGCGCGCGCGCCATCACCGCATGCAGGCTGAACGGCCCCATGAAGTTCGCGGTGACGTCATAGGCGTCCTCGGCCGCGTCGTATTCGGCGACGACGCCATAGGTCTCGATCGGCGTGCAGGAGTTGCGCGGATAGCGGATGCTCACGCGCACGCGATGCGCGGCTTCGGCGAAGGCGCGTTCCGGATCGCCGTAGCGAAAATGTCGCTCGCTGGCGAGATTGCCGCGCAAACCGTCGTGCAGCACGGGCGCGCCGGCTTCGAGCGCCGCCACCGGATCGACCGTCGCCGGCAGTGGCTCGTAGTCGACCTCGATCAGCTCCAGCGCATCTTCGGCGAGATAGCGGCTCTGCGCGACGATGACGGCGACCGGCTCGCCGACATAGCGCACGCGATCAGTGGCGATCGGCCAGCATTCGATCGGCGCCTTGACCCCGGCGGCGAGCGGCATCGACAACGCGGTGACGTCTTTGCCCGTGAGCACTGCGGCGACCCCGCGGGCGCCGCGCGCCGCCTCGGTGCGGATCGCGGCGAGGCGCGCATGTGCATGCGGCGAGCGCAGGATGGCGGCATGGAGCGTCCCCGGCTTGACGCCGAGGTCGTCCATGTAGCGGCCGCGGCCGGTGAGCAGCGCGGCGTCCTCGACCCGCTCGATCGACTGGCCGCACCACGTTGTGGTCGTTTCCGCCATGGATAAGGGTTTCCGACTCTTAGGTTCGCCGCGCCGGACCCTCGCTGCGCTCGGCGGCGCGGCGCGCCCGAGGCGCAGTTCGCCTCACGCTGCCATGTCCACAAGCGGGCGGCGAGAGCCCGAGGCCGGGCCCCTTACCGAAAAGTCTCTTTATTCACTGCGGCGCGTGCGCACCCATGCGCGCCACTTGGCGGAACTCGCTAGGATTGACGCCGGCATGATCGCGGAAGAAGCGGGTGAAATGGCTCGGCGCCTGGAAGCCGAGGGTCTCGCTCACAGCGGCGAGGCTGTCGGCGCTGTCGACCACCGAGGACACCGCGAGCTCCATGCGCAGGAGATTGAGATAGACATGCGGTGTCATCCGCGTCGAGCGCTCAAACAGGCGGAAGAAATGCGCGCGCGACAGGCCCGCTTCCTTGGCCAGCGCGTTGACGTCATGCGCGATCTGCGGCGCGGTGCGGATCAGCGTGACGGCGCGGCGGATGCGCCAGTCGAAACGCTCGCTGCGCGGCTCGATGGTCTGCGGACCGGGCGCCAGCGTGCGCCACGGCGTGAAACGCTCGATCACCGCGATCATCAGGTCCGAGAGGAGCTGCTCTTGCGTGGAATTGGCTGCGGGATCGGCGAGCATCACCGCGGCGAGGTCCATGGCGAGCTTGCGGATGCGCGGCGACACCTCGCCGGCAGGCCGCTCGAAGAAATCGGCGGCGCCGCTCGCCGCCCAGTTCGGGCGGAAGGTCTTCAGCCAGTCCGGCTCGATATAGAGCGCGAGGATGATGGTGCGCGGCCGGTTGCGGTCGTGCACATAGGCGTGCGGCTCCCAGGTGTTGATCAGCACCGCCTGCGTCTCGGTGAGCGGCACCAGCGCGTCGCCGACGCAGAATTGCGTGTCGGCGCCGTCCGCCTTGATCAACACATGGCAATGCGGATGCGCATGGCGCACCAGCGAACGGTCCATGTCGAGCAGTGCGACACGGCCGAAGGCGCCATGGGCGATGCGGAGCGCTTTGGACATGGGCGCAGTTTTACGCAAAACCAGAGCCGCGCAAAAGGGCGAGACGGCGCATGCGGCCCGGCCTGGAGAAAGCCCGCAAAACCGACTAACGCATTCCGCGACAGGATATCGCCATGGCCACGACCGAACCCGATCCTTCCGTGAGCGCTCGCGCGGGCAGCAATGCGCCGGCGCCGGTGAGGAGCCTGCGCGACTGGCTCGATCATCTCGCCGCGCGGGACCGGCTGGCGGTGATCAAGCCCAACGTGGCGCTCAAGTTCGAGCTTGCCGCCATCGCCAAGCGCTTTGACGGGCAGCAGGCGACACTGTTCCCGCATCCCGGCGGGCATCCGATCCCGGTCGTCTCCGGCCTCGTCTCCGATCGCGGCTGGATCGCCGATGCCATGGGCGTCGAGGTGGGTGACGTGCTCGCGCGCTTCCAGCATGCGGCGCTCAATCCGCTGCCCTGGCGCGAGGTGAAGAGCGCGCCGGTGCAGGAGATCGTGCATCGCGAGGTCGATCTCGGGAAGCAGCTGCCATTGCCGGTGCACAATGAGCACGACAACGGGCCCTACATCACCGCGGGCCTGTGCATCGCGCGCAACCCGAAGACAGGGGTGCAGAACGTCTCCCTGCACCGTCTGCAGCTCAGCGGACCGAACCGGCTCGGTGCGCTGCTGCTGCCGCGCCACACCAATGCGTTCTACGAGATGGCCGAGCGCGAGGGTCTGGCGCTCGATGTCGCCATCGTCATCGGTGCTGATCCGTTGACGCTGCTCGCCTCGCAGGCGATCGCGCCGATCGATTTCGACGAGCTCACCATCGCCGGCGCGCTGCATGGCGCCCCGCTGCCGGTCGTCAAATGCGTGAGCAGCGAGCTGCGCGTGCCGGCGGACGCCGAGATCGTCGTCGAGGGCCGGTTGCTTCCGAAGGTGCGCGAGCTTGAGGGTCCATTCGGCGAGTTTCCGCAATATTATGGCGAACCGGCCAAGCGGCACGTGATCGAGGTCACGGCGCTGACCATGCGCAGGCAGCCGCTGTTCCACACCATTGTCGGCGGCGGGCTTGAACACTTATTGCTGGGCGCCATTCCGCGCGAGGCGACGCTGCTCGCGCATCTGCGGAGGAGTTTCCCCAATGTGCGCGACGTGCATCTCGCCCGCGGCGGGGTTTGCCGCTATCACCTGTATGTGCAGATCGCCAAGCGCCAGGAAGGCGAGGCGAAGAACGTGATGCTGGGCGCATTCGCCGGGCACTACGACGTCAAGCACGTCATCGTCGTCGACGAGGACGTCGACATCCACAATCCGGCGGAGGTGGAGTGGGCGGTGGCGACGCGCTTCCAGGCCGATCGCGACCTTGTCATCGTGCCGCAGAGCCAAGGCTCCAAGCTCGATCCGTCGACGCACAATGGCGTCGGCGCCAAGATGGGCCTCGATGCCACCAAGCCGCTCGATGCCGATGTGATGAAGTTCAAGCGCATCCGGGTGCCGGGGGAGGAGAGTGTCGATCCGGCGCGCCTGGTTGATACGAAAGCGGGACGAGATTGGCGGCAGGCGCTGGGACTGTAACCTGCCTCCAATGCCTAAGCCGCACGACGTTTTCGTGATTTGCGTGACGTCTGGACTGGGCGGGCGGTCAGCGTCAGGCCCAAAGCACGCACAATGCGCATGACGGTACCGAATTCAGGATTGCCGCTTTCACCAAGCGCTTTGTACAAGCTCTCTCGATTCAATCCGGCGCTTTTCGCAATCTCGCTCATGCCGCGCGCACGCGCGACAAGGCCGAGGGCGTCGCGAACGAAATCGGCGTCTCCGGCCTCCAGCGCAGCCGTGATATAGGCGAGTTGGCGTTCCTCGCTATCGAGGTAGTCGACAGCGTCAAATCTAGTGGTCTTGGGCATCGCTACCTCTCCGCCAATTCATGCGCACGCTTGATATCCGACGCCTGGGTTCCCTTGTCGCCGCCACACAGCAACAGCACGATCGCAGCGCCGCGGCGAGCGTAGTAGACACGATAACCCGGCCCATAATCGATCCGCATTTCCATCACGCCCCTGCCGACACTCTTGGCGTCGCCAGGATTGCCTTGCTGCATCCGGCGAATCCGGCCGACGATTCTCGCAGCAGCATTGGCATCTCGAAGGCGGCGAAGCCAGCGCGCGAACTCGTCCGTCTGGCGCACCTCGATCATGGGAGTTCGTTGCTATTGTAGCCTATAGGCTACAGATGGTCAAATCATGGATTAGGCGCGTTTCCATCAACCGTAAGGCATTCGCCCTATCTCAAACAGCGTACCCGCCGGGGCGCTTGGCAGGCTCGCCGCGGCATGATTATTGAGGGGCGAATGTCTGGGAACGCCCGCTCGGCTGGTTCCAGGGGAAATTCAGGGACTTGTATGCTCGCCACGGCTGAAAAAGACTATCTCGCCTCCGCGCGCTACGTGGATTCCGCGCATCCGGCGGTCATGGCCTTTGCGCGCCACGCGACGCGCGGGGCGAACAGCGAGCGCGATAAGGCGCTCGCGCTTTACGGCGCGGTGCGCGACGAGATCCGCTACGACCCCTATATCGATTTCAACAATGCGGAAAATTTCCGCGCCTCCGGCGTGCTGGCCGCGCGCCGCGGCTTCTGCGTCGGCAAGGCGGCGCTGCTCGCAGCCTGTGCACGTGCCGTCGGCATCTCGGCGCGCGTCGGTTATGCGGACGTGCGCAATCACATGACGTCGAAGCGCATGCACGATTTGATGCAGACCGATACGTTCTGCTGGCACTCCTACACCGATCTCAAGATCGACGGTCGCTGGGTGAAATCGACGCCCGCTTTCGATGCAGCGCTGTGCCGCAAGATTGGGCTGCCGCCGCTCGATTTCGACGGCGTCACCGACTCGCTGTTCCAGGCCTTCGACCCGCAGGGACAGCGGCATATGGAGTATCTGCGCTATCGCGGCGATTTCGCCGATGTGCCTTACGACACGATCATTGCCGACTTCCACAAGCTTTATCCCAGGCTGTTCACTGCCAAGATTGACGGCGACTTCGCCGCCGAAGCGCAGCTGTGAGGCGCGTGTGAAGGCTGCCATGCGGGTAGTCTTCGCCGCTCTGCTGCTCACCATTGCCGGCCTGCTGGCCTGCGATCCGACGGTTGCGCAAGACAAGCCGGCCGCGCCCGGGCAACCGACGACGGACGTTCACGTCTTCAATTTCGGCAAGCAGAACCCGGCCTGCCTGTCATGGACCGACGGCTGTCGGACCTGCACGCGCAACGCCGAGGGCGAGGCTGTCTGTTCGAATATCGGGATTACCTGCCAGCCGGGTGCAATCGCCTGCATTCAGCCGCAGGGTGAGAAACGCGAAGGCGACGCGCCGAAATGAGGGTGATCGTGGTGGCGTTTTCGCCCGATGAATATTTCACCTGAGCGCGGTCGGAGTCGGCGGCAGAGCCGGAAGGTTTGAGCCTTGCCTCTTACCGGCGCCCGGCATTCAATGCGTTGGGCGACAACACGAAGAAACCTGTGAGGAGGACACACCCGATGCCACGTTTTCACACGACGATGCGCGCATTGGCGCTGATTGCGCCGTTGGTGCTCGTCGGCGCCGCGCAGGCCGAGGATCAGCTCAAGGTTGCGATCGGCCAGATCAACAATTGGGAAAATCAGGCGCCGACGCTCGGCCAGGATGCCGGCATCTTCAAAAAGCATGGTCTGGTGCTGGAAAATGTCGGCACCTCGGGCGCGGGCGAAACCATGCAGCCGGTGATCGCCGGCAGTGCAGACCTGGGCGCCGGCGTCGGCGTCGCCGGCGTGATGCGCGCCTTTGCGCATGGCGCGCCGCTGCGCATCCTGCTGCCGGCCTTCACCGGCACCGGCGACCTGTTCTGGTACGTGAAGGCGGATTCGCCGATCAAGAGCCTGAAGGACGCGACCTCGAGCAACACCATCGCGTATTCGACATCCGGCTCGAGCTCCAACAATATCGTCGTCGGCTTCGTGCAGGAGCTCGGCACCAAGGCGAAGCCGACCGCGACCGGCGGCCCGCCGGCGACGCTGACGCAGGTGATGTCGGGCCAGATTGACATCGGCTGGGCGGCGCCGCCATTCGGCGTGCGCGAGGTCAAGGCTGGCAAGATCCGCATCATCGCCCATGGCAGCGACCTGCCGTCGCTGCGCGGACAGACCGTGCGCGTGATCATCGTCAACGCCAATGCGTTGAAGGAGAAGCACGACGCGATCATGCGTTTCGTCGACGCCTATCGCGAGTCGGTTGACTGGATGTATTCCGATCCGAAGGCGATCTCGATGTATGCGAAGAAGATCAAGTTCGATGACGAGGCGCTGCTCAAGGAAACGATCGGGAAATTCCATCCGAAATCTGCGCTGCAGACCGACACCATGGCCGATCTCGACGGCGCGGTGAAGGATGCGGTGAAGCTCAAGTTCCTGGACCAGCCGCTGACCAAGGAGCAGCTCAGCGAGCTCATCCAGATCCCGCCGCGGAAGAAGTAACGGCGCACGTCTTGCTCACGTCATCCTTCAGGGCACGCCGGTGGCGTGCCCTTTTTGCATCGCGTTGCGAGTGGCTGTGAATATCGGGAGTATGATGTTGGCAACTCCAAAAACCGCTTTTTCCTCTCGCAACTGACGCCTATAACCACATTTATCCCGCTCCAAGTCCAAGGGGCGCCTGATCAAACGTCTACAGTCGCGGGGCGGGATGCGATGGCCGGATGACGGGTGGGTTTCAGACGAACACCCAATCCATTCGGCGGCCCAAGTCGCGAAGATCCTGGCGCCGAGCGCTTCGGCGTTATGAGTGGTGTGGGGAGCGAAATCTCCTGCAGCCCCGCAGCGGAGGTCACCAATGGTCATGCCTCCGGGGGTCCGCGAAGCAAGCCGTAACCCATCGCGCGCGGGATATCTCGATCCGACGAGACCTGCGGTTTGACTACCCATCTGCCTTCGTTCC